>ENA-UOJR01000249-UOJR01000249.1-human-gut-metagenome-genome-assembly--contig:-C115P-NODE-249-length-82864-cov-49.923788_pt1 | contig 82864 bp, 85 predicted proteins | sample MGYA00242354_ERZ723901 | MGnify/ENA metagenome assembly ERZ723901
ATGATGGTGATGCGCGTGCTCGGCCTCTTCGATTTCGTGCTCATGGCGCATTTTCTCGAGAAGCTCATCGCTGAGCGACACCTTCTCGACCGCGGAGAGAATGGTCTTGCCGTCCAGCTCGTCCCACGGCGTCGTCAGGATAGCGGCGTCGGGGTTCTTCTCGCGCAGCAGCGCGGCAGCGGCCTCGAGCTTCTCCTGCGAGAGCTTCTGCGTGCGGGAGAGGATGATCGTGCCGGCGGCCTCGATCTGGTTATTGTAGAACTCGCCGAAGTTCTTCATATAGACCTTGACCTTGCTTGCATCGGCCACGGTGACATAGCTGTTGAGCTTGAGCTCGTCCGGGCACTCGTCCACGGTGCGCTGCACGGCAACGATCACGTCGGAGAGCTTCCCCACGCCGCTCGGCTCGATGAGCACACGGTCGGGGTGGAACTGCTCCACGACCTCCTTGAGCGCCTTGTTGAAGTCGCCGACAAGGGAGCAGCAGATGCAGCCGGCGGACATCTCGGAGATCTCGATGCCGGACTCCTTCAGAAAGCCGCCGTCGATGTTGATCTCACCGAACTCGTTTTCGATCAGCACGAGCTTTTCGCCGCTGTAAGCCTCGGCGATCAGCTTTTTGATGAGCGTGGTCTTGCCGGCACCCAGAAAGCCGGAGAAAATATCAATTTTCGTCATAAGAAATACGCTTCCTTCTTTAATATTGATTTCCAAACTTATATTATAATTGGAATTTATGAATGATTCAAGTCTTTTGCGTGGAAATCTTCTAACTCAGGGCACGTTTTCCTCCTGCGCGCGGCACAGTGCGCCGAGTGAGCCGATCAAGCTGCGCACCGCCTCGCGACCGAGCGGCGGGAGCGCGCGGTAGGCCTCGATCAGCGCCTGCTCCTCGTGCGAACAGACAAAGCTCCCCGCGCGGAACGAATCGCGGTAGAGATAGTTCGGATCAATTTGCAGCGCGTCGAAAAGGCGCAGCAAGACCTCTTCCTTGGGCGAGCTGACGCCGTTTTCATAATTGCTGATAGCAGAGGGTGAAACACCGAGCATCTCCGCCAGAGAAGCGCGCGAGAGCTGAAGCTCTTCACGCCGCAGCCGCATTTGTTTGCCAAAACTCATCCGATTTCCTCCGTCTATGACAGACTACGACAAGATTTGACAGCATTCTATCGCAGAAACTTGTATCTGTCAATTCAGTTTAACAAGAATCTTGTAATTTTATTCTTGACATAGCAAGATTCTTGTGATATTTTAATTTTGCTGACAAGAACCTTGTGTTCCGTCGGCATGCCATGGCAGTCTCCTCCTGCCGATGCAACCGCTGCCCGCACCGCTCAGGGCAGCATGCTCCCCCGAAAAAAGAGAAAAAGCGCGCTGCCGCTCGACAGCAGCAACGCACAGAACAAATAGAGAGAAAGACAATAACGAGCCGACACCTTGTGTCCGCTCGTTATTGTTTGTTTATCGACAGGCCCTGAAACGAAAAAAGAACGAGTTGATGAAACCATCAACCCGTTCCTGGTGGGGGAAGGTGGATTCGCTTTTCTGCGGAAAAGCCACGCCGGTTGCGGCATGCCACCGGCATACCGCCAAGAGCCGGCTTTCGAATCCTAAGATACAAAAAATTATCGAGCAAATACAAGTGTCTGCTCGATAATGGTGGGGGAAGGTGGATTCGAACCACCGAAGTCACTGACAACAGATTTACAGTCTGCCCCCTTTGGCCACTCGGGAATTCCCCCATATTCAATTATAGTGCTTGTCGGTGGAGCTGGTAGACGGATTCGAACCCCCGACCTGCTGATTACAAATCAGCTGCTCTACCAGCTGAGCTATACCAGCATCTCAGCAACGAACAGGTTGTATATTACCAGACTCCGCGCAATTTGTCAATAACAAAGTTCAAAAAAAGGAGGAAATTTATTGTACACGAAAAACAGGCGCCGGCCGCCGGCGAAAAGGCGCCAAATCACCACGGTCTGCTCGCTCTGCGCGCAGGAGATCCGCGCGGGCGAAACACTGTGGCAGCGGGACGGCGCGACCATCTGCGCAGACTGCTTTCTGCCGTTTGCGCGCGAGGAGCTGCGTCCCTTCGAATACATATTGGGAGAGGAGATGGCGGAATGACCCTGTATCAGATGTCTTTTGTTTATCGCGAGGACGCGCTGCGCTTCCGCATGCGCATCACGGCGCTGCGCGAGCAGGCCAAGGCCGCCCCGACGAGGGACGAGCGCGAGCGCTTCAAGCGGCGGATCCTGGAGCTGCAGCAACTCCAGCGCCAGTCGTACGAGCTTGCGGAGCTGACGCGCCATTACTATGAGAGGGGGTACTGGCGCAGTGAAAAATACACCTTATAAAATACGCAACAACGAGATCTACGGTGATCTGACCGCCTGGCTGACCGCGCACGCCGGAGACAACGAGAGCGACCTTATGCGCCTCAAGCGCAATCTGCGCCTCGCGCGGGAAGAAGAGCTGACGCCCCGCCAGCGCGAGCTGCTGCGCCTGCGCTACGAGGAAAACATGACCGTAAGCGAGATCGCCGCAGCGATCGGCCGGGACAAGTCTACCGTTTCGCGCACGCTCTCCCGCGCGCGCAGAAGGCTTTACAAATGTCTGCGATATGGGCTATAATAAAATAGAGAGGATTTGGAACTGAAACCCGCGCCGACACATAAGCAGCGGCCGGTGCGACAAAAACGAGGAGGAAAGATCATGCTGCACAAAGCACTGCAAAACAAATGGGTGCGCGTCCTGATCGCGGTTTTTGCAACGTTTCTCTACGCGCTGGGCGTAAACCTTTTCATCGTGCCGATGGGGCTTTATTCCGGCGGTGTGGTCGGTCTCAGCCAGGTCATTCGTACACTGCTCATGCAGCATCTTGATCTGCCCGCGGGCGTGGACATCGCCGGTATTCTGTACTTTCTCATCAATATTCCGGTGCTGTATCTCGCCTGGCGCGACCTCGGCCGCGGTTTTTTGCTGCGCACGCTGATCTGCGTGGGCGCGTCGTCGTTCTTCCTGAGCGTGGTGCGCTCCCCCGCCGTGCCGATTCTGGAAGATCCGCTCGCCTCGTGCCTTGTCGGCGGCATTCTCTGCGGCTTCGCCCTTGGTCTCGCCCTTACCTGCGGCTGCTCGACCGGCGGACTGGACGTTGTCGGTCTGTGCCTGACCAAGCGCGGCAGCCGCTTCACCGTCGGGCGCTTTTCTCTGGGCTTTAACATCATACTCTACGTTGCCTGCGCGTTCCTCTTCGACCTGCGCACGGCCATCTATTCGGTCATCTACACGGTGTTCTGCGCGCTGTTTATCGACCGCGGACATCAGCAGAACATCAACGTGCAGGTGCTTATCTTCACCAAGGACACTGACCCCGCGCTGCCGCAGCGCATCATGTCCCGCATTGGCCGCGGCCTGACCTACTGGGAGGGCAAGGGAGCCTACACCGACAGCGACATTCGCGTGCTCTGCGTCTGCGTGTCGAAATTTGAGACAGCAGACTTGCAGGAAACGGTGCACGAGATCGACCCGCACGCATTCTTTATCGTGCAGGAGGGCGTTCGCATCGGCGGCAATTTCATCAGAAAGATCTCGTAAGCCAAACACGGCAGCATTGGAAAAAGGGCGCGCAGCGCCCTTTCTTTTTCAGGGAGGAACATCGTATGGAACAGCACACAATGAAGGTCATCGCAAGGATCCGCTCCGACTTTCCCGAAAAATTCGGCATTCCGCGCCAGAGCGGCCTTGTGCCGGAGCTGCGCTCAAAGATCGTCTTTGAACCGGAATTCCGCAATGCCGACGCGCTGCGCGGCATCGAGGGATTTTCACATCTCTGGCTCATCTGGCAGTTTTCCGCCGCCGTGCGCGACACCTGGTCGCCCACCGTCCGTCCGCCGAGGCTTGGCGGCAACGAACGCGTCGGCGTGTTCGCCACGCGCTCACCGTTTCGCCCGAACGCCCTCGGCCTTTCCTGCGTCAAGCTGGAGGGTGTGCAGCACGAGGACGGGCTTGGCGATGTTCTGCTTGTCTCAGGCGCCGACCTGATGGACCTGACGCCTATCTACGACATCAAGCCCTATCTCCCCTATGCCGACGCGCACCCCGAAGCGCTCGGCGGATTTGCTCCCTTGCCAAAGGAAACGATCGCGGTCCGCTGCCCGCCGGAGCTTCTCTCTAAAATCCCAGAGGGACAGCGCGAGGCGCTGCTCGGTGTGCTTGCTCAGGATCCGCGCCCGCAATATCAGCACGACCCCGCACGCGAATACGGCATGAGCTTTGCCGGTTGGGACGTTCGCTTCCGCGTGAACGGCGATACCCTTGAGGTATTTTCTTTAGCGGAAAACAAGCATTGATAAAAATGCCGTTAAAGGAAAAACCTCTCTCGTTAAGCCGGTGTTAAGGCCGCTTTCAAACGCTTGATATGTTCTCTCCGTGCGCTATAATAGCGCCAGATTACATAAAAGGAGCGTATCCACCGATGGAAGTATCCAGCGCATTTGTTGTTGTCATGGGCATGGGCGTCACGTTTGTAGGTCTGTCCTGCATCATCTTTCTGACGCTGCTCATGGGCAAAATCTTATCCCGCCCCGAACCGCCGAAGGCTGAGCCTGTCGTTCCGGCAGCCCCTGCCGTCCCCGCAGACGGGTTGACGGACGAGGTCAAGGTCGCCATCATGGCGGCGATCGCGCAGCAGCCCGGCTTCAATATGGCGAACGTGACAAACGTCAGCATTCGCAAGATTTAAGTTTGTATTCCGCTTCTTCCTTTATACGGCAAAAGGGACGGCCTTGGCCGTCCCTTTTGCCGCAAAAAAATATTCGATTTAGCACAAAATTAGCGGCTCGTATGGTATAATAGGTGCAAATAGTATGCGGAGGCTTTCTCCGCGCCAATAATCAAGCGAGAAAGGGCAGCAATATGAAAACAAAGCCCAAGCACCTGCGCCATTTTTACGATTTTCTGCTCACCGTGGCAATTCTGGCAATCGCGACGATCCTCTGCACACTGCTGCGCAGACTCGACGACGGCAGCGGCTACGTCAACCTCATTTTTGTGCTGGCGGTCGCATGCATCTCGCGTTGGACAGAGGGCTTTTTCTGGGGCACGTTCAGTTCGGTATCGGCCGTTCTCTTCGTCAACTTCGTCTTTACCTACCCCTATTGGGCGTTTAACTTTACGATCACCGGCTACCCGCTCACCTTCCTTGCCATGCTGACCGTTTCCATCATGATCAGCGCGATGAACACGCAGATCAAAAAGCAGGAAAAGCTGCGCCTCGAAACGGAAAAGGAAACCGTGCGCGCCAATCTCCTGCGCGCCATGTCGCACGATATCCGCACGCCGCTCACCAGCATCGTCGGCAACACGGCGGCGATCCTTGACAACGAGGATTCCTTCTCCCCCGAGCAGAAGCGCCGCCTTCTTGAAGATGTGAACGAGGACGCCCAGTGGCTTATCCGTATGGTGGAGAACCTTCTTTCCATCACGCGCATGAGCGGCGGCCAGGCCAAGATCGAAAAGGAATGCGAGGCAGCGGAAGAAATCGTTGCCGTTTCGGTCAGCAAATTCACCAAGCGCTTCCCCAATATCCAAGTTACCGTTGAGGTGCCGGACGAGGTGCTGATGGTGCCGATGGACGCAACACTCATTCGTCAGGTCATGATGAACCTGCTGGAAAACGCCGCCATTCACGGCGGCAACGTCACGCAGATCCGTTTTCAGCTCTCGCGCGAGGGCAGCAACGCCTGTTTTGCCATCAGCGACAACGGCATCGGCATTCCGAAGGAAAAGCTTCCGACGATTTTCGACGGTGGGCTTTCCGGCGTATCGCACAACAATTTCGACATGAAGAAGAACATGGGCATCGGCCTTTCCGTGTGCTATACCATCGTCAAGGCGCACGGCGGCACGATGACCGCAGAAAATCTGGAATCAGGCGGAGCGTGCTTCCGTTTCTATCTGCCGCTGGAGGAGGGCATCAACAGTGAAATTGAAGGATAAGGTCCTCGTTGTCGAGGACGAACAGAACATCAGCAACTTTATTTCGACGGTTCTCACCGCAAACGACTTTGACGTTCTTATGGCGCAGACGGGTGCCGAGGCGATCTCGATGATCACCTCTCACTGCCCCGATCTCATCATTCTCGACCTTGGCCTTCCCGATATGGACGGAATGAATATCCTCAAAGAGGTTCGCGCGTGGTCGAATCTGCCGATCATTGTCGTTTCGGCACGCACGCACGAGAGCGACAAAGTCACGGCACTCGATTTCGGTGCGGATGACTACATCGAAAAGCCGTTCGGCACGAGTGAACTGCTCGCGCGCATCCGCACGGCCATTCGCCACACGCGCACGCCGCTCGACAACGGCGAGATCGCCCAGTCAGGCAAGTTCACCGTCCGGGACCTCACGATCGACTACGACAAGCACCATGTGCTCGTCGACGGGCAGGACGTCCACCTGACGCTCAACGAATTCAAGATCGTGGCGCTGCTCGGCAAATATGCCGGAAAGGTACTGACCTACGACTACCTCATCAAGCAGATCTGGGGGCCCAAGGCCAAGGCCGACAACCAGATCCTGCGCGTCAACATGGCGAATATCCGCCGCAAGATCGAGAAAAACCCCGCCTCGCCCGAATATATCTTCACGGAGATCGGCGTGGGTTATCGAATGCTCGAAAACGAAGCTTGATGATAGAGCCGCTCGCGGCTTTATGATACCAGGGCGCGTGCGCGCCCACACACAATCACGCAGACGACTCCTGCCATTTGGGGACGGCAGGGGTCTTTTGCGCATCATCGCACCGCGCAGGCAAGTCCCGCCGCATGATATAAAAAGCATCAGCATACCCTCTACCAAAAGAATCTTGGGAGGATATGCTGATGTTTTTTCATTTCAAACGCAACCGGGCACAAAAAGCGGAACGAAAGCCGCCGCGCTTTCTCATTCTCAAGCGCAAATGGCTGACGCTGGCCGCAGCGGGGCTGGCCGCGGCGGCGATCTTCGCCGCCGTCAATTATCCTGCCGCCGTCAGTGCGTCGACTGCAACGCGGCAGCTGCCCATCTACTGTGTGCAGCGCGACCAGAAGGTCTGCTCCATCTCGTTCGATGCAGCCTGGGGCGCAGACAACACGCAGAAAATTCTTGACGTGCTGAGCGAGTACGGCGTAACGTGCACCTTTTTCGTCGTGGGCAACTGGGCGGATCAGTACCCCGAGCAGGCGAAAGCCATCGTCGAAAGCGGCAACGAGCTGATGAATCACTCCAACGCGCACGACCATTTCAATGCTCTCTCCGCTGACGCGATCATTGCGGACGTGAATACCTGCAACGACAAAATCGAAGCGCTGACCGGCGTTCGCCCGACGCTCATTCGCTGCCCGTTCGGCGAATATGACGACCATGTGATCTCCGCCATCCGCTCGATCGGCATGGAGCCGATTCAGTGGGATGTGGAAGCGTTGGCAGCGCCTGGAAGCGCCCGCGGCGCAAGCGATACGCGCGCCTTCTGCCGGTTATCCGGGCCAGAAGGCAGGTTCAAAATCCAATTGTTGCAGATACGTCGCCGGATTCATATTTTCCTTAACAGAGTCTTAGTCGTCCCCCATCTGCTGCCCGAAAATATCTCTCGCTTTAAGCGCGATGGATACTTTTTCAATAAATTCATAGTCATCTAAATTCAGCAGGTTTTTTGCCTGACCGATCCGAAATCGGACTGTATTTTCATGCTTTCCCACCTTGCCTGCCGCTCTTTTAACATCTCCGTTGCATTCAAGGTATACAGAAACCGTTTCCAAGAGATCCTGCTTTATTAGCGGGTCAAGAATGCTGCTGCAAAAATTCCTCAGGATTTGATGATCCTTCAGCGGCAGCAGCAACTGATAGACGGACAGCGCATCATATCCCATTGGAGATTTTCCCAATACTTCTCCTATTTCGTCCGCCGAAAGGGCCTGGCGAAATGCAGAAGAAAACTGCTTTACTCCCGCCGCAACCGAGCTGTACCCCATGGAATGTTCTGGCGCATAATAAGAAAAAATCGGTGTCATCTGCTGCAGTATATTGTTGATTTCCCTCTGCCCCTGACAAGGCAGCACAAAAAAGGCTCCCTCCAAATATTTAAAAAGAGGCACTTTGAATTGTATCGCCACATCTTTCTTCAGCATTTGAAGCCGCCGATGACTCAGGCCCTGAAAGGTCGCATGCACAACGATGTAGTCAGATTGAACATGCGGTGCAAGGTGCCGGTAAATGTTGCGCTGCTCAGCATCAGAAAGTTCCTTGCTCAGCAGGTGGAAAATTTTATTTTCCAGTAATAACTCTGATTGATCTGATATGATGAGTTCAGAAATGTCATGTATGAGCGCACCGTAAGGAACTGTCCCATCAATGTGAATAATCGGGAAATCCCGCGAATCGGCAAGTTCGATCACACTTTGCGGAAACTGCGGCAGAAACTCATTCAGCGCAATGCAACAAGCACTTCCCATTTGAATATAAAACGAAACTGCATCATATATCTTTGCCTCCATATCTTTATTCATATAGAAGCTACAGATAAAAGCATCTCCGCTTATAATCAAGTCGGCATCCACAAGGGGATTGATCGGACAATCTGTAAAGTTGATCCGCAAAACCTCCCGGTCAAGCCCATTCTTCCCTGCAATTACCTTGGCAGAGTTAAGAATATCCAGCTGTAAAACATCGCTTACCGTAACGCTCACAACAAGCACCTCCTTGCCTTTAATTATGCATCAGTATAATCAAGCCTTCCCAAGATGTCAAATTATACTTGCAGAATAAATGGAAAATTATAAAAATTACAGAAATTTAAATCAAATTTTGTACTATGGCACATTGAAGCGCCTTTGCATATATCTTATAATTTTGTCAAGCAATCCGCAAGGGAATTATTCAAAATAGACAAATTTTGGAGGTGCTTCTTTATGAAAAAACTAACTCTTCAGGAAATCAAGGACACTTTGGTTGGCTGCACCATTCTTGGTACAGGCGGCGGCGGCTCTTTAGAGAGCGGGTTAGAGGCCGTCGAAAAAGCCTGGAACGCCGGGCACGAGTTCAAACTGCTCTCCTTCGATGAAATCAACGATAACAGCTACTATGCCAATCCTTATTATTGCGGTTCTATCGTCCCCAAGGGCGATACCAGCCAGAAACGCGGAGACGAGATTGCCACGTCGGTGAAGGCTCTGGAAGAGTACATGGGCGTTCAGTTCGAAGGCCTTGTTTCGATTGAGTATGGTGGCGGAAACACCGGCGCAGTCATGGCCGCCGCAGCTCGTACGGGCAAATACATTGTCGATGCAGATGCAGCCGGCCGCGCAGTGCCGGAGCTTCAGTTTTCCACTTATTATGTGACGGAAAATCCCATCACGCCTTTCTCCGTCGGTACTTCATTCGGCGACATGGCGATCGTCACAAACGTAGAAAATGATGCTCGCGCAGAAGCGCTCTCCCGCTATATGGCAATCGGATCCGGCGGCTTGGTTGGTATGACCGATCACCCGATCAAGGGCGACAAGCTGCGTCACGCAGTCATTCCCAATGCATTGACGTATGCAGCTACTGTTGGTCGTGCCCAAAGAGAAGCCGTTGAGCGCGGTTCCGATCCCATTCAGGCGATCCTGGACACCGGAAAGGGTAAGCTGCTTTTCCAGGGAACCGTCACCGGCGAGTCCGAATGGGGCATCAAGGAGGGCTTTACCGTTGGCACGATTCACATTGCCGGCGAAGGCGCTTTTGCACACCAGACTTCAAAAATCTGGTACAAGAACGAGAACATGGTAATGTGGATCGACGACAAGGTAAATCTCACTTGTCCGGATCTCATTTGCGTGGTGGAAAAAGCTACCGGCTACCCCATCACCAATCCGAACTGCGTCGAGGGAATGGAGGTTGCCGTTCTCGGCTTCCACTGCCACGAGCTCTGGACGCGCGAACGCGCATTGGAGATTCTTAATCCCCGATTCTTTGGATTTGATATGGACTGCGTCTTCCTTCAGGACTGATCGCACAAACCTGCAACGAACTCTTATGATTTAGGGAATGAATTTGTACCGAAATGGACAAGCACTCTTTTTACGCCAACATCTTGCAAAGGGCGGCCTATTTCGGTACAATTCAAACCCAAGCAGTAGATTCGATCACAGTAGGGAAGAATCATCATATGAGACAGAAATAGCCAAATGACGTATTGCGGGAGGCAATAATATGAGTAATAACACTGCAACCAAGGCTCCGTTGGAAGAAAAGTACAACGACTACGAAAAAACTCCAGTCCCCGAAACCGCCAGACAAACTTGGTATCAGCAGGGCATGGTATGGCTTGGCGCGGGATTTGGCCTGAGCGGATTAGCTACCGGCGGTGTGCTTGCCGACGGTCTCTCTTTCCGGGATATGCTTTTAGTCAGCATAATCGGATCTATTATCATCACCATCATCGGTACTCTCAATGCTCTTGTTAGCGCGCATACCCATCTTTCTACTTCTTTTACCTGTCGCCGCTCCTTTGGTATACAGGGTGCCAAGATCATCGGCATTATTCTCTGCATCTCCAACTTTGGTTGGTACGCATTTCAGGCAGACCTGTTCGGTACAACGATTGCTTCTGTCATCAAGCACGTTAACGGAAGCTCTGTCAATTCTGTGATTTTTACAATTATCGGCGGTATCACCATGTCGCTGACCGCCATTTTCGGATTTAAGGCGATCAAGCTTCTCAGCGAAGTGGGCTTGCCGCTGCTTGCGGTTCTCTGCGTCATTGCCGTTTGGAAAACAAGCTCCATGATTTCTTTCGGCGACATCTGGAACGCCGGGCCGGTCAGCACGCCGATTACCATTCCCATGGGCATCGCCGCCGTCGTCGGTTCCTTTGCCGTAGGTGTTACAATGGTAGGTGACTTCAGCCGCTTCTCTAAGTCCAAGCGGGACTGCATGATCGGCGTAAGCATCGGTCATTGCTGGGGATACATTCCCATCTTGATGTGCGGCGCATTCTTCAACTACGCTTTCCACAACTGGAATATCGTGGAGATTATGATTCTGTCCCTCGGCTTGGGCCTGTTCGGCGCTCTTGTGTTGATCATCGGTCAGTGGACCACGAACGACAACAATCTGTACACCAGCGTACTGGGTCTTATGAATACTCTGGACGGTATCAGCAAAGTCCCCCGCATGCGCCTGACCCTCATTGTCGGTTTGATTAGCACTGCAATTGCTGCAGTTGGCTTGTATAAATACTTTGTGACTTTCCTCTCCTTGTTAGGCGTGTTCATTACCCCGATCGGCGGTATCCTGATTGCTGACTTCTATATCTGCAACCGGAAAAACTATGACGGCGGCGACGTTCCTCAGGGCATCAAGTGGGACGCCATTGTGTCGTGGGCTGTGGCTTCGTTTGTCGGCGTTACCATGACGGCTCGCCCCGTGGGTCTTGGTTGGTTTGTCGCGGTGGGTGATGTGATCCCCGTTCCCCTGATCTGCATTGCAGTCGCTATGGTGCTGTACGTTGTGAGCCAGAAACTCCAGAACCGGAAGCTCCAGAATAAGGCTGGTGCAGTTTAATGGATAGCATGCAGCGCGTTCTTTCTTACTTCCGTGAAATTTGCAGCATTCCCCGGCGCTCCGGCGATGAATCAAACGTAGCGCAGTATTTAATCGAAACAGGAAAGCGCCTCGGTCTGGAAGTTGATCAGGACAGCTGCGGAAACGTGGTTCTCCGCAAAGCGATTTCCCAAACAACGCCGCCTACAATTCTCCAGGCTCATATGGATATGGTATGGGAATCGACGGGAACTCCTTATCAAAAGGGCGTATCATTGCGTGAAACCGATGAATGTCTCCACGCAGTTGGTTCGACCTTAGGCGCAGATAACGGAATCGGAATGGCTCTGATCCTCGCACTGATGGAAGACGACACGGTACAGAATATCGAGGGTCTTTTTACAGTAGACGAAGAAACCGGTATGACCGGTGCCAAAGAATTGGACGCATCTCTTGTTTCCGGTACCAGGCTGATCAATTTGGACAGTGAAACAGAAGGGACATTCACCATCAGCGCCGCAGGCGGTCTCAACATCATTTTGAATGCCTCCGTTGAATGTCATAAGCAGTCGCGGTTTCAGAACCCCAAGGTCCTCAAGCTCTCTGTATCCGGCCTAAAGGGCGGCCATTCCGGTCTTGATATTGGAACCCCGCACCTCAATGCCATTCAGATTTTGGTTCGCTGGCTTCGCAGCTGCCCCGCTTCAAACTGGGAATTGCTCGAACTGCACGGCGGTACACGTTCCAATGCGATTCCAGTTTGCGCAGAAGCCCTCATTCAGGTCGGCGATACATCTTCAGAAGAAGAATGGAAGCTTGCCGCCAGCGCAATCACCGCTCAGGCAGAATCTGTGGATCACGGGATTCTTCTTCAGACTTCATTTGAGGCACCGATCTGCAAGCAAGCATATACGGATTCCTTCTGCGATCAACTGCTCTCTACGCTTGCCGCCCTGCCTCACGGTGTATTGCAGCGTACCCCGGAAATAATCCAGCTTTCCAGCAATTTAGCCACTGTCCGTCAGCTTGGCGATAATGTTGAAATTGTGGAAAGCCTGCGTGCTTCTTCTCAGGCGTTTCTCAGCGAAGGAAGAGACCTCGTCGTTCACACCGCTGACCGCGCATCGTTTCAATCTTCTCAGCAGGATTACTATCCGCCTTGGGAATCTGCAAAAGATGTTCCGCTGCACGCACTGTTTGCACAAACTTACCAATCATTATTTCAGCAGCCCTGCATTATGGAAAATGTTCATGCCGGTGTTGAATGCAGCATTCTCCAGGAACGTTGCCCCTTCATTCAGGAAATGATTTCTATTGGCCCAACCATTCGCTATGCGCATACAGTTCAAGAAAACGTAAATCTTTCCTCGATCGACAGGGTATACCAGTTGTTAAAAGCAGTGCTGCAGCAGCTTCCTAACTAAAGTAAGGAGAGCAAGCCTATTTCGTGCTTGCTCTCCTTGTACTTTTTCTCATGCTGAAATGCAATTATCCCCTTACTCCTCTTCCCGCTCCGGCCGGTGCCGTTCCGCAGGGTGCAGCAAAAAGCTCCTCATGTAAAGCGCGTCGCCCGTGCAGTGGAAATCGAAGGTCATGCCATCGCCGGAGTCGGTCGATACGCCGATCTCCGCCTGCTTGACGATGTGGTAGTGCGAGCGGATACCGCTTTTGAAATAATCTCGGGTGTAGTTCTTCTCTCCGTTCAAGGGGTACATCTCCCGCAGCTTTTGCAGCGAGCGGCTGTCGGGGTCAAAGTAGAAATAAGTGCCGATCACGGAGGCAGAGGGCTTGAGATACTGCCGCATCCGATCGAGATAGAAATCGTCGGCGTAGATGCCATATTCGTTCGTGCTGCAATAGTCGATCAGCAGGTCGACGCAGCCCTTTCGCAGCGGGAAGGTGGTGTTGTCCGCTGCTGCAATGTAAAGGATCTCCGGCTTTGCGGGCAGGCGGTCGATGTAGCCCTTATAAAGCTCAATGATTGCAGGGAACTTGTCCTGCACCACATAGATGTTGCTTGGGTCGATCTGCGTCAGCTTCTTGTAAAGGGCGAAAAACGAGTTCAGGTGCGTTTCCATCACAACGCTGCCGCTCGGCAGGGAAAGCTCCTTGATCCGCGTCCCCATCCAGTTGTAAGACTTCTGGATCAATGACACCAGCTCACTCGGCGCGCTGCGGTACAGTTCGCGGTCAATGTCCGGTTCGTCAAAGGGATACTTTTCCTCGCACTCGGCGTAGATGATCCCGTTGCGGATCTCCGCACGGTAGCCGCAGCTACAGTGGAGGTCGGCGGAAAAAATAGCGGACATATCCATATCTGCCTTGCTGATCTGGAACGCGCCGCCGCAGCGCGGGCAGCACAGCAGTGAGAGCGCGCGCAGCGGCACGCCGGTCGGCGCAAGAGCGCTGCCATGCGGCGCCGCCGCCTGGCGGTTCAGCTCATCAATGAACTCGTTGATCTCTTCTTTGTAGTGCTGATACCGCACACGCTGATCCTCTAACTGCTTCTGATGTGTGCGCAGCAGCGCCACGCAGTCCTCCACCGTGTCCTGCTCCACGCCGCTCGACACGCGCTCGAGCGAGAGCAGCCTGTGCGCCGTTTCGAGGGAAAGCCCCCACTTTTTGAATTGCACGATTCTCTCTAACGTATGGCAGTCCTGTTCATCGAAAAGGTACTGCGTTCCCTCGCCGTCTGGTACGATCAATCCTCTGCGGATATAATAGCGGATCGTGGAGACCGGAACGCCGGAACGTTTAGATGCCTCACCGATTCTCATTTTATTTTTCTCTCCTATCTCTGATAACAGCAGGCGTACAGTATCTTATTCGTATTTTATCATGCAAAAAAGAGAATTTCAAATTCATTTTTTATAAAGATAAAGCTCACTCCACCTTTTGGCGAAATATCGGCAAAAGGTAAAGTGAGCTTATCTGTAGCGCGTGAAACGAAAAAAACGGTCTCTTGACATGAACGCGGATTTTCGACTTACAATAGGCTTCACAGTCAAATAACTTTTTAGAAATGATAAGGAGTGAATGCTATGCCGTCGATCAAACTTCCGCCGAGCGAGGCGATAGATGACCTGTACCGCGCCATTCTGAGCCTTCGCAGCGAAGATGAGTGCCATCTTTTTTTCGGTGACCTCTTCACCCGTCAGGAATTGTCCCTTTTTTCGCAGAGGCTGCAAGTTGCACGAATGCTGTCGAACGGCTGCACCTACGGCGCTGTGCGCTCGCAGCTGTCAACCAGCAGTTGTACCATCACGCGTGTCAACACAAACCTGCAATTCGGTACCGGCGGCTATCAGCTCATTCTTGAACGGCTGAACACCGCCGGCACACAGACAGACGAACAGGATCTAAGTCTTAGATGAACTGCGAAACAATGACCGCAGCGATCATCAGAGGAATGTTGAAGGCGATGAAGGTCGGCACGCAGGTATCCCAGATGTGGTCGTGCTGACCGTCGGCGTTCAGACCGGACGTGGGGCCGAGGGTGGTATCGGACGCGGGGGAACCGGCGTCGCCGAGAGCCGCAGCAGCGCTCATCAGCAGGATGGTAGCAGCGGGAGAGAAGCCGATGTGCTCGCAGAGGGGCACGAAGAGGACAGCCAGAACGGGGACAGTACCGAAGGAGGTACCGATGCCCATGGTGACCAGAAGACCGATGAGGGTGATGACGATCGCAGCGATGAGCTTGCTGCCGCCCATGATGGAAACGCCAGCTTCGACCAGCTCGTTGACACCGCCAGTCGCCTTGATGACGGTCGCATAACCGCCGGCGATGAGCATAACGAAAGCGATCAGGCCCATGAGCTTCACGCCACCGGCGAGCTGCTCGTCGATCTCGTTCCAGGGAATGGCGCGGAAGACGATCATGACAGCGAGACCGGCGAGGGAGGACAGAGCGAGGTCTTCGGTGAGGACCTGAGCGACAACGACGACGACGATGGCAGCCATGGTCACATAGTGACGGTAGCCGAGCTCGCCGGTAACAGCGTCGGACGTGGAGGTATCCGCCTCGATCATCTGATAGTCGCGGGGCTTGCGATAGAGCACGAACACGGCGATCAGCAGACCGATAATCATGGCAACGGCGAGCACCCAGTTGACCTTGGCGACGTCGTTGACAGTGACTTCCATGCCGTTGGCGGTCAGGTTGTCGCTGATGATGGTCTGGAAGATCAGACCGAAGCCAAAGGGAATGGCAATGTAGGGAGCCTTATGACCGAAGGCAAGGCAGCAAGCCACAGCGCGGCGGTCGAGGCGCATCTTGTTCATCAGCACGAGCATGGGAGGAATCAGGATGGGGATATAAGCGATGTGAATGGGGATGAGGTTCTGAGACAGGCAGGCGATCAGGGTGATCATGCCGAGAAGCACGAGCTTCTTGGTGCCAATGATCTTGCTCAGCTTCTTGGAGACAATGTCGGCAAGGCCGGTGGTAGCGATCGCCGTAGCGAAGGTACCGAGCAGGATGTAGGCAAGAGCGGTAGTCGCGTTGCCGGAGAAACCGGACGTGAGCAGGCTCATAACGCTATCTCCCTTAGCGGCGTAGATGGGGATACCACCGGCAAGACCGCCGGCAATACAGGCGACCAGCATGGCGAGCAGAACGTTCAGCTTCAGAAGGCTGAGTACGCACAGCACGATGACCGATATGGTCACGGGGTTGGTTAAAATACTCATAGATTTCCTCTCTCTCTGTTTTTGTCGATTTGTTTTTCTCCAGTTTTGCGTGGAGCGGGCAGGCGGTGTCTGTCAGGCCGCTTGCCACACTCGGTATTTTAGCATGCGTTTTATGCAAATACAACAAATTCCAGCAAATCTGCAGCCGCTTGTTTTGTGCATTGTAGCATCGGTGCACCGATGCACTAATGCAGGAAAGTAATGTGCTGCTTCTATACGATAACACGTGCAAAATGCGAAATGATACGTTATGATAGTCACACCCATAGCATAGCAATGTATATCTTTTGCCATTAGGTATACTTGCATCTCTCTTGAATGCACACAGATGTGTGAAAAGCGGGCACTTTTCACTCATCTGTGTGTTTTTTCTTTTTTCTAAAACAAACGATATCATTTGCACTATACAAATTGTAAATTCTATTCACCAAACGCTTTATTTATGAATTTTTATATTGCAAGAGCTGCTTTCTTGTGGTAAAAATATAGCATACACTTTACTAAGGTGGTGAGCTTTCATGCCAACTGTGCAGCAAATGATTGAGCTGAGCGATACTCTGACGAAAACGCAGACGCGTATCTTCGAATACATGCTCAACCACCCGGAGGCCGTTTGCTACGACACCCTGCGCAATACCGCCGAGCGCATCGGCGTAACGGAGGTTTCCGTGCTCAAGGTTTGCCGCAAGCTCGGATGCAGCGGCTATGCCGAGATGAAAGAGGTGTTCCGGCATTACGTCGGCGAACGGCTGAAGGACTCCTTTGACCGCAGCTACACATTGGAAACGGTGGACGATCGTTCCCGCAGCGACCGCGGCGCGCTGCTGCGCTCGATGTTCGAAGCCGAGCAGCAGGGGATCACTGCGCTGGCCGCCTCGATCGGCGAGGAACAGATCTTCGACTGCGCACAGACGTTAATGAACGCGCGCGAGGTGCTGCTCTTCGGTCACGATGTTTCCAAGGTGATGGCAGACTACTTCGCCCACCGCCTGAACTACCTTCGCATCAAGGCATCAAGTCTCAAGCTCGGCGACAGCGACACGGTGAAAACCTCGCTCTCTATGGCAAACGAAAACGACGTGATCGTGCTCTTTTCGTTCCCGCCGTACTATGAGCCGGTATCCAACGTGGCCCGTTACGCCGCCTATCGCGGGGCAACGATCATCACGATCACCGACAGCAGCGCCTCCCCCGCCGTCACAGACGGGCCGTTCAATTTCATCTGCGGCACCAAGACCAAGTTCTTCTTCAACTCGCTCACCGCGCCGATCTCGCTGATCAACGTGCTCACCTCCTGCATCGCCTTGGAGATGGGCCCGGCGCTCGATCGGATCCTGGACGAGGAGCTGAGCGTATCCCGCTTTATGAGCGGAGAAATTCCAGAAGAAAGTGAGCATCTGAAATGATAACTCTGATCCAGAATGCAGACGTTTACGCCCCCCGCCACCTGGGTATGCGCGACGTACTGCTCGAGGGCGGAAAAATCGCCCTCATCGCTCCCTGCGGGGAGATCCCCTCTCGCTTTCCCACGCTGCAAACGGTCGACGCGGCAGGCAAACCGCTCGTCCCCGGATTCATTGATCTGCACGTTCACATCACGGGCGGCGGCGGTGAGGACGGTTTTTCCTCCCGTGCGCCGGAATCCCGCCTGACGGATTTTACCACTGCCGGCGTCACCACCGCCGTGGGGCTTCTCGGAACGGACGGCATCGCCCGCAGCCTGGAAACGCTTTATGCCAAGGCGCATGCCCTGACGGAAGAGGGCATGGACTGCTATATGCTCACCGGCGCCTATGGCTACCCCTCCCCCACCCTCTGCGGCAGCGTAGAGCGGGATCTCGTTCTCATCGACCGCGTTGTGGGCGCAAAGATCGCGCTTTCTGACCACCGCAGCTCCGAGATCACCTATGAAGAATTGCTGCGGCTGGCAAGCGCGGTTCGCCGCGGCGGACTGCTGAGCCGCAAGGCAGGGTTGCTGACCATTCACATGGGCGATGGACAGGAGGCTCTTTCCAAGCTCTTCCGTGCATTGAAAGAATCCGAGGTGCCTCTGAGCACCTTCCTTCCGACTCATGTCGCGCGCAACAGCGCGCTGCTCGAGGAAGCGATAGAGTGGATCAAGGCGGGGGGGCAGGCCGATTTCACCGCCGGTGAGACTTCCTCCGGCGGCACGGCGCACCTGATGGCATACGCCATGGACAAGGGCGCCGACAGCAGCCGCATGACGCTCTCGAGCGATGCTTTCGGCAGTCAGCCTCGCTTTGACGAGCAGGGCCGATGCACGGGGCTGAGCTACAGCACGAGCCGCGTGCTGCACGATGAGCTTGTAAATCTTGTGCAGCATGAAGGCTTCCCGCTGGAAACCGCCCTCACCTTTATCACCTGCAATCCCGCGCGCGTGCTGCGGATGGAAGCGCAAAAGGGCTGTATCGCCGAGGGCGCAGACGCGGATCTCGTCCTTCTCGGGCAGGCGCTCAGCATCGACGGCGTCTTTGCCCGCGGCAGACAAATGGTCAAAAACGGTCAGGCGATCGTCAAGGGTCGCTTCGAATAAACGATCGGAGGAATTATGATGAAAAAAATCCTATCCCGTACAGTGTCCATCGCACTCGCAATGCTTTTGACGGTCTCCTGTCTGAGCGGCTGCGGTTCCAAGAGCGTGAATACCGCAGAGTATCTTGGCACTTATTCTACCGACGTCACCTCCCTCATTCCCTTCTACCTGCCCGACACCACGGGCAAGAAGGTCATCTCCAACGTCATCGACGGTCTGATCGAGACCGACCGCTTTGGTGCCTTCGTTCCCTCGCTCGCTGAAAGCTGGGAGCACAACGACGATTACTCCGTCTGGACGTTCCACCTGCGCAAGGACGCCAAGTGGTACGACAGCAAGGGCGCAGAGGTCGCGCCCGTCACCGCACAGGACTTTGTAGACGGCATGCGCTTTGTTGCCGACCATAAGAAAACCAAGAGCGACATGTCCATCATCAAGAGCGTGATCGCCGGCCTCGGCGAATATTACGACACGCTCGTTGACTTTGATGACCCCAACCTGGCGGCGAGTAAAAAGCCCGAAGGCCCGCGCGAAAAGCTGGAAGCACAGTTCGACGACACCGTCGGCGTCAAGGCGCTCGACGAGTACACCGTCCAGTACACGCTGACCGCGCCCGTGCCGTATTTTGAATCCTTCCTCGTCACTGAGATCTTCCTGCCCAACCACAAGGAGTTCTCCGACCAGTGTGGCACCAAGTTCGGCACCTCCCCCGACCAGCTCCTTTACTGCGGCGCTTACATTCTCCAAAGCTGGCAGCGCAACAAGGAATTTGTCATGGTCAAGAACGAAAACTACTACGATGCCGACAAGGTCAGCGTGGAAAAGATCGTTCTACAGAAGATCACCGACGGCGCCGCCACGGTCGAAATGTTTAAGCGCGGCGAGCTGACCGGCACCTCCCTCACGGGCGATCAGGTCGAGCATTACATGCAGGACCCCGAATGGGGACAGTATGTGACGCTGCGCGACAAGTCCTCCGTCAATTTCTGGTTCTTCCCGAACTTCGAAAGCCCCAACAGCGAGTTCAACGCCTTCGTGCAGAACGAGGACTTCCGCCTCGCGCTCTATCACGCGCTCGACCGCGTGACCATTGCGCAGCTCTACAATCCCTACGACACCGAGGATATGCTGACCAACCTCATCTGCCCCGAGGACGTCTGCTACGATGAAAATGGCATCGACTACACCGATTACACTCCCCTCAAGGAGATCAAGGAGCGCGGCGCCGCCACCTACGATCCCGCTCTTGCAAAGGAGTACTTTGAAAAGGCGCTCAGCGCGGTGACCGACGGCAGCGGCAACATTCGCGGCGCAAGCGCCGGCGAGGTCAAGATGGGCCGCACCTTCTCGTTCCAGACCGACGGTAAGCTGCCGCTCCAGCTGGTCTACGTACACGGCGCGTCCTCCGACGAGGTCTCCATGGCGCAGATCATCAAAATGAACCTTGAAGAGGTCTTTGGCAGTGAGAATATCGAGGTCATCCTCTCCCAGTTTACGGGTGACAAGTACAACGACGTCATCGCTCCGGGCAACTTTGACTTTGCCTATGATAACTACAGCTTCAAATATGCCGATCCTCTCTCCCAGCTCGACCGTCTGACGACGGGCGGCGCCGTCAACGACGGCCGCTACTCTCTGCCGCAGTTCGACGCGCTGGTGAAGGAGGCAAGCGAAAAGCTCGTCGCCTCCGAGCGCTATGAACTCTTCGCCCAGGCTGAAGGCATGCTCATCAATGGCGGCTACATCATTCCGTGGGAGAGCGGCGGCGGCACTTACGGCATGACCCGCGAGATCCCGTTCACCGCGCCGCGCGGCGGCTTTGGCCTCTCCCGCTTCAAGTATAAGGGCATGCAGCTTTCCGAAGAGCCCATCTCGGCCGAGCAGTACAAGCAGCTGGAAGATGAGTTCTATGAGCAGCTGCTCAAGAGAAATGCCGGCTGAGACGCCGCCGTACCAATATAAAGGGTGGTAACATGGCTAAATATATCTTTAAGCGGACTTTGCAATCCCTGCTCAGTGTTTTCATCGTGGTATTCGTTGTATTTCTGCTGCTACGCCTGATGCCGACCGACGGCTACTTCACGCGCGACGACTACCAGAACATGAGCGAAGCCGAGCGCGAGATGTACCTTGAGGACATCGGCGCTGTCGGCAATCCGATCAAGCTTTTCGGCAAATTCATGGTCGACCTCTTCCACGGCGACCTCGGCGAGTCCTACGTGCTCCAGCCCCACCGCGCCATTTCGGATATTCTGGCGGAAAAGATCCCCTATTCGCTCTACTTCGGCGTAGTGAGCATGCTCATCTCGCTGGTTCTCGGACTTCTGATGGGCATGGCAATGGCCAAGGGCAAGGGTGGCCTGCCGGATGCGCTGGGCACGGGCTACGTGGTCATCGTGCGCGCCGTGCCGAGCCTTATCTATCTTTTCCTGCTCCAGATCGCCATCACGGGTCTTTTCAAGATCCCCATGATGTTCAGCGAGCGCAATCCCGTCACCTGGATCCTGCCGACGATCTCGCTCTCGCTTTCGAGCATCGCCTGGTATGCCATCTGGCTGCGCCGGTTCATGGTAGATGAGGAAAACCGCGACTATGTCAAGTTTGCCCGCAGCAAGGGCATGAGCGACTGGAAGCTGATGAAGTCCCACGTGCTGCGCAACGCGCTCGTGCCTCTCGCGCAGTATTTCCCCCTGCAAATGCTTCTGACGATCTCCGGCTCCCTCGTGATCGAAAGCCTCTATTCCATTCCCGGCATGGGCGGCCTTCTCGTGGAAGCCATTCAGGAGATGGACAACTCTCTTGTTCAGGTGCTTGTCATTCTGTATTCAACTCTGGGCGTGCTCGGCGTATTCCTCGGTGATATTCTGATGGTATTTCTGGATCCGCGCATCCGCCTTACGGAAAAGGAGGAGGGATAGTCATGAACGCTGCAAAGCCAAATCTCAAGGTCTCGCTGAGCGAGAGCATGTTCGAACGCATTCCCTTCGACTACGAAAAGAGCGAGCTGATCGGCTACTCCAACTACTCCTACTGGCACAGCACCTTCCGTACCTTCTTCAAACAGCGCAGCTCCACGGTGCTGCTGGGCATCATGTGCGCGTTTGTTGCGATGAGCCTGCTCTACCCGCTCATCAGCGAGCTGATCCCCGGCTGGGAAACGAGCTACCGCAACCCGAACTTTGCCCAGACCGGCAGCGCCATGTGGAACCTCTCTCCCTGCAAGGAGCACTGGTTCGGCACGGACAACATCGGCCGCGATATGTGGGCGCGCACCTGGTACGGCACGCGCACCTCGCTGCTGCTGGGCTTTGTGATCGCGTTTTTCGACGTGACGCTCGGCACGATCGCGGGCGCGCTGTGGGGTTACGTGCAGCGCATCGACCGCTTCATGACGGAGCTTTACAACATCGTCACCAACATCCCGCAGACGGTCTATCTGGTGCTCTTCACCTACATTCTGCGCCCGAGCTTCTGGACGATCGTGCTCGCCATGTGTCTGACCGGTTGGCTCTCCATCGCGCGCTTCGTGCGAAACCGCGTTGTCGCCATCCGTGAAAACGAGTACAACATTGCCTCCCAGTGTCTCGGCACGCCGCTCTCCCGCATTCTGCTGAAAAACATCGTGCCGTATATCGTCAGCATCGTCATCATGGAGGTCGCGCTGACGATCCCCTACTCCATTGGCTCTGAGGTTTTCCTCAGCTACATCAACCTCGGCCTTCCGCTCGACGTTGTGTCGCTCGGCAACCTTGTCTCCGTCGGCAAGAACAGCTTTGAGGTCTATCCCTTCCAGCTGATCTATCCGACCATCATCCTCTCGTTCGTCACGGTGTCGTTCTATATCGTGGGCAACCGCTTCGCGGACGCCTCCGACCCGCGCAATCACATTTAAGGAGGAACGCAGCTATGGCAAATACGATTCTCAGCGTCCGCGACCTCCGCGTCAACTTCAGCCTGCGCGGCAAAACGCTCACCGCCGTGCGCGGCGCGAGCCTCGATCTCTATGAAAACGAAACGCTCGCCATCGTCGGCGAGTCCGGCAGCGGCAAGAGCGTGCTGACCAAGACGCTCATCGGCATGACCGACAAAAACGGTACGATCGTCGGCGGCAGCATCGACTTCAAGGGCACCCGGCTCGACCAGCTTGCAGAAAAGGACTGGCTCGCCATCCGCGGCAAGCGCATCGCCATGGTGTTTCAGGACCCGATGACGGCGCTCAACCCGCTCAAAACCGTCGGCGAACAGATCCGCGAGATGATCACGCTGCACTCCGACCTCAGCAAGGACGCCTCCACGGAAAAGGCGAAAAAGCTGATGGAGCAGGTCGGCATCTCCTCTGACCGCTACGGGAAATACCCGCACGAGTTTTCCGGCGGCATGCGCCAGCGCATCGTCATCGCGACCGCGATCGCCGCCGACCCCGAGGTGCTCATCTGCGACGAGCCCACCACCGCGCTCGACGTGACGCTGCAGGCGCAGATCCTCCGGCTGCTGCGCGATATTCAGCGAAGCATGGGGCTGAGCGTGATCTTCATCACGCACGATCTCGGCGTGGTGGCAAATATCGCCGACCGCGTGGCCGTCATGTACGCCGGCGAGATCATCGAAACGGGGCCGACAGAGGAAGTCTTTTCCTGTCCCGTCCACCCCTACACCCGCGCCCTGCTCCGCGCGCTGCCGCAGCTCGGCATCAAGGGGCAGGCATTGTTCGCCATTCCCGGCACGCCGCCGAATCTCTACAACGACATTCAGGGCGACGCCTTTTACCCCCGTAACCCGGAGGCCATGGAGATCGACCGGCTGGAAGAGCCGCCGATGTTTTCCGTTTCCCCCGGACACACGGCAAAAACATGGACGATGCACCCCATGGCCATTCAGAAATGGGGCGACCCGCGCAACTACCGCACCCCCGGTCTCGGCAGAGCGCCCGCCGCGCTCGAGCCGTATGCGCCGCGCAGCGACGAGCCGCTGCTCTCGGTCAGGGATCTCTCGATCGACTTCGGCTCCGGCAAAAAGGTCTTTCATGCCGTCAATGGTGTGTCCTTCGATGTGTACCGCGGGGAGACGTTCAGCCTCGTCGGTGAATCCGGCAGCGGCAAAACGACCATTGGCCGCGCCATTATGAAGATCATTCCCACCGCCGGCGGCGAGATCCTCTACAAGGGCACGCACGTCAACCGCCGCTTCAGCCGGGAGGAGATCAAGCAGTACCGCCAGCAGGTGCAGATGATCTTTCAGGATCCCATGGCAAGCCTGAATGAGCGCGCCAAGGTGGATTACATCATCTCCGAAGGACTTTATAACTTCAACCTCTTCGAAAACGAAGCCGACCGCAAGGCCAAGGTCTCCCGCGTCATGCAGCGCGTGGGGCTGCTGCCCGAGTTTGCCAGCCGCTTCCCGCATGAATTTTCCGGCGGGCAACGCCAGCGTCTCGGCATCGCCCGTGCGCTCATCATGGAGCCGGAATTCATCATCGCCGACGAGCCGATCAGTGCGCTGGACGTTTCCATTCGTGCTCAGATCATCAACCTGCTCAATGAACTGAAAAAAGAGCACTCGCTCACCTATCTGTTCATCGCGCACGATCTGAGCGTGGTGCGCTTCATTTCCGACCGCATCGGCGTGATCTACAAGGGCGCTCTGATGGAGCTTGCACCGGGCGAAGAGATCTTTGCCCACCCCCTGCACCCCTACACCCGTTCGCTGCTCAGCGCGATCCCCATGCCGGATCCCGCCGCCGAACGGGGCAAGACCTGCACGCCCTACAATCCGTCCGTGCATGATTACAGCGTGGACAAACCGGCCTGGACGGAGATCGCCCCCGGTCATTTTGTCTTTGCCAACGCGCGCGAATGCGACGAATACAGGAGGATGCTCGGATGAACGGTACATTATTGATCGCAGGCGGAAACATCGGCGCGACCGAGCAGGGCAAAGCCGACATCTTCGGCAGGTTTTCCGCCCTCTGCGGCGGAAAGCGCGGCAAGGTCATGCTCGCCGTCTGCGCCAGCGGAGAGGCGGAGGAGAGCTTTCGATTCAACCGCGAGCTGCTGCTCTCCGCCGGGATCGGCGAAGTCGTGCTGCTGCCGCTGACAGAGACTCCCGCGCTGCTTGGCCGCAGCGGTTGGACAAACCGCGCAGACGAGGCGCTGCTCCCGCTTTTTGACGGGGTGAGCGGCGTATGGTTCAGCGGCGGCGACCAACTGCACACGGCAAGGCTTCTTTTGCAGCCGGACGGTTCAGACACGCCGGTGCTCGGCAGAATGCGCCGCCTTCTCTCCGACGGCGGCGTGATCGGCGGCTCTTCCGCAGGCGCGGCGATCATGAGCCGCACGATGATCGTGCGCGGCGACGACGAGGGGACGCTGACTCTCCCCGTCTGCACCGACGCGGCAGCTTACTGTGACAACGGCGGCGTTTCGCCGGAGCAGCTGCTGCTCTCGCATGGACTCGGCTTTCTGCCCGGCGGCATTGTCGATCAGCACTTCAACCGCCGCGCCCGGCTTCAGCGTCTGCTCGCCGCGATGGAAGACGCGGGCGAAAACGAGGGCTTCGGCATCAGTGAGGACACCGCCCTTGAGGTCTCCCTCTCCGACGGAGCACTGCGCGTGCACGGCTCAGCCTACGTCATGCACCTTACGCGCAGCGGCGGGACGATCACCATCAACAAGTTGACTGCGGCGCAGCACGCCGTACAATAAAACTAAAATCAGGAGGAAACCAACATGAAAACCAGCAAACGTCTCTTTACTCTTATGGCACTTGCTCTTGTGGTCGCACTCACCCTCACCGCCTGCGGCAATCAGTCGGATGGCGACAGCAAGGACGCCGCCTTTGATGACGCCTACGCCGTTGCGGACGTGACGCTCTGCGGCACGAACACCAACGATGCAAGCTTTATGAAGGGCTTTTCCATGCAGGGCACCGCGGGTGACCTGATCAACAACGAAAATGTCTTCAGCATCGCCATGTGCTACTCCACCGCGACGCTGGATGACGTGAAGGCCTTCTTCACCTCCGAGCGCTTCAGCGATCCCGACAGCTTCCTTGCAGAGATCGATGCGCTGGATCTCGACGGCAATATCCGCAACCTCTCCGGCGATAAGATGAGCTACTTTGACGGCAACACCGCCGATCCCATTCGCTTCTACGGCGACGGCGTTGATCTCATCAACGGCACCTCTCTTTTGCAGCAGGCGGGCGAGTATCACTTCTATCTCGTGACCATCGGCTATGAAAAGGTGCTGTGGGTCGGCGAAGCAGACCGCACCTTCGTGATGGAGCAGAGCGCCATCGACCTTGCCAACGACTTTGCCGCCGCATTTGATCTTGTCACCGAGACCACGCTGATGGAGGATCAGGACGTTTCCGCCATGACGCAGGAAGAAAAGACGCAGGCCGTTCAGGACTATTTCTCTTCTCAGGTCGACACGCTGGATCTCGGCATCACCGTTACGGTCGAATATGACGACGACCCGGACTACCCCGACGACTACTACATCACGCTCGCCAAGGACGGCAGCGAGTCCTCCGCCTACGTCACCGTGTACTTCGGCGCAGAGGCTTAAATCCATTTTCCCGACAAGCCGCGGGCGGGGCATGCTGCCCCGCCCGTTTTTTCAAAGGAGTGACTTTTGATGAAAAAATGCCTATCCGTTCTGACCGCCGCGCTCCTGCTGCTGATGCTGTGCGCCTGCGGGAGCAAGGAACCCGCCGCTCCCGAAAAGCAGGGCGATGCCTGGGTCAACCCGCAGTTCAATGAGTACACGCTCACAAAGCTGCGCATGGTCGGCAAGGGCGATGAAAGCTCCGGCTACAAGGTCGCCTTTTTCCCGCCGGAAACGCTCGACGGAGCCGAGGGCTTTCTCGTTTTTTACAGCGTGCGGGAATTTGACGAGGTATGGGAATACCTCTCTTCGCTCACCCGCGAAGAGATCCTCACGCTCGACAAGCCTGCCAACCGCGCCTATGTGATGACCGATCTCAGCTACTGCGACGGCGTTGGCAACACGCTCAACACCGCGCAGAAAGATCTTATCACCGGCGATGACTTTACAGAGCCCGGCACGCACTATTTCTACGCCGCCGTTTTCGGCGCCGACGGTCTTTTGAGCCTTGAAAAGGCGGCGCAGACCGCTTACATCGCGCCGAGCGCCGGAAAGCTGAGCTTCACGCGCGAGGGCAGCGTCCTGACCGGCACTTTTGCAAGCGATACCGAAGGTGAGATCGAAACGAACTACGTTTTCCTCTCCGCAAATGGCTATACCGCCGTAAAGGAGCAGCTCTCCGGCGCAGACCGCACCGCGCTCGACGCGCTGAGCGGCAGCGGCTGCGCGCTGCGCTTCGACAACGCAGGCAGCACCGAGTTTTCACTGGATCTTTCCGAGCAGAAGGATCTTGACGGAAATGCCGTAGATCCCGCGCGCTGCTACTATGTCTATGTTGCCAGCGCATCGGCCGAAACGCTCATGGGCGTATCCTACTGTGCTGAGCGCTTCGTTACGCCCGAGGCGCTTCCCACCTCCAGCGGGACGATCGGCAGCGGCAGCGGCATTCTCTTCCCCAACGGCGGCGCGGCCTCGATCGGTGGCGACCGCAGCTCCATCATCTCCACCTCGCAGGCGATCTTCCGCGGCTTCCCCGATACGCCGCGCGTCGCCGTCATCGGCGCCTCCAGCGGCAGCGAACGTGAGCTGTGGTCGTACTTCTATCAGGATACCCCCTCTGTGCGCAGCTTTGAGCACCGCTTTGCGGACGCAGGATTCGAAGCAGTCTACATTCCGCTCACCGCGGAGAACCGGGATACCATCGGCAGCGACGCCTATTTTGCCTCTCTCGTTTCCAGCTGCCACGGCGTATACTTCACCGGCGGCAACCAGAGTCTTGGCATCTACGCCCTGCAAAATGCCGACGGCGATTGGAATGCCGTCGGGCAGGCCGTGCAGGATCTTTTCGCGCGCGGCGGCTTCCTTGCCGGAACGAGCGCGGGCGCGCACATGCTTGGCTCGGTCTGCTTCCAGGACGCCGACTCCCATGCAGCGCTGACGCACGCAAAGCCCACCGAAGCCGTGCTGACCGCCGCCGGCGTTGTGTGCGGCGAAGAGGGCGCGCTCTACGGCGGTCTCCCCTGCGACGCAGCCGCCTGCGGCGCCGCGCTCACCTTTGACTCCCACTTTGGCGCACGGGGAAGGCTCGCCCGCCTTTGCACCATGCAGCGCTCCGGCGGCGCGGCATACGCCGTCGGGCTGGACGAGGCGACCGGCATCGCCGTCACCGGCGGCGTCGGCACGGTCTATGGAGCGGGTACGGTCACTGTGCTTGACAATCGCAGCGCCGTTTACGGAAACGACGATTCGCATTTCAGCGTCAGCGATCTGCGCGTTTTCGTGCTGAGCGCGGGCGATCAGTTCGACTTTACAAGCGGCACGCTCATCGCTTCCTCCACAAAGGAAGGCCCCGCAAAGTCCGCCGCACCCGAGCAGCCGGAGGACTTCCTTGCCTCCGGCAGCGCACAGACCCGTGCCCTGCTCACCTTTGCCCTCAGCGGCGAAAAGAGCATACAATATCCCGTTGCGGCAGACGGAGAGGAATTCACGCTGCGCGTGGAAAAGTCCGATGACTTCTCCGTTGTCTCGAGCGAGAAGAACTATGCAGCCTCCGCCCTGTCCGGCCTGCCGCAGTGCGCTGTATCCGGCCTGCTGCTGAGCATCTCCTGATCTTCCGTACCTTTAGGCAGAAAGCCTGATGCGTGCGCACGCATCAGGCTTTCCAAATGATATGCACCCTTTCGCCGTCAAGCATGATCCGCTCGACAAATTCGGCGGCAATGAGCTTTTTTTCGTCAAAGGACGCGCGCTGAAAATCAAACCGCCGCAGCGGTGCAGAACGGGTCGGCGCACGCAAAAGCTGCTCGCGCTCGGCGTGCAGCGCGTCGATCCTCTGGGAGATATAAGGAACGGCGACCGCGCTGCTTTCGGCGAGTGCAGCCACCAGCCGGTCGATCTTCCGCTCGATCTCCAGGATTGCCCCGGCCTGCGCGCGGTCTTTTCCTGCCGGAAGCAGCTCCATCGGACAGGCATCAAAGCTGCGTTGGATCTCCCCCGCAATATACGCCTCCAGCTCCCGCAGATCGACATCGATCGATGCATCGCAGCCGCCGAGGTTGGAGCGTCCGGAGCAGAGCAATTTGCAGCGCTGTTCCGCCTTGATGGAATTGATCTTGACGGCGTAGCCGCACTTGGCGCACTTGAGAAGTCCGGTCAGCCACGAATATTTCCCGGCGTTGGCGCGGGGGAGCTGCGCCGCGAAAGAGAGCTTCTCCTGCACGCGCAGCCAGAGCGCAGCGGAGACGATCCCCTCGTGCGCAGAAAGGCATAATAGCTTTTCTTCTTTCTGCGCAGCACCGCTGCGGCTGCGCTTTCCGATCAGCACGCAGCCATGCTCACCGTCATAATCCGCGCTCGTCTGGCGGCTCTGCACGCCCTGCGCCAGATAATGGCAATAAACCGCCTCGTCTGCCCGCACATAAACAGGATTGTGCAAGATGCGCGAAAGTGTCACATTGTCCCATGCCTCGCGCTTCGGGCCGTGGATCCCCCGGGCAGTCAGGTCTTTCGCAAGGCCGCGCAGCGAGGTCTCAGGCTTTGCATATTCCTCAAAGATCCGGCAGACGGTCTTCGCGTGTTCATCGGGGATCAGGGAGGAAACGCTGCGCCCGTCCACCTCCGCCTTCGAGAGCGCATACCCGTATGGCGCAGGGCCGCCCGGCCATGCGCCGAGGGAGGCGCGGTGATGGTAGTTATCGCGCACGCGCTCGGCGGTCGTTTCGCGCTCAAGCTGTGCAAACGTCATGACGATGCTCAGCATGGCGCGTCCCACCGGCGACGACGTGTCGAACTGCTCGCTGACAGAGAGAAACGCAACGCCGTTTTTTTGCAGCACTTCCCAGATCCGGCTGAAGTCCGCAAGGGAGCGGCTGAAGCGATCCAGGCGGTAGATGACGATCCGCTCGATCTCCCCCGCTTCCACGGCTTCCATCAGTTCGCCGAAGGCAGGGCGCCGCATATTCTTACCGGAAAAGCCCCGGTCTGAAAAAATGCGGGGCTCTCCCGCAGTGAACTTACGGCACAGCTCGATCTGCCCCTCAATCGAAAGGCTGCCCTTCTTGTCGACAGACTGTCGGGCGTAGATGGCATCCATCTTTCTACCCCTGCGTGCAGGAAGTCAGCAGCAGAATGCAGCGGCGGCAGATCGCCGCCTGACGCGCGGCCCGAGCGGCGGGGTCGGTAGTCGTAAATGTGTTCGTGATGATCATATTGTCGTCCTCCTACCCAAGCGTATGAGCTCCGGCAGGCGGTTATTCGCAATGCGTTCCAACTGCTGCCGACGGGGATTCGCTCGACTGGAAGGGCATTTCCGCCGCCGAAATCACCAAACGCGTGACGGGCAAGGTACAGAACGGGTCGATCGTTCTCTTCCACAACGCAGGCGAGCACACGCCCGAGGCACTGCCCGACATTCTCAACTATTTGCTCTCCGAAGGGTACGACATTGTGCCGATCTCGAAGATCCTGCTCAGCGGCGACTACACCATCGACCACACAGGCCGCCAGTGCCCAAAATGAGAAACGACACAGACCGCCGCGATTCCGACAGAACGCGGCCGCAGAAACGATGAGGGGCAAGCGTTCCCTCACAGAAGTACAAATGATTTTTATGCACGGGCGCTTGCTTCCGTTTTCGCGCTGTGCTATAATTGATTCACTTAATATTGCGTAATCAATTGCAAAGGAGAAGATACGATGGGTTACATGGATCTTTCCGCCGCTGCATGGCAGCAGGAATACGACAAGGTGTCCGCCGAATATGAGAGTTGGAAGGCCAAGGGCCTCAAGCTCAACATGGCGCGCGGCAAGCCGGGCAAAAAGCAGCTTGAGCTCTCCAACAGTCTGCTGACGGTACTGAGCGATCCTGCCGACTGCATCGTTAGCGGCGTGGACGCGCGCAACTACGGCGAGCTCAAGGGCCTTGCAAGCGCACGCGCGCTCTTTGCAGAACTTCTCGGCTGCAAGGTCTCGCAGGTCTTCGTGGGCGGCAACGCAAGCCTTCAGCTCATGTACGACACCGTTTCCAAGGCCTACACCCACGGCCTTTTGCACAGCGAAAAGCCCTGGTGCAAGGAAGAGAGCATCAAGTGGCTCTGCCCCGCCCCGGGCTATGACCGCCACTTCAAGATCACCGAAAGCTTCGGCTTTGAGCTCATCACCATTCCCATGACCGAAAACGGCCCCGACATGGACATCGTCGAGAATCTCATCAAGGATCCGAGCGTCAAGGGTATGTGGAACGTGCCGAAGTATTCGAACCCCGACGGCATCATTTACTCCGACGAGACGATCCGCCGCATCGCCTCCATGAAGCCCGCCGCGCCGGACTTCCTCCTCATGTGGGACAATGCCTACTGCATCCATGAGTTCGACGGCGACTTTGTTCCCTTCGCCGACATTCTGAGCGAATGCGAGAAGTATGGCAACGCCGACATGGTCTTTGAATTTGCCTCCACGAGCAAGGTGACGCTGCCGGGCGCGGGCATTTCGTGCTTTGCGTGCAGCGAGGCCAATATGGAGTATATGTGCAAGCTTATCGGCATTCAGGCCATCAGCTTTGACAAGATGAATCAGCTGCGCCATGTGAAGTTCCTGCAAAACAAGGAGCATACGCTCGCACTGATGAAGGAGCACGCCAAGATCTTAAAGCCGAAGTTCGAGATGGTGGTCTCTACGCTCGAGCGCGAGATCGCGCCGCTCGGCATTGCGACCTGGCACAAGCCCAAGGGCGGCTATTTCGTCTCCGTAAACACGGCCCCTGGCCTTGCCAAGCGTACGCTGGCGCTCGCCAAGGAGGCGGGCGTCGTGATGACGAGCGCGGGCGCGACCTATCCGTATGGACACGACCCTCTTGACAGCAACATCCGCGTCGCTCCGTCGCTGCCCCCGGTCGAAGAGCTCGAGCAGGCGATGGCAGTGTTCTGCTGCTGCCTCAAGCTTGCCGCGCTGGAGAAGAGCAAGAAGTAAGGCATATCTGCATCAAAAAAGCGGACCGCAGTGCGGTCCGCTTTTTCTCATTTCGATTCACTTTTCCGCTTTCTTCTCTTCCCGCTTCAAGCGCCATACGGCGAGTGAACGCACCAGAAGAACATTGATGAGCGCAAGGCGCGCGTAGCTGTAGACGACATTCAGAAGGAAGTATGGCGAAATGTTGCTGTAATTGCCGAGATCGTCGAGCAGCAGCGGCATGACGCCGTAGCTCATCAGAAGCGGCAGCGCGACAAGCGCGGCAAACCAGCCGGCAGCGAGCCATGTGATCTCTTTTTTCGTGGCATTCAGCTTGAGCGCGCGGTAGGAGCACACCGTCCAGACGATCATCACAAGCATGCCGAGGAGCTGCACCCACGAGATGGCAAGGCGCATATAGTTCATCTCCGGCGTCCAGATGCGCGTCATGAAGATGGTCGTCCATGAAAGGCCCGTCGCAAAGCGGAGGTAAAGGTCAACGCAGGCATAGACCGCCCAGCCGCACCAGAGACCGACACGGCTCTTCGCCGTAAGGCAGATGACACCGCAGATGAAAAACGGCGCGCCGAAAAGAAGCCCCGAGAAAATACTGCCAAACAGCAGCAGGAACAAAAGCACGATGACCGCGCCGGTACACAGCAGAACCGTGCCGATGATACTGCGGCTCTTATCCCGCGCGGGCACAGTCTGCGGCGCAAAGGACGAAGGATCGTTCTGCACTTCCGCCGCGGCAGGCTCGCTCTGCGGCGCGTCCTCGCCGCGCACCAGCTCGTCGAGCGTCACGCCGAAGAGCTCAGAGAGCTTTAGAAGCTTTTCAAGCTCGGGCACGGATACGTCCGTCTCCCATTTGGAAACGCTCTGGCGCGAAATATCCAGTGCGTCGGCAAGGTCACCCTGCGACCAATTTCTCTGTGTGCGCAGGCGCACGATGTTCTCTCCCAGTGTCATGTGAGGGGTTCTCCTTTACAGAATTTCTGCGTTCAGCTTAGCAAAAAAGCGGCAAAAAGTCCACCAAGCGGGCTTGAAAACTTAGCAACCGACAGTTGCACCTCAAAAAAAGTGGGCGCGCTGCAAATGCAGTGCGCCCACTTTTTGAGTTTACATTTCGTAGTCCACGGCCACGCGGTCGGCGCGGATGGACTTGCAGATGTCGCTCACGGCGACATGGCGGGGATCGACCTTGTAGGCGTTCAGATCGTCCATGCTCTCAAACTCGGACACGAGCACGGCGTCGTAGTTGCCCTCGCCGATATTTCTTGCGACCTCGCACTTTTTCAGCTGCGGGATCACGCCGTCGAGCGCGGCGAGCTTCGTGAGAAACTCGTCGGCTTTCTCCTCGGTGCCTTCACGGAACTTCCACATGACGATATGACGGATCATTTCTTCTCTCTCCTTTTTTATCTGTTGTTGTAGACCTCGATGGCCTTTTTGAGAATGTCCATGGCACGCTCGATCTTGTGGCTCTCGATGACGTAAGCCATGCGGACCTCGTTTTTGCCCTTGCCGGGCGTTGCATACATCGACGCGCCGGGGGCGAACATCACCGTCTCGCCCGCGTCGTCAAACTCCTCGAGCAGCCACTGCTGGAACTTGTCGGCGTCGTCCACCGGCAGCGCGGCCATCACATAGAACGCGCCGCCCGGCACGTCAAAAACAACACCGGGGATCTCGCGCAGCTTGCGGCAGAGGGTGTCGCGGCGCTTTTTGTACTCCTCGCGCACAGCGTCAAAATACGCAGGGCCAACGCTGTACAGCGCCGTGCAGGCAACCTGATCGAGCGTTGCGACAGAAAGGCGCGTCTGGCAGTATTTCATCGCGTGGCTCATAAATTCCCGGTTCTTGGAAATGAGGCAGCCCACACGCGCACCGCAGGCGGAAAAGCGCTTGGACACGGTGTCGATGACGATGATGTTGTCACTTGCCCGCTCAGCAAATTCACCGAAGGACTGGAGCTTCTCCCCGCCGTAGACGAACTCGCGGTACGCCTCGTCACCGATGAGGAAGAGGTCGTGCTTGACCGCAATGTCAACGAGCATCTCCATCTCCTCGTGGCTGAGCACAACGCCCGTCGGATTGCCGGGGTTCGTGACGATGATGGCACGGGTGTGCTCGTTGATCTGCGCTTCGATCTTTTCGCGGTCGGCATAGCGGTAGCCCTCCTCGGGGCAAGTGGGAATGGGCGTGATGGACGCACCGCAGGTGCGTACCATGGTGTTGTAGTTGGGATAAAACGGCTCAGGAATGAGAATTTCGTCGCCGTCGTCAAGAATGCACTGGAGCGCGATCTGAAGCGCTTCGCTGCCGCCGGCGGTGACGTAGATCTCACTTTTGTCAAAGTGCATGTCGAGCTTGTCGTAATAGTTCTGGATCGCGTCGATCAGCTCAGGGATGCCCGGAGAAGGTGCGTAGGCGAGAACGGACGGCTCAAATGCTTTGACTGCTTCGAAGAATGCCGGAGGCGTCTGAACGTCAGGCTGGCCGATATTCAGATGGTAGATGTTGACACCGCGTGCCTTGGCTGCCACCGCATAAGGGTGGAACTTGCGCATGGGCGACAGGCCGCATTTTTCAACTTTACTGGAAAACTTCATGGAATGGTGCTCCTCCTTCTTCTTCGATCGCTTGCAAAAAGCTTACAGTCTATAAAATATTGAATTCCACTGCATGATATATTATAGTCTGCAGAAAAGCAAAAAACAACAAAAACATTTGCGCTTTAACCGCAATTTGCCGTTTCATCCTCCTGCATTGCAGGCAGTCTGCTCTCACCATAAACCTTGATGCCGTGCGCCTTGAGAAGCTCCGCCGTCACGCCGTCGCCGGATACAAGGCGGCGGGAAAACGTGCCGTCGTAAACAAGGCCGCAGCCGCAGCTCGGGCTTTTTTCCTTGAGTATAGCGGCCTTGCAGCCATTTTGCACGCACAGCGCGAGCGCCGCCTCCGCGCCGCGGCGATAATTTTTTGTCACATCGCGGCCGCTCGCCATCACAACGCGTGCTCCCTGCCGCTCGCTGGGGTCGCGCGGCGTCGGCAGTCCGCCGAGCTGCTCGGGGCAGACGGGGATCAGCTCATACCGCTCCGCCAGCGCGAGAACGCGCGCGTCTGCCTTGCTCTTGCCGTCGTAGCGGCAGGGCGTGCCGAGAAGGCACGCCGAAACAAGCACCTTATCCATGCCGCACCTCGATCTCTTCTCCGTTGAGCTTCGCCTCCGCGAGCGTTTCGCCCTCGTAGCGCAGCTTGAGTGAGAAGAACGGCGTGTCCTCGTCCAAAAGGTGCAGGAAGATCTTGTCACCCTCCCATGCAGGCAGCGCCAGAAGATCCTTCTTTTTGATCCACGCAAGCTCTCCCTCGTCGCAGTCTTTGAGCGCGCCGTCAAAACCGTCGGCGGTAAAAAGGTGCATATATTCCGGCTCCCACCGGTCGGAGACAAAGGTCACGATGCCGCGGTAGCGATAAGAGGTCAGCGTGAGTCCCGTTTCCTCCTTCGCCTCGCGCAGCGCGCACTCCTCTGGGCTCTCGCCGGATTCAAACTTGCCGCCGATGCCGATCCACTTGTCGCGATTGCAATCGTTTTCCTTTTTTGTGCGGTGCAGCATAAGATATTCCTCGCCCCGCTCAATATAAATGAGCGTCGTATTCAGGGCGCGATAGATGTTTTTTTCCATGATGTTCCCTCCCCGCAGGACTTTTTGTCAGTATAGAAGATGGCGGCAAAAATTGCAAGTCGTGGCTTCGCACAGAAAATTGTGTATTTTTTGAATTTAGGCTTGACTTCGGTCAGTTTTTTGATATAATGATTTTCGCTGTCGAGCATAACGATACGCAGCAGTATCGAAGTGGTCATAACGAGCACGACTGGAAATCGTGTGTAGGTCAAAAGCCTACCGAGAGTTCGAATCTCTCCTGCTGCGCCAGAAAAAGCACCACCCAACAGGGTGGTGCTTTTCTTTTTGAATCAGAGATTCGAACAGGGTGTGAGCGAAGCGAAAAAACGCCCCGGCGGGGCGTTTGTCACCCGCTGTGCGTGTCGCAGCGCGGCAGCGCTGCGAGCGAATCTCTCCTGCTGCGCCAGAAAAAGCACCACCCAACAGGGTGGTGCTTTTCTTTTTGATTGGGGATCTGCTTTATTCTCCCAGCGCTGCACCGGCGGCAAGCACTGCATTGCGCACGCACTCGGTGCAGGGGCACAGGACTTTGCCGGTCTCAACGCCCTTCAAGTCCTTGCAAATCGTTGCGCCGCATCTCTCGCGGAAGCCCAGAAGGATCTCCCGCGCATAGCGGCCCGTCCCCTGCCCGTCCGTCAGCATGCCGGCCGCCATGACCGCGCCCACGAGCGCGCCGCAGGTCCCCTCCATGCAGCCCATGCCGCCGCCATAGCCCGCCGCCAGCTTTTTCAGCGTCTCTTCTTCAAGCGGAAGCTTGTCGGCATAGGACAGCACCACCGCCTGTGCGCAGTTGCAGCCGGCTTTCAGCTCCACGGCCCGCGCCGCGCGTTCTTCGATCGTCATACGTTCTATCTCCTTTATCGTTTGTCTTTTTGATGCGCTTTGACCAGATCAATTGTTCACCTTATCCTACCCACAAAGCGGCGCAAAGTCAACCGCCGCCCGCCGCGGCAAGACAAAGGAAAGCATAGAATTTACAATTTTTTCTCCCCTCCCGTGTCCGGATATGGTATGATAATTTGAAATAGCGACCATACCACGGAAAGGAGATCTCCCCATGTCACAGGTGACCAAACGCGCGCTTGAGGCGTCGCTCAAGAATCTGCTGCTGCAAAAACCTCTGAGCAAGATCACCATCAGCGATATTACCGAGGACTGCGGCATCAACCGCATGACGTTTTACTATCATTTTAAGGACATCTACGATCTTGTCGAGTGGTCGTGTCAGGAGGACGCGAGCCGCGCGCTCGCGGGCAACAAGACCTATGAGACATGGCAGCAGGGCTTTTTGCAGCTTTTCAAGGCCGTGCAGGACAATAAGCCTTTTATTATGAACGTTTACCACTCCGTCAGCCGCGAGCAGGTGGAAAATTACCTCTACAAGGTCACCTATGACCTGCTTGAGGGCGTGGTGGAGGAGCAGGCGCGGGGCATGAGCGTGCGCGACGAGGACAAGGCCTTCATCGCAACGGTCTACAAGTATGCCTTTGTCGGCCTGATGCTCGACTGGATCAAGGGCGACATGAAGGGCGATCCCCAGCTTCTCGTCGACCGGCTCGAGCTTGTGATCCACGGCAATGTCAGCGCCGCTCTCGAGCGGCTGCGGATCGACAAGGCGTGACTTCTTTTTCCGTTTTCATCAAAATTGCAGAATTGATAAATTTCTTTACAGTTTTCCGGGCGGTGATAAGAAACTTATCACCGCCCGCTTTCTGCTGATTGTTCTTTTCCAAAAAGCGCGGTATGCTTTCACCATCGAAAGGAAAACATACCGTTGGCTCCCAAGGTTGAATGTGTTTCGTGAGCCGGCGGTTCTGCAAACAGTTGAAAGGAGAAATTAATCATGTATTATTCCAGCGGTAACTATGAAGCGTTTGCCCGTCCCAAGAAGCCCGAGGGCGTTGACAACAAGTCTGCCTACATCGTCGGCAGCGGCCTTGCGGCGCTGAGCGCCGCCTGCTATCTCGTGCGCGACGGCCAGATGAAGGGCGAGCACATCCACGTTCTTGAAAAGGGCAATTTGCCCGGCGGCGCGTGCGACGGCTACAAGTTTGAGAACCTTGGCTATGTGATGCGCGGCGGCCGCGAGATGGACAACCATTTTGAGGTCATGTGGGATCTCTTCCGCTCCATTCCCTCCATCGAGACCGAGGGCGTGAGCGTACTCGACGAGTACTACTGGCTCAACAAGGAAGACCCCAACTACTCCCTCTGCCGCGCCACCGAAAAGCGCGGTCAGGACGCCCACACCGACGGCAAGTTCAGCATTTCCGACAAGGGCGCGATGGAGATCATGAAGCTCTTCTTCACCCCCAACGAGCAGCTCCAGAACAAGAAGATCACCGACTTTTTCGATGAGGAAGTCCTGAATTCCAACTTCTGGCTCTACTGGCGCACGATGTTCGCCTTTGAAAACTGGCACAGCGCGCTCGAGATGAAGCTCTATATTCAGCGCTATATCCACCACATCGGCGGTCTTCCCGACTTCACGGCCCTGCGCTTTACGAAGTACAACCAGTATGAGTCCATGATCCTCCCGATGGTCAAGTACCTCGAGAGCCATAACGTCCAGTTCCACTACGGCGTGCAGGTCGCAAACGTCGAGTTCGACTGCTCCGACCCTGCCCACAAGCTCGCCAAGCGCATCGACGTGATCCGCGAGGGCAAGAAGGAGGCCATCGACCTCACCGAAAATGACCTCGTCTTCATCACCAACGGCGGCTGCGTTGAGAATTCCTCCATGGGCAGCCAGAACACCCCCGCCCAGTTCAACACCGAGCTCAAAGAGGGCGGCGGCTGGGATATGTGGCGCAAGATCGCCGCGCAGGACCCGTCCTTCGGTCATCCTGACAAGTTCTGCCACGACCCTGAGCAGACCAACTGGATGAGCGCCACCGTCGAGACCCTCGACCAGAAGATCATTCCTTATATCAAGAACATCTGCAAGCGCGATCCCTTCACCGGCCATGTCGTCACCGGCGGTATCGTCACCGTAAAGGATTCTTCATGGCTCATGAGCTGGACGATCAACCGCCAGCCGCAGTTCCGCGACCAGCCCAAGGATCACTGTCTTGTCTGGGTCTACTCCCTCTTCACCGACAAGCCGGGCGATTATATCAAAAAGCCCATGCGCGAGTGCACCGGCAAGGAGATCTGCATGGAGTGGCTCTACCACATCGGCGTGCCCGAGGATCAGATCGAAGACCTCGCGACGAACAGCGCCAACACCGTGCCCGTCATGATGCCGTATATCGATGCGTTCTTCATGCCGCGCGCCTACGGTGACCGCCCCAAGGTCGTGCCCGACGGCAGCGTGAACTTTGCCTTCCTCGGCCAGTTCGCCGAAACCCCGCGCGACACCATCTTCACCACCGAGTATTCCATGCGCACGGGCATGGAGTCCGTCTATACGCTGCTGAACGTCGACCGCGGCGTGCCCGAGGTCTGGGGCAGCGTCTATGATGTGCGCGACCTTCTGAACGCGACCGTCAAGCTGCGCGACGGCAAGAAGGCCACCGACATGGACATGGGCTTTATGGAAAAGATGGCCGTCAAGAAGGCCCTCGGCAAGATCGAAGGCACCGACATCGAAAAGCTCCTCAAGGCGTATAACGTCATCTGAGCCATCGCACCTCACAAAAAGTGAACACAGCAAGGGAGGGCGGAAGCACAAGCTCCCGCCCTCCCTTGGTTGCACGTTATGTCAATTAAAATCAGTTCTTTGTCAGCACACACTTGTCACAGGGAGTTAGGCCTCGCCCCATCGCCTCGGCCAACGTTGCCTCATAATAAGTACCACCATTGCAGGTACTGGAATAGTGGTAGCGTTTTCCTGTTTTCGTCACATAGATATGCTCACCTTTTGTCTTATTTGCAACTGCTGCGGTCTGTGTTTCATTGTACCATGTGACGACGCAGCCAAGAGATTCCGAAACAAAGCGTGCTGGCACCATAGTTCGGTTTCCAATAATCTGTGCGGGCACATCCAGTGTGTACGGCACATCGTTGACGTAGGCAGTTGTATTATCAATTTGAATCGTAACAACCATGTCATTCAGTGTACCGGTAGCTGTGCGGGTATCGTTGTCCCATGCGACCTCTGCACCCAGATACTCAAAAATTGCCCTCATCGGCACAAGCGTACGACCACCTACCAACTGCGGTGGCACATCTGTCTGCACCAATTCTGTGTCGACATACAACTCTACTGCATTGGCAGACAGGCAGAGCAGCATACAGGATAGCAAACCAAGCATCAGTGCAAATAGCTTTTTCATCAGTTCTCCCCTCTCTCGTCATACAAGTAATAAAATCAGGAAATTCCTGTTATTTTTATTATATCAGTTGCCGCATATAAGTCAAGCAAGAAAGGGCGGGAGCTAAAGCTCCCGCCCTTTCTTTGCGCTCTCGCGCCTATTTCACCGGTGCATTAAGTCGCTCAGCGCGCCGTCCACGGCGGTACCCATCTGCTGCATGGTTCTGCCCACGCAGGTCTTCATGGCTTTGCGCTTTTCCGCGACCGTCATGCCCACGAGCGCGCCGGCGGCCATGCCGGCGGCAAGACCGCGCCAGAAGGCGGTATCACACATATCGATCACTCCTTTGCTCACGTGCTTAGTTTGTCCGCGCAGAGAAAAGTGATGCGCGGCAAAATTTGCCGCGTTGATTTTTCGCAGCAAATCACCCTTGCTGAAAGTCGCCTTTCGTCCTATAATGGTTTTGAATGATCAAAAACATGAAGGAGAACGATATGACCACGATCTATCTTATCCGCCATGCCGAGGCTGAGGGCAACCGCTACCGCCGCGCGCACGGCTGGTACAACAGCACCATCACCGACCGCGGCTACCTCCAGATCGCCGCGCTCGCAAAGCGCTTTGCCGACACGAAATTTGATGCCGTTTATTCAAGCGACCGTTTCCGCACGATGATCACGGCGCTTTCCATCTATAAAACACACGGCCTGCTGCTGCGCACCGTCCGCGCGCTGCGCGAGATCGACGTGGGCTACTGGGAGGATACCCCCTGGGCGGAGCTTGAGCGCATCGACCCTGAGCAGCTCGCCAATTTCAGCAACGATTCGCAGAACTGGCACGTCCCCGGCTGCGAAAGCTTTGCCGAGGTACGCGAGCGGATGCGCAAGGCGCTCACGGAGATCGCCGAGGCGCACCCGAACGGCACGGTCGCTGTCTTTTCCCACGGCATGGCCATGCGCATCATCGTCGGCGCGCTTCAGGGCATGACGCTGCACGAAATCGACAAGACCGGCCACGCAGAAAATACCGCCGTTGCAAAGCTCGAGTACGAAAACGGCGCATTCAACGTTGCCTTCCGCGACGACGCCTCCCACCTCGGCGACAACATCGCCACCGTGCGCAAGCAGCCGTGGGTCAACGACCCCAACGGCTTCGAGGGCGGCATCTACTACCGTGCCTCGGGCGAAGCGGGGCATTTCGACGTCATGCACGGCGAGGAGATCATTGGCGCGGTCAGCGTCGAGTCCTGCCGCGGCGGTGTGGGCACGATCGGCGAATTCTGGCTTGAAAATGATGCGCAGAAAAAGGGTCTCGGCGAAAAGCTCATCGGCCAGGCGCTGTCCTATGCCCGCGCGCACGGCTGCTCCATTCTCTCCACCGGGCGCATTCCCAAGAGCAACGCGGTCGCGCTGCGCTGCGCGGAAAAGTGGGGCTTTCACCCCGTTCGGGAGGACGCGGAAAGCGTCACATTTAAGAAGAATTTCGAATACGATGAGGAATCCTGCTGGAACAGATTGCAGGAAGTTATCGAAAAATGAAGAAAAAGAAGTTTGAAAAGGCCTTTCTGCCGGTTTCGAAGGACGAAATGGTCGAGCGCGGCTGGTACTATTACGACTTTCTCGTTGTCACGGCGGACGCCTATATTGACCACCCAAGCTTCGGCACGGCGATCATTGCGCGTGTTCTGGAGGCCGAGGGCTACCGCGTGGCGGTACTCGCCCAGCCCGACTGGCACAGCGCGGACGCCTTCCGTGAGATGGGCCGCCCGCGCTATGGCGTGATGATCGGCGGCGGCAACATCGACTCGATGGTCGCACACTACACGGCGGCGAAAAAGCACCGCACGAGTGACCTCTACTCTCCCGGCAGCAAGATGGGCCTGCGGCCCGACCGCCCGACCATTGTCTATGCGAACCGCTGCCGCGAAGCCTGGGGCGACATTCCCATCGTCGTCGGCGGGCTGGAGGCGAGCCTGCGCCGCTTTGCCCACTACGACTACTGGGACGACAAGGTGCGCCGTGCGCTCATTTTCGACGCGCAGGCAGACCTTCTTGTCTACGGCATGGGCGAATACGCCACGCGCGCGATCGCACGAAGACTCGCAAAGGGTGAAAAGGTCGAATCCTTGACGGATATTCGCGGCACAGCGTTCGTGACGCGCACGCCCGAGGTCTGCGCCTTTGACCACGTCGATTGCCCGTCGTATGAAGAAGTATGCGCGGACAAGCGCGCCTACGCACTTGCGACGAAGCTTGAATACGAGGAGCACGATCCCATCCGCGGCAAGGCGCTGTGGCAGGCACACGGACGCGACACGCTCGTTGTCAACCCGCCCGCGATGCCGCTTTCGCGCGAAGAGCTTGACGAAGTCGCGGAGCTGCCCTACATGCGCGAGGTACACCCGATGTACGACGCTCTCGGCGGCGTTGCCGCCATCGAGGAGGTGCGCTTCTCCGTGGCGCACAACCGCGGGTGCTTCGGCGGGTGCAACTTCTGTTCGCTGGCGTTCCATCAGGGACGCATGATCACCTCGCGCTCCATCGAATCCTGCGTGCGCGAGGTCGAGGGCTTTACCCGCGATCCGAAGTTCAAGGGCTACGTCCACGATGTCGGCGGCCCGAGCGCGAACTTCCGCCACCCCTCGTGCAAGGATCAATTAAAGCGCGGCATGTGCCGCAACAAAAACTGCCTCGCCCCCTACCCCTGCAAAAATCTCGATCCCGACCACTCGGAATACGTCGAGCTGCTGCGAAGACTTCGCGCGATCCCCGGCGTGAAGAAGGTCTTCGTCCGCTCGGGCATCCGCTACGACTATCTCTTAGAGGACAAGGGCAGTCCCTTTTTGTCCGAGCTTGTCAAGTATCACATCTCCGGCCAACTCAAGGTCGCGCCCGAGCACTGCGTGGCGGGCGTGCTGGACTACATGGGCAAGCCCCACTTCGACGTGTTTGAAAAGTTCTGGGACAAGTACCGCGCCGTGAACGAGAGAAACGGCCGCGAGCAGTACCTTGTTCCCTACCTCATGTCGTCGCATCCCGGCTGCACGCTGGAAGACGCGGTGCAGCTTGCGGAATTCCTGCACTCCACGGGGCATAAGCCCGAGCAAGTGCAGGACTTCTACCCCACGCCCGGCACGCTCTCGACCTGCATGTACTATACCGGCATCGACCCGCGCGACATAACGCCCGTCTTTGCCGAGACGACGCCGCACGGCAAGGAATTGCAGCGCGCGCTGCTGCAATGGTTCCGCCCGGACAAGAAAAAGCTCGTCATCGAGGCACTCCAAAAGGCGGGGCGCGAGGATCTCATCGGCTACGGGCCGAAGTGCCTTGTGCGTCCCTACGGCGACAGCCGTCCCGCGCCGCAGGGCGGCAAAAAGAGCGCCGCGGGAACGAAAAAGAGTGGCAGACCGGCAGAAAAGCCCTCTGTGCACGCGGAAGCGCGCAGGGGCGCGAAGACAGCCGAAAAGGCAAAGCCTTTCAAGCGCAAGTCCGGCTGGGCAAAGCCCAAAGCCGCAGCAAAAGGCAAAAAGAAATAAAAAGGATCCCCGACCGGTCGGTCGGGGATCCTTTTTATTTGATCTGTGTGATCGCGCTGCCGCTTACTGATAGTCGCTCAGCAGGAACATCGGCTTGATGGCGACCACCTCGTCATATTCTTCCTGCTCGACCTGCACATCGGCATTGAGCGCCTTGAGGTCACTCTTGAGTACCTCAAGCGCTTCCTGCACGCTCTGGGCACGGCCTTCGCGCAGAATGCGGATCATGCGCGTGAGCACGACGGGATGGGCATAGCGCGGCGGCAGGGGGAAATCCTCGGGCAGGACATTTTCGAGGTTGGCCTGTGCCTCTTCCCACGCACGGGCGACCGCCCTTTTGTTGTTCTTCGCCGTGGGCAGCACGTGGGCGCCCGAGAAAAAGAACACCGCGGCAAAGCCGAAGAGCGCAAAGTAAACGCCGAAGTCGCCGCCGTTGCGCCAGGAAATGATGCCGTAGACCAGTGCCGCAGCGCCTGCGATCACGATCGCCAGCGCCACCCACCGGTAGGCGGGATTCGTGTGCTCGTTGACGCGCTTGGCCTTGGCCGCCGCGGAGAGCTGTGCCGTCAGCTCAGGGTAGCCGGAGAGGAATTTCTGCGCCTGTTCCAGCTCTTCTTTGGCGCTCTGCGCCGCGGGCGTGAGCGTATCCAGGTAGCGTCTTGCTTCCTTTTCCGCCTTGGCCTGCACGCGCCGCTCGCCGCCTTCGCTCAGCGTCGGGATCTCGGGGTGCGCGGCAGCGATGCAGGCAAGCATCTCGTCCACATCTTCCTCCCGCTTGAAGGTGCACTGCTTTTCCTGCCCGTCGTCATACTGCACCACAAGGTACGGGATCGCGCCAAAGACGCCCTTTCCAGAGAAGCCGCCCTGGCTCATCGCCACGCGCTTGAAAACGCGGCGCACCGACGAAAGCGCAACATAGTAATGCCGGTCGATCAGAAAATTATTCAGATACAGCGCCTCTTCCCCCACGCCGCAGGGGCCAAAGCGCTTGCAGGACTTTTTGTCCGCGGCGAGAACTTCATCCGCAATGCTCGTCTCGCCAAGGCGCACAGGTGCAAAAATCATAAGGCTCCTCCAAAGTTTGAAAAAGCGGTGGGAGAGCATTCTCCCACCGCTCTAAGAATGGTTTACTTGTGCAGGGTCTCGTAGTGAGGCTCGGTGTGGCGCTTCTTGATGGTGTAGAGGAAGATGCCGAGGAACAGAGCCGCAGCGAGGATGCCGATGGGGTAAGCAACAGCGGTGTTGTACACGGTCGCGCCCTCAGCAGTCTTGCTGTTGAGGAACTGGCCGAGGCACTCATTGCCCAGCAGGAAGTAGGTCACGGAAACAGCGCTCATGAAGGTCGCAGGAACAGCGGTGATCCAGTAGTTCTTCTTATCATAGAAGAGGTACATGGAAGCAGCCCACAGAACGATCATGGCGAGGGTCTGGTTGGTCCAGCTGAAGTAACGCCAGATGATGGTGTAGTCGATCTTGCCAAGGGCGTTGCCGATACCGAGGATCGCGCCAACGCCGAGAACGGGCACGCAGAGGATCAGACGGTTCTTCCAGCTCTTCTGCTCCATGTGGAACCAGTCAGCCAGAACAAGACGTGCGGAACGGAACGCGGTATCGCCGGAGGTGATGGGGCAGGCGATAACGCCGAGCATGGCGAGCGCAATGCCCACGCCGCCCATGGTCTTGGAGCAGACGTCGTAAACAGCGGTGGAACCGCCGCCGCCGAGAGCCAGCAGCTCCTCGCCGGTGTAGATCGCGCAGCCGGCAGCAGCCCAGATCAGGGCGATGATGCCTTCAGAGACCATTGCGCCGTAGAAGACGAAGTGGCCCTGCTTCTCGCTCTTCATGCAGCGAGCCATCAGGGGGCTCTGCGTGGCATGGAAACCGGAAATGGCGCCGCAGGCAACGGTGATGAACATGAAGCTCCAGATCGGAGTGCCCTGCGGGTGGAGGTTGGCGAAGTTGTTCCAGATCTCGGGGATCTCGTAGCCCTTGGTGAAGATACCAAGCGCCACGCCGAGCGCCATGATGATGAGGCAGATACCGAACACGGGGTAAATCTTACCGATGATCTTGTCGATGGACAGGAACGTTGCGATGAAGTAGTAGACCAGAATCAGAACCAGCCAGAAGAGCTTGCTGGCAAAGATGCCGGTGCTGCCGCCCTTGGTGCACAGCAGCTGGATGAGGCCGGCGGGGCCGACAGCGAACACGGTGCCGACCATCACGAGCAGCACCACGCTGAACACGCGCATGACGTTCTTCATTGCGCCGCCGAGGTAGATACCGGAGATCTCGGAGATGGAAGCGCCTTCATTACGCTCGCTCATCATACCGGAGAAGTAGTCATGGACTGCACCGGCAAAGATGGTACCGAAGGTGATCCACAGGAAGACGACAGGACCCCAAAGAGCACCGCTCAGAGCGCCGAAGATGGGACCCAGACCCGCAATATTCAGAAGCTGGATCATAAAGAGCTTCCACTGCGGGAGAACCATGTAGTCCACGCCATCGTTGATCTTCACGGCCGGCGTTTCACGGTCGTCAGGGCCGAAAGTCTTTTCGACGATGCCACCGTAAACGAAGTAGCCGCCGATCAGCAATGCGAGGCAGATCAGAAAGCTAAACATTTTTCTCCTCCTATTTTTTTCACAAATGTTTGCCTTGCAGGGTGAATTTCCCCTGCGTTTCGCCCAATTATAATATTTTTTTAGAAGAAAATGTCAATCGTCATTATGACCAAAAATAAGGTGTATCAGTATGCATTTCGTGTTTTGATTCCTGCATCTTTCGCGCACGATCGCCTTGAATTCGGCAAAAAGGCCGATGTGCACTTTGCTGCACATCGGCCTTTCACCATTTTGGGTCATGGTGTTTAGTTTTTTTCAGTCTTCTTTTTCAGCTCTCTTCAGCACGTAGGCGAGCATATCGCCCTGCTCGATCACGTCACGGTGGCGCACCTCGCGGGAGCGGAGACCGGCAAGATTCTTCGGCACGGGCACGCCCGTCACGTCGTGCAGCTGCTCCATCACGTCAAACTCGTCGCCCTTCGCGCTCTCGCCGATCCCCTCGAGCACGGCAGCGGGGAACTTGTAGGGAGAGGCCGTAGAGAGCACGACGACCTCGTTGTGGTCGGCATTTTCCTTCTTATACTGCTGTGCCACGTCCCAGGCGACCGCTGTGTGCGTGTCGCAGAGGTAGTGGTGCTCGCGCCAGACGCTGCCGATGGCGGCCTTTGCGCCCGCATCGTCGCAGCAGCCCGCCCAGAAGAGCGCACGCAGCTTTGCGAGAAGATCCTCCGGTACCTCGTAGGTTCCTTCCTCATTCAGCTGCTGCATCAGCTGTGCAACGAGCGCATCGTCGCCGGAGAGCAGATAGAGAAGGCGCTCCAAATTGCTCGAAACGAGAATGTCCATCGAAGGCGATGCGGTCTTATAGAAGGGGCGGCGGCGGTCGTAGCGGCCCGTGCGCAAAAATTCGGTGAGCACATTGTTGGCGTTGGACGCGCACACGAGCCTGCCGACGGGAAGCCCCATCTCCTTGGCAAAGTAGCCCGCCAGAATATCGCCAAAGTTGCCCGTCGGCACGACGAAGTCGACCTTGTCGCCCTCGTGAATGCGTCCCATCTTCACAAGGTCGGCATAGGCCCTGTAATAGTACACGACCTGCGGGGCAAGGCGGCCGATGTTGATGGAGTTGGCGCTCGACAGGCGCACGCCCTTGCCTGCAAGCAGCTCATCGCGGCTGACGGCGGAGAAGATCTTCTTCACGCCCGTCTGCGCATCGTCAAAGTTGCCGCGCACCGCGCACACACAGACATTGTCGCCCTCCTGCGTGGCCATCTGCGCCTGCTGCACGGCGCTCACGCCGCCGTAGGGATAGAAAACGACAATCTTCGTGCCCGGCACATTGCAAAAGCCCTCCATCGCGGCCTTGCCGGTGTCGCCGGATGTGGCGGTCAGAATGAGGATCTCATCGCTTACGCCGCACTTTTCCTTCGCCGCGGTCATCAATCGCGGCAGCATGGAGAGCGCCACATCTTTAAAAGCGCTCGTCGGCCCGCGGAACAGCTCGAGAATAAAGTCTTCTCCGACGGGAACGCTCGGCGTGAGGTGATCGCTCTCAAACTTTCCCCCGTAGCCTGCGCGCACGAGCGAGGCCATCTCCTGCTCGGAAAAGTCCGGCAGAAGCTTTGCAAGGATCCTGGCCGACATGGAAAAGGTGTCGAGGTTCAGAACCTCGCGGTAGTCGAAACGGGCCTCGTCGAACGACGGCATCGTATAAAGGCCGCCGTCGGGCGCAAGGCCGTCCAGAATGGCCTGCGCGCTGCCGGCCTTCAGATTTTTATTGCGGGTGCTCTGATATTGCATGGACGTTTCCTCCTGTATCCCACAGGGAAAGTTTTTTTGCTTCCCCTATTGTATTTTCACAAACGCTATGTTATATTGTTCCCATCTAAAAGTCAAGTGTTTTTCTCTCAGAGACATTTTCGGCACAAGTTACAAATTCGTCCGCACTTGACGGAGTATCCCCCAAAAAGAAAGAAGGTATTTCCCCGTGAAAATTGCACTTTTGGGCTTCGGCACTGTTGGCTCCCATTTCTATAAGTTGTGCGAGGGGCGAAGCGATTTGCAGATCACTGCCGTTCTCTCCCGCCGCCCCCGTCCGGAGCTCACCTGCACCGTGACCGCCGATTACGATGAGATCGTGCGCGATCCCTCGATTGATATTGTGGTGGAGGTCATGGGCGGCATCGAACCGGCATACAGCTACCTCTGCGCAGCCATGCGCGCGGGCAAGCACGTCGTCACGGCGAATAAGCAGCTCATGTGCGCCCGCTTTGACGCGCTCACTGCCCTTTCCAAAGAAATGGGCGTGGCGCTGCGCTGCACCGCCGCCGCGGGCGGCGGCATTCCCTGGCTCACTTCCCTCTCCCGCGCATCTCAGCTCGATGAGATCACCGCGGTCGAGGGCATCCTCAACGGCACGACGAACTATATGCTCTCTGCTATGACGAATTCCGGCGCGGACTATGCCGCCGCCCTGCAAAAGGCGCAGGAGCTCGGCTATGCCGAGGCCGATCCCACCGCGGATGTGGAAGGACTTGACGCGCGGCGCAAGCTCGTCCTCTCCGCCGACCTTGCCTTCGGCGTGAATATCAAGGAAGAGGACATTCCCTGCGTCGGCATTTCGTCTATCACCGCGGCAGACATTGCAAGGGCGAAGGAAGAAGGTCTCACCTATAAGCTGATCGCCCGCGCGGAAAAGTCCGGCAATGCAGTGGCCGCCTTCGTCTGCCCCACGCTTTTCCCCTCCTCCGCGCCCGAGGCGCATACCGATGGCACAGGCAACCTCGCCACGCTCTACGCCGCGCACTTTGGCAGGCAGAGCTTTTCCGGCGCGGGCGCGGGCGGCTATCCGACCGGCTCGAGTGTCCTGCGCGACTGTCTCGACGTCGCCGATGGCTGCCGCAGCTTCTATGCCGATTCCTTTGTCCCCCGCTCCGTGAATCTCTCCGGTATGCAGGGCAAGTGGCTGTTCCGCTGCATGGGCGAATACTTTACCCGCGAGTGCAGCGCCCGCGAGGCGTTCGACGCCTATGAATCTTACCGAAAGGACGACCCGCACGCGCTCCTTGCGCGCTATGCGGCCGAAGAGGAATAAACTCCATGCTCAAAGTTTTGAAATTCGGCGGCTCCTCGCTTGCCGACGCGCATCAGTTCGCCAAGGTGAAGTCCATCGTGGACGCAGACCCCGCCCGCCGCGTGGTCATCGTTTCCGCGCCGGGCAAGCGCTTCTCCGGCGACCATAAGATCACCGATCTGCTCTATCTCTGCGCCGCACACATCAAATACGGCGTTTCCTGCGAGGATATCTTTGCCATGATCCGCGACCGCTACAATGAGATCATTGCGGAGTGCGGCTTAAAGCTCTCGCTCGACAAGGAATTTGACGAGCTGTGGAGCAAGATGCAAAGCGGCATCAGCAAGGACGAGCTTGCCTCGCGCGGCGAATACTTCTCCGCGCGGCTCATGTCCGAGTTCCTCGGCTTCGAGTTTTTAGACGCGGCGCTGTGGGTCAAGTTCAAGTTTGATGGCAGCGTCGACCGGGATGCCTCCTACGCGGCACTGCGCGCCGCCGCAGAGGGCCGCAGGGTCGTCATTCCCGGCTTTTACGGCGTGATGCCGGACGGTCACATCAAAACCTTCTCCCGTGGCGGCAGCGACATCACCGGCGCGCTCGCCGCGGCGGCGCTCGGTGCGGACGTGTACGAAAACTGGACGGACGTCTCCGGCATTCTGATGGCAGACCCGCGCATTGTAGACGATCCCGAGCCGATCCGCCGCGTGACTTACAGCGAGCTGCGCGAGCTGAGCTACATCGGCGCGCAGGTGCTGCACGAGGGTACGATCTTCCCCGTGCGCGAGAAGAACATCCCCCTCAACATCCGCAACACCAACGCCCCCGATCACCCCGGCACGATGATTCTGGAATCCATTGAAGACGAGCAAAAAGAGGGCGGCTTCATCACCGGCATCGCCGGCAAGAAGGGTTTTTCCATCATCACCATTGCCAAAACAGGCATGTCGAGCGAGCCGGGCACGCTTCTAAAGATTCTCAACGTGCTCGCCAAGCACGAGGTCAATGTGGAATATCTGCCCTCCGGCATCGACAATGTTTCCCTTGTTGTCTCGTCCGACAAGGTGTCCCGCTCGCTCTATGAAATGTTGGGCGAGCTGCAAAAGGAAGTGCAGCCGAATAAGATAACCGTAACGGAACACATCGCCATCGTTGCCGCTGTCGGCCGCAAGATGGCCTATCAGCCCGGCGTTTCCGGTAAGATCTTCGCCAAGCTCGGTGAAAACGGCGTAAACATCCGCATGATCACGCAGGGGCCGGAGGAACTCAACATCATCGTGGGCGTGGAGGAAAAGGATTTCGAACAGGCCATCCGCGTCCTGTATCACAGCTTTGTAAAGGAGAATGTAGTGTCATGAAGCAGGTCAACATCGGTATTCTCGGCGCAACGGGCGCCGTCGGTCAGGAAATGATCAAAATTCTCGAAGAGCGCAATTTCCCTGTCGCGTCCCTTCGTCCCATCGCAAGCGCAAGAAGCGCGGGCAGTAAGATTTCGTTCCGCGGGCAGGAATGCACCATCGTCGAAGCCTCCGACGATGCCTTTGAAGGGCTCGACATCGTCCTTGGCGCGGCCGAGAACGACATCGCCGAGCGTTTCGCTCCCGCGATCGTCAAGGCAGGCGCGGTGTTCGTCGATAACTCGAGCGCCTTCCGCCTCGACCCCAATGTTCCCCTCGTCATTCCCGAGATCAACCCCGAGGACGTGAAGTGGCGCAAGGGCATCATCTCGAATCCCAACTGCACCACGATCGTCACGCTTGTAGCCATCAATGCCCTCGCCAAGGAAAGCCCCATCGAGACGATCATCGCCTCGTCCTATCAGGCCGTCAGCGGCGCGGGCAAGGGCGGCATCGACGAACTCAACAATGAGGTCAAGGCCCTTTCCGAGGGCAAGCACCTTGAGCCCAAGGTCTTCCAGTATCAGATCGCCTACAACATCATTCCCCAGATCGGCGGCGAGGCCTTCGAGGGCTACACGAGCGAGGAGATGAAGATGCAGAACGAGGGCCGCAAGATCCTCCACCTGCCCGAGATGAAGGTCAGCTGCACCTGCGCGCGCGTGCCCGTCATCCGCAGCCACAGCGTCTCCGTCGTGCTGCGCACGAAGGAGAAGATCAGCGTCGAGCGTGCCAAGGAGCTCATCGCAAACGCCCCCGGCTGCAAGCTCGTCGACGACCTCAAGAACAAGGTCTACCCCATGCCGCTCGACACCTCCGACCAGGACATCGTCTATGTTGGCCGCATCCGTGAGGATCTGACCGACGAGCGCGGGCTGAACCTCTGGTGCTGCGGCGACCAGGTCCGCAAGGGCGCTGCCACCAACACCATCCAGATTGCGGAGCTGCTGGTAAAATAGAATTGCATGGTTCCTCTCTTTCCCCGTTTTCTGCCTTTTGTTGGCGGAAAACGGGGATTTTTTATCACAACAGGCCGGAAAAGCAAACGCATACCGTCTGTCACAACTCCGTCTGTTGTTTATTTTGTCAATGTTTCTCAGTTTTTCTTGTATGTTTTCCCCATTTTTCTCACCGATTGTAAATTCTATTTGACTTTGCCCTTGGCGGAGACTATGCTGTAATTGAAGATTGGAAACGTTACCGGAAAGGTTTCCGGAGCGGTCGCAGGGGGCGCTGGAGCATGACCATCAAGGATATCGCAAAACTTGCAGGGGTCAGCGTCAGTACGGTTTCCCGTGTGCTCAATGACCGGCCCGACGTGAGCGAGGATTCCCGCAGACGGGTCCGCGCCGTCATCGAGGCGCACAAATACGTGCCCAACAACAGCGCGCGCGATCTGGTCAAGGTTCGCTCCGATGCGATCGGCCTTGTGGTGCGCGGCGTACAGAATCCCTTTTATACCGATATTATCCATGCCATCGAGCAAAAGCTCGATGCCTCGGGCTACACGATGGTCATGCGCCAGATCCCGTCCGGCGACGACGAGATTCAGTGCGGCGCGGTAATGGAAAAGGAAAAGCGCCTGCGCGGCATCATTTTCCTCGGCGGGCGCAGCGATTATTCCCCCGAGGAGGTTGCGCTTCTCAGCGTTCCCTACATCTGCTGTTCCTACACGAACTCCTACGGTACGCTGCCGCCGGACTCCTACTCCTCTGTTTCCATCGCTGATGAGCAGGAGGCTTACCGCGCAGTGAAGGAGCTTTACGAGAGCGGCCACCGCCGCATCGCCGTGCTGACCGCCGATCCGGACGACAGCTCGATCTCCCAGCTGCGCTACCTCGGCTATCAGCGTGCGCTGCGCGACTTTGGCTTGACCGAGCATCCGGAGGATCTCATCTGCGCCAGCGACTTTACCATCGCCAATGCCTATGCCGCGATGCAAAAACGCCTGCGTTCACCCGCCGACTTTACGGCAGTATTTGCCATTGCAGATGACATGGCCATCGGCGCAATGCGCGCCCTGCGCGAAAGCGGGCGCTCCGTCCCCAGCGATTGCTCCGTCATCGCCATCGACGGCATCAGTGTTTCGGAATACATCCACCCCATGCTCACCACCCTCTGCCAGCCCATGACCGCCATGGGTGAAACCAGTGTCGGCATTCTGCTCGACATCATCGAGGGGCGCAGCGGCCACCGCCACGTCACGCTGCCGACCGAGCTGCGCAAGGGCGCTTCCGTGCAGCGTCCCCACCAGTGATTTTCCCGCGGAACTCGCGTGAAAATAAATTTAAAAAGGAGTATAGATGAAATGAAAAAGTATCTTGCAATGATCCTTGCTCTTGTCATGGCTCTTTCTCTCGTCGCCTGCGGCGACAAGCAGGACGATGCCGCTGACAACAACGGCGATACTGCTACCGGCAGCGTCTACTGGCTGAACTTCAAGCCCGAGGCCGACGCTACGCTGCAGAAGGTCGCCGCCATGTACACCGAGAAGACCGGTGTGCCCGTCACCGTTGTGACCGCCGCTTCCGGCACCTACAACGAGACCCTGACCGCCGAGATGGACAAGTCCGCTCCCCCGACGCTGTTCGTCGTGGGCAACCAGGCCGCTGTTGAGACCTGGGGCGACTACTGCTACAATCTCTCCGGCACCGACATTGCCAACCAGCTGAACACCGATGCCTACAACCTCTACGACGCTGACGGCAAGCTCTGCTCCATCGGCTACTGCTACGAGTGCTACGGCATCATCGTCAACGAAGACCTTCTGGAGAAGGCCGGCTACACCCTGGGCGACATCACCAACTTTGAGACCCTCAAGGCCGTCGCCGAGGACATCCACGCCCGCGCTTCCGAGCTCGGCTTCGATGCCTTCACCTCCTCTTCCATGAGCGACGACTCCAGCTGGCGTTTCACCGGCCACCTCGCCAACCTCGAGTACTACTACGAGTCTGTGGACGATCCCGACGCTTGGAAGGCGTGCCCCCCGACCATCACCGGCGCCTACATGCAGAACTACAAGAACCTCTGGGATCTGTACATCAACAACAGCGCTGTGAATCCTGCGGATCTGGCTGCCGGCGGCTTTGACGCGGCGGACGAGTTCGGCAAGGAGCAGGCCGTGTTCTATCAGAACGGTTCCTGGGAGTGGGCTAAGCTCACCGGTACCGGCGACGATCAGTACGGTCTTGACAACCTGTCCATGATCCCGTTCTACTGCGGTGTTGCCGGCGAGGAGAACGCGGGCCTCAACTGCGGCACCGAGAACTGCTGGGCTGTCAACGCCAAGGCTTCCGAGGAAGACATTCAGGCCACGCTCGAATTCATGAACTGGATGGTCACCGATCCCGAGGTCTCCCGTATGCTGGTCGATGAATTCGCCGCCATGCCCTATAAGCAGGCTGCCGAATCCACCAACGGCTTCCTGGCCGACGCCAACGACTACACCACCAACGGCAACTACATCATGCCCTGGGTCACCAACTTCCAGCCGAACGTTGATGCTTACCGCGCTGCGCTCGTCTCCGCGATGAACCAGTACGACGCCGACCAGACTGATGTCAACTGGGCGCTCGTCAAGACCGCGTTTGTTGACGGTTGGGCCACGCAGTACGCTGCCGCCAACGGCTAACACACCTTCTGCACGATCTGCATAAGAACAACAAGAGGGGCGGGCGATTTCGCCCGCCCCTCCCTGTATCTCACGCCTTCCGCCGCACGAAGCGGGGCGCGTGATCAAAAATCGCCGCATATCGCGGCAGCGCACCAATCTCTTTATCTTTTTGCCGGGAGTTGATCGAATTGAAACACAAGCACAGCAATGCCGCCGTCAACAGCTCGATGATCCGCCGCTCCACCCGCCGTTGGTTCCCGCTGTTCATGGGGCCGATGGTCTGCGCATTCTTCATCGGCTTTGTTTACCCGTTCTGCAAGGGTATCTATCTCTCCTTCTGCAAGTTCAAGGTCACAAGCGATGCGACCTTTGTCGGCCTTGGCAACTACCGCCGCGCGTTCCAGGATGCGAGCTTTGTCCACTCGTTCTGGTTCACGGCGCTGTTCGCCATCGTGTCGCTCGTGCTCATCAATGTACTGGCCTTTGCCGTCGCCTACGCGCTCACGCAGGGCATCAAGGGCAGCAACCTGTACCGCACGGTGTTTTTCATGCCGAACCTCATCGGCGGCATCGTGCTCGGCTACATCTGGTCGATGATTTTCGACGGCATCCTCTCGCGCTACGGCACGTCGATCCTGCTCAACACGAAGCTCGGCTTCTGGGGTCTCATCATCTTGATGTGCTGGCAGCAGATCGGCTACATGATGATCATTTACATCGCGGGCCTGCAAGCCGTGCCCGAGGACATGCTCGAGGCCGCAAAGATCGACGGTGCCAGCCGCTGGCAGACGCTTTGGAAAGTCACGATCCCGAATGTGATGCCATCCATCACGATCTGCACGTTCTTGTCTCTTACGAACGGCTTCAAGCTCTTCGACCAGAACCTCGCCCTCACGGGCGGCCAGCCCTATACCATCCTGTCCGACGGCAGCTCCATCAAGACGACCGAAATGCTCGCGCTGAACATCCTCAACACGTTCTACGGGCAGAATGCCAACTCGCGCGGCACCGCGCAGGCCAAGGCCGTGCTGTTCTTCATCCTCGTAGCGTCCATCGGACTTCTTCAGCTTCGCTCCAACCGCAAAAAGGAGGTGCAGCAGTAATGAACAATCGCTCTCTTTCTGCCGAACGCCGCCGCAAGACGGTTCTCTCCGTTGTGCTCGGCATCATTTGCATCATCTATGTGCTGCCGGTTCTGACGGTGGTCATCAACTCCTTCAAGATCAACACCTACGTCAAAACCGACACCTTCGCCCTGCCGAACGCAGAGAGCTTTGCCGGCTGGGCCAACTTCATCAAGGGTCTGACCTTCGGCAACTACCCGTTTTTGAAGTCCGCCGGGTACAGCTTGTTCATCACCATCGTTTCCACCGCGCTGATCCTGCTCTGCACGTCGATGGCCGCGTGGTACATCGCGCGCGTGGACAGCAAGCTCTGTCGTGCGATCTACTACCTCTGCGTCTTTTCCATGGTCGTGCCGTTCCAGATGGTCATGTTCACGCTGTCGAAAACGGCCGATACGGTCAAGCTCCCCTATTTTAACTTTGCCTCCGGCGGCTTTCGTCTGGTCGCGCTGAATACACCGTGGACGATCCCCATCATCTACCTCGGCTTCGGCGCGGGGCTTGCGATCTTCATGTTCGTCGGCTTTGTCAAGTCGATCCCGCTTGAGATCGAAGAGGCCGCCGCCATCGACGGCTGCGGCCCGCTGCGCACGTATTTCTCCGTTGTGCTGCCGATGCTGCGCCCCACGATGATCTCCGTCGGTATTCTCGAGATCATGTGGGTGTGGAACGACTATCTGCTGCCCTATCTTGTGCTCGACCGCACGAAGTACATGACCATTCCCATTCACATTCAGTATCTCAAGGGCAGCTACGGCACCGTCGACCTCGGCGCGACGATGGCGCTGATCCTGCTCAGCATTCTCCCCGTCATCATTTTCTACCTGCTGTGCCAGAAGTACATCATCAAGGGTGTTGCCGCAGGCGCAGTCAAGGGTTGATCCCAATTTTTCCTCGAAAGAAGTGGTTCCATTGATCGAACGATCCGCCGGCATTCTGATGCCGATCTCCTCCCTTCCCTCGCCCCACGGCATCGGCACGATGGGCAAGGCCGCCTATGACTTTGCCGACTTCCTCGCCGCCGCAGGGCAGAAATACTGGCAGCTCCTGCCGCTCGGCCCGACGAGCTACGGCGACTCGCCGTATCAGAGCTTCTCCTCCTTTGCGGGCAACCCATACTTCATCGACCTCGACCTGCTCATCAAGGATAAGCTCCTGACGCGCGCAGAGGTCAACTCCTGCGACTGGGGCGACGATCCCCGCTATGTCGACTATGGCAAAATTTACGCGAGCCGCTTTGCGCTGCTCGAAAAGGCCAAGGCGCGCGGCTTTGCGCGCGACCACGAGGACATCGCAGCGTTTGAAAAGAAAAACGAGCGCTGGCTACCGGATTACGCACTCTTCATGGCGCTCAAGCGCCACTTCGGCATGAAGGCGTGGACGGAGTGGGACGATGAGGACATTCGCTGCCGCAAGGACAGTGCGGTCATTGAGCGCTACCGCGACATGCTGCGCGACGACGTGGAGCTGTTCACCTACATTCAGTTTCTGTTCTTCCGCCAGTGGACCGCGCTCAAGGACTATATCCACTCCCTCGGCATCCGCATCATCGGCGACCTGCCCATCTATGTGGCGATGGACTCCGCCGACGTGTGGGCAGAGCCCGAGATGTTCCAGCTGGACGAACACAACGTCCCCGTTGAGGTCTCCGGCGTCCCGCCCGACTGCTTCAGCGCCGACGGGCAGCTCTGGGGCAACCCTCTCTACAACTACGAAGCGATGGCGCGCGACGGCTACGGCTGGTGGATCCGTCGCATCGGCGGCGCGCAGCAGCTCTACGATGTGATCCGCATTGACCATTTCCGCGGCTTTGAGAGCTATTGGGCCATTCCCTATGGCGAAACGACCGCGAAAAACGGCCGCTGGGTCAAAGGCCCCGGCATGTCACTCGTCGGCGTGCTGACCGGCTGGTTTCGTGACCTTGACTTCATCGCCGAGGACTTGGGCTATCCCTCGCCTGAGGTCGTGCAGCTGCTGAACGATTCCTGCCTTCCCGGCATGAAAGTTCTGGAGTTTGCGTTTGACTCGCGCGACCCGAGCAACTATCTGCCGCACAGCTGCAACTTCAACAGTATCTGCTATACCGGCACGCACGACAACGCGCCCCTCGCCCTCTGGCGCACGGAGGCGGATAAGGCGGACATCGCGTTCGCGAAGAAGTACCTCGGTCTCAATGATGAGGAGGGCTTCAACGCTGGCATCATCCGCGGCGGTATGAGCTGCCAAAGCCGGCTCTTTGTCGCACAGATGCAGGACTATCTGGGGCTCGGCAAGGGCTGCCGCATGAACACCCCCGGCACATCAAGCGGCAACTGGCAGTGGCGCATGCTGAGCGGCGAGGCAAGCAAAAAGCTTGCCAAAACCATCCACGAAACGAGCCGCATCTACGGGCGCCTGTAAGGCAAAAAACACGGCAGGCGGTTATGGGCAAACGCCCACAGCCGCCTGTTTCGTTATATTTCGGCAGGATATTACCTTTTGTATTCGATTTTTGACAAAGACCGAGGCAGAGCATGTGCTCCGCCTCGGTCTTTCTTTTTATAGCAGCAGCAGCTTTTCAGCATCCAGCGCAACGCAGACAGTCTCTCCCGCGCGCAGGCTGTTTCCCCGCGCAGCAGCGACGCGCAGCGCCGGCGCGCCCTCCCCGCAATGCTCGGGGCGCAGCAGAAGAATATCCTGCTCCATGCCGGAGATCACGCGGCAGAGCGTGCAGCGGAGCGTGCCGCTAACGCTCAGGGCCACGGCATGATCCGGAATGCCGAGGGTCGTAAAGGTTTTCCCCTTTGCGTCAACTGGCAGTGCCATCCCCCACTCCGGCAAATAGACCGCGCCGTTTTTTTCCACGGCTATAAGAAAGTTCTTGCAGCCTGCAAGCTGCGCCGCGCTGACGCTGCCCGGATGGCGGATCATCTCGTCCATCGGCGTGACCTCGCCGGTCCGGCCGTCTTCCATCACGCAGACGCTGCGGCAGTTGCGGTAACACTCATCGCGGTCGTGGCTGACCCAAAGAACCGGCCCGCCAAACAGGGCAAGCAGGTCGGCAAGCTCCAGTTCAAGGTTCCACTTCAAGTAGCTGTCGAGCGCAGAGAAGGGTTCATCGAGCAGAATGGCTTCCGGCTCGGACGAGAGGATCCGCGCGAGTGCCACGCGCTGCTGCTGTCCGCCGGAGATCTGCGCAGGGTGTTTCTTCTCAAGCCCCTCCAGACGGAACATGCGGATCTTCTCCGCCAGCAGTTCCTTTTTCTGCGCCTTGTGCTCGCGGCGGATGCCGCAAAGGATATTCTGCTCCACCGTCATGTTCGGAAAAAGCGCATACTGCTGGAAGAGGTATCCGACCCGGCGCTGCTGGGGCGGCAGGTCGATCTTCTTCTCGCTGTCGAAGAGAACGCGATTGCCGAGCACGATGCGCCCGCAGTCGGGCGTCATGATGCCCGCGATGCACTTTAAGGTCACGCTTTTGCCGCAGCCCGAGGCGCCGAGCAGCGCCGTCGTTCCGTCCTGCGCCTCAAACTGCGCGCGCAGTCGGAACGCGCCGAGTTTTTTTTCGATGTCTACGCAAAGGCTCATCGGCTACCCCTCCTCTTCCTGCCCGCCTCGCTCAGAAGGTCGCGCCGCTCGAGCATATTGACCGCCAACAGCACGACGGCGGAGATGGCCATATTGACCATGACCCACTTCGTCGCAAGGGCATCGTTGTTCGTCTGCCAGAGCTGATAGACCGTCGTGGAGATCGTCGCGGTCTTGCCGGGCGTGTAGCCCGCGATCATGCTCGTCGCGCCGTATTCGCCGAGCGCGCGCGCAAACGCCAGCACAGTCCCCGCCAGCACCCCCTGACGGCAGTAGGGCATGCGGATGCACCAGAAGATGTAGGCGTTGGAAAGGCCGAGTGTCTGCCCCGAATAGGCGAGTGTCTCATCAAAGGACTCGAACGCGCCGCGCACCGTGCGGTACATCAGCGGGAAGATGACGACCACCGTGGCAAAGATGGCCGACCACCAGGTCATGACCATCTTGACGCCGAACGTTTCAAGCACCCACGCGCCGACGACGCGCTTGGGGCCAAACACGCGCAGCAGAAGATAGCCCACGACCGTGGGCGGCAGCACGAGCGGCAGCGTCAGGATCACGTCGAGCACGCCCTTTATAAGCCGCGGGAGCCTCGCAATGTAGTAGGCGGCAAAAATGCCCGCAAAGAAAATGATGACCGTAGAGATCGCCGCGATGCGCAGCGAGTTCCAGAGGGGATACCAGTCCATCGTGACCTCCCATGAAGAAGGGTTGCAGAGATCAGGCGATCTCTGCCTTCGCCGCAAGTGCGGCGTTCAAGCGTTTTGCCGGAGGCAAAACCTTGGCGCGGGCGGAATTCACTTTCGCCCGCGCTGCTCCAATCAGGGTTCCCGTTGGGCGGCAGCCCAATGGGACATCGCCGCGATGCGCAGCGAATTCCAGAGGGGATACCAGTCCATCGTGACCTCCCTTGTAGAACGGAAAGTTTGCGCCGCGCACGGCGCAAATGATCTTGAAATTTTTTGCCGCGACATGTGCGTGGCAAAAAATACCTCTCACGCAGCGAGCGTCGAAGGCGCAGAGCGTAGTGCAGCTCTTTCAAATGAAAGCCTTTTAGGCTTTCATTTTAGTAAACCGCGCTGAAGCCGACGCGCTCGAAGACGGTCATCGCGGCATCGGTTTCAAGATAGGCGAGGAATGCGCGCGCGGCCTCTTCCTTTTCGCCCTTGAGCACGGCGGCGGGATAGATGACCTGACCGCACATCTCAGCCGTGGCACTGTCGACGACCTCAAGGCCAGCGGAGAAGGCGTCGGTCGCGTAGATGATGCCGCAGTCGGCGGCGGCCTCGCTCACCTGCGTCGTGACCTCTTTGACGTTGTTGCCGTAGGTGAGGCAGTCGGTCATGGCAGATTCGTCAAGGCCGTAGTAGGCAAAGATCTTCTGCGTGTACTGGCCGACGGGCACGTCGCTGTTGCCGATGGCGAGCAGCACATCGCCGCCTTTCAGAAGCTGCGCGAGCTGGTCGAAGCTCTCAATGCCCTTGGGGTTGCCCTCGGGAACGGCGAGCGTCACCTTGTTTTCAAGAAGGTCAACGCGGCTGTCGGTCACGATGAGGTCGAGGCCGTCGGGATTCTTCTCCGTGTCGCCGATGAGGCTGCCGTCCATCGCGTTCATCTGCGTGGGCGCGGCGGAGATAAAGAGGTCGCAGTCCGCGCCCTCACTGATCTGGGTGAGGAGCTTGCCGGAGGAATCGAAGTTGTAGGTGATGTTGACGTTGGGGGCAACTTCCTTGTACATCTCGGCGATCTCATTGAGCGTTTCGGTCATGGAGGCAGCGGCGAAGACAATGAGATCAACGCTCTCAGTATTTTCACCGTTCTGGGCATCGCCGTCAGTGTTCGCGCCGTCGTTCTTGCTGCCGCAGGCAGTCAGGGCAAGCACAAGCGAAAGGGCAAGGAGCAGAGACAACAGTTTTTTCATATTAGGGTACTTCCTTTCAGAATTCGTTTTCGCTATTCTTCAAATAGATAGCGATGATCTAGAATGTCGCGCCCGCAGGCGCGACATTTTATTTTCCAAACGGGCACAGGGGATAGCGGCAGGGCTTGCAGCCAAGGCACAGCCCGCCCTCGCCGAGCGCGGCAATGTCTGCGCGCGTGACAGGCACATCGGCCGCAACGCGCGGCAAAATGAGGTCGAAGACCGTCGCGCCCGCGTACATCACGCAGCCGGGCAGACCCATGACGGGTGTGCCGTCGTCGAAGTAGCCGAGCAGGAACATGGCCCCCGGCAGCACCGGCGCGCCGTAGGCGATGATGTTCGCACCCGCGGCGCGGATGCCGCCCGGCGTGTTGTCGTCGGGGTCGACGCTCATGCCGCCCGTGCAGAGGATCATGTCGGGCTTTTTCCCGCGCATGGCGAGCACCGCGTCGCGCACGTTCTCCACCCCGTCGCCGGAGTAGATGACCTCGAGCGTTTCGATGCCGTAGGTCTTGAGCTTGTCGATGACGACGGGCGTGAAGGTATCCTGAATGAGCCCCTTTTTCACCTCGCTGCCGGTAGCGACGATGCAGGCAGTCTTTCGCACGAAGGGTCTGAGCGCGAGCAGCGGCTCTTTTCCCGCCGCCGTTTCCGCTCTTTGGAGCTTTTCCTCCTCGATGATGAGCGGGATGACGCGCATGCCCGCGAGCTTGTCGCCTTCGCGCACGGCTGTGCCGCCCTTGCGCGTGGCAATCATCACCTCGTCCTGACTGTTCACGGCGACAAGGCGCGCAGAGTCGACTAAAAACACACCGTCGCAGGCGGCTTTCAGCTCGATCTTGCCCTCTTTTACCTCGCTGCGGATCATGTTCTCCTGCCCGCAGAGGGCCAGAAGCCGCTCCGCCGCATCGTTTTCGTGCACCATGCCGCTTGTCATCTCCCAGACGTAGAGATGCTCCTTTCCCATGCTGAGCAGCACCGGAATGTCCTCCTCCGTCACAACATGACCCTTGCGGAAGCGCGCGTCCTTATACTGATCCTTGATGATCTGCGTCAGGTCGTGGCAGAGCACATGACCCACCGCATTCTCAGTTTTGATGAGTTTCATTTCAGCACCTCGATCTCATCACCGGGGCGAATGCGACCCTCTTTGATCACGACGGCGAAGATGCCCTCGGTCGGCATCACGCACTTGCCCGTCGCCTTCTTGATCTCGCAGTCGTTGTGGCACTGCTTGCCGATCTGCGTGACCTCAAGCTCCGTTGCGCCCACGCGCAGATGCGTGCCGACGGGCAGCGTCTTGAGCGCAATGCCGCGCGTGTTGATGTTTTCTGCAAAAATGCCCGCGTCCAGTTCGATGGGGCAGGCCTCACGCATCGTATCCACGCTTTCGTCAGCAAGGAGGCTGATCTGGCGGTGCCAGTCGCCCGCGTGGGCGTCGCCCACAATGCCGTGATGGCATTTTACGTCGATATAGGGAACCTCATGCTTGCGCACGCCCTTTTTCTCGCTGATGTTCACAGCCGTTACACGAGCCATTTTATCATTCCTCCGCTTCATAAACGCCGCTCTTCCCGCCCTCTTTATAGAGAAGATGAACGTTGTCGATCCTCATATCGCGCTGCACGGCCTTGCACATATCGTACACCGTGAGCGCCGCGACGCTCACCGCCGTGAGCGCTTCCATTTCAACGCCCGTTTCGCCGCGGCAGCGCACCTCGCTCAGGATATGCAGCGCGGTATCCTCGATCGAAAATAAGATGTCCACCTTTGTCAGCAACAGCGGGTGGCACATAGGGATCAGCTCGCTGTTCTTCTTTGCGGCCATAATGCCCGCGACCTGCGCGACCGCCAGCACGTCGCCCTTGCCGATGGCGCCTTCTTTGATCTTGTCCATCGTCGTTTTTGCCATGCGCACCGTTGCCTCGGCGCGCGCGACGCGGAAGGTCTGCGCCTTTTCGCTCACGTCCACCATGCGGGCGCGTCCCTGTTCGTTAAAATGCGTCAGTTCCATGTGCTTTCACCCTCCAATCGCAAACATGCCGCGCTGCGCTTCCGTTTCTCCGGTCTTGTCCATGTGGTGGCGCTCCGGTTTCATCAGAATGCCGCAGCGGATCGCCGCTTCCAATTCGTCACCCGAAAGGCCGCGCAGCGATAGCTCCGCAGCCGAATGCAGGCAGGGCTTCAATTTTCCGTCCGCCGTGATGCGCACGCGGCTGCATTCGCTGCAAAAGGCGTCGCTCATCGGGGCGATCAGCCCGACTGTTCCCTTTGCGCCGGGGAAGCGGTAGCACGCGGCCACGCCGTCGTGCGAAATGGCCTCCAACGCCGGACAGCACTCCAAAACTGCCTGCGCAGGGAGATAGGCGCCAAAGTCCCTGCCGCAGCCCATCGGCATGCGCTCGATGAAGCGCACCTGCCAGTCGTGCGCGCGCGTCAGCGCGGCAAAATCGGCGATCTCATCATCGTTGACGCCGCCGAGCAGCACGCAGTTGAGCTTGATTTTTTCAAAGCCCGCACGCTCGGCCGCCTCGATGCCCCGCAGGACGTCAGAAAGCGTACCAAGGCGCGTGATGGCGCGAAAGCGCTCCTCTTTCAGCGTGTCGAGGCTGATGTTGAGGTGCGTGACGCCCGCTTCGCGCAGCGCTGCTGCCTGCTCTGCAAGCAGACTGCCGTTCGTGGTAAGACACAGCTCTTCAACGCCCGGAATTTCCGCAAGCATTCGGCAGAAATCGACCGCGCCGCGCCGCACGAGCGGCTCGCCGCCCGTAACGCGGATCTTGCGAACACCGCAGCGCACAGCTGCCGCTGCCATGTCGCGCAGCTCTTCAAGCGAGCAGATATCTCCGTGCGCACATTTTTCAATGCCGCCGTCCGGCATGCAGTAGCGGCAGCGGTAGTTGCAGCGGTCTGTGATGCTGATGCGCAGATAGGTAATGGCTCTTGCGTAGCTGTCCACCACAAAAACCGCCTCCATTCACCATGTTGATTGCATGATATTTTACCAAAAATAACGCTTGCTTGCAATCTTGTTGTTCGGCATTGTCGGATAACGATTTGTTATTGTCGCATTATTGACTTTTACCGTCTGATTTTTTAAAATGAAAAAGAAGAAAAAGCATTCAGGAGGGACACTTATGGCAGACGGCAACACGATCCGCTCCGTTGCCAAGGCAATGGAGCTGCTGCAGCTGCTGAGCGATGCGGGCGAGCCGATGACGCTCACCGACATCAGCAGCCGCGCAGGACTGCCCAAAAGCACGGCCTTCGGCCTTTTGACCACCATGCGGGATCACGATGTCATCACGCAGCACGCCGATGGGAAATACGCCCTTGGCCTGCGGCTTTTTGAATACGGCTGCCGCGCCAGCGCCTTCTGGAACGTCTCTTCGCTCGCGCGGCCCTACCTTGCGCACCTGGTCGACGAGACCGGCGGCTCTGCGATGCTCTCCACTTATGAAAACGGACACATTGTCGCGCTTGATCAGGCGGAGGGGCGCGACAGCCTGCGCGTCGTCTCCGCGCCCGGTGCGCGCCTGCCGCTGCACTGCACCTCGCAGGGGAAGATCGTCCTCGCCCACATGAGTGAAAGCGAGGCTGCCAAGCTCCTCTCCCGTGCAGCACCGCTCACACCCTTCACGCCCCACACGGAAACAGACACAGCTGCGCTGCTCGCGTCCCTGCCCGCCTGCCGGGAGGCAGGCTTTGCCGTGGAAAACGGCGAATATAAAATTGGTCTGCGCTCCATTTCCGCGCCGGTCTTCACCGGCGGCGGCACGCTCAAATATGTCGTCAGCGTGCTCGGCATGTTCCGCTCCGTGCACTCGGATGAATTCGCGCACGCCGAGCGCGCCGTTGTCGCCGCGGGGCAGATGCTCTCTGCCGCGCTGGGGTATCAGGGGTGACGGATCGCTCTTTGGCACAAGGACCTCTCCGATAAGCAGCAAAAATGTCCCCGCGTTTTTTGAAACGCGGGGACATTTTTCTTCATTTTCTGCTCAGTGGCCTTCGCCGGCAAGCATCTTGAACCCGTGGCTGAGTGCGCCGAGGACGGCGCTCAGGTTTTCGCGCGCAGCCTTTTCAGATCCCGGCAGATTCACAATGAGGCTCTTCCCTCTGCTTCCCGCTGCGGCGCGGGAGAGCATCGCGTTCGGCGTGATCGACAGGCTAAAATAGAGCATCGCCTGCGGGATCGCGGGGATCTCGCGTTCGAGCACGGCACGCGTTGCCTCGGGCGTCACATCGCGCGGGGAAAGCCCCGTGCCGCCGCTTGTAATGATAAGGTCGCAGTGCTTCTCGTCCGCGCAGCGGATCAGCTCCGCGCTGATCTGCGCTTTTTCGTCCGGCACGATGGAGGTGTGCACAACGTCGTAGCCCGCCTCTTTCAGTATTTGGGTCACAGCGGGGCCACTCTTATCTTCGTACACGCCCGCAGACGCGCGGTCGCTGACGGTGATGACAGCTGCCTGATAGTGCATCGTCTTTTGCCGCCTTTCCTTAAAAGTCGACCGTCCCCTCGATCACACGCAGGTCATACGGCTCGTAGACGGCCTTGCGGTATGCGTCCACGTCGAGCTTCACGCCCGTCCAGTCGGAGTGGATCTCGCCGGTCTGCTTGATGAGAATATCGTAGAGGATATCATAGGTCACACCATCATCGCCCGTTTCCACAATGGTGGAGTAGGGCAGCGTTTTATGATAGGTCATGTGCAGACCCTTGTAGTCGAAATGATAGCCGTTGCGCATGCGGCAGCCGTCAAGTCCCTTGTAGACAAAGCGCTTTTTGAGATCCGCGAGGATCTTGTCGCCCTCTTCCTGATAGAGGTTTTCGGGCGTGGTCTCGGTATAGTCGTAGCGGAACTGCACGGGGATATTATACTTGTGCCAGCGCTCGGCGTAATCCATCAGCTCATCGGCAGGATAATCCATGTACAGCACGCAATTCACGCGCTTGGGCGTTGCGATGCGGGCAACGATCTCATCGGGCGATTCTTCAACGTACTTCGTCAGATGACGGGAAATGTTGATGCAGGTGATCTTGTCGCGGTTGCGCTCGGTGAAGGCGAGCATCTCTTCTGCGCTGCATCCGGGCTGCACGGGGAAGGTCGTGTTGATATACACCTTATGCGTGGTGGGAATCGCGTCGAGCATGCGCTGGAGTGCCTTCAGGTTGGCAAACGGCTCGCCGCCGGTAAATACAAAGTCGCAGTACGGCGTGATCTCATTCATCACGGCGATGCTCTCAAGGATCGCCTCAACGCTGAACCCCTCAGCATGGGCGTACTCCTGCTTGTTCACGCAGAAGGGGCAGTGGTTCCGGCAGTCATAAGGCACAAATATCGTTACAGTAGCGCCGCCCTCGCGCGTCTTATAGGGATGAGTCATTGGTTCTTGTCCGTCCTCTGTCAAAAATAAATAATGAAAATATTTTACTCTTAAATACAGGAGATTGCAAGCAAGCATCTGACAAAACTCTCATTTTGTCGATTTTTGCTTTTCTTCGCGCAAAAGACCGCGCACATAGGAAAATGCCGCGTCCTCGCCCTCTTCTTTCAGTACGCGCAGCATTTCGCCGATCAGCTCGCCCGTTTCGGGGTGGATCAGGATATGACCGCGCGAGCGTTCGTAGTAGTCGTAGGCTGAGGCGTCGGTATATCGCTCGCCCTGATAGATCTTACAGGCGGCGATGCGGTCGCAAAACATCTCTGCCACATATTTGAGCGGCATTTTGCACCCGCCCATATAGACCTTGCCGTCCTCGCCGATGCAGTAGTCGATCCAATATTCAAAGTGGTGGCGGTTGCGCCCCTTGTGATGGAGCCAGGCAAGGCTCACGCCGTTCTCGCGGCGCTCGGCGTCGTTCGGGCTGCGATACCCCTGATAATACTTGACGCCGCGGAAGAATTCCGCGGGGCTGTATTTGCTCAGATCGTGCCGTATTCCCTGTGCATACAGGCCGAGGCGAAAACAGTACCGCCGCACCAGACGGCGGTGACGTGTGATGGTTTTGAAGTGCTCCCATGCGCGCATACGGACATCTCCCCTGCATATTCCGGCAGGCCGCCCGCTGCGGTTCGCCGCTTTCCCGCGCATGGCTCCCGCTCTCAGCACAGCGCATGCACACATATAAAAATAGTATATCATATTCTCCAAAAATGCAACAATGTATTTTTGCCGATATTCTGCGCAAAATGTCTGCAAGGGCGGCAACCCCCCTGCCCTTTTGTCTCCTCCGCGCGGGGTAAGCGGCAAGCGCCCGCGCGGAGTGAGCGTGCCATCTTCTGTTGAACGCAAAAAGGCGCGGCCTGTTGGCCGCGCCCTCTTTCGCTATTTGTGAAGCTTATCTTTGTTTACAGGTTCTTCTCGTAGCTCTCGATCATCTTCTTGACCATCTGGCCGCCGACGGAACCGGCCTCGCGAGAGGTGAGATCGCCGTTGTAGCCCTGCTTGAGGTTGACGCCAACCTCCCTTGGTGTACCCCGGTCATCTTAAAATGCCCATTTACGCATGCTTTACGATACGATGAGGGGGGGGAAAGGCGCCATGCGCATCGCAATGTGAAACAGGCTCCACTCCGGTGTGTAGGGAGGATATGATTGGAGCAACAAGTGGTTCTACAGGTCTATTGCGGCAGGAAACTCCCGCATCGAAGGGCCCTCCAGCTCACCGATGAACTTATAGAAGATTCGCACGCTTTGCCGAAATGGCTGGTTGCGGTGCGTAGCCTTCTGCATTCCTTCCGGCAATTCTTTGGGGCCAACTTCTATCCGCCTGACAAATGTCACCAAGGTATCCCGATCCAATTCCTTGATGTGCGTGTACTTATTGGTCAATTCAAAAAACGCTCGATAGCTTTCCTGCGTTTCATTTACCGGATCAACGACGCTCAGACAATCAATCGTCTTTTCAAGGCCAATCGACTCTCGTTGGAGCTCAGAGAGCATCCGTTCCAAACGGCTGTCATCAATTTTGCCCTCGGCATTGTCCGTATATAGTTTCGTTATAACCTTATCGATGGTAGCCAAACGGGCCTTCGCCTTTTGGAGCTGGAGCTGTTTGGCCTGAATCAGATTATCAGCACCAGCACGCTGCATAGCCTCTCGAGCTACGGTTTCTTTCTCTTCGGAGCTTAAACAAATGAGCGAATTCAAGTCTTGGCGAACTACCTCAAGTATATCGCTATACTTGATGCGGACACCAGCGCAGGGATCCGTAATATCAGGGCGATGACGATTGCAACTGAGATACCAGTACTTTTCTCGCTCACCTTTATATACAGTTCCGCACGAGCACAAAGCGTGCCCGCATTGCGCACAAAAAGCAATCCCCGAGAAGATACTCCGCCGGACATGATCGTATTGGCGAAAGTCAAAGGTGCCCTTGCCCAAATTGAACTGAGCCAAATCGAATACTTCCTGCGTTACGATCGGTTCATGGGTGTTCTCTGTGACTGCCCATTGTTCCTTTGGCACGTTCAGTTTTTTCTTTGACTTTACGCTGACTTTCTTGGACTTTCCCAGGAGCGTGTGACCCAAGTAAACTGGATTTTTAAGAATTCGCTTGACAGTCGTATAATTCCATAAATCGGACGCTCGTGCTGCTCCATCTTCCGAGAAGTTCCCTTTATAGAGGACCTTATACTTTAATGGCGGCATGATACCGTCGCTATTAAGATCCATAGCTATTTTCCGGCTCGAGTCCCCGTTCGCCGCAGCCTCAAAAATTCGCTGAATGATCGGTGCCGTTTCCTCATCCGGCACCAGCCGATTCTTGTTTCGGGGGTCTTTCACATAGCCGTAGGGGGCACATGCGCAATATAGGCCTTTCTCCCTCTTGGCTTTCAGAACCTCCTTGACTTTTCTTGAACTGTCACGAAGGTAGACTTCATTCATGGCGAACTGGAAAGGCGCCATGACGTTTTCCTGCTCGGTATCGAAGTTGTCGGCTACCGTCAGATAACGAATTCCATGCTCAGGAAAGTACTGTTCAGCATAATAGCTGGCCTCTCGCATGTCTCTGCCAAGTCGCGAAAGGTCTTTAGTGATTACGATATTTGCTTTGCCTTGCTCTAAAAGCGCAATCATCTCTTGGAATGCCGGACGGTCAAAGTTACCACCGGACCAACCATCATCGACAAAAACGCGAACCAGGAGTATCTCATTCCGTTCACAATAGTCTTGAATGATCATCCTCTGGTTCTTGATGCTGGAGGATTCACCCTCGGCAGCCTCTTCATTAGATAGTCTCAGGTAAGCAAATGCGATTCTGCGAATGTCGGTTCTCACATTAACCTCCTTCGACGAACCGACCCACTATAAGACATTATACGGCATCGTCTGTACCTTCGTCAAATGCAGATTTTCCGTTCTTCTCTTTCAGCAGTCGGCTTATAATCAAATCTGGAACAGATTGGGCGTCTGAATAGGATCGGTGGACAATATAGGTCGCTTCACCAAGTTTTATTTCACTCATTTGGTTTTCTTCGCCTCCACCGATAGTATTCTCCAGTTTCGGATCCATCATGCGGTTCTCCTTCTACATAAACGAAAGAGCTCTTCAGAATAAATGTAGAAAAAGAGGGCCTTTTGACCACATTCTGGAGCAGGCTCCGGATCGATCATAGAAAATGACCCGTCTCCCAGAATTGTGGGAACGCGCTCCCGCGACTATGCGCCTCGCGCACTTCCTGCACTGTTCGAATGGGAAAACGAGGGGCAGGCCCCTACGGCAAACCTTTGACCATAATTGAGCCTTTCAGGCGATTAAACCAGCAGTTCAATGACAACTGCTGCAAGGACAGATATCATAGGATCAACGAAAAGAGACGAGGAGTGAATACAATGAACATTAAAGAAGCTTTCCGCTTTCAGAATAAGCTGCAGTCCATGATGACCGATGCGCAGAGCATCCTCGGCAACAATGGCAATATCACCAAGGTGCAGAACACCTATCTCCGCCACAAGGTCATGGCAGAGGCGGAGGATGAGGTCACTATGGAGGCCCCCTCCACCGAGTATAGCGAGAATATCACCGAGATGGCAGAGTTCCTGCTGTTCCTCCTGGACGAGCGGGAAAAGTTGAGCGCCGCAATCCATCAGGCGAAGGTATCTCTTCCTCTTGGCGCTGGCCTGGATGGTGAAGTGAGCCTCAATGGGAAGCGCCAGGAGATTGCCACTCTGCTCCGTCACATGGCCGGCCTGCGCAATGGCGAGGTTTTGATCTCTAACGGGGGAGTCGGCTATCGGTTCAACAACGAGGGAAATCAGGTCTCCTACCGCTGCGATGTCAAGCGTGTGACCACCATCAATTTCGATCGCAATAAGATCCGGAAGATGTGCGCTGATCTGAGCAAGAAGTCCGATGAGACCTCTGCCGCTCTGGATGCCGCTCTGGTCAACACCCCGGTGGAGTACGAAGCTCCGTTCGATGTGAACGAGACTTTCGCAGAGGCTTTTGAAGCGCATATGTCCGCATTGAGCTGACCAAGCCTTTGCGACTTTGCTCCGACTATCACGGATGCGGCAGAAGAAGAGAACGTGGCGACCGGTTCAGTTGCAGACGAACTATAGTGCTGCAAATCAAAACAATCCGCTCGGTTGATTCTGAGCTCCAAAAGAAGACATGATCCGTCTTGTTAACGGATGCTACGAACCGTCTTCCTATCCATCAGCGCCCAACGCTGTTTCACCATATCGTGAATACGCTAACGCCGAATCTCGACCTTGCCACCTCACATCTCCCTATTCTGTTGGATATAGATAGATTTCCTATCTTGATACTGCTGGCCTTTGAGCCGTTCATACGTCAAGGAATGCTACCCTCGCTCCTCAGAGAGCCAGCGAGCGCATGACCTTGGCAAAAATGGTCTAAGCGATCTTGGCTCTCTGCCGTATCCGTGATAGTCGGAGCAGTTCTCCCATAAATAGAGGCGAGCAGCAGGCTTCGGCCTGCTGCTCACAAATCATCAGATTCAGTTTTGATGTCCGAGATACCAGGATGCCATCCATCGGCACTTCAAACAACGCACCGAGAGCATACAGATTATCAACGGAAGGCAGGCTCTTTCCTTGCTGCCATTTGTAGATCGCCTGTGGCTCTTCGAAACCGAAGTATGCCTGCAGGTCGCGGACACTCATCCCGCGCTCGACGCGAAGACGGATGATGTTCTTTCCGGTCGCAATCGGATCAATGACCGGAAACTGCTTCGTGTTCATGGCAATTGCCTCCATCTAAAGAGTCTTCCCAAACGGGAGTATTCCAGAATACTGGAAGAGGCTTCAAAAAGCAAGAGCAAACGCAATTTTGTAAAGAAACTGTCACATAAGGAGGTCCAATCTTGAGTCGAGAATGGAGGTGTTCTTACCAATGAAACAGATGATACCACTCAAAAAGCAGAGCAAGAAAGCGCAAAAGGAGCAACACGCCAAGCAGCGCGGTAGCTGGTATGGTATTTCTCCTGTCACAAGAACTGTGCCAAACGGTAAAGCCTATGACCGAAATCGAGTTAAACGAGAAGATCGAGAACTTGCTGACTGAGTCGGCTCCCAGGCAGCCATCCAGACGAACTGGCTCTGCGTATCGAAGAGAAATGCGCATCCGCAAGAATGACGCGCTCATGCGCATTGTCACAAGAAGGTATGTGCCTCATGCCGGCTATATCGATTACGGCTTTGATGGTGACACGCTGCTCCATTCAGGGAAGTACATCAAGTATCCCAAGAACAGTAATTGCCAGCGGTGGATGAAACGGGAGACCAGCCGAAAGTTTCGGAACTGTCAGGATCTACCCAGAAAGGGGAATTACTATCGGCGCCTTTTTGACTACTGGTGGACATTGTATTAACTAGAGAGAGGATTCCTGCAGCGTAATGTGCGGGAACCCTCTCGTTTCTTGATCTATATCTCTTTCAGGCGCCTGTAGAAGGTTGATCTCGAACTGATACCGGTGCGATGCATGGCTTCTTCCGTTATATCCCTTTGTTACCTTGGCACTGCCGGTTTTGCACCCATTGAGCTTTTCGCATTCGACCAGGAGTTCCGGGCCGGCGGCGCGATGAATGCAGCCATCTCGCCACCGCCCAAGAGGGAGCTGTTTGCGGCATTGACAATCGCGTCAACCTCCATTTTTGTGATGTCATTTCTTACGATCTGGAGCGGCATATACGAACCTCCTGCAAAAGCTGCCTTCTGAGTAATTAAGCGACGAGCTTCTTTGGCAATAGATATATCTTTTTATCATCGAAGCAGATTTGCTCGGTACGGTTATAGATCTGGATCATCTCGTCCATCTTTTCCATGAACATCCGTGTCCCTGGATTGCCTATGGAAGCGAACCTGTGTACGGCATCCTTTTCCATATCGAGAGCACTCTTCTTCAAGTGTGTCCCGCCATCCTGAAGGAATTCATCAACTGGCCCCTCTTTTACAAGAGGGATACTTCCAATGAATTTCCCGACTGCATTTCCTGCCGTGCCGATACCTTTCATGACATTAGCATCTACTGCTGAGTTACTCAGCTTCTCTAAATAGTGTGAGCTCTCCTCGAACAAATCGCGGTAAGCGTCCGACATCTGCTGCAGTTCATCCCGAATCCCGGAAATATAGGATTCTTTGAAATTGCCGCTGAGCATGACCTCCATAAGAGATGACAGTGAGAATGTATAAAGGGACAAGCGGTAGTATTTGAATTCCTTTTCCAAAGAGGCAAACGACTGTTTCACACTAGTCTGTGTGACGACGCGCTGTTTTTTCCCGATCGACTCGGCGATCTTCTTCTGGTAACCAAGCATGTTCTTGCGTGCGCGATTCTGATAGGTGAGGACCTGGTTATGATTGCCGCTGACGAAACGTTCATTGTCCCAGTTGTCCTTATACTTTTTGATGATGCTCATGAGGCTTTCAACATCCGCTTCTATCTCAGATTCCTTTTCGATTTCAAGGAACGAGATGATCTGTCTTTGCATATCCTCAATTTCCCCAAGCTCCTGTTCAATTGAGAATAGAGCGACCGCCATCATCATAGTGGCTGGATTGAATGCTGCCGCTGTCTGTGTGGTAGCGGAAATTGGCCCCGCTTTTTGCAGCTGAGCCATTTTGGATGTTCCTTCCGCAGTTTTGAGTGAGGCCCAGAAGTTGCCGTTCTTTGCAGCCTTCAGGACATCGCCTACACCAGCGTTGGCTATGGTATAGAGGCCATCCGATGCGATGCTCGTTGTCTGCGTAACGGTATTCAACGCTGGGATGAGTGAAGACACCCCAGCGCCAAGCGTAGAGAGTTCCGCAATAGGAACGCTTAACACGCCTCTGCTGTTTAGATCCATCCTTGTATCCGCCAAGAGGCTCTGGGTAATATCCAATAAAGGCCCCGTATCGCCGCCAGACTGAGTTTCTATCGCGGTGTTCGTCTTGATGATCTCTCCCATGTCTTATCCTCCTCAATCGATTGAGAGTGTTCTCATTAGAGCTGTTGCTTTTTTCGCGGATCAGAAAAAGGCCGTGTGGGAGCTGCCGCATACAATATTGCTTTACACGACCGTTGCCCCGAAGGGCATTAGAGACAGCTTGGCCATTTTGAAGCATTGCTTTCCGATTGGAATGCCAAGGATCGTGATGCACCAGAGACAGCCCAGAATGCAGTATCCGATTGCCATCTCAAGGCCAAAGAAAATGATCCAAATTAGGTTGACGAGGAAGGAAAAGCCTCCACCGCCATACACAACTTCTTTCCCAAACGGGAAAAAGGCGAGACTTGCGAATTTGAAGCATTGCAGGCCAACGGGTATGCCGATGATGGTGATGCACCAAAGACAGCCGGCCAGTACCCAGGCAAGCCCGCCGATCAATCCTCCAAATAGGAACCAAAGAATATTTCCAATCGTAGACATAGTCGTTACCTCAATTCCTCGCTATTTCGCACCCATTGCAAGCTGTCGCTCGATCCATGCCATCAGCAACCTTACGATGCGTTTCTGCTCATCCTCCGTCAGCTCACGCCCTATCGGGACATGATACCACTTGTTTAAGCAGCTGCGACAGCAGCAGGCGCAGGCATGCTGGGCAATAAACACCGGATGCCCACGCATTGGCGTTTGCTTGCCGTCATTTGGGATGATCGCCGGCGCAAGCCGCGTTCGGATGAAGTCGGCAGCATGGTGCTGAATGGTTCCCATGCCCTTGTCCATTATGTACTGCCTGTCCTTTTCGCTCAAATGAAACTTTGCGCGGAAAGCGGATTTTTGCAGGCGCAAAAGCGTTTGCTCAATGGTTGACATGAGCTCAATCCATCCTATCCCGCAGTACGAAAGCAAGCTTTTCCCGCAGATCCTCGCTAAAGCCGTCGAGGTCTGCCATTGAAATTACACCATCGGACAGCAGACTCAATATGTTCAGCTCCATGTTGGCGCGGCTCATGCGCATCACCACGCCACCGCTCTTTTTATCCTCGCGCACACGCTTTTCCAGTTCCCAGAACTTCTCTGACGCGGAACCGCCGCCTGAGAGCAGCGCGATATATTCGCGATTCCGTCTTTCCATGTACGCCTCCTGCCAGATAGGGAGACGAGACCTGAAAAGTCTCCAGTCAGATTCGTTAACTTTATTCATGCTGCTCATTCGGACACCTTCCATCCCAGATCCTTTATTTTTCGAACGAGCTCGTTCTTGTCCATTGTTCCGTCAGCAAACGCCTCCTGAATGCCGGGGACAAAGGAGATGCTTGGAGCGCCGGTATTGCCATGCATCGCTGCCAGTTCATTCGGCGTCCAGCCGCGAAGGCACCACAGACGACTCCCGTTATGGTACTGCATCATAAGCCGCATAAGAGTACTGTGCTGTGTTTCCGTCAGACGAACGCCGACCTCGGACAACTCAATCAACATATTCTGGATCATATCCCTTGTACGAAGATAGCCGATATTTTCTGTCCGCCTATATGACCGCATGATCTTTTCCGACTCTGTACCGCTATACTCTTCCAGCAGAGCGGAATAAGTAGCAGGAACTTTCTTATAGTACTCCAGATTGAACTGTTCGTCCAAATTGAGAAAGGAAAACTCACTCAATTTCTTTCCGCGATTCTCATTCGGATAGGTTTTCCGTTGTCTTGGCGCGCATTCTCTTGCCGTGGATTTCAAATTCCCAATGAAATTCGAGAGGACGCTTTCCTCTGCCGATGCAGACGGTACCGCATATGAAAGGAAATACTCTGGTACGCAGTAGGGCTGATCACCGAGTTCATCCATCAGGGCATAGAAGGAGAACATTTTGCCATAACCAGCCCCGATCAATTCCTTTGATACGATGTGCCGATCCAGATCATTGTGCGGTTCCTCCGTGTACAGTTCTTCGATCTCATAAACCCGATAGGGCTGCACTTCTCGACGGACAATTGCGGAAAAGGCAATAAGATCGCGTCGGTGGATTCGCGGCGCACCGCTTTTGAGTTCCTGATAAACCGACCATACATCGCGCAGGGCAATGGCACCATACAGATTTGCACAGGCGGCAAATAGCGAATGAAGGAAATCACACGCCTCCGTCGATAAACCCGCCTGTGTATATAGGCGCTCTAGAGATTTCTCAGATAGTGGTTTTGGATAGGACATATATAGCTCCTCCGCTTCCATAATTCAGGCGTTATTCGTATTGCTCGGCGATCGACTTGACATGCTCTGCCATCTGCTTGACTACATCATCAGGCCCAATGACCTTCGCCGCCGTCTGAAATCCGCAGAGCCACGCAAAGAACTGTGGGCTGACGATCACATCTGTCCATACTGTAAAGTGATCTTCTCCATCCGGGACTAAGATCACATCCCGCCCGAGACGGTCGAGTACAGCGCCCACGAGATGATTTTCGAAACGGAGATGAACCTTGACCTCCTCGCCGGTGAACATGCCGAATGTCTTACGCGCATAGACGGCCATATCGAGCGCCTCGTAAGCGTCCTGACCATCTCGTTCTTCATCCAGAACGGTGATCTTTTCCATCTTATCGACGCGGTAGTGTTTGATGATCCCTGCAGCAGAATCAAAGGCCACCATGTAGTAGTTCTCATCGTCCCATGTCATTGCAAATGGGCTGACAACATAATAAGCTCCACCATGTCGGTACACGCGCTCCTTTGCGACATTATACTCGAAATACAGGAACCGGATCTTCCGATTGCTTGAGATGCCATTATGAATCTCATCGACATTATAGTAGATGGACTCATTCATCGTCTTGATCCTGTTCTTCACGAATACCTGCCGGTTGAGCAGTTGTGCGCTATGAATGCTGGCCAGCTTCTCGATTTTCTTGATCAGGGACAGCGTCTTCTTATGGGTAATAAATTTCGAGGATTGGACGCTATCCACGAGGAGCTTGAGCTCCGGTAGTTCAAAGTCACGGCGTGCCACGTAGTAGCCGTGATTGTTCCCCTCAGATACCTGGATGATGTCCAATCCAAAATCTCGTAGAGCATCGATATCACTATAGATCGTCTTTCTCTCCGCAGTAATATCATGAGACTTCAGGTAGGCAATGATCTGGCTGGTAGTTACGGCATGGTCTTCATCTGAGTTCTTCAGCAGGTACTCCATGATGTAGATAATCTTCAGCTTCTGAAATGAGGAGCGAGGCATATGTTCATCATCCTTTCAACCTGGTCGAACCAATTTCTGTCAAGCAATGATATCATAGCATAAAACCTGTCCAATAGAAAGGACAACCTTTGATAATGGTTATTTGTATCGCAAAAAAGAAAGCCATGGGTTGAATACTCTCAGATATCCAACCCACGGCTTTATATGATTATCCATTATTGCATCGTTACTGTGCCGAAAACGGAGAATTCGATTCGGACAATAGCTCTTCCGAAGAATACGGTTACTTTGCTCATGGAGGAGCACAACAAGCATCCGGATAGTCCCCTCATGTTTTGGTGTCCGAGAATCAATGGCTACTGGAGTCCAGACTCTCTTCGCCATCTACACAAGCAAATGCTCGCCGCTGCTGGAGTGGATAAAAGTGTTCGCTTTCATGATTTGAGACATACATTTTCGACCTTAGCAATTCAGAGCGGCATAGATGCAAAAACGGTCGCTGGCATGCTCGGCCACTATAGTGCCGCATTCACGCTGGACACTTACACGCATGTGACAGAGCAAATGAAGAAAGGTGCAGCCGAAAAGATTGGGATTTTCATGAACGCAAATGTCAATGTGCAGATCAATGTCGTTCACTCGGCGAGTGCATCAGCACATGATGTTTCTGGATCTGTCCCGTCTAACTGCCTAACCCCGTTGAATTCGACGGATTTAGATCCCACCTCGCAGTAGATATTGAATAAGGAAAAGGGACTCTGAAATCAGTGATTTCAGAGTCCCTTTTTTCGTTGGTCCGAGTAGTGCGACTCGAACGCACGGTCTCTTGGTCCCAAACTTTTGAATAAAAATTTTTCTACTTTTTCCGGTGCTTTATAGCCGTTTTTACTTTATTACGAACGCTCTTCGCAACTCTTGACTCCACTGTTTCCGCACACTCCACGGCTGTCTGTAGTCAAACATGTGGTCAAAAACCGCTTTCTGAACACCCTCGTGACAGGGGACAGAAAGCGGTTTTTCATAGTTTGGCGGAGTGCTGTGGGCAGGTAATCCGGTACCCCAGTTTGCCACATTGTACCTCTGCTGGAAAGGTTAAGCAAGCCCTTTATACAAGAATAGGCGGCGCAGTATTTGCATCGCTATAGACAAAGAATACCCTCACGCATTTGCCTTCTGGAGATAAAACTCACTCTCCGCAACTCGTGTCACAAAATCATACTCCAGCCGTGTTGCCTTTGAGGGCGAAATATTATAGCGCTTAAACACCGAACGAAAATATGCGAAGAACGCTCTGTCCTCCTCTGTCATCGGGGCAACCCAGCCGTTCTCAGCACCATGAGATTCAATTTTCTCTAACTCTTCCATACGCTCGTTATCCATGTCAGTTGCTCCTTTCAAAGTAGTCGATCAGTTCTCGCGCAGCATCCTCCCAAATCACCAAACGGAAAGGATCATAGGAACCCACACGACTTGCGCCGAACTCGCGGATATAGTATTCCACCAATTCACTGGTTTTCGCTTTAAATGCAAGAACGCCGTCATACCCGTTTTCCATAGAAATCGACACAGCATATGCGAACAGCGCCCTGGCGATGCCAATGTACTTCTTCTCACCGCCTATTTCATGAAGAAGATTTGCGTTGCTGTGATCAGCACTTTCTACATAGATAATCTCTACCGCAAGGATAGCGTCATCAACGGCATAGGCCATCAGCCCAAGCAATTCGTTGGTATCGGTTCGGCGAAGCGCAACTTTGTTTGGCATGTCCTGCGTAGCCTTGCTCGTCCATTTCGTCTGCCATTTGGTCGTTGCCTGCAAATCACCCGCCGTTGCAGGTGAAACATAAGTTGGTACTTCATTGCCGCCGATGTCCAGCACAAACAATTTCAATGCGCATTCACCTTCTTTCTCTGCCTATAAAATACCACAAAACCGTCTTTCCTGCAAGAGGGGCTTCGTATATCCGGTAATAGTTATCGCAGGAATATGCTGCAGATTTCGAGGATTGTGTGACGCTTGTGGAAACATAGGACTATTTTAGGTTGAATTAGTTTTCCCTTAATAGTCGTCGTATTCCCGTAATTTGATGGGCATTTTAAGGGAAGCTTACCCGGAGTAAGGGAAAGTATCTGCGCCCTGCGAGGAAAACGTTGTTGACTTTCCTCGTAATTTTATCATGAATATTTTTCGATTGGCACTCAAAGCGAGGGCTTCCCGCAGGTCGGGCAAGACCTAATCTTCCTTGCCTGACGAGTGGCACGCACTCTCTGCTCTGTTTCGAGTGCATCAAAAAGGCCTTGCCAAAGATTTGGATTCGGCTCATGCTCTGCGTAGTCTTCGAGGTGCCGCCGAATATCATCGGCAGCCAACGCAAGAAACTTATCGTCCAGAAACCGAATGTGGCGCTTAATATAATCGGAAACTACCGCGGGCATATATGTGTTTCTGCCCATCGCATACCGCATTGCTGACAGCAGGATCAAACGAAAGTCAGCGTTACAGATAGGGGCGAGCAGGTCCTGAGGGCACAACAGAAACTCCTTGCCATTATTCATGCATACGCGCAGCGGTCGCTGTCCCTCCGTTACCAGATTCAATAGACTACTGGTTCGCTCTTTCAGTTCATCAATGGTGATCGATTCGTAGTCCTGACACGGGTTTGCTTCATAATTCATCATCTGACCTCCAATCAGTTTATCCTCGCTATGAGGTGTTGGCATTGTAGCTCTGGCTGCCCGGAGGTTCAACCGTTTCTTTTGCAGCTCGAAAAGAAATCCAATAGAGCCTGAATTCGTGCGGATTTATCATTTTCTTGCTTTTCCTGCCCAAATGTGCTACCATTATAAACAACACTGTCAAGTGTTGGAATAGGCCTTGGCAGTATGGCTGCAATAGACCGAATGCTCTGCCAAGCGGCAGAGCATTTTTTGTATACCGGTACGGAGGAGATATTTTATGTCTGTGAGTTATAAAAAACTCTGGAAGCTGCTCATCGATAAGGACATGAAGAAAAAGGACCTGTGTGAAAAGGCAGGTATTAGCCCAGCATCTGTCACCAAGATGGGGCGGAACGGGCATGTTACCACAGAGATACTCGTGAAGATTTGTGCGGCGCTTGATTGCCGGATTGAGGATATTGTAGAGATTGTTTCCGAGGAGAATGTGGGGGATTTGAAATGACACTTGCCGAAAAATTAAGCACATATGATGAAAAATATTGGGACTTTTCTGAATATAGAAATGACGCGCCTCTTGTTAGATACCCCGCAGTAATGGTTGCACCCATGCAAGCGTGTATACTAAAAGAAATCATCAACGCCGACCCTACGACATCAACAGTATTAGATCCATTTTGTGGTTCTGGGACAGTGCTGTGCGAGGGGCAAAAATTGGGACTGAATGTTATGGGATTTGACATTAATCCCATGGCTGTGCTAATTGCGACAGTGCAATTGGAGGGAATTCCCGAAGATTGTGCAGTTAGAAGCATTAATGCTATTAATACTCGACTTACCATGCTTAACGGGAATGTAAAATCATATGATTAGCGCCTATTAGGAAAACACACTGTCAAAGGGGTTTGTAGCGGGGGTTAGCCCGCTACTGCGGTATCTTCCGTAGTGTTGATTTCAATGTACTCGGCAATCTTGCGGAGCTCGTCAGCAAATTTGAATTTCACGCTGATATTGCCGTTTTCATAGACCTTGATATAGTCCACAAGTTCAACCAAGATTTCACGGTTGAGGGCTTCAATGTTCTGATACTTCATAAAGGCTACCAGTGCAGGATGCTCGTTGTCCACACCGTTTGCCAGTTCTGCGCGTTCAGCGTTCAGCCGGGTAAGCACCGCGGAAATATCAGAAGTCTGCCGTTCATAGTCAGCCTTCATATCCCGGTATTCCTGCTGGGTGATTTCACCGTCTTTCCAGTCCTGATAAAGAGATTGCTTGTAGCGTGTTATCTTTGTCAGTTCCCGCTCTTTTGCAGCTATCAGATCGTCCAGTCGGTAAGACTGGCTTTTTTTGATTGGAGCGGAATTGATCTGCGTGACGATTTCCGAGTAGGAAACAGCCAAATGTACCTGATGCTGTACAGCGAACAAAACAGCAGCCTCCAGCCGTTCATGCTTGATTGAGTGCATGGTGCAGGCTGTCCGGGAACGGTTCTTGTAGGTTGAGCAAGAATAATATACATTGTTGTTCTTGCCAACGCATCGGGTAATGGCCCGCCCGCAATCGGCACATTTCAGAAAGCCGCTGAATAAATGTACCTCACGGCCTTTCGGGGAAGTACGGGTATCACGCTGTAAGAGAGCCTGTACCTTGTCGAAAGTTTCATAGTCGATAATGGCCTCATGCGTTCCAGCCACTTCCACCCATTCCTCGCGTGGAACAGCTTCAATCTGGTGTACCTTGTAGCTTTTCACCCGGCTTCGGCCTTGGGCTAAATCCCCGGTGTAGGTCGGATTGGTAAGAATGGAGTGGATCATGCGGACTCCCCACATAGGATCGTCATACCCTCTTGTCGAAACAGGCAAGCCCTTTTGTACCTTGTAAGCCGAGGGGCTCGGTACGCCGTGTTCGTTCAGGTACAGCGCGATAGCACGTTTTGATGACCCTTGAATAAGCATTGTGAAAATGAGTTTGACATTTTCAGCAGCATCGGGATCAACAATCAGCCTGTGCTTGTCCTTTGGGTGCTTTACATAGCCGTAAGGAGCAAATGCTCCGATATACTGGCCGTTGCGCCGCTTGTAGTCAAATACCTGCCGGATCTTTTTGGAAGTCTGATAGCAGTAATTATCGTTCATCACGTTTGTAATGGGAACGATGATATTTGAAACGCTGTCGGGGTTCTTGTAGCTGTCCACATTCTCAGCAAGGCTGATAAAGCGAACACCCATTTGAACAAACAGGTTATCGATCAAACTTCCGGCATCGCTATAATTTCGTGCGAAGCGGGACAGGTCTTTTACTATAACGCAGTTGATTTTACCACTCATGACATCCGCCAAGAGCCGTTGAAAATCTTCACGGTTGGCGTCCGTTCCAGTATGACCATCATCCACATATTCCGTGATGCTTTCAAACTCGTCAATGTTGCGTCGGTAAAAATCGTTCAGTAGGTCACGCTGGTTCTTTACGCTGTTGCTATCGTCTTTTCCTTTTTTTAAATCTTCCTTTGAAAGCCGGATATAGATGCCCAGCCGCCAGCGGCGGATTGTGTAAGAGGGAGAGAAACTCTGCTGATACCCTCTGTTTTTTGCTCGTGCCATTGTTCCTCCTTCCCTATCACATTACACTTATATTATAACTCTGTCCGGGGAGGACAACAAGGATGCCTCCGCTTCGGGACACTTTGTCTCGAAGACGCAAAACGAGCTGTAACCGAAGTTACAGCCCGCTTCTTTGCCGCAGCAGGAAATCCGTCAGCTTATCTTGGAGAGATGGCCCGCTTTCAGCAAATTCAATTTTCACGCCAACACCACCGATGCAAAAGCAGTATGGATTTTTGACAGTCTGCAAAAATCGAGAGATGCGCTCCTTTCGGGAAAGCGCATTGTCAAAGGTCATACCGCTCACATCAGGCAGGGACTCGGCAGCCACCGCGCCAATGTCAACGCTTCTCATTTGTTCAAGTTCCTGTGTAGTTAATTTCACGGTAAACCTCCTTCGCAGATTTATAGAACGCCTCCCGCTGTTTGGTGGGGAAACGCAACAGGCCAGCACCACCGGGATGCTGGCCTGTTGCCTTACTCCACCTTGGGACACTTTGTCTCGAGGTTTATTATAGTTTTTGAATATTAGAGAGCGCCGCACATATTTACTTGGCCTGTCCAAAGACAATCGTTATTTTCTGTGCGGCGCTCTCAACGCAAGTAAAGCGACAAGCCCGGAGGAACAGGCAGCCAACCTGTTCAGCGCCGGATCATGGCCTTGGGATGGCTGGGCCCATTTACAGTGTTGGTGTTGTTCGCTCAATCTCTTTTGGGAAATGTCACCGCGCACCCACCGTCTGGCTCCACGTACTTACTCAGGGTTGCCGTTATTCCCTTGCGTTAGGAAGAAAACCTCCTCTCATAAACCGAGACATTTTTTCATCAATTCCAAGTGGGTTAAGAAGAAAAAATCAAAAAGTTTTTTTCATGCGTTCAAGGCCACGCTTGATCGACTGGCGAATAGACTCCTCATGTACGCCCTCGGCCTCGGCAATTTCCTTAATCGACTTGCCAAGAATGATATGTGCGTCAATTCTGCGGCCCTGAATCTCCGGCAGAGAATTGAGAGCGTTCCACAGACGAAGAAAGGTTTCCATTCGTTCAAGGAGCTCCTGCGGGGTCGGCTCATGCAGGCAAGCGGAATACTCAATCCCGTCATCGCAGTCCAGAGAATACTGCGCCTTGTGCCGGGAGAGCCGCCGCTGGTAGGCCATTTCATAGCGGGCATCGGCCTTGAATACCTCGGCCACCTCGTCAGAAACTTCGATAAGCTGATCCTGCGTGTACCAATAATAAAAATCTTTCAAATTGATAGTAGTCATCGTAAAATCCTCCATTTCAGTTTGTTCGGGGTTGGTCGGAAACGAAATGGAGTAACGGCGGAGAGCGGCACCGCACCTCGGGACACTTTGGCGCTGTTGACAAAGTCTCGCAACAGCCCTCGCGGTATGTTATAATGAGGA
>ENA-UOJR01000252-UOJR01000252.1-human-gut-metagenome-genome-assembly--contig:-C115P-NODE-252-length-82431-cov-17.461651_pt1 | contig 82431 bp, 69 predicted proteins | sample MGYA00242354_ERZ723901 | MGnify/ENA metagenome assembly ERZ723901
AACCATTGATTTTATTAGCTTTTTGCCGCTATCGCTATCACACCTCATTATTTGTGCAGCCGCTCTTTCTTATAGATTGCAGAAATTATTTGGTGCCGAAGATACGGTCTCCGCAGTCACCCAGACCAGGAACGATGTACTTGTCGTCGTTGAGCTTTTCATCCAGAGCAGCACAGTAAACCTGTACGTCAGGATGTGCTTCGGTCAGTGCGTTCAGACCTTCTGGAGCTGCGATGATGCACATGAATTTGATGTTGGCAGCACCGCTTTCCTTGAGCATCTGGATGGCAGCGACAGCAGAACCGCCGGTTGCCAGCATTGGGTCAAGAACGATGACCTCGCGCTCATTGATGTCGGAAGGAAGTTTGCAGTAGTATTTGACCGGCTGCAGGGTCTGTGGATCGCGGTACAGACCGATGTGACCGACCTTAGCAGCAGGAACCATCGACAGCACGCCGTCGAGCATACCGATACCGGCACGCAGGATTGGAACGAATGCCAGTTTTCTGCCGGCAATGACTTTGGTCTTTGCCAGAGCAACAGGAGTTTCGATTTCAACCTCTTTGAGCGGCAGGTCGCGGGTAGCTTCATAGCACATCAGCATGGATACCTCGCCGACCAGTTCGCGGAATTCCTTGGAACCGGTGTTTTTGTTTCTCAGCAGGGAAATCTTGTGCTGGATGAGTGGGTGATCAAAAATCATAGGAGTCATAATGATCGAATCCTTTCAGTTTTAATAAGATGAGGATAGGTCATCCGGCACTTGAACAAAAATCAAATGCCAAACCTATATCTCTATTTTACAACAAACGCGGTCAGAAGAAAATATTTTTTTCACCATTTTTTTCAGAAATGGGAAAATCGGCAATTTACTCAAAAAAGACGGGAAAAATGCGTTATTTGCCAAAGTTTTCTTCCAAAGCCAGAATTTTGTCCACCCTTCTCTGATGGCGTCCGCCCTCAAAACCGGTTTCCAGGAAGGCATCGACCATCATGCAGGCAAGTCCTGCGCCGACAACCCTGCCGCCAAAGCACAGAACGTTGGCGTTGTTGTGCAAACGGGTGTATTTTGCGCTGAAGCAGTCGGAACAGCAGGCAGCGCGGATTCCCTTGACCTTGTTGGCAGCCATCGAGATGCCGATGCCGGTGCCGCAGATCAGGATGCCGATGTCACATTCGCCGCTGGTGATTTTGTCACAGGCAGCCTTGGCAACGTCGGGATAATCCACCGAGTTTTCGTCGTAGCAGCCGACATCTACAAAGTCGACTCCTTTTTCTTCCAGATGTTTTTTGATTTCCTGTTTGAGCAGGAAACCGCCGTGGTCACTACCAATTACGAGCATAATGATACCCTCCGTCATATTTAGATGATTGGATAAGATGGTGTAAAAATAGGTTTGCAAAAAGCAGGAGCAGTTACTGCTGCTTTTTCAGCTTGAGTTGAAGTTCCCGCTGTGCCTGCGGCAGCTTGAGATAGACAGGAACCAGCTGCTGGGCGGAGATGAGCGGCATCTTCTGCTGGGTCACCTGGCGCCAGGCGGCAAGCCCGATGCCATAGGCGTGCTGGAGCAGAAGGTGCTTGCCCGGGAGCAAAAGTCGGTCAGCCAGCTGCGGGTCGATGGTTTGCATGGTATCCTTTACCAGCTGCGCTCCGTCGCCCACCAGCGTGATGGGAGCCTGTTGGGAAAGAGGAATCAGCTGTTCACACAGTTGGTCTGCCATCAGCGCACAGTCCTCGTGCATCCGCTGCATCTGCCGGTCGGCGTCGAACCAGGCGGTGTAGACCTGACCGCAGCGCGCATCCAGTGCAGGACAGATGATGCCGGTGCGGTCGGACAGATTGTACGCCAGTCCTTCCAGTGCGGAAACGGCAATGCAGGGCTTGTCCAGCACCTGTGCCATCCCTTTGACGGCAGCTACCCCGATGCGCAGACCGGTGAAGGAGCCGGGACCCACCGAAGCGGCAAACAAATCCACCTGCTGGATGGTCATGTGGCTGCACGACAGCAGCGATTCCACCATTGGCATGATGGTTTGGCTGTGGGTCAGGTGGGCATCGGTATAAAATTGAGCAATCGGTCGGTCGTCCTCGAGCAAAGCGCAGGAAGCGGCGGCAGCCGAGGTATCCATAGCAAAGATGATCAAGAAAAAGCTCCTCCTTATTTAGGGTCGGTCAATTTGAATCCGGCGCAGATCGGGATCATTTTCATCCTTTTGGATGGTAACGGTGATGGTGTTTGGCGGAAGGACCGCCTCGATGTTTTCGCTCCATTCGATGGCAAGGATGCCTCCGTAGTCCAGATAATCAAAAAATCCGGTGGAGTACAGGTCCTCATAGCTTTCCACCCGATACATATCGAAGTGATACAGGGCGTGTTCTCCGTTACCATATTGATGGACCAGAGCAAAGGTAGGGCTGGAAACGGGATCGTCCAGTCCCAGCCCACGGCAAAGCCCGCGGGTGAAGGCTGTTTTTCCTGCGCCCATCGGACCTTTATAGGCGATCACATCGCCGCTTTTTAAAGTCGAGGCAAACTCGGCGGCAATCTGTTCGGTCTGCTCGGGACTGTGGCTGATATAATTTTTCATGGATTTCCTTTCTTCCCAACCGGGCGGCAACCAAAAGGCAGGGAGGTCCCCGCCTTCGGAAACCTCCCTGAAAACTGCGTTAAAACAGACCGTGGATGTGACCGTCCTCATCAATGTCGATGCGGTAAGCCGCAGGGTCTTTGCCTAGACCGGGCATGGTCATGATGGTACCGGACAGAGCGACGATGAAGCCGGCGCCGGCAGAAAGTTTGACATCACGGATGTTGAGCTTGAATCCGGTTGGACGTCCAAGCTTGGAAGGGTCGTCGGACAGCGAGTACTGGGTCTTTGCCATGCAGATTGGCAGTTTGTCCTGTCCGAGTTTTTCGATATTGGCAATCGACTTGAGCGCCTCGGAGGAGTAAACAACGCTGTCTGCTCCGTAGATGTTCTTGGCGATGATGTCGATTTTTTCCTTGATTGGCAGCTCTACGTCATACAGCGGTGCAAAGTTGGCAGGTTTTTCGCAGGCCTTCACCACTTTTTCTGCCAGAGCTACGCCGCCTTCGCCGCCTTTGGCGAATACATCGGAGAGGGCAAATTCGACGTCGTTTTCACGGCAGTAGTTTTCCAGTACAGCAATCTCCTCATCCGAGTCGGTCAGGAAATGGTTGATGGCAACAACGACCGGAACGCCGAACTTCTTCATGTTTTCTACATGAGCGGCAAGGTTGCACAGACCGGCTTTGACAGCTTCCACGTTTGGCTGAGCAGTTTCTGCCTTTGGTACACCGCCGTTATATTTGAGTGCGCGCAGGGTGGCAACCACAACGATAGCGGATGGTTTGAGTCCTGCATAGCGGCACTTGATGTCCAGGAACTTTTCAGCGCCAAGGTCCGAGCCGAAGCCTGCCTCGGTGATGGTGTAGTCTGCCAGTTTCAGGGCAAGTTTGGTTGCACGAACCGAGTTGCAGCCGTGTGCGATGTTGGCAAATGGACCACCGTGCATCAGAGCAGGGGTGTTTTCCAAAGTCTGTACCAGGTTTGGTTTGATGGCGTCTTTAAGCAGGACGGCCATCGAGCCGTTTACCTTGAGGTCTTTGGCATAGACCGGCTTGTTGTCATAGGTGTAAGCGACCAGAATGTTGCCCAGACGCTCCTTGAGGTCCTGCATATCCGAGGCAAGGCACAGGATTGCCATAACCTCGCTGGCAACGGTAATCTGGAAGCCGTCCTCACGCGGGATACCGTTTGCTTTTCCGCCCAGTCCGACGTTGACAAAGCGCAGTGCGCGGTCGTTCATGTCCATGCAGCGTTTGAACAGGATGCGGCGCTGGTCGATGTTCAGCTCGTTGCCCTGCTGCATGTGGTTGTCCAAAATGGCGCACAGCAGGTTGTTGGCAGCGGTGATGGCGTGCATATCGCCGGTGAAGTGCAGGTTGATGTCCTCCATCGGAACGACCTGTGCATAGCCGCCGCCGGCAGCACCGCCTTTGATGCCGAATACAGGACCCAGGGAAGGTTCGCGCAGAGCGATGATGGCTTTTTTGCCAATCTTCTGCATCGCCTGTCCAAGACCGACGGTTGTGGTGGTTTTGCCTTCACCCGCAGGAGTTGGGTTAATGGCGGTAACCAGAATCAGCTTGCCGTCCGGCTGGCTTTCCAGTCGTTTGGCAAGGTCGTCCGAAAGCTTTGCCTTATAGTGACCGTATGGTTCCAGCTCCTCAGGACGGATACCGAGCGCACCGGCTACTTCGGTGATGGGCTTCATAGCACACTGCTGGGCGATTTCGATGTCTGTAAGCATGGGTAATTTCCTCCTTGGTGTCTTTGATAAAATAAAGATGCAGTGAAAACTCAAAAAGAGTGCGGAACAATACCGACTGACCAAAAGCGGATGTCCCGCGAAACTGCCGCAGGTATATGCATCAATCGGTCTGAAAACCGGTTCTGTCATATACTGGTATCCACAGTATACCATAATTTTGTGAAAGGTGGAAGAGAAATGCAGGCGAATATTTATAGATTTTAGCTTGAATCCCGACAGGTTTCATAATATAATAAGACTGTTCTGAGGGTCAAACAGCCAAAAAACGGGAACAGAAAGGCTTTTTTACAGATGATAAAAAATATTTTTTCTGCCATAGGCAGATATTTTAAACAGACCGACTGGCTGTTGCTGCTGTGCTGCACCGGGTTGTCGGTATTCAGCACCCTGCTGATTTACAGCCTGTACCAAAACGGGGAAATCGGCAGAATCAATACCGTTGTGGTGCAGCCGGCGATGGCGCTGTGCGGCATTGCTGCGGCAATCGTTCTTTCCAAAATTGACTACCACACGATGGCGCGGATGTGGAAGTTTCATACAGCAGTCTGCTACGGTTTGCTGCTGCTGCTTTTTCCCTTTGGAGTGCAGCGTGTCGAATGGGTAGACGACCGCAACTGGCTGCCTATCCCGTTTTTAGGGATTAACTTTCAACCCTCTGAGCTGCTCAAGATTTCATTTATTATCACCTTTGCTTATCATCTTTCCAAGGTAAAGGATACATTGAATCGTCCTAAACAGCTGCTGCTACTTTTGCTGCACGGACTGCTGCCGGTTGCCATCATCCATCTGCAGGGAGATGACGGCACTGCGCTGGTCATGGCGGTCATCTTTGCAGCGATGCTGTTTACAGCGGGACTTTCCTGGAAGTATATCCTGCCGGTAGCGGCGATGATTCCGCCGGCAGCCATTGTGGCGTGGAATTTCCTGCTGGACGACGACAAAAAGAACCGTATCCTGGCGGTCATCGACCCGACGCTGGTGGAGGCAGCGGATTCCTGGCAGCAGCAGCGGGGACTGATTTCGATTGGCAACGGCGGGCTGTGGGGAAACGGCGTGTTCATGGAGACCGGACAGTTCCGCTATGTCCCTGAGGTGTACAACGACTTCATCTTTACCTACATCGGGGAAACGGTGGGCTTTATCGGCTGTCTGGCGGTGCTGCTGGTGCTGGCATTTTTGTGCATCCGCATCCTGAGCAACGGGTTGCGCGCTCCCGATGATCTGGGAAAGTATATCTGCGTGGGAGTCTTTGCGATGATTGGCATTCAAATCATCATCAACATCGGAATGTGTCTGGGGATGATGCCGGTTATCGGTGTTACCCTGCCGTTTTTGTCCGCAGGCGGAACCTCGACCGGTACCCTCTACCTTGCCATCGGTGTGGTACTGAGTGTCTATGTCCACAGCGGCAAGGATAGGCTGTTCGGTTAAGGGCAGTTTGAGAGGATGCAAGGCTCCGGCGATTGGTCGGAGCCTGATTTTTATTTTTTGCAAAATTTTTACGTTTATCACTAAAAATACCGGGTGTTTGCTGGTAGGATATACCGTAGGCAAACCGGTCCGAATTAGAGGAGGCAACAAAATGAAGCAGGACACCATAAGAGTGGGAGCCGTTATTGCCGCAGGAGGAATGGCACAGCGGATGCAGGGAGTGGACAAGCAGCTGTTGGAGTTAAACGGGGTGCCGGTTTTGGTGCGTTCCATCCAGGCGCTGGCACAGGTTCGGTCGATTCGGGAGTTAGTGGTGGTGGCAAGGCAGGAGCAGTTTGCCCAGCTGCAAAACTGGAAGGAGCAGTATCACCTGCCCGATTTTGTCCTCACCACCGGAGGTGCGACCCGACAGCAGTCGGTGCAGGCGGGGATTGCAAAGCTGTCCGAGCAGGTGGAATATTTTGTTATCCACGACGGAGCCAGACCCTTTGCCCAGCCGCAGATGATTGAACGGTGCATCCGGGCGGCGGTCGAATACGGAGCGGCAACGGCAGCGGTGCGTGTCAAGGACACCATCAAGCAGGCAAACGAAGAAGGCTTCATTGAACAGACACCGGACCGCAGCAGGCTGTATCTGACCCAGACACCGCAGGTGTTTGAGGCGGGACTATACCGCCGTGCAGTAAAGCAGGCGCAGCGGGAAGGACTGGATTTTACCGATGACTGCCAGCTGGTGGAGCACATCGGTCATGCGGTGAAGCTGTGTGAAGGAGATTACTGCAACATCAAGATTACTACGCCAGAGGACATTGCGGTGGCAAAGGCGATGGCAGGTCAGCAGGAGCAACAGGAGGAGAAGAGGATGGAGATTCGCACAGGACACGGGTACGACGTACACCGACTGACACAGGGGAGAAAGCTGATTTTGGGCGGGGTGGAAATCCCGTGGGAGAAAGGACTGTTGGGTCATTCGGATGCAGATGTGCTGGTGCACGCAGTGATGGATGCCCTGCTGGGTGCAGCGGCACTGGGGGACATCGGCAGACATTTTCCCGACACCGACCCACGCTATGCCGGAGCAGATAGCATCTGCCTGCTGAAGCAGGTGGTACTGCTGCTGAAGGGAAAGGGATATTCCATCTCCAACATCGATTGCACCATCATTGCACAAAGACCAAAGCTCAAGGACTATATCCCACAGATGGCAAAAAACATTGCCGATGCCTGCCAAATCGATGCAGAACAGGTCAACGTCAAGGCGACCACCGAGGAGCAGCTGGGCTTTACCGGCAGCGGTGAAGGGATGAGCGCCCACAGCGTTTGCCTGATTACCCGAGGCTAGTCTAAAAAATACATTGCCGCAATGGGCGCGTGCATCCGGTTCCCTGCATAGAATGGAAGAGGACATCGTTTGTCCTTACATCAGAAAGGGGGAACGTCAGATGAACAAGGAATATCCGTCGACCGATATACCGGTCAGCTCGCTGACCTATGCACTCAAAGGGCAGAAGCTGCTGGAACAGAAGGGATTTCGTGCCTGGGCGGGCAGAGACCATGACCGCATCCAGGGCTGTGGATACAAGCTAACGGTGAAGGGGGATGCACAGCGCGCAAAACAGCTGCTGCAATCGGGCGGCATCAAGCTGGCGCGCTCGACTCAGCCAAAGGCAGGTGAGGGGCGATGATCTATTTTGACAACGCTGCCACCACCTTCCCGAAGCCGGGTTGTGTGGTGCAGGCGGTGCAGCAGGCGATGCTGTACTATGGAGCCAATCCGGGCAGAGGAGGTCACGACCTTTCGATGCAGACCGGCAGGATGATCCACCGTTGCCGCGAACGGGTAGCTGCCTTGTTCGGCTGTCAGCCCGAGCAGGTGGTGTTCACCAAAAACTGCACCGAATCGCTCAATATCGTCATCAAGGGACTGGCGCAGCCGGGGGACCATTTCATCATCTCCGACCTGGAGCACAACGCGGTCTACCGTGTGGTGGAGCAGCTGCGGCGGCAGGGGATAATCGAATACAGCGTGGCTGCGGTGGAGGAAAACGAGCAGAAGACTGTCTGGAATTTTGAGCATCTGATTCGCCCGAACACCCGCATGATCGTCTGCACCCAGGCATCCAACGTCTTTGGAATGCGGGTGCCGGTGGAGCGCATCGGTGCAATGGCACGATGCCGCGGCGTGATGATGACGGTGGACGCTGCGCAGAGCGCGGGACTGCTGCCGCTGGACCTCAGACGGCAGGCAATCGACTATCTGTGTCTGCCGGGTCACAAGGGATTGTACGGACCGGCGGGGACCGGACTGCTCATCGTCAACTGTCCGGTGCTGCCGCAGCCGCTGCTGTCCGGCGGAACGGGCAGCTTTTCGATGGAGCCGGTGATGCCCGACCTGCTGCCCGACCGGCTGGAGGGTGGAACGGTCAACACGCCCGGGATCTTGGGACTGAGCGCCGGCATCTCCTTTGTGCTGCAAAACACGCCGCAGCGGCTGTATGAAAAGGAAATGCAGCTGTGTGCCTATCTGTATGAGCAGCTGTGCGGTATCCGTGGGGTGCAGCTGTATTCGCAGACGCCGTGCGTGGGGAAAAATCTGCCGGTGATTGCGCTGAATCTGGGCAATCTGAGCTCGACTGCGGCAGCGGAGTCCCTGAATGAAAAAGGGATTGCAGTGCGGGCAGGTTTTCACTGTGCAGCGCTGGCACACCGAAAGATGCACACCGACCGGGACGGCGTGGTGCGGGTGAGTCTGGGCGCCTTCAACACCCGCGCGCAGGCGGATGCCTGCTGTGCAGCGGTGCGGGCTATTCTATCGTAAATTTTGTAAGATTGTGTGAAAAGGGAAAAATGTTTGCGGGAAATTTTGTAGGAGCTGTTGGATTGCTGCACAAAATATGTTAAAATAAAATAAGGACAGCCACATCATCTTCCGGCGCTGCACGGCAGCGTCGGCAGCCAGAGGGGACAGGCTGTTGAACAACGAAAAAACAGGCAGAGAAGAGAAGGATGATGACGATGGTAAGTGAATGGAACCAGATCATCGGTACGGTAAAGGCAATCGGAATTTGGGATATTCTGGATATTGTGATTGTTGCCCTGCTGATCTATCAGGTGATCAAACTGATTCGGGAAACCAGAGCGATGCAGCTGGCAAAGGGATTGATTTTGCTGCTGCTGTTATATTTTGTAGCATACAATTTAAATATGAAAACGGTGCGCTTCATCATGCAGAATGTGGTGGCGACCGGTGTGCTGGCGTTGGTCATCGTCTTTCAGCCGGAGCTGCGCAGGATGCTCGAGCATGTGGCACAGACCAAGCTCAACAAGCTCAATATTTTTCAATCCTCGCAGGATAAGGATAGCGAGCTGACCGGCGTTTGGAACGAGTCGATTTCGGTCATTGCCAACGCCTGCGAAACCCTTTCCAAAACCAAGACCGGTGCTCTGATTGTCTTTGAACGGCAGACCAAGCTAGGGGAAATCATTAAGACCGGAACGGTGGTGGATGCAACCCCGAGCAACGAGCTGATTGGCAACCTGTTTTTTGTCAACTCGCCGCTGCACGACGGCGCGATGATTATTCGAGACGGACGCATCTGCGCTTCGGGATGCTTTTTGCCGCTGAGCCAGAACTATACCATCAGCAAGGAGATGGGCACCCGTCACCGCGCAGCGCTGGGCGTGAGTGAAAACTCGGATGCGGTGGTCGTGGTGGTTTCGGAGGAAACCGGGACCATTTCCATTGCAGAGGGCGGCGTCATCGAGCGGAATTTTACCATTCCACAGCTGGAAAAGCGTCTGCGCCATGAAATCCTTCACAAAAACGAGGAAGGTCAGCGCAAGCAGAGCAGCGTCAAGGCGCTGCTGCGCAAGGTCAAAAAGTAAGACGGCGGAGAGGATGATCTGTGGGTGAAAAAAGAATCTATTTTTGATAACAAAACCTTTTTGGTAGTGCTTTCGGTCGTCATGGCATTTTTGGCGTGGATTTTTGTGTCGCTCAACTCCAATGATACCAAAGGAAAGACCATCAGCGGCATTGCCATTGATATGCAGCAGGTGGACGAGTCGATTGGCAAGCTGGGCTTGAGTACTATCTCGGCAGAGCAGCCGAAGGTGACCGTTCGGGTGGAGGGTGTAATTTATGACATCGGAAACCTGACCGCTTCGGATGTGCGGGTCTACCCGGATATTTCCAAGGTGACCACCGCAGGCGTACACACGGTGGAGCTCAAAGGAGAGGTGGAGGACGGCGATAAGAATATCAGCATCGAATCCATCTCACCGGCCAGCATCCAAATCAAATTTGACAGCTTGGAAACCGTTACCATGGACATCAAGGCAAGGCTGTCCGGGTACAGCGCACCGGCAAAGGATTACCTGATCCGCGATGTCAGCGTCAGCCCGTCCAGTGTGGAGCTGACCGGACCGGCAGAGGATATTGCAAGAATCAGCCAGTGTGTGGTGGAAAAGGACATCGACCAAGAGCTGACCAGCAGTTACAGCGAAACCCTTCCGATTCAATTTTTGGATGTGGACGGCAACGAGCTGGATTTAAAATATGTGGTCAGCGATGTCACCGAAGCCAGAGTGACCATCCCAATCCTCAAGAAGAAGGTCGTTCCGGTTCGTCTGGACTTCATCAATGTGCCGGAGGGCTTCCCGGTCGGACAGCTGAGCTTCCATATTTCCAACGAGGAGATCGAGGTGGCAGGACCGGCGGAGGCAATCGACCGTTATAAGGAGATTCCACTGGGACAGATTGACCTGCGCACACTGGATATTGGTATGACAGAATCCTTTGCAGTCGAGCTGCCGACCGGATTTGTCAACACCCAGAATATCCAGAGCGTTCTGGTTCAGCTCAACTCGGAGGGAATGGTCAGCAAAAACTTTAATGTAAGCACCATTTTGGTCAACAATGTGCCGCTCAACTATCAGGCGACCGCAACCACCCAAGAGATTCCGAATGTCAAGGTGGTGGGTCCGCAGTCGATTGTAGAGAATCTGGTAGCGGGCGACATCGTGGCAACGGTCGATCTGGAGGAAAGCTCGAGCATTGCTTCGGGACAGATTGAGCTGCCGGTCAAGATCTCCATTCCGAAAAAGGGTCTGGTCTGGGCAAGCGGCAGCTATAAGGCAATCATCTCCATCGCCGAGCAAAACGGCTCACAGACAACAACGGAGGATGAAACAGAACAGCCGCAGGAGCCGCAGTCGGAGCCAACAGAGCAACAGACAGAATAAAACGAAGATAGAGCAGGAAGCCCGCAGCCGTCTGCATGACAGCCCGCGGGCTTTTTGCCGGAAGAAAACAGGAAAGGCGGTTGGATATGGCAATCATTGTTTCGCAAGTCAAAACCAGATTGAAGGATGGCAGCAACCATCAGCAGATCATCGAATCGGCAAGAAAAACAGCGCAGCTGCGCCCGGAACAGATTAAGCACAGCTATCTCATCAAAAGCAGCGTGGACGCAAGACACCAGGAGAACATATTGCTGGTCAGCTCGGTAGGATTTGAGCTTCATACAGCGAAAGAAGAACAGCAGACGGTGGCACGGCTGCAAAGGACAAAGGCAGCTTCGTCGGTCAAATGGGAGGAAAAGCAGCCGCTGGAATTTGTGCAGGGTCAAAGCCCGATGGAGCATCCGCCGGTGGTGGTAGGCTTTGGTCCGGCAGGGATGTTTGCCGCCTTGACCCTTGCCCGTCTGGGTTACTGTCCTGTTGTACTGGAGCGTGGCGCGGATGTGGACAGCCGGGTGCAGGCAGTGCAGGGCTTCTGGCAGCAAAGGCATTTGGATGTCAAAACCAACGTGCAGTTCGGCGAAGGGGGAGCCGGAACCTTTTCGGACGGCAAGCTGACCACCCGCATCAGCGACCCGCGGTGCGATTTTGTACTGGAAGAGATGATCCGCCACGGCGCGCCGGAGGAGATACGTTACCGGCAGAAGCCGCACGTGGGGACCGACCTGCTGCGCGGGGTGGTCAAATCCATCCGAGAGGAAATCATCCGGCTGGGTGGACAGGTGTTGTTTGAAACCAAGATGGAGCGTGTGGTTTTGCGGCAGGGACGGGTGCAGGCGATCAAGAGTAGCGCCGGAGAGATTCCGACACAGGTCTTGGTGCTGGCAATCGGTCACAGTGCGCGGGACACCTTCGAACAACTGTGTGCCGACGGTGTATTTTTGGAGCCGAAGCCATTTTCGGTGGGTGTGCGCATCGAGCAGCGGCAATCGGTGATTGACGCCGGACTGTACGGTAAACAGGCGGGACATCCGGCTCTGCCAAAGGGAGAGTATCAGCTTTCCTGGAGGGACGAGCAGGGCAGAGGGGTCTACACCTTCTGTATGTGTCCCGGAGGATATGTGGTGGCTTCCTCCTCGGAGGAGGAGACGGTGGTCACCAACGGAATGAGCGAATATGCCCGCGATGGAGAGAATGCCAACGCAGCGCTGGTGGTGTCGGTGGATGCTTCCGATTTTGGCAGCGGCGTGCTGGACGGCGTAGCGTTTCAGCGCAGACTGGAACATCAGGCGTTTGTGCTGGGCGGCAAGGATTACCGCGCACCGGCGCAGTCGGTCAAAAGCTATCTGGAGGCAGCCGCTCCCGACCTTTCGCAGGCTGCCACCGCACCCAGCTTTTCCTGCGGAGTGCGGGAAGCGGATCTGCACAGCCTGTTCCCGCAGCCCATCAATCGGATGCTCGAGCAGGGACTGCGCCGCTTTAACCGCAGACTGCCGGGCTTTGCCGATGCCGATGCGGTGATGACCGGCGTGGAGACCAGAACCTCGTCGCCGGTGCGCATCACCCGCGATGCCCAGAGCTTTCAGGCGCTGGGGATGCAGGGACTGTACCCCTGTGGAGAGGGTGCAGGCTATGCGGGAGGCATTATGAGTGCCGCAGTGGACGGTGTTCGGATTGCCCAGCAGATTATCGGGCAGTATGCACCGGTCAAACAATAAAGCAGACAAAAAAGCCACCGGACCTTTAAAAGGTCCGGTGGCTTTTGCAATTTATTTTTTTATTTTAGCAATGGTCATGTCCACAGCTGCAATGCTCGTCTTCACATCCGCAGTGGTCATGTCCACAGCTGCAATGTTCGTCTTCACAACCGCAGGAATCCTCTTCCTCACAGCAAGCCTGATGCGGGTCATAGAAGATGCGGTGTTCGCTGTCGGGGATGTTCAGCTCCTCGCGCAGACGTTCCACCAGCTCTTCGGTGGCAAAGATGCCGTCCTGTGCCAGCAGCTGAGCAAGCTGTTCGTCGGTGTACGGCTCATCGGGCTGTTCTGTGCGCACGATGGCGGACAGCTGGGTGCGGATTGCCTCCATGCCCTCCTGCTGCGGCTGGTGTTCCCGTGCAACGAAGAATTTCATCGGGTACACGCCGAATGGAGATTGCAGGTATTTATGCTTGAGAACAGCGCTGACCAGCTCCACCGGCAGATGGACTGCCTCGGCAAGCTCCTGGATAGGCAGCAGCTTCATGTAGCGGGGACCGAAGCGGAAGAACGGTTCCTGTAATTTAATCAGCTCTTTGGTCACTTCGACCAACAAGTTGCCGCGTAAGGTGACCTCCTGCTCAAGAAGCTGTGCATCTGCGATCTTGTCCTCCAGATATTCCCGCTCTTCCCGGTGTTCCTCTCCGCGGGAACGGGCAAGCAGATTGCGGTAATCCTCGCTGATGCGAATCTGCGGGAGGGAGAAGTCGCTGAGGGCAACGTAATACTCGTTGACAAATTTAATCATCATTACGTCCGGCAGGATGTAGGAGGAACGGTCGTGGCTGCTGTACTGGGAGCCGGGCTTCGGGTTGAGCTGGCGGATGCGCAGCATTGCCTGCTCGATCTGCTGTTCCGATTGTCCAAACTGCTCTGCCAGCTGATGCACGTCGGCGCTGCCGGTCAGGTCGATTTCATCTAGCAGCCGTCTGGCGGTCTGGTCGTCCTCGTCCAGCTGTAAGCAAAGACATTCCTTCAGGCTGGTAGCGCCAACGCCCAGCGGCTCCAGATTTTGCAGGACAGACAGCGCTTCCTCAAATTCCGATTCACAGTAGCCCTCTTTGGCAAGGTCCTGCGCCTGTGCCAGCAGGTAGCCGTTTTCATCCAGGCAGCCTGCCAGATAGATGGCGGCGCTGTGCACCCGTTCGGGCAGTTGCAGCACGCCGATTTGTTTGGTCAGATGCTGTTCCAGCGTTTCGTCGCTGCCGACGTTGAGCATGGCATAATCGGGCTGTTCCAGAGCGGGCAGTTCCATCTCCTTGTCAAAATAGCCCAAGCCTTCCTCAAAGTCGTTGGATTCCAGCCACTCGGCTTTGCGGGCGCGCATATCTTCATCGGTGTAGCCGGTCAGATTTTCCTCCAGCTCGATCACCGGATTTTCCAGCATCGCCTCATTCAGGTATTGGTTCAGATGCAGGGTATCCATTTTTAAGATTTTCAGCTGTCTGGGGCTGATAGTTTCTTTTCGGGCATCCATTATGATCAGTCACCTCTTGGCAATAAAATTAGATAGAAAAGCCTTGAAAATTTTGCCATAGATCGAATCAGGCTAAAATTTCAAATTCATTTATATTTATTATACCATACCTTTTCGGATGCGAAAATGATATTCAGGTTGTTTCATTAAAATAAACAAAAATCCTTTTTAAATATTAGCAAATTAAAGGATTCTCGGCGGCTGTTTTGGAAAATTTAATAGTTGAGGTCTATTTTTTCTAAGGAAAATCCGCTATAATGAAGCAATGTGTACAGCCGTTTGTACGGCAAAATCAGGAAAGGTGTGTCTAAAAAAGATGAAATGCAGTCATTGCGGCAGAGAGATTTCTGCCGAGCAACTGGAAGAAAATAAAGGACTTTGTCCGCACTGCGGCAAGCAGCCGGACGAGCAGCTAACCGGGCAACAGCCGCAGGAACAGCCGGAGGCAAACGAGAATGGGGATGCCCAACAGGAACAGCCACAAAAGCCGGTGAAAAAGCGCAGCCCGCTGCCGTTTGTGCTGGGTGCAATCGTGCTGGCAGCGGCAGCAGCGGCGGTCATTTGGCTGGCAGCAGGCGGCTCGCAGCAGACGGTCACCGCACAGGACCACAAAAATCCGACCGTGTTAGCCTACACCAGCGATGATGCCATCGGCTTTGCGAAAGGCGAAAAGATGATCGGGATGTACCTCAACGAGGCGCAGGATGAGGAGCAGCACCGGCAGATTGCCAACGGATTGTCGCTGGCATCCCCTTACATCGGCAGCAAAAACTATGTGGAGCTGGACAACGGCGATGTGGTCTACCTGCCGATGACCTTTGAAACCACCGCAGAGATGGTGGGCGACCTGCGCGTGAAAAAGACGTCCGGCGAGGAGGAAATCCTGGACGAGGCTGCAAACCTGATCTATTGCAGCAACGGTCTGGCAGTTTACTACAACAAGCTGGACGAAAACGGAAAGTTGCAGCAAATTCGTTACAAGGACGGTCAGCTCAGCCCGATGTCGGAGGTGGCAGGGCAGGAGAACATCGTTGCGGTCAAAGCCTCTGCGGACGACACTCTGTTGCAGGTGCTCCAGTTGGACGATGAACGCAACACCATCGGCGGCGGCTACCTGTACAACGGTCAACTGCACCTGATGGACAGCGAATACACCGTCTACAATATTTCCTCCAAAACCAAAGATGTCTTTGCCATCAAGATGGATGGCGAGGACGGTCTGGTGGAGCTGTACCGGGTCAGCAATCTGGAAACCGGCAAGCTGGAAAAGCTGGGAGGCAAAATCAGCGAAGCAATGCTGTACGGCGACGGTTCGGTGAGCTTTGTAGGCGACTGCGACCTTGCTTCCAACAAATATAACCCAATCGGCAGCCTGTATCTGTATGACCCAGCCACCGGTGCAGTCGAAAAGATGGCGGACAATGTAGCCGCTGTGCTGGAATCGACCGTCCGTTCGAGCGGCTGGCTCAATGAGAATGCCAAAGAGCTTGCCACCGGCGAGATGATGGGCAGCTCGGAGGAGGAAGACACCCTGTATGCAGGACAACTGCATTATATCGACGGACAGGGCAACCTGTGCGTGGTGGCAAAGGGCAGCGCAACAGTAGGGGACAGCGGTCTTCAGGGTTTTACCATCTTTGAGAATTTTTACAGTGTGAACGGCTATGCCATCAATTATGATATTGACTTTGCCAGCGCCACCGACAAGGCGCTTTATTGGAGTCTGGGCGACCAGCTCTACCGCTATCAGTTGGGCAGCATGCAGTCCCCACAGGTGCTGCCGCTGGACGAATCGCTGGAGGATAAGGCGGGCAACGATGCACAGGTGGGCTATTTTGTCACCGGCAGCGGGGATGTCGTCGAGGAAACCGAGCAGAAGCTGGTGCTCAAAAACTTTGATGATGAAAGCAGCATCACCATTCTGGAAAATGTCGGTCAGCTCAATCTGATTGGCATGGACAACGATGGAGAGAATATCTATTTCATTTCGGAGGACAACAGCCTGTATGCAAAATCGCTGACCAGCCGATCCAATCCAAAGCGCATTGCATCGGATGTGACACAGGCGGTTGCAACCAGCCATGGGCTGTATTTCCTGCAAAAATCGCAGCAGCAGCCGGTGGTAGGTCAATCCGGCGAGGAGCAGGAGGAGCAGACCGACCTGATGTTCCTGCAATATGGTCAGAAGAAGGCAAGCTGTCTGTTGGAGGATGTCAACAGCATTTCCACCATCTATCTGGCAGAATAAGAAAATCGGACAGGATAAGCAAAAGCCTTCGCTGCGTGTAGGAGCGAAGGCTTTTTGATTTGGCAAGGAGGGTATGTTATGTCGAACCCAATCGGGATTTATCTTCACATCCCGTTTTGTATGAGCAAGTGCCCGTACTGTGATTTTTACTCGCTGCCCTACTGCGAGCAGAACGCACAGCAATATGTCGGCGCCTTGCTGCATGCGCTGGACACCGCTCCCGGAAAGGGACGAGAGGTGGACAGCATCTACTTTGGCGGCGGGACACCGGTGCTGCTGGGCGGTGCGTTGCTGGAAATTTTGCAGGGAGTGTACCGAAACTTTTCGATGCAGCCGGACTGCGAGGTGACACTGGAGGCGAACCCGGCGGCGATGACCCTGCAAACTCTGCGGCAGCTGCATGGGGGAGGATTCAACCGCATCTCGATGGGGGTGCAGTCGGCATCGGACCGGGAGTTGCAAACTTTGGGGCGGCGGCACAGCTTTGAGCAGGCGGTGCAGAGCGTGCAGATGGCGCAGCAGGCGGGTTTTGAAAACGTATCGGTCGACCTGATGCTGGGGACACCGGGACAGGGACGGCAGTCGGTGGAGCATTTTGTCAGCACCTTTGCACAGCTGGGAGTGCAGCACATCTCCGGCTATCTGCTAAAGATAGAGCCGGGAACGGCATTTGCCAAAAATCAAATCGAGCGGCTTTGTCCCGACGAGGACCAGAGTGCGCAGCTGTATTTGGACACGGTCGAACTGATGGAGCAACATGGATTTTTGCAGTATGAGATTTCCAATTTTGCCCTTCCCGGGCGGGAAAGCCGCCACAACCTGAAATACTGGCGGTGTCAGGAATATCTGGGAGTGGGACCGGCAGCACATTCCTTTTTGGGCGGCAGACGGTTTTACTTCCCGCGTGACCTTGCAGGGTTTGTCAACGCATCCGACTCTTGGGAACAGGTGGTGCAGGACGGCAGCGGCGGAGATGCGCAAGAGCAGCTGATGATGCGCCTGCGCCTGCGGGAGGGCATCGACCTTGGGTGGTTTGCCCGCAGCTTTTCGCTGGAGCTGGAGCCGATGTACAAAAGGGCGCAGTTTTTGCAAAAGCACGGGCTGCTCGAGCTGCAAAAGGGCAGGCTCTTTTTGACCCCGCAGGGTTTTTTGCTCTCCAACAGCGTCATCAGCGACCTGCTGGCAGAAATCTTTTAGGCAAGACCGAACAAAAACTTTGCACAACTTTTAACCGCTTGACACTTGTGCAATATGGTTAATTGTGATAGAATAAATGCAAACCTATGATATGGCGGAGGAGGAGTGTTTTTATGAAAATTCTGGTTCTGGATGGGTTTGCATTGAACCCGGGCGATTTGAGCTGGCAGGGGATCAGGGAGTTGGGGACTCTGGTGGTTTATGACCGCACCGAGCCAATCAGACTGCTCAACCGCATCGGCGATGCACAGGTCATTTTGGTCAATAAATGTCCGATTTCCAGAGAGACCATTGAGGCGTGCCCAAACCTCAAGCTGATTTGTGTGACAGCGACCGGCTACAATACCATCGACCTGGAGGCGGCAAAGGAGCATGGGGTGCTGGTGTGCAACGTTCCGACCTACGCCACCGAATCGGTCACCCAGCACGTGTTTGCGATGCTGCTGGCGGTGACCAACCGTATTTCGGAGCATGTGCAGTCGGTCAAAGCGGGTGACTGGCAGAAGGCACCTGATTTTTCCTACTGGAAGACACCTATCACCGAGATTGCTGGCATGACGATGGGCATTATTGGGACTGGACGCATCGGTATGAGCGTAGCCAAGGTGGCAAAGGCGTTTGGAATGCAGGTGCTGTGCTACAACGGCAACCACCCGCACCCGGAGGAAGAGGACGATCAGCTGCACTTTGTTTCCCGTGAGGAGCTTTTGGAAAATGCAGATGTTATCTCACTGCATTGCCCGTTAACAGAAGAAACCGACCAGATGATTTGCAAGGACAGCATTGCCAAGATGAAGCAGGGGGTCATCATCATCAACACCGCTCGCGGCAGAATCATCAATGACCTCGACCTTGCCAATGCGCTGGCAAGCGGCAAGGTGGGCTATGCCTGCATCGATGTGCTGGAAGAAGAGCCGCCGGTTCACAATTCTCCGCTGATTGAGCAGCCGCACTGTCTGGTGACACCGCACATCGCGTGGGCACCTTTGCAGGCGCGCAAACGCTGTATGCAGATTGTCGAGGACAACATCCGCGCATTCCAGCAGGGACATCCGCAGAATGTGGTCAATCCGTAAATACAATAAAAAGGCACAGCAGAAATTTTCTGCTGTGCCTTTTCTTGTAGCGTTTGTAAAAGGATTCTTTGCCGTCAGGAAAGATGCTCGAGGGCATCGCTGTCGATGACGACATCGGTTTCCAGCCCCAGCGGATGATGCAGCAGCACTTCGCCGCGCGCCATCGGGCGGGTAATCTTCTCCTTTTTGATCAGGCGAATCAGGCGAAAAACCAGCTCGGTGGGGACGATGGAGGTGGTTTTGACCTCAACGCTGGGGACCTGCTCAAAGCAGGTGGAAGCGTGGTAGGTCACAATTTTGCCCTTGCCCTCCAGTTCCTCACGGGCGTGCAGCTCTCCGCGGGCGCATTTGTTTCCTTGAACCAGGATGTCACTGCCGTTTTGTTCGACGGTCAGCAGACAGCGATTTTTACAGACCGGACAGGTCATCTGTACCATAGTGGGATACTCTCCTTACTGTGCGATTTGGTTTGCCTTTTACAGGTAGCGGCGGCGGTTGACGCGGCGGTATTTCTTGCGCCGCTTGTTCTGGATGATGTTGATGATGATGGCAAACAATACGACCAGCACCACAAACAGGAAGGCAAAGCGGAACCAGAAGTTCTGGAAAAACTGGCTGATTTTGTCCATCAGCACCAGCATCGGGCTTTCCTCTACGCTTTCAGCAGCAATCAGGTCGACCGAGCCCAGCTCGCTGCCGTACAAAATGAGCTTGAGGGTACCCATCTTGGCTCCCTTTTCAATCGGTGCGGTGACATAGTCATTTTCACCGATGCGCTCGCCGTTGTTGTTATAGGCGATGCGGCGGACGTTGGTGACGTCGATGTTGTTGGGAATCAAAGCGGAGAAGGTCTGTGCGCTGACCAGTTGTAGGTGGTTTTTGCCGTCCTTGGCAAGGCGGACGTTGTTGATGCTGCTGACCTTGTCCCCTTTTTCCACGATGGTCTTTGCCTTGTAGGTGTCGAACACCCAGTCATAAAATTTTGCCGTCAGGACAAACGCCTGGTTTGGGGTAACATATCCGCCGGCTCCATCCAGATAGGGTGCACCCATCAGCACCAGCAGGTATTCGTAGCCGTCCTTCTGCGCGGTGGTGATTAAGCATCTGCCCGCTTCCTCCAGGGTGCCGGTCTTGACGCCGGTGATCTGCGGATAGTAAAAGCCCGAGCCTTCCACAATCATCTTGTTGGTCGAATCCCAGTGTAGGTTTTCCTGCTTGTTGGTCGGACCGGTGTCATAGCTTGGGGTGGACACAATCTTGCGGAAGGTTTCGTTTTGCAGGGCGTACTTGGTAATCAGGTACATATCATAGGCGGTGGAGTAGTGATTTTCGTTGAACAGACCATTGGAGTTGACAAAGTTGGTGCCGGTGCAGCCAAGCTCCCGGGCTTTGTCGTTCATCATCTGTGCGAATTTTTCCAATGAGCCGTCGCCAATCTCATAGGCGAGCATGACGGCAGCCTCGTTGGCAGAGGGCAGCATGATGGCGTACAGCAGCTGTTCGACGGTCAGCGTTTCATTGAGCACAATGCCGCCGGTCGAAATACCGCCGCCGTAGGAAACGTTGATTTCATAAACATAGTTTTGCAGTTCAGCGGTGAAGGTCAACTCCTGACTCAGGTCGGGGAAATGCTCGAGGGTGAGGATGGCGGTCATAATCTTGGTCAGTGATGCGGGATATTTTTGCACATCGGCGTTGCGGGAATGGATGAGGGTATCGGTGGTCAGCTCCACCATATAGACCGCCAGATTCTGCATCAGTGGGTCGCTTTCGTCGATAAAGGGCACTGTGCCCTGTGAAACGTCCAGCTTTTGTGCGCCGGAGGCATAGTCGCTGTCGATGGCAGGTGTACTTGGGGCGGTGTCGCTGTCGCTTTGCTCAGGCTGCTTTTGTTCAACCTGCGCCTGGGCGGAAAACAGGTCGCCCAGAGGAGCGGCTGCGCTTTGGAGGGCAAAGGAGCCTACCATCAAACAGCAGAGCAGCAGGGCGGTCAATCGTTTCATCAAATCATCTTCCTTTCTGATCTGTTTGGAGAATGTATCGTTTTCTATCGTTTATGTAAAAAGAAAATAAGAACAATTCCATTATAATATATCCTCTGGGATTTGTAAAATCATTTTCCTTATCAAAAAATTTTGCCGGTATTATTCATTTTCAGTTCATATTCCTTCTGGAAAAAAGAGGGTCTGTGTGGTAAGATAAGATAGAATTGACAGGGGGAATCAGGATGATTTATCTGACGGGAGATCTGCACGGCGATTTTGAGCGATTTCGCTCCAAAGAGATGAAGAAGCTCAAAAAAGGGGACACCCTGATCGTCTGCGGAGATTTCGGTTTTGTATGGGATGGCTCGAAGAAGGAGCAGTCTATTCTCAAAAAGCTGGGAAAAAGCAAATATCAAATCCTTTTTATCGAAGGAACGCACGATAACCTCGACCTGCTCTCGCAGTATCCGCAGGAGGAATGGAACGGCGGCAAGGTGCGCAGAATCAGCGGTTCGCTGCTCAAGCTGGAGCGAGGAGAGGTGTTTGAGCTGGAGGGCAAGCGCTTTTTTGCCTTTGGAGGAGGCGAAAGCCCGGAGATGGATTTGCGCGCAGCCGACGGGACCTGGTGGCAGCAGGAGCTGCCCAGCGTCGAGGAGGTGCAGCGGGCAAGGGAAAATCTGGCTGCCTGCCAGAATCGAGTCGATTTTATCGTGACCCACGAGTGCAGCTCGAAGGTGCGCCACTTTATCGAAATGGATGAGGAACACAGCAACCTGATGACCTACTTTTTTGACGAGGTGGGGGAGAAGGTGCAGTTTGACCGCTGGTATTTTGGCTGCTACCACATGGATAAGATGATTCCACCGCGTTATCATGCGTTATTTTCCAAGGTAGTGGCACTGGAAGGGTAGATGATGGTGTTGGACAGAGGAAAGGATTGTGCCATGGAGCAAAAACAGGCAATCGAACAGAGGATTTCCCGGCGCAGCTTTTTGCAAACCCCCATCGAGCAGCAAATCCTTCGGCAGTTGCTCGAGGCAATCGAGGAGGTCAACGAAACAAGCGGGCTGACCGTTTCCTATCTGGAGGACGGGAGCGACGCTTTTGCCGGCTTTAAAAGCTATGGGATGTTTGACGGCGTGCGCGCGATGCTGGTGCTGAAAGGAAACCGGGAGCTTGCCTTTTTAAAGGAGAAGGTCGGCTACTACGGCGAGCAGCTGATTTTAAAGGCGACCGAGCTGGGACTGGGCAGCTGCTGGGTCGGAGGGACCTTCGACAGGCGCTCCGCTGTCTTTGAACCGTCACCGGAGGAAGAGATTGTTTGTGTGGTACCGATTGGAAAGGTTGCCCAGAGCAGCCGCAAGGAGCGGATGATCCGCGGAGTGATCCACCGCAAGAGCAAGACCATCGAGGAGATGGTCCGCGCCGACCGCCCGCTGTCCGAGGAGGAAAGGCAGGCGATGCAGCTGGTGCAGCTGGCGCCCACCGCCAAAAACACCCAGAAGCCGGTCTTTATCTTTGCAGGGGACAAAATCTATGCGGGAGTAGCGGACGATGAACCGTTTGACCTGGTGGACCTTGGTATCTGCAAGCTGCATTTTGAGATTGGGATGAAGCAGCTGTTCTTGCAGGGTCACTTTGAATTTGGCAACGGCAGCATCTATAAGAGAAGCTGATGTAATAAAAAATGTACAGGAGGACACCTTTATGTCTAGTTATGTAACCAAACCGACTCCGGGCGACACCGCCTGGTTTACCCATGACCGATTTGGTATGTTCATCCACTTTGGATTGTATTCGATGCCGGCGCGCCACGAGTGGGTCAAGACCCGCGAGCGCACACCGGAAGAAAAGTATGACCTGTATTTTAAGCACTTTGACCCGGACCTGTATGACCCGAAGGACTGGGCACGCCGCGCCAAAGCAGCCGGTATGCGCTATGCAGTGTTTACCACCAAGCACCACGAGGGCTTCTGCCTGTTCGACAGCCAGTACACCGATTACAAATGCACCAACACACCGGCGGGCAGAGATTTGACCCGCGAGTATGTGGATGCTTTCCGTGCAGAGGGAATCCATGTCGGCTTCTACTATTCGCTGATCGACTGGCATCACCCGGACTTCACCATCGACGTCAACCACCCGCGCCGCGATGACCCGGATGCCCGCCAGCAGAACGAAGGCAGGGATATGCACCGCTATGCCAAATATATGCGCGACCAGATCACCGAGCTGCTGACCAACTACGGAAAAATCGACATCCTGTGGCTGGACTTCTCCTACAGCCAGCGCCACGGTGAAGGCGACAAGGCATGGTTGGGCGGCAAGGGCAAGGATGATTGGGAATCGGAGGAGCTGATCCGCACCGCAAGAAACTTGCAGCCGCACATCATCATCGACAACCGTGCAGAGCTGGAGCAGGACCTGTGGACACCCGAGCAGTTCCAGCCGACCGACTGGTTCCGCCATCCAAAGACCGGTGAACTGGTGACCTGGGAAGCCTGCCAGACCTTCTCCGGTTCCTGGGGTTACTACCGCGACGAATTCACCTGGAAATCGCCGGAGATGCTGATTCGAATGCTCATCAACACCGTGTCCAACGGCGGCAACCTGATTATGAATGTGGGACCGACCGCCCGCGGCTATCTGGACCACCGCGCAGAGGAAGCACTGGCAGTTTATGCTGACTGGATGAAGTACAACAGCCGCTCGATTTACGGCTGCACCAAGGCAGAGCCGGAATTCAAGACCCCGACCGACTGCCGCCTGACCCAGAGCGAGGACGGAAAACGCCTGTACATCCACCTGTACGCTTATCCGTTTGACAACATGAAGGTACAGGGACTGGCTGGCAAGGTGGAATATGCCCAGTTCTTGCACGACGGCAGTGAGGTCAAATTCACCGACGGAACGGTCGAGCTGCTCAGCGACGACAAGCAGGAGGACGATGAGACTGCAACCTTCTTCTACCTCCCGCACGTCAAACCAAATTCGCTGGTGCCGGTCATCGAGGTATTCTTAAAATAATCATACAGCAGTATCCGACCTGTGAGGCAACTTGCAGGTCGGATTTTTTATGTGGTTTTTGCTCTGGGAAAACGCCGTTGGGAAGGAGGGTCAGTTTCGATTGGCTGAAACGCGAGCTGCTCATTTTGATAAAAAAAGAGCTTGGAACGCGAACTGCGTCCAGACTCAGTCTGGTGGGAAATCTGGTCCGTTTCGATTGACTGAAACGCGAGCCGCTCATTTCGATAAAAAAAGAGCCTGGAACGCGAATTGCGTCCAGACTCAGTCTGGTAGGAAGGGTGGTCAGTTTCGATTGGCTGAAACGTGAGCTTCTCATTTCGATAAAAAAAGAGCCTGGAACGCGAATTGCGTCCAGACTCAGTCTGGTGGCGGAGATGGTGGGATTCGAACCCACGTGCCCATCTCTGGACAAAACGATTTCGAGTCGTTCTCGTTACGACCACTTCGATACATCTCCAAATCGAAAAGACGGACCATATGATGCCGCCGCTTTCAATGAAGCTTTATTAGTATAACAGATTTTGCACAACTTTGCAAGTGCCTGCTCGAAAAAGATGATGCTTTTTTAAAGCGGCACAGGACTTTTTCGCAAAGGTGCGGCAGCAGGAGGATTTGGTTGACAGTCGCGTATATATCGGATATAATCAATGAAAAGAAGAGAACAGGTGAATATTTATTCGTTCGTTTTTCTGAAAAAAAGGAGGCGCTTGCTGTGACGACCGAACAGGTGAGCGAATTGCTTGCACAATTTCCCAAAGTAGGGTTGGCGCTCAACCCGACGCCGCTGCACCCGATGCAGCGTTTGCAGCAGGATTTAGGCTGCGGTCCTCTGTTTATCAAGCGGGACGATCTCAACGGGCTGGGCGTGGGAGGCAACAAGATACGCAATTTGGAGTATCTGCTGGGAGATGCGCTGGCACAGGGCAAGAAAACCATTTTGGCGTCCGGTCAGACCCAGTCGAACCTCTGTTCGCTGTGTGCGGCTGCCTGCTGTCGTCTGGGACTGCGCTGTGTGCTGGTACACAATAGCCCACCGCCAAAGCAGCTGGAGGGGAATGCCCTGCTCAACCATCTTCTGGGCGCCAAGGAATATTATATGGGAGAAGCCAGTGAGCAGGAACGGGCAGACTTTGTCGAGCAGCTGCGGGTGCAGCTGGAGCAGCAGAGGGAGGAACCTTATGTCATTGAAAACGGAGCTTCCTCTGCGCGCGGTGCGCTGGGCTATGTGGAGGCTGCGGTGGAGATTGCCCGGCAGATTCAGCAGGATTCGAGCCTTTCGAGCATCCAAAGTGTCTGCATCCCGGCAGGCAACGGCGGACTGGCAGCCGGAATGATTTACGGGACAGCACTGTTGGGCAATCCGTTTCATATCGAGCTGATTTCGGTCGAACATCCGCTCGAGCAGCTGCGAGCAATCCTGCTGGGATTTTTGCAGGATTTGGAGGAGCTGTGCGGCGTCAAGATGCCGTGTGCGCTGGAAGAAACAGTTACCCTGCACGGCGGATACCGCTTTGGCGGCTGGGGAAAGGTCGAACCGGAGCTGGAGCAGTTCACCCTTCGTTTTGCACAGCTGGAGGGCATCTTTGTGGAAAAGGTGTACACCGGCAAAACGCTGTATGGGGTCTGCGATTTGGCAAAGCAGGGATATTTCCCGGCAGGTGCTTGTTATCTTCATTCGGGCGGACTGGGTGCGCTGTTTAGCCAGTACCCCGAAGAGAGATAAGGATATGATTTTACCATCAGGAGGAAGAAGAGTATGCGTCAAATTTCAGAATTTCCCCGTGTGGAGCTGGGTGTTCTTCCCACTCCACTGTACAAGCTGGAAAACCTGAGCAGAGAAACAGGCAAGAACATCTACATCAAACGGGACGATATGATTGGTGTGGCACTGGGCGGCAACAAGGTCAGAAAGTTGGAATTTTTGCTGGCAGATGCCAAAGAAAAGGGAGTGGACGTCGTCTTTACCGCAGGCGGTGCGCAGTCCAACCACGCCATGCTGACCGCAGCCTGTGCTTCCCGTCTGGGAATGCGGGCGGTGCTGGTCCTCAAAAAGCGCGGCGAGCTTGCCGGAGGCAACCAAATCCTAAACAAGATTTTCGGGGCAGAGGTCTGCTTTGTGGACACCGATTCCTATGAGGATGTTTATGCACAGATGCACCGTATGATGGAGCAGGAGAAACAGCAGGGTCACACCCCTTACTTTATTCCGGTGGGTGGTTCGGTTCCGCTGGGCTCGCTGGGATATGTCAACTGTGCCCATGAGATTGCCCAGCAGGCAGAGCAGATGAACGTTCACTTTGACAGCATCGTCAGCGCGACCGGTTCCGGCGGCACCTATGCAGGTCTGACCTATGGAGCCAAGCTCTATATGCCTTCCACCCGCTCGGTCGGCATCGGCGTGTGTGATGACCCGTTTGAAGAGATTTCCTACGACTTGATGTGCGGTATTCAGGAGCTGCTGGAAAGCGATGTGCCGGTGGAGAAAAAGGACATCCATATGCACTTCCACATCGGACCCGGATATGCCGTCCCAAGCGAGGAGGGCTGTGCAGCAGTCCGCAGGTTGGCACGCACCGAAGGGATTTTGATGGACCCGGTATATACCGGCAAGGCGCTGGCAGGATTTTTCCAGCTGCTGGAGGAAGGATATTTTGACCAGGATGAAAACATTCTCCTGCTGCACTCGGGCGGCGCAGGTGCGCTGTTTGCAGTAGACCTGCTGGCAGAATAATTGGCAGCATTAGAACACGATGAGTGTTTTTACAGAAAGGAACAGCACCGGCATCTTCCCAAAAAACAGGGAGGTGCCGGTGCTTCTTTTGCAGATAAAAAATCTGAAGCTGCCCTAGCGGTGGATGGAGTAGTACACCATCCCAAGAGCGCTTTGTCGGATGCAGATTCTTCGTTCTTCGCCGATGTCGGTGTTGCGGTAGACGCTGCTGGATACGCGGAACTTCGTTTCTTCGCCGTTCCAGTATCCGTGCAGGTAGTAGTCGTCTGTTTTGCCGCTGGTGCTGATGTGTTTGTCTGTGATAGTCACCGTTTCGTGCCGGGCTTTGTCGAAGGTCAGAAGAAAATTGAGCGGAAAGGTGATGGAAAAAGCGAGGATGAAGGCAGCAAATATGACGGACAGCTTGCGACCCAGCCGCTGCGGCAGCTTGGTTTTTGCCGACTTGATAAGGTAGGGGAGTGCCAGAAGTGCAGTCAGAGCAAAGGTGATTTTAAAGTAAACGCCGGCATCGTAGTTGAAGGTCTGTGCAACGCCCAGGCACAGGAGGATGGCAGCCGCAGCACCCAGGCAGGGCATTTGCAGCGCTTGCTCCTCTCCCTTTTTGGTGGTGGTTTCGATATAGATATATGGATAGTACCACAGATAAACTGTATAGGCAGCCAACATCACACCGGTCAGCAGCAGAGTCATGGGTTTGCCGCCGATTAAATAGGCTGCGACATCCAGCGCAATCAAAATCCAGCCGATGATTTTCAGCCGCTTCTTTGTCTTGACCCGATAGAAGGCTTTGCTGTTTTTGGACATCTGCTCGATGACCTTGGTTTCATCGACAATGGTGTGGTAGTAATTTCGCTCGATGGCGGTCAACAGCGGAAAGTATCGGGACAGGTTCTTTTTCTGCTGCGCCATTTCGCCAAAATCAACAAGGGGGATTTCGTTGTCAATCAGAGCTTCCAGCAGTGTTTCGGGATTTTCCAGCGTAGGGTCCAAAGAGAGAAGCCGCCGGTACTGCTTATCCACCAGGACCATGCGGGTGCGATTGCGCAGTGGAATCAAAAGCAGACATCGAATCTCCCGATAGTCGACCTGCTGCGTCTTTCCAAACAGACGGCAGATGGTCAGACCCTCCTTTTCCAGCAGGATTTTTTCTTTTTCGTATGCCAGAATCAGGATGATTCCCAGCGCAGCAAAGGGAAGAAAAAAGAGGGAAGCCAGCAGATTTCCTGTCAAAATCAGGAAGATACTGACCGACAGAAAGAAGACTGTCGTAATGATGCCGATGACCTTTACAAACTTAGCGTTTCTTACCACATTTGTTTCCATACAATCTTTCCTCCGCCTTTTCTTCAGGCAATCTATTTATACAATCAATGCCAGTGCTGCCAGAGCGCTGATGACCAGAGCGGTCCCGCCGACCAGCAGCAGAACACGCTGCCATGTGGCTTTCAGCCCTTTTTTCACCAGCCGGACGATGACCACAGGACTTACCAAAAAGACAGCAAGGACATAGATAATCAAAAGTAGTTTCATTACAATTTCTCCTTTGTGGCTTTGTATCAGATGTCTTTGCAGATATTATACCATCTGTATGCCTTGGGGTCATCTGTTTTTTTGTAGCACTCCGGCTTTTTTGCAGGAAAAAAGGAAACACCCGCATGCATCCGTTTTCGGATGTGTGCGGGTGTTTGTTTATAGGATGAAAGGACAGGGGGTTATCTTGGGTATTTGATAGCAGCCTGTGCAGCGGCAAGGCGTGCAATCGGTACACGGAATGGAGAGCAGGAAACATAGGTCAGACCTGCTTTGTGGCAGAACTCAACCGAGGACGGGTCTCCACCGTGCTCGCCGCAGATGCCCAGCTTGATGTCAGGACGGGTCTGGCGACCGAGGTCACACGCCATCTTGACCAGCTTGCCTACGCCGTTCTGGTCGAGCTTGGCAAATGGGTCAAATTCATAAATCTTCTTGTCGTAGTAGTAGCCCAGGAATTTGCCGGCATCGTCGCGGCTGAAGCCGAAGGTCATCTGGGTCAGGTCGTTGGTTCCAAAGGAGAAGAATTCAGCTTCGGTAGCAATCTCGTCCGCAGTGACAGCAGCACGTGGGATTTCGATCATGGTACCGACCTTGTAGTGCATCTGTACGCCTTCCTGTGCGATGATTTCGTCGGCAACCTTGCAGACGATACCTTTGACGTAAGCCAGCTCCTTGACCTCACCGACCAGTGGGATCATGATCTCAGGAACGATCTCCCAGTCAGGATGTTTGCGACCTACGTTGATGGCAGCGCGGATGACAGCGGTGGTCTGCATCTCAGCGATTTCCGGGTAGGAAACAGCCAGACGGCAGCCGCGGTGACCCATCATTGGGTTGAATTCATGCAGCGAGTCGATGACGTTGTGGATTTCTTCCACGGAAATATTCATCTCATCAGAAAGCTCTTTGATTTCCTCTTCGGTGTGAGGAACGAACTCGTGCAGCGGTGGGTCGAGGAAGCGGATGGTGACCGGCAGTCCCTGCATTGCTTCGTAGATGCCCTCAAAGTCGCCCTGCTGCATTGGAAGCAGTTTTGCCAGAGCAGCACGTCTTTGCTCTTCGGTCTTGGAGAGAATCATCTCGCGGACTGCTTTGATGCGGACGCCTTCAAAGAACATATGTTCGGTGCGGCACAGACCGATGCCCTGTGCGCCGAACGCCAGAGCCTGTGCAGCATCCTTCGGTGTGTCGGCGTTGGTGCGGATCTGCAGTTGTCTGACTTCATCTGCCCAGCCCATCAGACGACCAAAGTCGCCGGATACGGAAGCAGCAACGGTTGGGATGGCTTCGCCGTAGATCTTACCGGTGGAGCCGTCCAGAGAGATGTAGTCGCCGCGATGAATCTTCTTGCTGCCCAGCTCGAAGTATCCTTCTTCATCGTGCATGATGATGTCGCCGCAGCCGGATACACAGCAGGTGCCCATGCCTCTGGCAACAACTGCTGCATGGGAGGTCATACCGCCGCGAACGGTCAGGATGCCCTGTGCATGGTTCATGCCTTCAATATCTTCAGGAGAGGTCTCCAGACGAACCAGAACGACCTTCTCGCCTTTCTTGCCTTCTTCGGTGGCTTCCTCTGCGGTAAAGACAACCTTGCCGCAGGCAGCGCCAGGGGAAGCAGCCAGACCGGTGCCAATCTCTTTGGCAGCCTTGAGTGCTTTGGCATCAAACTGTGGGTGCAGCAGAGCGTCCAGCTGCTTTGGCTCAACCATGCAGATAGCCTCTTCTTTGGAGATCATGCCCTCGTCCACCAGGTCGCAGGCAACCTTGATGGCAGCGGTAGCAGTTCTTTTGCCGTTGCGGGTCTGGAGCATAAACAATTTGCCGTTTTCGATGGTGAACTCCATGTCCTGCATATCTCTGTAATGTTTTTCCAGACGATGTGCAACATCACAGAACTGCTCATACACTTCCGGCATGATGTCTTTAAGCTCATCGATGTGCTGTGGGGTTCTGACACCGGCTACAACGTCCTCGCCCTGTGCATTGACCAAAAACTCGCCGAACAGCTTGTTTTCGCCGGTGGCAGGGTCACGGGTGAAGGCTACGCCGGTACCGGAATTGTTGCCGGTGTTGCCGAATACCATGGTCTGCACGTTGACCGCAGTACCCCAGGAGGATGGGATGTCGTTCATTCTTCTGTAGTAGATTGCGCGTGGATTATCCCAGGAGCGGAATACAGCCTTGACAGCACCCATCAGCTGCTCTTTTGGGTCCTGTGGGAAGTCTGCACCAATCTGCTCTTTATAGTAGGCTTTAAATTTGACGACCATGCTCTTGAGGTCTTCTGCATCCAGCTCGGTGTCCAGTTTAACGCCCTTTGCCTCTTTCATCTGGTCGATGATGACCTCAAAGTTGTGCTTTGGAACTTCCATAACAACATCGGAGTACATCTGAATGAAGCGACGGTAGGAGTCGTAAGCAAAGCGCTCATTCTGGGTCAGTTTTGCAAAGCCTTCAACGACCTGGTCGTTGAGTCCCAGGTTGAGGATGGTGTCCATCATGCCCGGCATGGAAGCTCTTGCACCGGAGCGGACAGAAACCAGCAGCGGGTTGTTGACGTCGCCGAATTTTTTGCCGGTAAGTTCTTCGAGTTTTCCAAGGTATTCAAAGATTTCAGCCTCGATTTCAGGGTTGATTTGTTTGCCGTCTTCATAATACTGGGTGCATGCCTCGGTTGTAACGGTGAAGCCCTGTGGAACAGGCATACCGAGTACGGTCATTTCTGCAAGGTTTGCGCCTTTGCCGCCAAGCAGTTCACGCATTTTTGCGTTTCCCTCAGAAAACGCATAAACAAATTTCTTGTTCAATGAAAAAACCTCCCGAAAAATATTGCTGGATGATCAGCTTTTCCTAAAACGGAAAAAGATGGACCCAAAAGTTTCAGAATTTGTGCCGGCAGGACAAGAGCCCCTGTCAGCATACCTCTTCTCACATTATACCAAATACAAATCCACAATTCCAGACTATTTTTTATAAACCTTTCATAAAAGTTTGCACTGTTTTTTTATAAAAAACAGATAAATTTCACACATATTTTTGCAAGCAAGGACAAAGGAAGTATAGATAGCTTATTTAAAAAACTAAAATGAAGACAAAATATACAAAAACGTAATAGAAAAACTCACGAATATGCTCACGAGTCGTTTGAGCTGACAAAACCGTGGCTCATAACGAAAACTTATGGGGAGGAACGCTTGAATTTTTGCACCGCTAAATTTATAATAATAGAGTAAAACGGGCAGCAGCTTTATGATGGCAGCTGCCATACCTTCTTTTATAGATGGAACGGGGGAATCATGATGATAAAAGCCTGTGCGATCATCTTGGCTGCCGGACAGGGCACCAGAATGAAATCCAAATATCCGAAGGCACTGTGCCAGGTGCTGTTTAAGCCGATGATCAACTGGGTCACCGATTGGTGCCTGAAGGCGGGCATCGAAGAAATCTGTGTGGTGACAGGGCAGGGTGCGCAGTACCTGGAACCGGTGCTGCCAAAGCAGTGCTGCACCGTATCACAGCCACAACAACTGGGGACAGGGCACGCAGTGATGATGGCGCGTTCCTTCATCAACGAACATCGCAGCAGCCCGATTTTGGTGCTCAACGGGGACGCTCCGTTTGTCGATGATGCGATTTTAAATCAGGCGCTCGAGCAGCACAGTGAGCAGAAGGCACAGGTGACCGTGATTACCGCCGAGCTGCACAATCCTGCGGGATATGGCAGAATTGTGCGCGCACAGGACGGCACTGTACAGGCAATCGTGGAAGAGAGGGATGCGACAGAAAGCCAGCGCGCTATCTGCGAGGTCAATTCGGGTGCCTACTGCTTTGATGCAGACTTCCTGCTGGATGGATTGGAAAAGCTTGGATGCAAAAATGCACAGGGAGAATATTATCTGACCGATTTAGTTGGAATTGCTGTTAGTGAAAGAAAAAAGGTCTGCGCCTGCCGCAGTTGCGACGAAAAGGTGGCTTTGGGAGCCAATGATCGAGCCGGTTTGTTAAAGCTAAATGAAATCGCCAACAAAATTGAGGTTGACAGACTTTTGGAAGATGGTGTAAACTTCTATTGTACAGATGGAGTGATTATCTCGCCGGATGCAGTGGTGGGAAGAGATACCACCCTTGGACCGGGTACACAGCTAAAAGGTCATGTGGTGATTGGAGAGGATTGCGACATCGGACCGAGCACCATCATCGAAAACAGCACCATCGGCAACGGTTGCCAGATCCATTCCTCCTTCATCGAGCGCTCTGTGGTCGGCAATGGGGTCCGCATCGGACCAAACAGCCATCTGCGTCCTGACAGTGTGTTGGGCGATGGGGTGAAGATAGGCAACTTTGTCGAAATCAAAAATTCCACCCTGGGAGAAAAGACCAGCGTGGCGCACCTGACCTACATCGGGGATTCCGATTTCGGCTCGCACATCAACGTCGGCTGCGGCGTGGTCACCGTCAACTACAACGGCTACCGTAAATTCCGCAGCAAGGTGGGTGACAACGCCTTTATCGGATGCAACACCAATCTGGTGTCGCCGGTCAATGTGGGAGCGGATGCCTATATTGCGGCAGGTTCCACCATTACCTCGGACGTCCAGACAAATGAGCTTGCGATTGCAAGGGCACGTCAGGTCAATAAGCCTGACTGGGTGGAAGGCTACCGCCAGCGAGAGCTGGAAAAAAAGCAGCAGAGCAAAGGAAAATAATTTTTGTATCACACAGTGGGATACCTTGCATAAAGGTCCTGCTGTTGAACGGCTGTTAGCCGGATATTCTTTAGAACGACTAAAGAGCAAACAAAAGGTGGGCGGAGAAATCTGCCAAGAAAAGTAAGGGGAGTCAGAAAAGAAATGAATTTGCATGGTAAGGACATCAAAATCTTCACTGCCAATGCCAACCCAAAGGTGGCTGCAGAGATCGCGGCTTGTCTGGGCCTTCCATTGGGAAAAAGTGAGGTAAAAACCTTCTCCGACGGCGAGATCGGCGTTTCCATTCAGGAGTCGGTCCGTGGTTCGGACGTGTTTGTGGTACAGTCCACCTGCACACCGGTCAACGATAACCTGATGGAACTGCTGATTATGATCGATGCGTTTAAACGCGCTTCTGCCGGTCGTGTTACAGCAGTTATCCCATATTTTGGTTATGCAAGACAGGACAGAAAAGCAAAAGCCAGAGATCCGATCTCTGCAAAGTTGGTGGCAGACCTGATCACCGCAGCAGGCGCAGACCGTGTTTTGACCATGGACCTGCACGCAGCACAGATCCAGGGCTTCTTTGATATTCCGGTTGACCATCTGCTGGGTGTTCCGATTATGATCCCACATTTTATTGAAAAGATCGGAAACGAGCAGTCCAGCTACACCATCGTTTCCCCGGACCTGGGTTCGGTCACCAGAGCAAGAAAATTTGCTGAGCGCTGCGACGTTCCGCTGGCTATCATCGACAAAAGAAGACCAAAAGCAAACGTCAGCGAAGTTATGAACATCATCGGTGACGTACGCGGTAGAAAGGTCATCATCGTGGACGATATGATCGACACCGCAGGCACTTTGTGCAATGCAGCAAAGGCACTGGTGGAAATCGGCGGTGCAACCGATGTTATCGCCTGTGCAACCCACGGCGTACTGTCCGGTCCGGCTTTGGAAAGAATCGAAAACAGCGTCCTCAAAGAGGTCGTTCTGCTCGACACCATTCCGCTGCCGAAGGACTGCAACTGCAGCAAGATTACTCAGCTGCCGGTCGCTCCGGTCTTTGCCGAGGCTATCGAGCGCATCTATCAGGACAAACCGGTTTCTCCACTGTTTGTTTAATTTTGACAGCCAAAAAAGGGCAGGTAAGTGTTACCTGCCCTTTTTTCTGGTAGAGGGGTTGGAAGAAAAATGAAGTATATTTGTTACTGCGACCAGGTGACCGAGCAGGATGTTCTGGATGCAATCGGAAACGGTGCGCGCACCGTCCGGCAGGTTTGTCAAATGACCGGCGCGATGACCCACTGTGATTGCAAAAATAAGCATCCGAATGGGACCTGATGCAGCGCGGATATTTTGCATCTGCTGAAAAAACAGCTGGCAGCGGCAAAATGAGCCGTTTGGAAAACGGAAAAACAAAGGAATGGGCAGGCTGACCACAGGCGCTCCATCGTAGGATGGAGGTCTGTGGTTGTCCTGCCCTGTTGCCGACCCTGCAAAAAGGACGGGTCCGGGCAAGAAAGGACAGGTGGATTATGTACGATATTTTTGAAAAGTTAAAAAGTCTCAATACCGCTCCGACGGTGACCGGCACGCCGGAATTTCTGGTGGTGGGACTGGGCAACCCGGAGCCGAAGTATGATACCACCCGGCACAACGCCGGATTTATGGCAATCGACCACATCGCACAAAAGACCGGCTGCAAGGTCAACCAGCTCAAATTTAAATCCTTGTGCGGAATGTGCGAAATCGAAGGGAAAAAGGTCATGCTCATCAAGCCGACCACCTATATGAACAGCTCGGGGGAAGCGGTGCGGGAGGCAGCGGCATTTTATAAGATCCCGCCGGAAAAAACCATCATCATCTTCGACGACATCTCGCTGGATGTGGGCAAAATGCGCATCCGCCGCAAGGGAAGCGACGGAGGACACAACGGCATCAAGAGCATCATCTATTTGACAGGGAGCGACCAGTTTCCGCGCATCAAGGTGGGTGTGGGCAAAAAGCCGCATCCCGACTACGATTTGGCAGCGTGGGTGCTGGGACATTTTTCCACAGAGGAGCTAAAAATGCTGGAAGAGGTGTATGAGCACTGCTATCAGGCGCTGGGAGAGATGCTCAAGGGAAACATCGACCGCGCCATGAATCTGTTTAACTAAGAGAAACGAAACAACCGACGCAACAAACAAAACAGGGAAGGGTGGGTGAAGAACAATGAAACAGTTTTTAACACTGATGGATGGAATGGTGGAATACCGTCAGATGAAGGAGGCATTGCAGCAGGGCAGGGTGCCGGTCTCGGTCAGCGGTGTGTCCGCTTCGCACAAGACCCATATCATCGCCTCGCTGGCAGCGCAGCTGGAAAAACCCGCGCTGGTCATCGTGCCGGACGAAAGCACAGCGATTCGTTTTACGGCGGACCTGAGTGTGCTGCTCGGCGAGCGGGTGCTGCATTTTCCGGCAAGGGACTATGTGCTGCTGGACGTGGACGGAGCATCCGGCGAGTTTGAGCATCAGCGCTTAGGGGTGCTCAGCGAACTGCTGCAGGGAACTGCCAGGGTGGTGGTCGCTTCGGCAGAATCTGCCTGTGAACGCACCATCCCGAAGGAAACGCTCAAAGATTCTATCTTGACCATCGACATGGACGGCAGCTACGACCAGGAGCAGGTGGTCAAAAAGCTGGTGGCAATGGGTTACCAGTACAGGGACCAGGTGGAGGGCATCTGCCAGTTTGCACGCCGTGGCGGCATTCTGGACATCTTTCCGCCGGACCGCAGCGAGCCGGTGCGAATCGAGTTTTGGGACGATGAGATTGACACCATGTCCACCTTCCAGGTGGATACCCAGCGTCGTCAGGACAGCATCGAGCAGGTCACCATCCCTCCTGCAAGGGAGGTGCTTTACCAAAGTCCGCAAAAGCTTGCCGATCTGTTGCGTCAGCAGATGGCAGCCCAGAAGGGTAAGGCGGGTGTGCAGGTCAAGGAACATCTGCAGCGGGACATCGAGCGGCTGGAAGGCGGGCTGAATCCGGTGAGCATCGACCGGTATCTGCCGATTTTGTACCAGCCGCAGACCATCTTTGATTATTTTGAAGCGGACGCGCTGGCGTTTTTGTGCGAACCGGTCAGCTGCAAAGAAAATTTTGCCAATGCCATGGCACAGCACCACGAGGATGTCAAGATGCTGATGGAGCAGGGCATCCTGTTCCGCGGGTGCAGCGTCTATTATGATGATTTTACCGAGCTGTGCCGCAAATTCTGCCGCTGCCAAAGCGTGATGATGGATACCTTTACCCGCTCGCTCAGTGATGTGCCGGTGCGAGAGCTGGTGCAGCTGAGCGCATCGCAGCTTTCTACCTGGAGCGGGGAATATGCCATCTTAAAGGATGACATCGAGGACTACATGAAGACCGGCTTTTGCTGTGTCATCTTTGCGGGCACACCCAGAGGAGCGCAGGCGCTGACCGAGGATTTGCAGAAGGACTTTTCGGCACAGCTGGTTCGGGATGTTCCTTCCATCGACCCGGGCAGAATCTATGTGCTGGAAGGGACTTTGTCGGCGGGCATGGAGTATCCGCAGCTGAAGCTGGCGGTCATCAGCCATGCCAAAACCGGCAGCAGCCGCAAAAAGCCGGCAAAAGCCAAAAAGGGCGGAATCAAAAATATTTCGGACCTGAATGTGGGCGACTATGTGGTACACGTTTCCCACGGAATCGGTATCTTTGAGGGAATCGTCAAGCGCGACATCCACGGCGTAGTCAAGGACTACATCAAGATTCGCTATGCCGGCAGCGATATGCTGTTTGTGCCGGTCACCCAGCTGGACCTTGTCACCAAGTACATCGGCGGCAAGGAGGACAGCGTGGTCAAGCTCAACAAGCTCAACTCCGCCGAGTGGGCAAAGACCCGCGCCAGGGTCAAAAAAGCGGTCAAGGATATGGCGGATGAGCTGATTAAGCTGTATGCCAAGCGGGAGGCGGCACAGGGCTATGCCTTTGGACCGGACACCGACTGGCAGAACGACTTTGAGCGCCGCTTTCCCTACGACGAAACCGACGACCAGCTGCGCTGCATCCGGGAAATCAAGGACGATATGGAAAAGCCCTCCCCGATGGACCGTCTGCTGTGCGGGGACGTTGGCTTTGGAAAGACCGAGGTTGCCATCCGCGCCGCCTTTAAATGTGTGATGGACGGCAAACAGTGTGCGGTGCTGGTGCCGACCACCATCCTTGCCTGGCAGCACTACCAGACCTTCCGCAAGAGGATGGAGGGTTTTCCGGTCAAGGTGGACATTCTCTCGCGCTTTCGCACGCCAAGGGAGCAGGAGCAGGTGCTGGAGGAGCTGCGCCGCGGACAGGTCGATATTGTGGTGGGTACCCACCGTCTGGTGCAGAAGGACGTGAAATTTAAGGATTTGGGACTGTGCATCATCGACGAGGAGCAGCGCTTTGGCGTCAAGCACAAGGAGAGCTTTAAGGAGATGCGCAACAATGTGGATGTGCTGACCCTTTCGGCAACGCCGATTCCGCGCACCCTGAACATGGCGATGTCGGGCATACGGGATATGTCCACCATCGAGGAGGCGCCGCAGGACCGTCAGCCGGTGCAGACCTATGTGATGGAGCATGATTGGGGAATTTTGGTCCAGGCCATCAGCAAGGAGCTGCGCCGTGGCGGGCAGGTGTTCTACCTGCACAATCGGGTGGATACCATCGACCGGTGCGCTGCGACCATCCAGCAGTTTTTGCCGGATGCAACAGTGGTGGTGGCACACGGCAAGATGAGCGAGGAGCAGCTGTCCAAGGTGTGGAAGCGGCTGCTTGACCATGAAATCGACATTCTGGTTTGCACCACCATCATTGAAACCGGTGTGGACGTTTCCAACTGCAACACCCTGATTATCGAGGATGCCGACCGGCTGGGACTGTCACAGCTGTATCAGATTCGCGGCAGAGTCGGGCGTTCAAGCCGAAGAGCGTTTGCCTATCTGACGGTGACCAAGGGCAAGGCGCTGACCGATGTTGCTACCAAGAGACTGGAAGCCATCCGGGAGTTCACCACCTTTGGTTCGGGCTTCCGCATCGCCATGCGCGATTTGGAAATCCGCGGTGCAGGCAACATCCTGGGCGCACAGCAGCACGGTCACATGGAGGCGGTCGGCTATGAGATGTATCTGAAGATGCTCTCCGAGGCAGTAGCAGTGGCAAAGGGAGAAAAGCCCGAGGTGCAGAACACCGAATGTCTGGTGGACATCCGCATCGGTGCGCATATCCCGGAGGATTATATCGAAAGCCTGCCGCAGCGCATCGACATCTACAAGAAGATTGCTTCGGTGGAGAACGAAAAGGACGCCAGCGACATCATCGACGAACTGATCGACCGCTTTGGCACACCGCCCGAGGCAGTCAAAGGACTGGTGGATGTTTCTCTGCTGCGCAACATGGCGGCAGGACTTGGCATCCGGGAAATCTCCCAGCGCACCGACAGCCTGTTGTTCTACCCGGAGACGGTGGATATGCAGGCGGCAAGCCGTCTGGCAGCCGGCTTAAAGGGCAGGGTGATGCTCAACGCAGGTGCAAAACCCTACCTTGCTGTGAAGGTGGCAAAGGGAGAAAAACCGGTGGACACCATGCGACTGGCACTGACCATGATGGCAGGGGAAGCTCCGCCTGCAAAGTAAGGGCGAAAGCGGTGTATGATAAATTTGGCAGGGGCGTTTTCAGCCCTTTTTAGAGTTTATTCATGGACTTTTTGGGCGTTTGGGTGTATAATATCGGGGTGTTGCCCGAAGAAATATCCATGCCCTGCGATACAGGGTTCGGGAAGTAAAATAACAGGAGGATATTCGAATGAATTTTCTGAAAAAATGTGCAGCAGTGCTGCTGACCGGAGCGATGGTGCTGTCGATGTCGGCATGCTCCTCGGATACAGACTGGATTATGCGCAAGGGTGAGCTGGAAATGCCTGCGGGCGTTTACATCAACAACCTGCTGCAAAGCTATTATCAGGCATCCGCTTTGGTGGAGAACACAGAAGAGGATGTGTTCAAGCAGCAGGTGGAAGGGACCGACGCCAAGGAATGGATTCAGCAGAAGGCGTTGGACGAAACCAAACGCAATATGGCAGCGTGCAGCGAATTTAACGAGCATCAGCTTTCCTTTACACAGGAGGAGCTGGAAAGCTGCCGTCAGCAGGCAGAGGCTTACTATGGACAAAACGGCGAGAACCTGGAAAAGAACGGCATCTCGCAGAACTCCATCGAGCTGCTGTATCAGATTGCTTATATGAAGAACAAACTGTTTGATGCGCTGTACGCACAGGGCGGCGAGCAGGAGGTCAGCGAGGAAGAGCTGCGCAGCTACTACGAGGAAAACTACATCAAGATGGCAGTGCAGACCTTTAGCTTCCCGGAAGAGCCGGAAATCCCGGAGGGTGCTACCGAAGAGGATAAGGCTTCCTACGAGGAATTTTATAAAACCGAGCGCGGCAACGTTTACACCAACGCAAACTCCTTCTACCTCCAGGCACAGATTGGCATGGATGCAGGACAGAGCTGGAATGAGGTGCTCAACACCTACAAGCAGCAGAATGCAGCGGCTGCCGGTCAGGAGTACGACATGAACACCAACAACTACCGACTGCTGGATACCGCCACCACTCCACTGAATGCGGACATCGTCGGCGCGCTCAAGGAAGCAGAGCAGGGCGAGCTGGTCAAGGTGGAAACCGATACCATGATTGCCATCGGTGCGACCACCGACATCAACGAGGACCCGACTGACTACGAGTATGTAAAGACTTCCATCCTGCACGCACTCAAGGACGAGGCGTTTGAGGAATATCTGTTGCAGCAGGCACAGGACGAATCCTATGAGCTGAATCAGAAGGCAGCAGACCGCTATCAAATCAACAAGCTTGAACTCAGCTAATTGAAAAAGAGGACCGTATGCACAAACGGTTCTCTTTTTTCTTGTATAAAACAGAAAAATGGCACAGAAATAATATGAAAGAATCTTTAAAATTTTTTGAGAATCTTCCACAAACGTACTTTTTTATGATATAATAGGCAGGAATAAACTTCGACAGCAGAGAATAGTTCTGCAAATGCCGGATGCTGCGCAGCGTCCGGGAAAAATGATAAGCGAGGGATGAAACATTTATGAAGGATAGAATCGGACAATCCAGCAGCAGAAAGAAAAAGAACACCGAATCGGATTTTTCCAATGTGACAGGAGTTCCAAAGCCGGACAACTACGGAGGATTTTCCCCCGATGACGACGGAATGCCGCCAAAGAAAAAGTCGAAGCTCCCGATTATCCTGTGCGGGCTTCTGGCAGTCGCAGTGGTAGCGGGCGGCGGATGGTTTTTGCTCAGCCGTAACGGCGGCGGTGATGTCGTGCAGCAGCCGGCACAGCCTTCGGTGGAATATCCGCTGAACACAGCCGAGCTGGACCAGGACGAGCAGGCGCTGCAGCAGGTGCTTCAGAGTGCAAAATCCCAGCGGGTGCCGACCATGACCCAGCTGGTAGACCTGATTGCCATCAACGAGCTGCTGGGCACAGTGGAATCCAGCGGGGACGGCAAAAATGCCAACCTGGTCGCACAGCTGGAAACCGAATCGCTGGCAGCCAAGGCAGCTGAATTTCAGACCACCAACAACGACGACACCATCGGATGGATTCGCATCCCGAACACCAACGTGGACTATCCGGTTGTTTATAAAGCAGGCGTAGAAAACTATGCCTATTATGAGAGCAAGGGTTATGACAAGCAGTACAGCAAGGACGGTGTAATCTGGGCAGACTATGAGTGTACCTTCCCGGAGCTTTCGCAGAACACCACCCTGTATGGGCACAACTGGCACAACATCTACACCCCAAGAACCCAGGCAAATATGCAGGCAAACGACCTGATGTTCTCGCTGGTGATGTCCTATAACTACACCGATTTTGCGCAGGAGAATCCGTTTATCTACTTTTCCACCACCGAGCAGGACTATGTATTCCAGGTGTTTGCTTCCTACTACACCGACCTGAACTTCGGCTACAACTATGCGCAGATGAGCCAGGAGGATTTCCAAAAGGTGATTGCCGAAGCAAAAGCCAAGAGCCTGTCCAACTACAATGTTCCGGTGACCAGCGAGGACAAGATTGTCACCCTGTCCACCTGCACCCGTGTACATGGAAACACCAACAATCAGCGTTTTGTTGTAATGGCAAAGCTGGTGCCGGTCGGAACTCCATCCACAACCATCAGCACCCACTCCAATCCAATCGCATACAATTCGAGCATCGACGCTTAAAATACAAAAAGCTCCCTGTATCAGGGAGCTTTTTGTGTTGAGAGGAGGGATGTCTATTTTGCAAGGGAGACCGGATCGACATATTCTCCGTTGGAACGGACGTCAAAATGCAGATGCGGCTCCATCGAGAGTTCGCAGGGGACTTCGCCGACGCTGCCCAGCTGCTCGCCGGCGCGGATGGACTGGTCCATCTTAACCAGGATGTCCGCAGAAAGTCCCGCATAGGTCATCACATATTCGCCGCTGGTCACCTCGACAACATTTCCCCACATCGGGTCGTTGCGCACGGCGGTGACGGTGCCGTCGCTGGCTGCCCGGACCGCTTCTCCGGCTTCTGCACGGATGTCGATGCCGTTGTGGGTGCGCCAGTCGCCCAGTGTTTCATTTTTCACCAGCATATCGCCGCTGAATGGGGCGATGGCAGCGCCGCTGACCGGCAGCTCAAGAGAAAAGCCGGAGGAAGGCTGCGGTTCGCTCGGTTCGGCAAAGGTCTGTGAGGAAGGCTGCTGTGGCTCGGAAGAGCCTTCCTGCGAGGAAGGCTGCGAGGACGCCTGTGCGGATGGATCCTCTTCCGGCGCTTCGGCGGTGATTTGCAGCTGCTGTGACTGGGTGGAAGGGGAGCTGTCGCCGTCCGACTGTGCGCTGGGGGTGTCGGCGGCGGGCTGCTTTTTTGCAGGCTCATACGGCTGCTCCTGTTTCAGCTGCGGCTTTTCTGCTATAGGAGCTGGTTCTACGCTCTGGATGGTCTTGTCCACTGCGACCCAGGCAGCAGCGCCTGCACCGGCAAGGCACACCGCCAGAGCAAGGTAGAAGCCCTTGCCGGAGATAAATTTCTGAAAACCGTTACTCATGGTGATCACTCAATCCTTTCGTAGGTAAGATGTTTCCTCTGACTGTATTTTGCACCGGCAGCTGCCGTTTATGCTTTGCGGTGGAAAAAGTTTTTGCAAATCAGCTTGGCTGCAAGGTATCCCTCCCGCAGACCGATGCACAGCAGAAAAATTCCGAAGAAGCGCCGCAGCAGCTGCGGGTCGATACGATTGGAAATCAAGCTGCCAATCACGCCGCCAACGGCGCCGGAAAGGATGCAGCGGGGTAATACGGCGGTGCAGACCAGCTTGTTTTTGGTATGGAAGTACAGGGAAAGTCCGGCAGCCGGCAGGAAGAGCAACAGGTTGAGCGACTGCATCTGCGGCTGGGAGAGGGTGGAAAAAAAGGAGAGATACAGCAGCAGAACCGTCCCTCCACCCAATCCCATGGCAGCAACGGCGGAGGAGAGAAAGACAGCGGCAAAGGAAAAGAAACTGAATGTCAACGAGGATACCTCCCATCAAAAGCAGATTTAACCCAGCACCATCCGGAGGGCGCTGTATAAAATCAACAGGGAAAACAACAGCTTGAGCAGTGGCACCGGGATTTTTTGCAGTCCCCATGCGCCACAGGCAGAACCCAGCAGCGCAGGCAAAAAGAAAGGCAGACCCTGCAAAAGCTCCAGATTGCCGTTTAGGTAGTAAACCGCCAGACTGACCAAAGACAGCGGAAGGATGATGGCAATACTGGTGGCGTGCGCCTGACGGCTGGGCAAGCCCTGCTTTTGCAGCAGGGTGACCGCAAGGATGCCGCCGCCCGAGCCGAAAAATCCGTTGAGCAAGCCAATCAGCGCTCCGTATACCATCAGCATGACTTCACCTCCCAAGAAAAAAGAGCCATCCTTTGTCAGTTTGATCAAAGGATGGCTCTTTTATGCAGAAAGGTTATGAAAAAGAAAAATTTTAGCTGCTGTATTTTTTCCAGACCCGGTAGGAATAAAGGATGCAGAAAATTCCGTCCAATATGAGCAGAGCAATAGGCAGGAGATTGAGCCACAATCGGCTGCGAATCAGCAGGCTGCCGGCAATGAGCAGTACACCGGTCAGCAGCAGGCTTTTTCCTCCGGCGCGCTGGCAAAGCTCCCAGCAGCGGTCGTTTGCCATGCTCCATTTGGTGCGCAGGCCCAGGACACCGTTGCGTTTGACCTTTGGCATGGCAGCACCCAGCGGCAGCAGCGACAATCCCAGCAGGGTGTAGAGCAACTGCGGCAGCAGGATTCCTATTTGCGGGACATCTGCGGCGGAGAAGGAGAAAAAGAGGAAGACACAGGACAAGGCATCCAAAGCCGCCAGCAGCGAGCAACCGGCAACCAGCATCGGCTTTTGATTCTGCGGCTGTGTAAGGGACATCTTTTGAATGAGTCTCTTCCAGATTAGACCGCCGACCAGACAGCACAGCGGCAGCAGCAAAACCTCCAACCTACTTCCCCAGCGGTCCACCTCACCGTACAGATTGTATAGTGGGCAGGGATGCGCTCGGGCAGCAGCGGCAACAGCAGCAGGCTGAGAACAACAGGAAAACAGGTCAGCACCCCAAAGATGCGATGCAAAGCTTTCATCGGGCGCGCTCCTTTCTCAAAGGCAGATGTCGTTTAGCGGATCATCCCCAGCAGCTGGCGGATGCCGACGCTTGCCAGCAGATAACCGGCAGCAGGCGGGACAAAGGCGCAGCTGGCAGGGTTGTGTCGACCGTTTTCTGCCTCGCCGACGGTGGTCTTAGCAGGCAACTCCACCGAATAAACGACCGTCTGCCGTTGGACGCCACGTTTTTTTAGCTCGCGGCGCATCACACGGGCAAGCGGACAGCCGCAGCCGGAGGTCTGGGAGATGTCACCCCAGCGCAGCAGGGAAGGATCCAGGCGGTTTCCGGTGCCAAGGCAGCTGACCAGAGGGATGCCGCGCTGGCTGCACTGCTGGGCAAGGTAGAGCTTGGAGGTCAACGTGTCGATGGCATCCAAAATCAAATCCGGCTGCTGCTCGAACAGAAAGTCGGAATTTTCGGGGAGAAAGAACTGCTGATGGCAAATAAGCTCCAAATCCGGGTTGATGGAGAGCAACCGCTCCTTTGCGGCAAGGCACTTGCTCTGCCCGACCGTTTGGGCGGTGGCAAACAACTGCCGGTTGCAGTTGGTGCTGTCGATGCTGTCGTTATCTATCAAAATCATCCGTCCCACACCCATGCGGCAGACCGCTTCGGCGGCAGCGCCTCCCACGCCGCCCAGTCCAAGGACGGCGACGGTGGCGTTTTGCAGTTGTTCCATCGCAGGGTCGCCCAGCAGGGTGCGGGTCCGCATCAGCCATTGATTGTTCATCGGTTTCCTCCTTCTTCTCTTTTTGTCTGAAAGGTAAGCGACAAAAAGAGGGAAATCTTTTTATTAAAAAATCAGGCGCACCTTGTTTAGACAAAGTGCGCCATTGTTTTTATAGATACCCCACCGTGCCGTCGCCATGGCAAGTAAAACCCGTCGTATGGACAGGTGGGTTGCTGCCCTGCACCTTCACGCTCCCTTCGTCCGCAAAAGCGGGAGGTCTGCAATCCAGTGCCGGAGCGGGGCGTCCCTTTTGAAAAGTGTTGGATTATAAAAACCATACTTTCTCGAACACGGCAGGAGTATAAGCAATAGAATTTACAAAAACAGAGGGATTATTCCTCGTCGATTACATCGTAATCCTCTTCCAAGCGTTCCATGAAGATGTCGGCGATTTCATCCATTTCGTCCTCGTCCTCGATGGTTTCCAGAAATTCCTCGCCATCAACGGTGACCACCTTGAGGATGACCAGCTCGCCGCTGTCCTCCAAAGTCTGCTGTGGGTCATCATAGACAGGGGAAAGAGCCATGTAACGGTTTTCGCCGTTGTCGATGGCATCCAGGACTTCAAATGTATGTTCTACGCCATCATCGTCCTCCAGGGTGAGGATGTCGTTGCCAAATTCGTTGTCGATCATAGCGGTGATGCTCCTTTCTTTCCAGCTACGATTATATTATAGCATTCTGCGTGCAAAGTCAATCTCCATTTAGAATTTTATAAATTGTTTAATAAAAATAATTCTTTTTGTTGAAAATTTATATTGAAAAACAGCAAAGAATAGGTTATAATGAAATCACAACAAAGGTAATATTAAATATAAAACAGAAAGGGTGATTCCTCATGAAGATGGAAAATGAACCAGTTATAATCCTTTCTGAGGAGTCGAACGGTTCCTCAGAACTGACCCACAACCGATAACAAAATCCATTCTCAAATCGATTGGAACACCTGATGAGTAGGAAAACTCAAACGAGATTTCCAAAAGCAGGATAAAACAAAAATCGAAAGCATGAAGCAAAAGCAGAATGATGGAGAAAGTTATCAAAGGGTTTTATATTTAATAAGTTTCCGGTGGATATAGCGACTGGAAGAAAAGGAAAAAAACCTTAAAAAAATCATCAAAACTGAATATGGAAAATAAGGACAAAGGCCCAAAAGCAAAATGAAAATTTCCGATAATTCGATTTGTCGAGTCGGATTATCAAAAATAAATAATATTACCTTTTCATTGTTAATATAGATTTTGAGAAAAAACCTGATTAACATTGATACCAAAAAATTTGTAAAGGTGATACCAATGAAAACTTCCGAATAGGATTTCCAAAAAAAAGGGAAATCAAAAAACAGATCAAAAGCATCAGGGTAATTTCCAGAAAAGCAATTCCTGATTTTCAAAAAGATAACCCAAACCCAAAAGGAAAACGAAGGCAAGTTCAAAAAGGAAATGTGATGTAAAATGAGAGCATTCCCCACAAAACCTGAAATCGTAAGTTATCTGAAAGAATATTAAGAAAATGAGGGAACTACCAATGTACTAATCTGAAACATTCGGAAAAGTTTATCATCTCAAAGCAATGCAGGATAAGGCAAAAAGGTAAGAGCATTGTAAAAGAAAAAGAACCAAAAAAGTGAATCAATACATACAGAAAAAGGGGTCGTAACATTACGACTCCTTTTTCATGTGCTGTTTTTGAGGGAGGAAATGTTGTGAGTTCACAGACTGTATGTAGAAACGGTAAAAAGAGTATGCTATAATAAACAACAGAGTGTGAACATCACTAAAAATTTTATCCATTCTTTTCAGAATGGTTTTGGGAGATGAACCTATGAACTATCCGCTTGTGAGGGAAAGCATCGCGCCCGGCGTTTATTTTTCCTCGATCACGGACAAAAAATTTAAACATAATCGAATGTCGGTCAATCTGATAGTCAAATTGGACCGGCAAAAGGTGACCAATCGCGCAGTCGTTCCCTTTATCCTGCGCCAGGGCAGTAAAAGCTGCCCGGATTTTGCGGTGCTCAACCAGCGCCTGTGCGATTTGTACGGCGCTTCTCTGGATGCAGGCATCGACAAATTTGGCGATTATCAGATTATTGCGCTGGGCATTGTGGGTATCGACAGCCGCTTTGCACTGGAAAATGAAGATATGGTGCAGAGATGCGCCGATTTGCTGGCAGAGATTTTGCTCGACCCGGATATTACAGATGGTAAATTCAATAAAAAAAATACAGAGTTGGAGAAACAGTATCTACTGGATACCATCGACGCAGAGATCAACGATAAAAGAACCTATGCCACCATCCGCTGCAAGGATGTGATGTGTGCCGAGGAGCTTTGCTCCATCAAAAAATATGGTTACCGTGAGGATGCCATGAAGATTACACCAGAGTCGGCAGCAAAGGCGTATGAGGAGCTGCTGCGCACTGCGCGGGTGGAAATCATGTTTGAAGGCTGCGGCGACCCGACTTTGGCAAAGGATATTTTTGCGCAGAAGTTTGCGGGTGTCAAACGCGAACCGATTGTGCTGAGCAGAAGCCTTGTAAAAGCACAGCAGGGAGCGGTGAAGGAAGAAACCGAGCGGATGGATGTCAAACAGGGCAAGCTGGTCATGGGCTTTCGGGTGGAAGGAATCGAAGATTACCGCCGGATGAATATGGCGCGCATCACCTTTGCGCTGTTTGGAGGTACTGCCAATTCCCTGCTCTTTAAAAATGTGCGGGAAAAAATGAGCCTGTGTTACTACTGCTCTTCCGGCTACGACCGCAGCAACAGCATTATGATGGTTTCCAGCGGAGTGGAAGCAGAAAATGCGCAGAAGGCGCGCGACGAGGTGCTGCACCAGCTGGAGATGCTGAAAAACGGAGAGTTCACCGACCGGGAGCTGGAGGAGACCAAACTGTTTATCCGCACCGCCCTGATGGCGACCAGCGATTCTTTGGGAGCGATGGACAGCTGGTATCTGGCGCAGACGGTTGGCGGCAGTGAGGTGTCGCCGGACATGGAGATCGAACTGTCCGCACAGGTCAGCCGCGAGGATGTCATCTGGGTGGCAAACCACACCCATCTGGACACCGTCTATATGCTGATGCCAAATGAAAATCAAAAGGAGGCAGAATAGCCATGAACAGCCAGATCATCAAGGACAGCCGACTGGCGGAAGAATATCTGCGGGTGGAGCATCCCTCGGGCTTGACTATGCTGCTGTATCCGATGAAGGGATTTTCCACCGCATACGCCATGTTTTCGACTAAGTACGGTTCCATCGACACCTGCTTTCAGCGCGGGGAGGATGCGGACTTTGTCAAGGTGCCGGAAGGGATTGCCCACTATTTGGAGCACAAGATGTTTGAAAGCGAAGAGGGCGATGCCTTTGAAAAATATGCACAGACGGGTGCTTCTGCCAATGCTTTTACCAGCTTTGACAAGACCTGTTACCTTTTTGCCTGCACCGACCGATTCCAGGAGTCGCTGGAAATCCTGCTGGATTGCGTGACCCATCCGTATTTCACCAAGGAAACAGTGGAGAAGGAGCAGGGCATCATCGGGCAGGAAATCAGAATGTACGAGGACGACCCGGGCTGGCGGGTGATGTTCAACCTTCTGCAAAGCCTGTACCAGAACAACAGTGTAAAGGTGGACATCGCAGGCAGCATCGAGTCGATTGCACAGATCGACGCCGAGCTGCTCTACCGCTGCTACCACACCTTCTACAATCTGCACAACATGGTACTGACCATTGCCGGAAACTTTGACCCACAGCAGGTCATCGAATCAGCGAACAAAATCCTCAAACCGGCAGAGCCGTTCTGCGTACAGCGTAAAACCGAGGAGGAGCCGGCACAGGTGTGCAGAAAGCGCTTTGTGCAGCATCTGCCGGTGGCGGTGCCGATGTTCTATATCGGCTTTAAGGGTCCAAACGAGGGCGAACGCCAAAACTTCTGCAATATGCTGATGGACGAGATGATTTTGGACATTGTGACCGGTGAAACCACCGAGCTGTATAAGCAGCTGTACAACGATGGGCTGATTAACGGCGGCATCATTGGAGAAACCATGCCGGGCAGGGACTACCTGTGCTCGATGATTTCCGGCGAATCCCGCGACCCCGACCAGGTGTATGAGCGTATCTGTGCAGAGTTTGAGCGGGTCAAGCAGGAGGGAATCAATCAGAAGACCTTTGAACAGGTCAAAAAGTCGACCTATGGGCGGTATTTGGGACTGTTCAGCAAACCGGAGTCGTTGGCAAGTGCAATGAATAACTGCTATTTCGCAGGGCTGGATGTCTATGAACTGGTAGAGATGGTCGCATCGACCACCAAAGAGCAGCTGGAGCAGAGATTAAAACGGGATTTCTGCACCGAATACAGCAGTCTTTCGATTGTAATGGCATAAAAGATAAGGAGCAACATGGTTATGGAACAGACAGCAAATATCGTTTCCTTCCCGGGATTGGGATGGGAGTTTGAAATCGACAGAGTCGCCTTTCACATCGGAAGCCTGCCGGTCTATTGGTACGGCATCCTGATTGCGCTGGGATTTATCCTGGCAATCCTGTATGTCACCAAACGAGCCAAGGAATTTGGCGTTGACCCGGACCGAATGCTGGATGTGGTGCTGGGCGGCGCCATCGGCGGCATCGTCGGCGCAAGAGCCTATTTCGTGCTGCTGCGCTGGGACTACTACGGACAGAATCTGGACCAGATTTTTAATACACGCAGCGGCGGCATGGCAATCTACGGCGGTTTGATCGGCGGCTTGCTGGTGGGACTGCTGATGTGCAAGCTGCGCAAAGTCAAGGCAAAACCGGCGCTCGACCTGGTGGTCGGCGGATTCTTCATCGGTCAGTGCATCGGACGCTGGGGCAACTTCATCAACGTCGAAGCCTTTGGCGGCAATACAGGGCTTCCGTGGGGAATGTCCTCGCCGTCAATCGCTTCCTATCTGACCCAGCACGAAGCGGAGCTGGAAGCCATTGGAATGAATATCGACCCGAATATGCCGGTTCACCCGACCTTCCTGTATGAATCGCTGTGGTGCCTGCTGGGCTTTGTGCTGATTGCATGGTACACCAAGCGCCGCCGCTTTGACGGCGAGCTGACCCTGCTGTACACCGCGTGGTACGGTGCAGGCAGAGCGGTCATCGAAGGACTGCGCACCGACAGCCTGATGATTCCGGGCACCTCTCTGCGCGCTTCGCAGGTGCTGGCGTTTGTTCTGGTGGTTGCGGCGGTTATCCTGTGGGTGGTCAAGAGCGTTCAGTTAAAGAAGACCGGCAAGACCCAGCTGTATGTCGATACCGAGGAGGGTCAGCTGGTGGTCAGTGGTCAGTTCTATCAGAAGAAGAACAAGGAGCAGCCGCAGGTGGAGGAAAATTTCCCGGGAAATGGCGAACCGGCAGATGCTTTGTCTGAAACAGAGGAAATCGCTGATGAGCCTCAGCCGCAGGAAGAAGCGCAGTCCGGGGAGACAGCTGCCAAAGAATCCCAGCCGGAAGAAGCGGCAGACACGGAGGATAAACAGCAGTAAAATGAGGGGAAAGCAGGGCGTGTCCCTCCCCTTGTAAATAGATACCGTGAGGTAAGGAGGAATCCCGTATGGCAACAATCATGGATGGAAAGGCACTTTCTCTCAAGCTCAAGGAGCAGATGAAGCAGCGCATCGAACAGCTCAAGCAGCAGGGCATCAATCCGAAGCTGGTAGTTGTGCTGGTGGGGGATAACAGTGCATCACAGGTATATGTGCGCAACAAACACAAATCCTGCGGCGAGGTAGGTATCGAGTCGGAGGTCATCACCATGCCGGAGCAGACCACCCAACAGGAGCTGTTGGAGGTGGTGGAGCGACTGAATCAGGATGAAACGGTGGACGGAATCCTGGTACAGCTGCCGCTGCCAAAGCAGATTGACGAAAAGACGGTTCTGCGCTCGATTCTGCCGGAAAAGGATGTGGACGGCTTCCATCCGGTCAACGTTGGACTTTTGAGCATCGGGGACGAGTGCTTTGCACCGGCAACTCCGAGCGGAATCATCGCAATGTTCCAGGAATACGGCATCAACATCGCCGGAAAGAACTGCGTTGTCATCGGCAGAAGCAACATCGTGGGCAAACCGATGGCAGCGCTGTTGCTGAAAAACAACGCGACAGTTACCATCTGCCACTCCAAAACAGAGGATCTGGCAAGCTACACCCGCCGTGCCGATGTGGTCATCGTTGCCACCGGTCGTCGCCACACCTTGACAGCGGATATGGTCAAAGAGGGAGCCGTGGTTGTCGATGTCGGCATGAACCGCAACGAGCAGGGCAAGCTGTGCGGCGACGTGGATTATGAGGAGGTCAAGGAGAAAGCTTCTTTTATTACACCGGTTCCGGGCGGCGTGGGTCCCATGACCATCACCGAGCTGTTGGAAAATACCATCCAGGCGGCACAGCGCCATCATCGGGCAGAAAAATAGAGCGGATGTCCCTATAAAACAGAAGAATTGTAGAAAAGGAATAAAAGAGGCAGAGTTTTGTTGAAAAAATTCTGCCTCTTTTTTTCTGTTTATTCTGAAAAAGGGTGTTGACCTTTAGTGAATAGTATAGTATAATGATTTTGTTAAAAAAATAACGTTAATAATATAACAATAAGAAGAGAAATACAGACAAGGGATACCAAAGGAGGATGCACCAGATGGCAACCGAAAATACACAGATGATCATTGATAATGTGGATGCTTTGCAGGCGCGCATGAAAGAGATGCGCAAGGCACAGCAGGTATTTGCCACCTATACACAGGAGCAGGTGGATAAAATCTTTTTTGCTGCCGCAATGGCTGCCAACAAAGCCAGAATCCCGCTGGCAAAGATGGCAGTACAGGAAACCGGTATGGGCGTGGTGGAGGACAAGGTCATCAAAAACCACTATGCTTCCGAGTACATCTACAACGCTTACCGTGACACCAAAACCTGTGGGGTCATTGAGGAAGACAAAGCATACGGTATCAAAAAGATTGCAGAACCGATCGGTCTGATTGCAGCGGTCATTCCGACCACTAACCCAACCTCTACCGCAATCTTTAAAACCCTCCTTTGCTTAAAGACACGAAACGCTATTATCATCAGCCCACATCCGCGTGCAAAGGAATCTACCATTGCAGCGGCAAAGGTGGTCTATGAAGCAGCGGTGGCAGCAGGCGCACCGGAAAACATCATCAGCTGGATCGACGTTCCCAGCCTGGAGCTGACCAATGAAGTCATGCGTGAATCGGATACCATCCTGGCAACCGGTGGTCCCGGCATGGTCAAGGCAGCCTACTCCTCCGGTAAACCGGCGCTGGGCGTCGGCGCAGGCAACACACCGGTCATCATCGACGACACTGCGGACATTCGTCTGGCGGTCAATTCCATTATCCATTCCAAAACCTTTGACAACGGTATGATCTGCGCCTCTGAGCAGTCGGTTACCGTGGTTGGAGATGCCTATAAAGCGGTCAAGGACGAATTTGCTTACCGCGGCTGCTACTTCCTCAAGGAGGATGAGCTGGACAAGGTGCGCCATACCATCATGATCAACGGCGCGCTCAACGCCAAAATCGTTGGACAGTCGGCATTCACCATCGCACAGATGGCAGGGGTAACGGTGCCGGAACAGACCAAAATCCTGATCGGTGAGGTCGAGTCGGTGGACATCTCGGAGGAATTTGCTCACGAGAAGCTTTCTCCGGTGCTGGCAATGTACCATGCAAAGGATTTTGACGAGGCTTTACAGAAAGCAGAACGTCTGGTGGAGGACGGCGGCTATGGACACACCGCAGCACTGTATGTCCATCCGGCACAGCAGGAGAAAATCAACAAACATGCAGCTGCTATGAAAGCCTGCCGAATTTTAATCAACACTCCTTCCTCCCACGGCGGAATTGGAGATCTGTACAACTTTAAACTGACACCGTCGCTGACACTGGGATGCGGCTCCTGGGGTGGAAACTCTGTTTCGGAAAACGTAGGGGTCAAACATCTGCTGAACATCAAGACGGTTGCCGAGAGGAGAGAGAATATGCTGTGGTTCCGCGCTCCACAGAAGGTATATCTGAAGAAGGGCTGTATGCCGGTCGCCTTGGATGAACTGGGTCATGTGATGGGCAAGAAGAAATGCTTCATCGTCACCGACTCCTTCCTGTACCAGAACGGATATGTCAAACCAATCGAGGAAAAGCTGGATGAGATGGGAATTCAGCACACCTGCTTCTATGATGTTGCACCGGACCCGAGCCTGAGCTGCGCACAGGAGGGTGCAAAAGCAATGTCCTCCTTTGCACCGGACTGCATCATCGCACTGGGCGGCGGTTCCGCAATGGACGCTGCCAAAATCATGTGGGTGATGTACGAGCATCCTGAGGTGGACTTCTTGGATATGGCAATGCGCTTTATGGACATCCGCAAGAGAATCTACACCTTCCCAAAGATGGGTGAAAAAGCATATTTTGTTGCCATCCCAACCTCTTCCGGTACCGGCTCGGAGGTCACACCGTTTGCCGTTATCACCGATGAGCGCACCGGAACCAAATATCCGCTGGCAGACTATGAGCTGCTGCCGAACATGGCAATCATCGACGCAGACAACATGATGACCCAGCCAAAGGGACTGACCAGCGCCTCCGGTATCGACGCTCTGACCCATGCACTGGAAGCGTATGCTTCGATCATGGCAACCGATTACACCGACGGTCTGGCACTCAAGGCGATGAAGAATATCTTCCGTTTCCTGCCAAGCGCGTATGAAAACGGCGCCAATGACCCGATTGCCCGCGAAAAGATGGCAGATGCTTCCTGCATGGCAGGTATGGCATTTGCAAACGCTTTCCTCGGGGTCTGCCACTCGATGGCACACAAGCTGGGCGCTTACCACCACCTGCCGCACGGCGTAGCAAATGCGCTACTGATCTGCGAGGTTATGCGCTTTAATGCCGAGGAGGTTCCAACCAAGATGGGCACCTTCTCTCAGTATCAATATCCACACACCCTGGAGCGTTATGCCGAGTGCGCACACTTCTGCGGCGTATGCGGCAAGGATGACAGCGAAACTTTGGAGCTGTTCATCCAGAAGATAGAGCAGCTGAAAGAAAGAGTGGGAATCAAAAAGACCATCCGCGACTACGGCGTGGACGAGAAATACTTCCTGGAAACACTGGACCAGATGGTGGAGGATGCCTTTGACGACCAGTGTACCGGAGCCAACCCGCGTTACCCACTGCTCAGCGAAATCAAGCAGATGTACCTCAAGGCTTACTACGGCGAATAAATCAAAGGACAGCGACAGGAAGGAGAAGAGATATGCAGGAAAATAAAACCGTCCTCTTCACAAGAGAGCACAAGACCCTGTATGCGCAGGGCGACAAGGTCATCAAAGTATTTGACAGCAACTATAAAAAATCGAATGTCCTCAACGAGGCGCGCAATGAGGCGCTGGTACAGGAAAACAGCGACCTGAATGTTCCATCCCTGTCCTCGGTATCTGAAAGCGAGGAGGGCTGGTGCCTGATTCGCGACAAGGTGGAGGGTGTGACCCTAGCCGAGCTGATGCAGCAGCATCCAGAGAAGATGGAGGAATACATGGAGCTGTTTGTAGACCTCCAGCTTCAGGTCCACAAGCAGCGTGTGCCTTCCATCAAGACGCTGCGCCACAAGCTGATGGACCAAATCAACAGCCTCAAGGAGATCGATGCCACCGCACGCTATGAGCTGGCAAGCAGATTGCAGGGAATGCCGCGTCACACCAAGCTCTGCCACGGGGACTTTAATCCAAGCAACGTGATTGTTGCACCGGATGGCAAACTGTGGGTCATCGACTGGGCGCACGCTGCACAGGGCAACGCTTCGGCAGATGCTGCCATGACCTACCTGCTGTTTGCACTGGAAAGCAGCGAACAGGCGGAGCAGTACATCCGACTGTTCTGCAAAAAGGCGGACATCGCCAGACAGTATGTCAACCGTTGGTTGCCGATTGTTGCCGCAGCACAGCTGACCAAAAAGAAAGAACAGGAAAAAGAAATCTTGATGCGCTGGATCGACGTCATCGAATATCAGTAATGTGAATGAAGCCCGGTTTCATAGCTTTTCCCGGGCATAAACGATGAAAACGAACACTCCCCAATCTGCTTCAGGTTGGGGAGTGTTTCTTTATTCTTCAACAGAGGAAAAATTAATTTTATAAAGCAAATACCTTAGAATTATTGAAAAATGTATAGAGAATCAATAGTTTTTTTATAATTAGTTCATAAAATTTTATCAAATATGTTGACAATGAGGATGGAGTTTGATATTATTTAGGAGCAAAAGTAATACTTATACTTTTTAAATGTTTTTTATCGGAAAATCAAGCAGACTCAGCTTATGAGGTCAATCAAAAATTTTTCTGTAAAGAGCATGAAAAATAAGGAGGAGCAGGTATGAAAAAAGTAGTATCAAGATTGTTGGCTTTCGCTTTGACAGCTTCCTTACTTCTGACCGGTTGCGGCGGCGGCACAGCTACCGAAGAAAAGGAAAATGCGGAAACTTCCACCCAGAAGACAGAGCAATCTGAAGAGGGCAAGAAGGAAGAGGCAAAAGAAGAGAAAAAGGGAGAACAGATCAAAGATTTGGTTATCCCAAAGGTAGCCAGCAAGGAGATTTCCGGTTTTAACATTCTGTACACCCAGAAGGGCGAGGACTTTGAGGGCTTGAGCAGCCTGATGGATGGTCTGCTGGAGATTGATACAAGCGGCAAGCTGATTCCTGCCATTGCAGAGGAATGGGGAACCGAGGACGAGGGTCATACCTGGACCTTTAAGGTAAGACAGGGCGTTAAATGGGTCAACGTCAACGGTGAAGAGGTTGCTGAGTGCAACGCACAGGACTTTGCGACCGGTCTGGAATGGATTCTCAACTTCCATAAAAACGATTCCACCAACACCTCAATGCCTTTGGAGATGATTGAGGGTGCAAATGAATACTACGAGTACACCAAGACCCTGAGCAAAGAGGAAGCCTATGCGCTGACCGCAGGGGAAGGCAGCAAGTTCCGCGAGATGGTCGGACTGGACACCCCGGACGACTACACACTGGTGTACACCTGCATTGATAAAAAACCATACTTTGATACACTGGCTCCTTACGTTTCCCTCTATCCGGCTTCCCAGAAGCTGATTGATGAGGTGGGCGTGGACGGCTTTAGAGCGATCAACAACGAAAATATGTGGTACAACGGCTGCTACACTATGACCTCCTACATCCAGGGCAACGAAAAGGTATATACCAAAAACCCACTGTACTGGGATACCGACTGCACCTTGTTCGACACCGTCACCGTTAAGATGGTTGAATCGAACGATGTGGCTTTCCAGCTGTATCAGGCAGGAGAGGTAGACTATGTTGGTCTGGGTGAAGCACAGATCAATACGATTGCAAAGAACCCGGACAACGAGTTCTATAACTATCTGGTTCCAGATGTTCCGGCAAAATACTGCTATCAGTTCCAGCTGAACTACCACAAGCTGTTTGATGACGGCAGCGAGGACGTAAACTGGAATACAGCAGCAGCAAACGAAGCCTTCCGTCTATCCTGGTGGTACGGTCTGGATTTGAAGGAATACTACAAGAGAACCAACGCTGTCAACCCAATGGCTTGTGAGAACAACTTCTATACTATGAAGGGTCTGGTATACACCTCCGATGGCACCGACTACACTGAGCTGGTTAGACAGGAAATGGGTCTGCCGGAAGCAAACGGCGAAACCATGGTCCGTCTGGATGCAGAAAAAGCAGCCGCTTACAAACAGCAGGCAATCGAGGAGCTGACCGCTCTGGGCGTCACCTTCCCGGTCACCATTGATTACTTCATCTCCGGCTCTAACCAGAATGCCCTGGACAGCGCAAATGTCCTCAAACAGGTATTCAGCAATTCTCTGGGTGATGATTATGTTCAGCTGAACATCAAGACCTATGTATCCAGCCTGAGAAAAGAGGTTACCCAGGCACACCGTCATTCCTTTATCCTCAACGGCTGGGGTGCAGACTACGGCGACCCGCAGAACTACCTGGGTCAGCAGCGGTACGGCTATGACAATGCTTACTACTGCACCACCTACAACTATGTCAACGACCTGACCGAAGAAACCCCTGCCAACAAAGACCTGCTGGCTACCTACAAAGAATTTGCAAAGATGGTAGACGAAGCGGATGCCATCACCGACAACATGGATGAGCGTTACAAAGCATTTGCAAAAGCAGAGGCTTACTTCCTCCAGCATGCGCTGACCATCCCATGTAACTATGGTATCGGCTGGTGCTTGACCAAGATTGACAACGACAGCAAGGTGCAGGCTCAGTACGGTATCCAGAATGAAAAGATGAAGAACTGGGAAACCAACACCGAAGGCTACACCAGCGAAGAAAAAGGCGTAGCAAAACAGATTGCAGAATTTGCAGCAACAAAAGAATAGTGGCATTGTCCACTGGCAAAAAAAGACCTTCTCATCTGAGAAGGTCTTTTTTGACGTCAGAAAGACGCACACCCTCAAGAGAAGTTGGACAAAAGGAGGACAGATTTTCCCTTGTCCTGCATAGAATGGTAGCAGAGAACAAAATGGACAGGGGAGGGAAGCGTGTGAAAGGTTTGCCGGAGGAGCGTGTCATTCAGTTGGCTCAATATATCATCGAACAGGATGCAACCGTACGCCAGGCGGCAGGGCGGTTTGCCATATCGAAAAGTACCGTACACAAGGACATCAGCCAGCGTTTGGAGAAGTTGAGTCCGTCACTGCATCAGCAGGTCAGGCAGGTGCTTGAACGCAATAAACAAGAGCGTCATATCCGCGGAGGAATGGCGACCAAGGAAAAGTATGAGCAGCTGCGTAAAGCAAATGCAGAAAAATAAGGAGCAAAAAGGAAAGATATTTTAACAAGTTAAATCATAAAATTCCATAAAAAAAGGTATGTTTAAGCAATTTAAATGGTTTAAATATACAAAAAGCGGGGTAGATTGCATAAGAACCGAATAAAAGTATTGATTTTATCTTCAGAAATCCTTATACTATATAAAGTAATAACTTTTCATACTTCTGCATTGTACTTTTTCTGTGATGAGCTGTCCATATAATCCAGCTGATTGGAGCGGGAGTATCTACGAGGCGACCTCAATCGTCCTACACTATGGAAAGCAGCTTTTTTGGAGCAGAAGGGTTGTTACCTTTATGATGATATTTTCTTAAGATTGTCTTTTTCCCGTATAAAACAAAAAGCGTCGGTCTTGTGACCGGCGCTTTTTGTTTTCTGTTATATTTTATTTAGGCGATGAAAAAAGCACCCGCATCACAAGGATGCAGGTGCTTAAAAATTCTATCGACAGACAAAAGCTGATTAGCAGAATTTGGAAGGGTTAACCTTAACACCAGGGCCCATAGTGGTAGCCAGAACGCAGGATCTTACATACTGACCCTTTGCTGCTGCCGGTTTTGCTTTTACGATAGCGCCCATCAGGGTGTCAAAGTTCTCCTGAAGTTTCTCAACACCAAAGGAAGCTTTGCCGATTGGGCAGTGGATGATGTTGGTTTTGTCCAGACGGTACTCGATCTTACCAGCCTTTGCTTCCTGAACAGCTTTTACAACGTCAGGAGTTACAGTGCCAGCTTTTGGAGAAGGCATCAAGCCTCTTGGACCGAGAACTTTACCCAGACGGCCAACAACGCCCATCATGTCAGGGCTAGCGATGACAACGTCGAAATCCATCCAGCCGCCCTGGATTTTCTGCATGTACTCGTCAGAGCCAGCGTAGTCTGCGCCAGCTGCCAGAGCTGCGTCAACCTTGTCGCCTTTGCAGAATACCATAACGCGAACGGTTTTGCCGGTGCCGTTTGGCAGAACGACCGCGCCACGAACCTGCTGCTCAGCGTGACGGGAGTCAACGCCCAGTCTTACATGGATCTCTACGGTTTCGTCAAATTTAGCCTTTGCGGTTTTCAGGCAGTTTTCAATAGCTTCGGTGGTATCGTACAGAACAGCGGTATCAACCAGTTTGGTGCTGTCCTGATATTTCTTTCCGTGTTTCATCTTTAATTACTCCTCCCTTAAATCTGAGTGGTAAATGCGGAAATCTCCTCCCACCCGGGGAGTACTAGTCAACTACCTCGACGCCCATTGCGCGAGCAGAACCAGCGATCATGCTCATAGCAGATTCGAGGTTTGCAGCATTGAGGTCTGGCATTTTGATCTCAGCGATTTTCTGCAACTGTGCTTTTGTGATTTTTGCAACTTTGGTTTTGTTTGGTACACCAGAACCGGATTCGATTTTGCACTCTTTTTTGATGAGTACAGCAGCCGGAGGGGTTTTAGTGACAAAGGTGAAGGATCTGTCAGCATATACAGTGATGATGACAGGGATGATCATGCCAACGTCATTTTTGGTTCTTTCGTTGAATTCCTTGGTGAATGCCATGATGTTGACACCATGCTGACCAAGAGCAGGACCAACCGGTGGCGCCGGAGTAGCCTTTCCGGCAGGGATCTGCAGCTTAATGTAGCCGGTAACTTTCTGAGCCATTAGTAAATTGCACCTCCATAACATGTGGTCAACCGGAACAGATGATTTGTTCCTCCCACTGGGCTGCCCATTGCCCCATGCAAAGGCAGCAAGAAAAGCCCTTTTCGGGCAAGACCTAAAACGGGTTATGGTTTTAAGTCACCTCATAAAGACGATATTATTCTATGGTCTGTACCTGATCCAGTTCAAGCTCTACGGGTGTCTCTCTTCCAAACATGGAAACGACGACCTTGACCATGTTGCGATCGGTGTCAAGTTCTTCAACCACACCGATGAACCCGTCAAGATAACCGTCGATGATTTTGACAGAGTCGCCAACCTCGAAGTTGACTTCGACCTGTTTTTTCTCCACACCAAGGGCAGCTACCTCTTCATCGGACAGCGGGACCGGTTTAGAGCCTGGTCCGACAAAGCCGGTTACTCCACGGATGTTGCGGACGACATACCAGGAATCGTCTGTCATAATCATGTTGACAAGCACATAGCCTGGGAAAATTTTGCGCTCCACTTCACGTTTTTTGTTGTCCTTGATCTCGACAACCTTTTCAGTAGGAACCATAACGCCTGCAATCAAATCATGCAGCTTGCGGTTTTCTACTGCGTTTTCGATATCTGTTGCAACCTTGTTCTCATAACCTGAGTAGGTGTGCACCACATACCATTTTGGAGTTTCAGACATACAGTTATCCCTCCGATGGTGTAGATCGTTTCGGTAAGCTTTTGATTAATGGAACAAACCGACAAGAGCATTGAAAACAAAGTCGATGATTCCAATGCTGACGCTGGAAAGCACAAGCACAACGATGACGATGCCGGTGTTGTTGAGCACGGTCTTCTTGCTTGGCCATACCACCTTTTTCAGTTCACTTTTGGTGTCCTTGAAAAAGCGCTTGATTCCAGAGGCGATACGCTTAAAAAAGCCTGGTTTTTTTTCATCAGCCACTTTAACAGCCCGCCTTTCGCCTACTTGGTTTCTTTGTGAAGTGTGTGTTTGCGGCAGAACTTGCAGTATTTGTTCATCTCAAGTCTGTCAGGATCGTTCTTTTTGTTTTTCTTTGTGTTGTAATTACGCTGTTTGCACTCTGTGCAAGCTAAGGTAATTTTAGTCCTCATATCGGCACCTCCTGATAAAACGGATTTTTTTGCCTCCCTCGTAAAGGAAACGCTTGAATCTCCAACCTGACACAGCCGTGGCTGCTGTCTGTTGGCGGGTGGATGGTTCATTTTTGGACATAAAAAAATAACCCTTTTAGAGGTAACGTTAGTTTATCACATCCGGGTCCTTTTCGTCAACGCCTTTTTGCCGTTTTTAAGCGATTTTTTTGAAGTTTAGGTATTCTGCTTACAATCGCCGCTCTGCTAACGGCTGCGCTTGTTCTTTTTTGCCCGACAGCGGTCCCACAGCCGTGCAGTTGTCGGTGCAGAGGATGCAAACAGAAAGAAGATGGTCCGGTTTTCACAGGATAAAAGAGACTATATTTTATAGGAAGGAAAGAATCGGTCAAATCTGACAATCCGGCAGAGATTAAAATATACAAAATGATACAATGAACCCATTGAAACAAAGCGCTTTGATGTGATACAATGAATAGACACTGTAAATCGGCTGTTTTTTCCTGCACGGCAGAGAAAAACATAATGCAGCCGTCGGTTGTATATAGTATGAAATAAAGATGGAATGATCTGCTGATAAAAAGGGAGTGTATTGGATGACAGGCAAACGCATCAGGGTCGCTGTGCTGTTTGGCGGCGTATCAAGTGAGCATGAGGTTTCGCTGATGTCGGTGGAATCGGTGCTGGCAAACCTGCCGCAGGAGTACGAGGTGCTGCGAATCGGCATCACAAAGGACGGACGCTGGGTGGAGTACACCGGCAAAAATGATGAAATTACAAGCGGAGCATGGGAACAGGACAAAAGTTTGCGCACCGCTGTCCTGTCGCCGGACCGCTCCCACAAAGGCTTTCTGCTGCTGGGCAGCGACGGCTGGGAGCTGGCGCCGGTGGACATCTGCTTCCCGGTGCTGCACGGTAAACACGGCGAGGACGGCACCATCCAGGGTCTGTTCCAGCTGGCGGGCATCCCGTTTGTAGGATGTGATGCCATCTCCAGCGCCAACTGCATGGATAAGGAGATGACCCACACCATCCTGGAGGCGCATGGCATCCAGATGGCAAAATGGCTGCGAGTGGACAACGAAAAGATGCAGGACTTTGACGCCTTTGCTAAGCAGGCGGAGCAGAAGCTGGGCTACCCAATGTTTGTAAAACCGGCAAACGCAGGCTCCTCGGTGGGCGTAGGCAAGGCGCACGACCGCGCAGAGCTGAAAACCGCCTGCCTGCACGCTTTGCAGGAGGACTACAAAGCGGTGGTAGAGGAATGTGTCGAGATGCAGGAAGTGGAAACCGCTGTTTTGGGCAACAGCAATCCACAGGCGGCAGGTGTGGTCGGCGAGTTGGTGCCGGTGGTGGAATTTTACACCTACGAAGCCAAATATATCGACGGCACGACCGCACTGCACATCCCGGGCAGAGTGGATGAGGAAATTTCGCAGCAGCTGCGCCGCACCGCAGAAAAGGCGTTTGCTGCCATCGGCTGCCAGGGCTTTGCACGCATCGACTTCTTTGTGCGCAAGGGCGACCATGCGGTCATCCTCAATGAAATCAACACCATCCCGGGCTTTACCTCCATCAGTATGTACCCGAAACTGTGGGCACACTGCGGGCTTTCCTATCCGCAGCTGCTGGACCGTCTGATCCAGCTGGGACTGGAGCGCAGCGCACAATAACCAAACCAAAGGAAGGGACCAGACGTTTATGGATAACAGGGCAATCGGGGTGTTTGATTCGGGACTGGGAGGCTTGACCACCGTCAAGGAGCTGCACCGCATCCTGCCGCAGGAGGACATCATCTATCTGGGAGATACCGGACGGGTGCCCTACGGTTCCCGCAGCAGGGAAACGATCATCAAGTATGCCAGACAGGACATTGCCTTTCTGCTGCAAAAGGACATCAAGATGGTGGTGGCTGCCTGTGGTACAGTCAGCAGCACGCTGCCAAAGGAAATCTCCGCGAATCTGCCGGTGCCGTATCTGGACATCGTGCTGCCGGCGGCACAGCAGGCGTGCGCTATGACCAGCCGCGGACGCATCGGCGTGGTGGGAACCAACGCGACGCTGCGCAGCAACGCCTTCGGCAAAGCAATCCACAACATCCGTGCGGATGTGCAGGTGTATGGCAACCCTTGTCCGCTGCTGGTGCATCTGGTGGAAAACGGGCTGGTGCAGCAGGATAATCCCATCACCCGCCTGACGGTGCAGATGTATCTGGAGCCTTTGATGAAGGAGCAGATTGACACGCTGATTTTAGGATGCACCCACTACCCGCTGCTGTACGATATTTTTAACGAGCTGCTGGACTATCAGGTTACCTTGATCGACCCCGGGCGCTGTGCGGCAGGCTCGGTGCGCGACCTGCTGATGAAAAACGGTCAGCTGGCACAGCGGCAGCGGCAGGGCATCACCGAATACAATGTCACCGATGAAACGGAATCCTTCAACAGGACCGCCTCCATCTTTTTGGGAGAACAGGTCAAAGGAGCTGTCAACCGCATCGAGCTGGGCTAGGCAGGGCAGGAAAGGGAGAAGGATAGTAAGATGGAAATTGCAAAGGATATGAAAAAGGACGTCCTCATCACCATCAAGGGCACCCAGAAGGTGGGAGGAGAAAGCGACGTCATCGAGATGATGACCACCGGCAGGTTTTACCGCAAGAACAAGCTGTACTACATCAGCTATGAGGAGACCGAAGCCACCGGCTATGAGGGGTGCAGGACCACGCTGAAGGTGGGTCCAAACGACAAGGTGACCATGACCCGCTTTGGACCGTCGCGCTCGCAGCTGATTGTCGAGCAGGGGGTGCGCCACCAGTGCCAGTACGACACCGGATACGGCACCATGACTATCGGAGTGATGGGCGAAAGCTTTGAAAGCACCCTGAGTGACCGCGGCGGGCTGCTGCGGTTTGGCTACACACTGGACATTGAGGCAACGGTAGCCAGCGAGAACACGGTGAGCATCACCGTCAAGGAAATTTTAGCAAACTGATACAGAGGTGCCAAAACAGTATACAACCATTTTCAATAGACAAAAATCAGGAAAGGAAAGAACAAGAATGAATAAAAACTTTGTGCTGGATGCAAAAACAGAGGTAGAAGCTCTGATTCGGGACGCCTTTGCTGCGGCAGAAGCGCAGGGCAAATTGCAGGGCGGTCAGCCGCTGCCTGCCTTTACTGTGGAGATTCCGGCGGACAGCTCCCACGGCGATTTTGCGACCAATGCAGCGATGGTTTCTGCAAAGACCTTCCGCAGCGCACCGGTCAAGATTGCAGGAGCGCTGGTGGAGTGCATGGACTTTTCCAAAGCGCGTTATATCGACCGCGCAGAGATTGCAGGTCCGGGCTTCATCAACTTTTTTGTCAGCCCGGTCTGGTTTGCAGACATCGTAGCGGGTGTGCTGGAAGCCGGAGATGACTACGGCAGAAGCGACTACGGCAAGGGTGAAAAGGTGATGGTGGAATTTGTTTCCGCAAACCCCACCGGTCCGATGCACATGGGCAACGCCCGCGGCGGCGCGATCGGCGACTGTCTGGCAGCGGCAATGGATGCCTGTGGCTACGACGTGACCAGAGAGTTTTACATCAACGATGCCGGCAATCAGATTGAAAAGTTCGGTCTGTCGCTGGAAGCAAGATATTTGCAGATTTTTAAAGGCGAAGAGGCAGTTCCATTCCCGGAGGACGGCTACCACGGCGAGGACATCAAGGAAAGAGCGCAGCAGTATGCTGACATCCACGGGGACAGCCTGCTCAACTGCTCGGAGCAGGAGCGCAGACAGGCACTGGTGGACTTTGCCCTGCCAAAAAATATCGAGAAGCTGCGCACCGACCTGGAAAAATACCGCATCACCTATGATGTATGGTTCCCGGAAAGCACCCTGCATCAGTCGGGTGCGGTCAAAGCAGTGGTGGACGAACTGACCCAGCGCGGCATGACCTATGAAAAGGACGGCGCAATCTGGTACAAGGCGACCCAGTTTGGCGGAGAAAAGGACGAGGTGCTGGTGCGTGCCAACGGCAACCCAACCTACTTTACCGCAGACATCGCTTACCACAGAAACAAATTTGTGGACCGTCACTTTGACAGGGTTATCAACGTATGGGGCGCTGACCACCACGGTCATGTAGCACGTCTGAAGGGCGCGATGGATGCCATCGGTCTGGACGGCAGCAAGTTGGACATCGTGCTGATGCAGCTGGTGCGCCTGATGAAGGACGGCGAGCCGTACCGCATGAGCAAACGTACCGGCAAGTCGATCACCCTGTCCGATTTGACCGATTTGGTTCCAATCGACGCAGCCAGATTCTTCTTTAATATGCGCGAGCCAAACTCCACCCTCGACTTTGATTTGGATTTGGCGGTGGAGGAATCCTCCCAGAACCCGGTATACTATGTACAGTATGCCCATGCAAGAATCTGCTCGATCTTAAAGAATTTGCAGGCGCAGAACATCCAGCCGAAGGACTGTGACAGCCAGCAGCTGATGTTGCTGAACAGCTCGGAGGAAAAGGAACTGATCCGCAAGCTGGCACAGTGCCCGCAGGAAATCATCAGCGCAGCCAAGAACTATGACCCGGCGCGCATGACCCACTACCTGATGGATGTAGCAACCCTGTTCCATAAGTTCTACAACGCTTGCCGTGTACAGGGCGAGGACGAGGCTTTGATGCAGGCAAGAATTTCGCTGTGCCTGGCAACCCGCGTGGTGCTGGCAAACCTGCTCAAACTGCTGAAGATCAACGCTCCGCAGAGTATGTAGAGAAAAAGAGCGATGCGGGCGATGGGCGACCATCCGGTCGGATAAAAAGGAGTATGAAATGGAAATCCCGTTATCACAGCCGCTGCTGATGGACGGCGCGGCAAGAACAAATCTGTGGCTGGAAGGAATGCCGATGTACAGCTGTCCGGCGCAGTGGATGCTCGAACACCCCGAGCGGGTGCAGAAGCTGCAAAGGGAGTTTTTGCAGGCGGGCAGCCGGATGCTGTGCACCCCGACAGCGCAGGCGGACAGTGTGACCCTGCAAAAGTGGGACGCACAGCAGCAGATGGAGCCGTACAACGAGCAGCTGGCAAGGCTGACGGTGGAAAGCTGCCGCCGGGCAGAGCAGAAAACGCTGGCAGCCGGGGTGATTGCACCGCTGGAGCTGCTGGCGGAGCCGTTTGGTGAAACGCCGTTCTTTGAACTGGTGAACATCTATGCGCATCAGGCGTTTGCCTTGCAGCGCGGCGGGGTGGACCTGCTGATTGCAGACACGATGACCACCCTCTCGCAGAGCCGGGCGGCAATTTTAGGATGCCGGCAGACCGGTCTGCCGGTGATGGTCACTCTGAATGTGGAAGAGGACGGCGAGACCTGCATGGGCAGCGATTTGGTTTCCGCCCTGATTGTCTGCCAGAAGCTGGGTGCGGCGGCATTTGGACTTTCCTGCTGCGACCGACCGGAAAAGCTGTACCATCACATCGAGGAGATTGCACCCTATGCCAAGGTACCCATCATCGTGCGCCCAAGGGCAGGGGAGGATTTTGACCACCTGCTTTCGCCCGAGCAGATGGCGCAGCAGATGAAGGGACTTTTGCAGCGGGGAGCCACCCTGGTGGGAGGCTGCTGTTACACCACGCCGCAGCACATCCGCGCCATTGGGCAGATGATGTCGGATTTTGACTTTGCCGGTGTACACATCCGCAAGGAGGACAGCGACACCATCCTGATGGCGGGAGCGACCGAGCCGTACTTCCTGGATGAATACTTCGACCAGACCGAGCCGGTGTATTGTCGGGTGGATATGTCCGACGAGCTGCTGGAGCTGGAGCACAGCGGAGCGGATGTGGCAACCATCTGCATCGAAACGGTGGACGACGCATACAACTTTGCACTCAACGCACATATGCTGCATATGCCGGTGTCCTTTTTGTCGGACAGTGAGGAAGCGCTGGAGATGGCGCTGCTGATGTACAACGGCTGTGCATTTGTGGATTCCCGCAGCGACCTGGATGAAAGGATACTGGAACGCCTTGCCAAAGGGTACGGCGCGACGGTGCGATAACAGAAAAATCAAGAATAGAAAAAGAGAGGCAGCGCCTGTGTAAAAACAGGCGCTGCCTCTCTTTTTGCGTTGTTAGAGGTTGACTGAAAAAATGGAAAGCAGAGCTTATTCCAAAAAGCTGTATTCTCCGCAGGCGATGGTGGTCGGATAATTGTCGATGACCTCGACCTGTTCCCAGCGCAGCAGCTCGACCGAGCCGTCATCAGCAAGGACCAGAACAGCGGTGACGGTGCCGTCGATCGTCTGCTCGAACAGCTGCTTGAGGGCAGAAGGGGTGAACATCGCTTCGATTTGGCGGCTGCCGCCTTCCTGGGTCAGCGAAAGGGAGGAAAAGTTTTTCAGTGCAAATCCTTCTGCCAGTAGAGGGGTTTGCAGCCATTGAAGGGTTTGGGTGTATTCGTCGTAGCTTTTGTAGATTTCGCGGTTGCCCTGACCGTAATTGATGCCCGCCTGCAACGTTTCGGCAAGTTTCATCTGCGCTTCGATGACAGCCTTTTTGTTGAGGTTGCCCTTTTCGTCGTAGGCGTTGGTCAGGTCAAACTCCAGCTCATAGGCGCCTTCGGTCCCATCGTAGTTTAAACGGTAGACCTCCAGAACACCGGTCTTTCGGGAAAAGTTTTGTTCGAGGACATTTTTAAACACCGCATACAAGCGGGTGTCCAGTTTTTGCGGATTATCCTTTAATTCGGCGGAAGGGCGGGTCTGAAGCTCCTTGGAGAAGTTGGGGAGCAGCGCTGTTGGCGCTGGTGTTTGCTCGGTTGCCTGCGGCTGGCTCTGGGCAGAAGGGTCGGCAGGCTTTTCCGCTTCAGGTTTGGCAGCATTGGCAGATTCGTTTTCTTTTGACTGGCTGCTGTTTTCCGTTTGCGGCTGGTCTTGTTTTTCATCTTCTTTCGGCTCCTCCGGTTGTGTGTCGGAAGAAGGAAGGGTGTCCTCGGCGGGTGGGAGCAGCTGGGCTGCGGGCGGGTCGGGCTGCGGGTCACGGCTGCATCCGGCAAATGCCAGAGCCAGCAGCAGAGCCAGCAGACAAAGGATGGTCGTGTATTTCATAGATGTACCTCCGTAAGGATCGGGTTGGGGTGTTGGTTTGCTTTTATTGTAGCACAGGACAGGCAAAGCCGCCAGAGAAAAAGGGAAACTGTAAACAATCCTTCTATTTTTGTAATCATATAGGCAGTTTTTCCCTTCCATAAGAGAGGTGTCCGATGCGGGCGGATTTGATGCAAAATCTGTCGAACAAATTTATAAAACCGCCGACAGGATGCGGCAAACTTTTTGGTGGAAAGAAGGTATGATAAAGCTGTACCCAACAAGCGGACAAGCCGGGACAGGGAGGAGGAGTGAGGCAATGGCTGTGCAAATCCAAATCAGGGAGGAAACGGTGCAGGCGTGCCTGTCGGGGGAAATCGACCATCACAGCGCAGCGCAGATGCGGGAAAAGATTGATGAAAGCGTCATCCAATCCGGTGCAAAGACCCTGGTCCTTGACTTTTCTCTGGTCACCTTTATGGATTCTTCCGGTATCGGGCTGGTGATGGGGCGGTTTCGACTGATGCAGGAAAACGGTGGTGAGCTGGTCCTTCAAAACCTGCCTGCACCGCTGCGCAAGGTGATGAAGCTGGCAGGATTGGACAAGCTGGCAAAATTCCAGTAGTTTTTCACAGAGCAAACAGCGGTATGTGGAAAACAAGCCGTACCAATGGAGGTTTTGTGATGAAGGCAATGAATACGATGCGTTTGTGCTTCGATTCGCGATCCTGCAACGAGGCATTTGCGAGGACAGCGGTGGCAGCATTTCTGTGTGGGCTGGACCCGACGGTGGAGGAGCTGAGCGATGTAAAAACAGCGGTTTCGGAGGCAGTGACCAACTGCATCGTCCATGGCTACCGCAGCAGAATCGACAAGGTGTATCTGACGGCAACCATTGGAATCAAGCCAAAGGACACCGCTCCCTGGGTGGTCATCCGCATCCGGGACAAAGGCTGCGGGATCGAGGATGTACATAAGGCGATGGAGCCGCTGTTTACCACAGCGCCCGAGGAGGAGCGCGCCGGTCTGGGTTTTGCTGTGATGGAAAGTTTGATGGACCGGGTGAAGGTCGTTTCCCACCCGGGCAAGGGGACGACGGTGACACTGGAAAAACGGATTGTATCCAAGGCAGGAGAAGGTGATGCCCATCGTTGAGCAGCTGCAAGCCGACAGGGAAAAACAGCTCGAGCGCCAGAAAACTATCGAGGAAAACATCGGGCTGGTACACGCCTGCGCCCATCGGTTTCAGGGAAAGGGCATCGAGTACGACGATTTATTCCAGGCAGGGTGCATGGGTCTGGTGAAGGCGACCGATGCCTTTGACACCGGGCGAGGGGTGCGCTTTTCCACCTATGCGGTGCCGGTGATCTTAGGGGAGATGCGCCGGCTGTTCCGGGACGGCGGAACCGTCAAGGTCAGCCGCAGTTTAAAGGAGTTGGGGATGAAGCTCAACCGCTGCCGAGAACAGTTTGCCCGGGAGCACGGGCGGGAAGCGACCATCACAGAGCTGGCACAGCAGCTGCAGGTGACCCAGGAGGCGGTGGTGGAGGCACTGGGAGCCAACAGTCCGCCGGTTTCGCTGACCAGCAGCGAGGACAGTTCCGAGTTGGACCTGCCGGTTTCTTCACCGGAGGAGCTGTTGTCGGACATCCTTTCGCTGCGGCAGATGCTCGAGCGCCTGGAGGAGCGGGACCAAAAGCTGATTCAGTTTCGGTATTTTCAGAATATGACCCAGGTACAGGTGGCACAGCGGCTGGACATGACTCAGGTGCAGGTTTCCCGCAGAGAAAAGAAAATTCTGTTGTGGCTGCGCGGTCAGCTGGTATAAAATGCCTGCGCCAACAGCAAACCAATCCAAATCATTTTGACATTCTGTTCCATTGCAAAAGGAGATTCATCCGCCCTTTTAAAATGGCATGATTCTGATACTCTCAACCCAAAAGGAGGAAGGCAGCGTATTACGCTGCCCTCCTCCTTTTGGGTTATTATCGCTTTTATTTTGCATCCAGCCAGCTTTTGCCGCAGCCGACGTCGGCTTTGAGCAGCACCGAAAGCTGTACTGCATTTTGCATCTCTTCCACCAGCAGGTGTTTGACCTGCTCAAGTTCGTGCAGAGGCGCTTCGACAATCAGCTCGTCGTGTACCTGCAAAATCAGCCGGGCGGAAAGCTGCTCAGCCTTCAGCCGCCGGTAGACCTTGATCATGGCAATCTTGATGATGTCGGCAGCGGTGCCCTGAATCGGGGTATTCATAGCGACCCGCTTGCCGAAGTTGACGATATTTTTGTTGGTCGAGTGGATTTCCGGCAGTGCGCGGCGGCGTCCGAACATCGTTTCGATATAGCCGTGCTGCTGGGCAAATTCCACTGTTTCTTCCATATAGCGGCGCACACCGCTGAAGGTGTCCAGGTAGTTTTTGATGTAGCGGTCCGCTTCTGCGACGCTGACGCCGATGTCCTGTGAAAGGGAGAAGGCACCGATGCCGTAGACGATGCCAAAGTTGACCGCCTTTGCCTTGCGGCGCATCTCCGGGGTGACGAACAGCGGCGGCATATCGAACACCTGTGCGGCGGTGTTGGTGTGGATGTCCTCGTCGGAGTTGAATGCCGAAATCATGTTCTCGTCCTGCGAGATGTGCGCCAGTACCCGCAGCTCGATCTGGGAGTAGTCGGCGTCGACCAGCTCGCAGTCCGGCTGTGCCTTAAAGAAGGCGCGCAGGCGGCTGCCCAGCTCGGTGCGGACCGGGATGTTTTGCAGGTTTGGCTCGGTGGAGCTGAGCCTGCCAGTGCGGGTATCGGTCTGGTTGAAGTGGGTGTGGATGCGTCCGTCCTCGGCGACTACCTTGAGCAGACCGTCCACATAGGTGGATTTGAGCTTGGCAAGCTTGCGGTATTCCAGAATCTCGTCGATGATTTCGTGCTTGCCGCGCAGACTTTCCAGCACCTCGGCGCTGGTGGAGTAGCCGGTCTTGGTCTTTTTGCGGGTGGGCAGACCCAGCTTTTCAAAGAGAATCTCTCCGAGCTGCTTGGGTGAATTGATGTTGAATTCTTCTCCGGCAAGCTGATGGATGCGCTGCTCGAGTTCTTGAATCTGTTCGTCGAGCATTTTGCCGTAGTCGATCAGGGCATCGGTGTCCACTGCAAAGCCGCACAGCTCCATGGCTGCCAGCACCTCGGACAGTGGCAGCTCGATCTCTTCGAGCAGCTTGAGCTGGTTGTTTTGTTCAATTTGTTCACGCAGCACCCGATGCAGCGGTTCGATGCAGGCACAGCGGTGCAGCAGGGCGATTTCCGGCTCATCCATCCCTTCGGGCAGACCGGTGATGTCGCAGTGCAGGTGGTATTCCTCGCACAGCCGCTCGAGGGTGTAGTCGGAGCTGTTGGCAGAGAGCAGATAAGCCGAGAGCATCACATCATCCCGCAGGCAGGCGATGCTGCTGCCGTGCGGCAACGTCCAGTGGTAGAGCGATTTGCAGTCGTGGGTCAGCTTCGGGTTTGGGCGGTTGAGCAGCTCGAGCAGCTGCGCCTTTGCAGCTTCTTCCTCGGACGGCATACGGTACAGGGCAATCCGGTCCTCAAAAGTCAGAGCCAGAGCGTTCATCTGATGGCAGTTATCAAAGCAGGGCAGCAGGCTGATGGTAGCCTCCTGCGGCAGGGTGTCGAGCAGAGTGGGAAGCGGGTCAGCACAAAAGCGCAGGACAGGCAGGACAGGCGAAGCGGTGTCCGAAGTTTGGGTCGGGTGGTATTCTCCGTGCAGACCCAGCTTTTTGATCATGCTGTTCATCTCCAGTTGGGAGAGCAGCTGGAACAGCGCCTGCTCGTCGCGCGGCTTGGGCAGACAGTCAGCCAGTGAAAGACCCAGCGGAACGCTGCGGTCGATGGTGGCAAGGGTGCGGCTCAGGTAAGCCGATTCCTTGCCCTGCTCGAGCTTGGCGCGGATGGATTTGCTGACCTCCAGCGCATCCAAATCGGCGTAGATGTGGTCGATGTCGCCGTACTGTCCCACCAGCTTGAGGGCTGTTTTTTCCCCGATGCCTGCAACGCCGGGAATGTTGTCCGAGCTGTCGCCCATCAAAGCCTTGATGTCCACCAGCCGCTGCGGGGTAGTGCCGTATTTTTGGAAAAAATAGTCCTCGTCGCACAGCAGCGTTTCGTTTTTACCCATGCGGGAACTTGCCAGCAAAACGACGGTATTTTTGCCGATGAGCTGTAGGCTGTCGCAGTCGCCGGTGGCAATAAAGCATTGGTCGCCGCTTTGTTCGCACAGGGCAGACAGGGTGCCGAGGATGTCGTCCGCTTCATAGCCCTCGCGGGTGATGATGGGGTAGCCCATGCTTTCGAGCAGTTGTTTGACCAGCGGCAGCTGCTGGGCAAGCTCCTCGGGCATTCCCTTGCGCTGCGCTTTGTAACCGTCGAACATCTTGTGGCGGAAGGTGGGCGCTTTTAGGTCAAAGGCGCAGACCACTGCATCCGGCTGCACGTCGGCAAGCAGCTTGAGCAGGATGTTCAGAAAGCCGACGACGGCATTGGTGTAGGTGCCGTCCTTGGTGGTGAGTATCTTGACGCCGTAGAAGGCGCGGTTGATGATGCTGTTGGAGTCCAGACACAACAGTTTCATGGGGCAATCTCCTTTGTTGTTTTATTCGTGGGTGGTTGAGCCGAATCTGCCCTTCATAGCAAACCACAGCTGTACAAGCTGCGGATAGTAGGGGACGAATCGCTCCTCCTTAAGCAGCTGCAAAATCTGCGGCAGGGTCGCCCAGTTTGCATCCAGTACCTCCTGCGTTTGCAGGCGAAGGTCGGACAGGGCGATGTCGGACGTTTGGATGAGGTAGACGTCGTCAAAGCCGTCGGGAAAATTGACGGTGAAGGCAGGGCGTTCGTTTGTAAAATCGTGGCGAATCCCCATCTCTTCAAACAGCTCCCGGGCAGCTGCCTGTGCGCTGGTTTCTCCGGCAAGGGCGCTGCCGGCTGCGGTGACGTCCCACAGCCCGGGGTAGCCGGCTTTGTCCAGCTGTCTGCGCTGGATGAGCAGCTGACCCTGCGGGTTAAACAGGCAGATGTGTACGACCAGATGGTAGTCTTGGTCGGCAAGGGCTTTTCCATCGACCCGTCGGCAGAGTTTACCGGTTTTCTGGCGGTCGATGTCATAGATGTCCCAAAGTTCCATGGTACTTCCTCCTTTACTGCGCCGAGCAGATTTCCTTGCATTATTATAGCACACTTTGTGTGGGATGGCTTGTCGAGGACAAAATTTTCTGCTAGAATAATGGGTGGTTTTTCGGCAAAAGCCGATGGATGAAAATAATAGAGGATTTGATTTGAGATAAAACAGAAAGGACGAGCCTGAAATTGAAGATAGGAAACATCACCATCCCAAAGACAGCAGGTCTGGCTCCGATGGCAGGTGTGGGAGACCGCGCCTTCCGCGAAATCTGCAAGGAGTTTGACTGCGCCTATGTGGTCAGCGAGATGGCAAGCTCCAAAGGGCTGAGCTTTCAGGGAAATAAAACCGAGGAGCTGCTGCTGCTTTCCGAGAAGGAACGACCGGCAGCCATCCAGATTTTTGGGGACGACCCGCAGATTATGGCACAGGCAGCACAGCTGACGATGAAGTTTCAGCCGGACATCATCGACATCAACATGGGATGCCCGGCGCCGAAGGTGGCAGGCAACGGCGGCGGCAGCGCACTGATGAAGGACCCGCAGCTGGCAGGTCGGATTGTCAAGGCGGTCAGCGCGGCAGTGCCGGTGCCGGTGACGGTGAAATTCCGCAAGGGCTGGGATGAAAATTCGGTCAATGCGGTGGAATTTGCGCAGATCATGGAAGAGAACGGCGCGGCTGCCTTGTGCATCCACGGAAGGACCCGCCAGCAGATGTATGCGCCCAGCGCCGACTGGGAAATCATCCGGCGGGTCAAGGAGGCGGTGTCCATTCCGGTGATGGGCAACGGAGATGTGACCGATGCACTTTCCTGTAAGCAGATGTATGAGCAGACCGGCGTGGACTTTGTGATGATTGGCAGAGGCGCACAGGGCAGACCCTGGGTGTTTAAACAGATTGACCATTACCTGCGCACCGGTCAGCTGCTGCCCGACCCGAGCCTTGCAGAGAAGATGGAGATTTTGCTGCGGCACATCCGCCTGCTGTGCGACTACAAGGGCGAGAAGATTGGGATGCGTGAGGCGCGCAAGCACGCAGCGTGGTATTTTAAAGGGGAGTACGGCAGCGCAGATTTTCGCCGCAGGGCAGGTCAGCTTTCCACCTATGCGCAGCTGGAGCAGCTGGTGCAGGAAATGCTGTGGCAGCGCGGTTAAAGGGAAAGAAAAACAGTTGCCCGCGCCGGTGGAATCTGCTATACTGTATAGAACCGTGAATCAACCGGAATGTTTGGAAAGGAAGATTGGAATCAACATGGAGGAACAAGGGCGAAGTTTGTGCATCGTACCGATGCAGCCGCAGCATATTGACCAGCTGGAGCGGTTGGAAAAGGAATGTTTCAGCGCACCGTGGAGCTATGACGCACTGGTATCGGAGCTGTCCAACCCGTTGGCAGTATTTCGGGTGGCACAGCAGCCGGATGGCTCGGTGGCAGGATATGTGGGGATGCACCACATCGTCGACGAGGGCTTTATCTGCAACATTGCAGTATTTTCGCAGTACCGCCGGCAGGGAGTGGCAACAGCGCTGATGCAGGAGCTGGATGATTATGCCAAAGAAAACGAGATGGCATCGGTGTCGCTGGAGGTGCGACAGTCGAACCTCTCTGCCCAGCAACTGTACGAGAAAAGCGGCTTTGAAGTGGTGGGAAAGCGCAGGAGCTTTTATGTCAATCCTACCGAGGATGCCCTGATTATGACCAAAACCTATGGCGGGTTGTTTTAGCCCGGAAAGTAAGGAGCGTGTTGTTTGTATGAAGATACTGGCGATTGAATCCTCCTGCGACGAAACCGCTGCCGCAGTGGTAGAGGATGGCAGAAAGATTATCAGCTCGGTCATCAATTCGCAGGTGGACGAGCACAAGCTGTACGGAGGGGTTGTGCCGGAAATTGCCTCCCGCCGCCATGTGGAGAACATCTGTGCGGTGGTGCAGCAGGCGCTCGAGCAGGCAGGGGAGAGCTTTGAAAGCATCGACGCGGTCGCAGTGACCTATGCGCCGGGCTTGATCGGTGCGCTGCTGGTGGGCTTAAACTATGCCAAAGGGGTGGCGCTGGCTTCAGGCAAGCCGCTGATTCCGGTCCATCACATCCGCGGGCACATTGCAGCCAACTACCTGTCCCACCCGCAGCTGGAGCCGCCGTTTTTGTGCCTGGTGGCTTCGGGCGGACACAGCCACATCCTGTTGGCGCACGATTACACCCACTTTGAGGTGATCGGTCGTACAAGGGACGATGCAGCAGGTGAGGCGTTTGACAAGGCAGCCAGGGTGCTGGGCTTTCCTTATCCGGGCGGCATCTACATCGACAAGGCAGCCCAGTTGGGTCAGCGCGGACACTACAAGCTGCCAAAGCCAAAGGTGAACGGCTCGGACTTTGATTTTAGCTTCTCGGGCTTAAAGACAGCGGTCATCAATCTTTCCCATCATGCCCAGCAGAAGGGTGAACAGCTGTCGGTCAACGATTTGGCAGCCGATTTTCAGGGGACGGTGGCAGACATCCTGACCGACCACCTGATGCGTGCAGCTCAGTTTACCGGACAGAAGAAGATTGTCATTGCAGGCGGCGTCAGCGCCAACAGTGGACTGCGGCAGGCGCTGCAAACAGCGTGTGCGGACAGAGGATATGAGCTGTACCTGCCGCAGCTGAGCCTGTGCGGGGACAATGCAGCGATGATTGGCTCGCAGGCATACTATGAATATCTGGCAGGGGTGCGCGGGGACCTTTCCTTAAACGGAATCGCCTCACTGCCTGCTTAATACAGCAAGAAAAAAGAAAAAGCCTCGGTGAATTTTTCACCGAGGCTTTTTTATGCTGCACAGCAGCGATTAGAGTGCAAAGGCATCATGGATGGCGTTGACGGCCTTTTTGCCCTGCTCCTTGTCAATCAGAACCGAAATCTTGATTTCACTGGTAGAAATCATGCTGATGTTGATGTTGTTTTCGCCCAGTGCTTCGAACATGGTGGCGGCTACACCCGGGTTGGAGAGCATACCAGCACCAACAATGGAAACCTTGGCAACATTGTCGTTAAAGTTGACACCCTTGCCGCCTACCGACTGGCAGAAGGCTTCGGCAATCTGCATGGCAGCATCCTTGTGAGCAGTGGAAACGGTAAAGCTGATGTCCTTGGTGCCCTCACGTCCGACCGACTGCAGGATGATGTCTACGTTGATTTTGCTGGCAGCCAGCGCGGAGAAAATTCTGAAAGCGATGCCCGGTTGGTCAGGAACCTCGATGACCGAGATGCGGGTGACGTCGTTGTCGAGAGCGACCCCTTTGATAAGCATTTTTTCCACTTTGCAAACCTCCTTGACAATGGTGCCCGGCACATCGCTGTGGATGCTCGAGCGCACTTCCATCTTAACAGAATATTTTTTCGCCATTTCCACCGAGCGATTGTGTAAAACATTGGCGCCGCAGGTGGCAAGCTCGAGCATCTCGTCGTAGGTAATCTCGTCGAGCTTGTGGGCATTGGGGACGATGCGCGGGTCGGTGGTGTATACGCCGTCCACATCGGTGTAGATTTCACATTTATCTGCCTTGAGCGCAGCTGCAATAGCGACTGCACTGGTATCGCTGCCGCCGCGTCCGAGGGTGGTGATGTCATCGTAGCGGTTTAAGCCCTGGAAGCCTGCGACGATGACGATGTTTTTCTTGTCCAATTCATTTTGCAGACGCTCGGTGTTAATCTTTTTGATGCGAGCATTGCGGTGGGTGGATTCGGTCAGGAAACCTGCCTGCCAGCCGGTCAGAGAGATGACCGGGTAACCCATCTGTTCGATGGCCATTGCCAGCAGTGACATGGAAATCTGCTCGCCGGTGGAAAGCAGGACATCCATCTCCCGGCTGGAGGGTTTGTCGGTGATCTCTTTGGCTTTGACAATCAGGTCATCGGTGGTGTCGCCCTGTGCGGAAACGACCGCAATGACCGAGTTGCCCTTTGCATAGGTGTCGGTGATGATCTGTGCAACGTGACGCACCCGCTCGACGTTAGCAACAGAGGAACCACCAAATTTTTGAACGATCAGATTCATATCGTTACCTCCGTTTCTGTTCCCTTGTTTGTTTGATTATAATACAAAAAAGCGCATAAATACACCCTTTTGCCGATATTTTTATGGAAATCTACCTTTCGCAGAAAAATATTCGCATTAACAGGAAGATTTTGTGCGGTTTGCTTAAACACGTTACCACAGCAAAGCACAAAAGGGTGCAGAATGCTGCCTTCTCATCCTATGCACCAAGGGCACATAGAGTGGCAGGGCGGGAAAGGGCAAGGGAAAAACAGAGAGTTTATTGCAGCACAAACAGAGTGTTTAATGGGATGATTCCCTCTGCTTGCAGCTGTGCAAGGTTTTCTTGCAAACAGCGCCGGGTCATGGTGGATGTAATCAGGGCAACCTCGGTTTTGGGTTGGTCGGGTCGAGAGAGTAGCTTGTATTCATCAAATAGCAGGGAAATATATGCCAGCTGCTGCGGGTCGGATAGACGCAGGCGTAGGTAGAAACGAGCAGGAATCTGCTGCCAGTCGAGCAGCTGGCGGTTGCACTCGTCGATACTGCCTGCCTGCCAAAACAGGGTGTCGATGGTGCCGGAGGCTTTGGCGCAGTCAATGACATCGGAGATGACTGCTGAGGCGGTAGGCAGCTTGCCTGCGCCCTTGCCATAAAACAGCACCTGCCCGGTAGCATCGCCATCTACCAGGATGCCATTGAAAACATCATCCACAGTGGAAAGCTGGCTGTCGTGCGGGACAAACATAGGAGCGACCAATGCAGACAGCCTTTGGGTGTCCGGGTCACGGTGGGCGCGGGCAATCAGCTTGATGACACCACCCCAGCTGCGGGCGTATTCGACATCCTCGCAGCTTACCTCGGTGATGCCCTGACAGTGTACCAGCTGCGGGTACAGCTGGTTTCCAAAGGCGAGGGATGCCAGAATGCAGATTTTGCGGCAGGCATCCAACCCCTGAACATCGGCAGTAGGGTCTGCTTCAGCGTAACCTAGCTGCTGCGCCATTTGCAGCGCTTGGGAAAAGCTCATCCCTTCGCGGCTCATCTTAGTTAGGATAAAGTTGGTGGTACCGTTGAGGATTCCCTGGATGTCATCAAGCTCATTGGCACCCAGACACTGATGCAGCGGGCGGATGATGGGGATACCGCCGCCGACACTGGCTTCGAACAACAGATTGACCTGGTGCTGGCGGGCAAGTGCAAGCAGCTGGGCACCCTGTGCGGCAATCAGTTCCTTGTTAGCGGTGACGACGCTCTTGTTATTTTTTAAGCAAGCAGCAATCCAGTCGCACGCAGGAGAAAGCCCGCCCATCACCTCCACAACGATGGAGATTTCCGGGTCGTGGAGAATGGTGTCAAAGTCATAGCAGAGCTTGTCCTGCCAGGGCAGCTCGGGACGAGGACGGCGCAGGTAGATATACTTAATATCCAGTGGGCAGCCTGCTTTGCGCTGGATGCTCTGACGGTTTTTGTAAAAGACCTCGACCACGCCGGAACCAACCGTTCCGCAGCCAAGTACTGCTATTTTTTTCATAAGGGATGCTCCTTTTTGATTGAGTTGACAGATAAATGAATCAGGAAACCTTGCTGACCTGTACGACCCCGTGCAGGTCGCGCAGGTGCTGCATCAGCGGCTGCTCCTCCAGGGTGACATCGGTCATACGGATGGACACAGTGACGGCAGCAATGCCATCAGAGGGAATGTTCTGATTGATGGTCAGAATGTTGGCACCGTATTCCGCAAGGTGGTTGATGACCGAGGACAGTACACCGGGGATGTCCTCCATGGTAAGGTAGAAGGTGACGATATTTCCCGAGGCGTTGGAGTTATATTCCATCACCCGGTCCTTGTACTTGTAAAAAGCGCTGCGGGAGATGTCGGCAAGGCGTACCGCCTCGGAGGAATTGCGCGCTTTGCCGGTGGCAAGATATTTTTTGGCTTCCAGCACCTTTTTAAAGATGTCGGGTGCGATGCTTTCTTCGACCAGCAGATATTTTTCTTCGTTGGACATGATAAGACCTTCCTTTCCGTATAGAGTCGGCAGATAGGCAAATTGTTTTTTTCCCGAAAACAACTGTGTAAACTATACAGAAAATATACCACGTTGCAGCCCTGCCTGCAAGCCCTGTTTTGTGGGATTTTGCAAAGAATGGGATTTTTGTCCGCCTGAGTGTGTGTCACAGGTGTACAAAGAATCATTTTGTGAAAAAAGAAAGCCTTTGCAGGTCCGTACAAAAAAAGAAGAGCGGCGGGGTGGAAAGTTGTGAAGAAAACGGTATTTTTATGCGTAGTACACTTTTTTTACAATCCTGCCTTGCCATACAGGGAGGGAGTTTGCTATAATGTGCTTGGAAAGAAACAGAAAATACCCTTTTGACCCTAAAGCCCTGCGGGGCATTTGTTTTTTACGGGACAAGAGAGGAAAAAGAAGATAGCAGGGAGGAATTGTTGATGGGTGGATTTTTTGGCGTAGCAGCAAAGAAGGACTGTGTGTTTGACCTGTTCTTTGGCGTCGACTACCACTCTCATTTGGGTACACGCCGCGCAGGTATGGCAGTATACGACCAAGAAAAGGGGTTTGACCGCGCAATCCATAACATTGAAAACGCACCATTTCGCACCAAGTTTGACCGGGAAGTCAATTCGATGCAGGGCAGCGTAGGAATTGGTTGTATCTCCGACTTTGAACCACAGCCGCTGATTGTTCGTTCCCATCACGGGACCTATGCCATCACCACGGTGGGACGCATCAACAATACCGAGGAGCTGGTGCAGGAAATCTACAGCAAAGGGCACACCCATTTTCTGGAGATGAGCGGAGGCGACACCAACCCCACCGAGCTGGTGGCTGCGCTGATTAACCAGAAGGACAACCTGATCGATGGACTGGCATATGCACAGCAGCGGATCGAAGGTTCGATGACCATTCTGCTGATGACACCAAAGGGCATCTATGCAGCAAGGGACCGGCTGGGACGTACACCGGTCAGCGTGGGCAAAAAGGAAGATGCCTGCTGCGTTTCGCTCGAGAGCTTTGCCTACCGCAACCTGGGCTACCAGGAGGAACGGGAGCTGGGTCCGGGCGAGATTGCTGTTGTTACCCCGGAGGGCGCACAGACGCTGGTGAAGCCGGGCAACAAGATGAAGATTTGTACCTTTATGTGGATTTACTACGGCTACCCGTCCTCCTCTTATGAAGGTATCGGAGTCGAAGAGATGCGCTACCGCTGCGGAGCGATGCTTGCCCGCCGCGACAAGGGTACCATTCAGGTGGATACAGTAGCGGGTGTACCGGATTCCGGTACAGCACACGCCATCGGCTATGCAAATGAGTCGGGGATTCCTTTCTCCCGCCCGTTTATCAAATATACCCCGACCTGGCCGCGCTCTTTTATGCCAAGCATCCAGAGCCAGCGCAACCTGATTGCACGCATGAAACTGATTGCAGTGCAGGAGCTGATTCGAGATAAGAGCCTGCTGCTCATCGACGACTCCATCGTTCGTGGCACCCAGCTGCGGGAGACCGGTGAATTTTTGTACGCCAGCGGAGCCAAGGAGGTACACGTCCGTCCTGCCTGCCCGCCGTTGTTCTATGGCTGCAAATACTTAAACTTCTCCCGTTCGCGCTCGGACATGGATCTGATCACCCGCCGCGTGATGATGGAGCTGGAAAACCAGATCACCCCGGAGCTGCTGAATCGTTATACCGATCCAAACACCGAGGAATATCAGCGGATGCTGGACGTCATCTGCCACAAGCTCAATGTGACCAGCTTGCGCTATCACCGCCTGGACGACATGATTGAATCGGTCGGTCTGCCGCGTGAACAGCTTTGCACCTACTGCTGGGACGGCAAAGAGGACTAAACAGCTTTTATAATACAGACAACAGGGTCAATGCCGCGGCTGCCAAACACAGGTCGAAGGGCTTGACCCTGTTTTTGCATCGGCGTCGGGATTTTGGAGAAGTTTAGGGAGATAGACATGAAATGTTTACAAATATCCTTTATGATTATCATAGAATGATTTTTCTGACGGCAAAACGGAAAGGGATGGTCAAATGAAACAGCGCAGCGCAGAGATTCTGTGCATCGGCACCGAACTTCTGATGGGAGATATTATCAACACAAACGCCGCTTATCTGGCAAAGGAGCTGGCAGGACTGGGCATCAACCTCTACCATCAAAGTGTGGTGGGGGATAACCCCGAGCGGCTGCGGCAGTCGTTGCAGCTGGCGCTAAAGCGGGCAGACATTGTCATCACCACTGGCGGGCTGGGTCCGACCTATGATGACCTGAGCAAGGAGACCATCGCAGCCTGCTTTGGCAGAACGCTTGTGATGGACGAGGATTCGCTGGCGCGCATCCAGGCGCATTTTCTGCGTTTAGGCAGGGAAATGACCGACAATAATAAAAAACAGGCGATGATGCCGCAGGGTTGTGTGATTTTCCAAAATGAAAATGGGACAGCACCCGGCTGTGCAATAGAGGGAAGCGGAGAGCTGGAAGGCAAGACTGCCATTATGCTGCCGGGTCCGCCGCGGGAGATGAAGCCGATGTTTGAACAGCAGGTCAAGCCCTATCTGCTCAAGGACAGCGATACCCGGCTGGTTTCCCACACGATGCACTTTTTTGGAATCGGAGAGTCAATGTTGGAGGACAGGCTGCGCAGTTTGATGGAAAAGAGCTTGAACCCTACGGTAGCACCCTATGCCAAGACCGGAGAGGTACAGCTGCGGGTGACCGCAAGGGTGAAAGACGGCGAGGACCCGAACGCCCTGCTCGAGCCGGTGATGGAGCAGATTCGGCAGACGGTGGGCGAATTTTTGTACGGGGTGGATGTCGGTGACCTGCAAACAGCGGTGGTACAGCTGCTGACCGAAAAAGAGCGGAAGGTAGCGGTGGCAGAAAGCTGCACAGGCGGTTACCTTGCCAAGCGCATCACCGATGTCAGCGGCTCGTCGAAGGTGTTTGAGTGCGGGGTATGCAGCTATTCCAATCGCATCAAGCATCAGCTGTTGGGTGTCAGTGAACAGACATTGGCGGAGTACGGAGCCATCTCGGAGCAGACGGCAGCGCAGATGGCATCGGGTGTGCGAAAGCTGTCGGGAGCAGACATCGGCATCTCGGTGACCGGCAATGCAGGACCGACCGCCGATGAAGGCAAAGAGGTGGGTCTTGTGTATATCGGGGTGGACAGCCCGAAACTGACCCAAGTTTTTACTCTGCACGTTAACTGTAGGGACCAGGATGCCAGGGAAACCATCCGCTATCTTGCATCCTCGCACGCGCTGAGTCTGATTTTAAAAGCCGCAGAACGGCTATAAACAAGCGACAGTCAACTTTGCAAGGTTTGAGAAATGCGCGTCGACCGATATGACTCAGGTTGTAGCGATACAGACGTATTTGCAGCAGGGATAAAGCCAAAGCTGTAAGAAAGAAAACCAAAACAAAGGCAGAGGAGGGAAGGAATGAAACCGATCTCAAGACCGGTGAGAAGAGGGTTGATCCTCTTCTTTCTGACGGTGGCGCTGGCAAGCGTCCTCCACCTTGCTTTGTGGGCGATGCAGTCCTACCAAAGCAGCAAGGTGCAGGACGGGCTGGAGCAGCTGTACCACCAGGGCGGGCTGACCATCGGACAATCCGACCCGAATCAGGGAACGCAGGAGCAGGCATCCACCGAAGGCGCAGAAGAAAATGCGGGAGGGACCTCTACGGAAAATACCAATGCAGAAACCTCCTTTGAGCCGGTGATGCTGCCGGAGTACCGCAAGCTGTATGAGATAAACAGCGACATCGTGGGGTGGCTGAACATCGGTGACGGACTGCTGAGCACACCGGTGATGCAGCGGGACAACGAATACTACCTGACCCACGACTTTTACGGCGAAGAGGATAAGCACGGGCAGGTGTTTTTGGACAAGGGCAATTCCCCGCAGCTGACCGACGACAACACCATCCTGTACGGACACAACATCACCAGTGACCGTAGCATGTTCAACATCCTGGCCCGCTATAAGGACACCGAGTTTGCTGCGGAGCATCCAGTTATTCAGCTGAATACCCTGTACAATCGCCGCCAATATGCGGTGGCAGCGGTGTACATCGTCTCCACCCGACCGGAGCATGGGGAGCTGTTTGACTACATCAGCTATTTAAAGTTCAGCACCCGCGATGCCAAGCAGGCGTATATTGCCCAGATTCAAAAGCGGTCGCTGATTGATACAGGAGTCAAGATGACAGCTGATGACCGGCTGCTGACCCTGTCCACCTGCACCTATGAATTTGCCG
>ENA-UOJR01000259-UOJR01000259.1-human-gut-metagenome-genome-assembly--contig:-C115P-NODE-259-length-81010-cov-46.297536_pt1 | contig 81010 bp, 73 predicted proteins | sample MGYA00242354_ERZ723901 | MGnify/ENA metagenome assembly ERZ723901
CAGCAATGGCTGCTCGAGGAATTCAGCGACAACGGCGAGACCGTGATGATGGCCCTGGGAGGCTCGATGTACGCGACGCCCGGGAAGGGCAAAAACGAAGTCCGCATGGCTTACGTCATCGAAAGCCACAAGATCGAGCGCGCCATGGACATTCTCAAAAAGGCCATCGAGGTCTATAACGCAAAGTAAAAAATGAATGACCCCACCTCAATTCGAAAAAGCTGATGAAACTTACGAATTTGGTGGGGTCGTTTTGTGCGCTGAAATCCTTGATACGACAGTGCTTTTTGAAGATGCCGCGCCAGGGTAAAAATGAGACATAAAAACTCAAACCATTTCAATTTGACATAGAAAACGAAAAAAACAGGTGGGACGAACATGGCTGTCTCATTCGACGTTCTCGGTGGACTTTTCTTCCACCTGATATGATGTCAGATTCTTAATGTGAGATGTGGACGTTGTGTGTTGAACCAGTGCTAAAAATTGAAGATTATAGGTCGCCCTCCTTTGCAGAAAAAGGACCATTCAAAAAGAAAATGGATCAACTCCGAACTCGTAATTCGGCTTCCTTTTTTGCCGTAAATTGACAAGGCCCTGCAAAAATACTATAATGCAGCGCATGGAACGCCGCCGTAGGCGGCATATCGCGCAGAAAAATTCTGCACACAGAAGGGGATCATTGACAGCATGAGAGAAGAGTTGGCGCTCCGACTGGAGCAGTTTCGAAAGAAGTATGTCGCGGACGAGGCGGTGCGCAGCCGCATTGCCGAGCCGCCTGTCAAATTCATCGGCGATGAGATCATGGATCTGGCGGTCGCCGCGCTGTTGCAGGGAGAGAATATCCTGCTCTCCGGCGGCAAGGCCACGGGCAAGAATATTCTGGCGGACAACCTTGCGTGGCTGTTTGCCCGTCCGGTCTACACCGTGTCGTTCCACGTGAACACCGACAGCAGCACGCTCATCGGCACCGACACCTTCACCGGCGGCGAAGTGCGGCTGCGCCGCGGCCCTGTCGCGCTCGCCGCGCAGTACGGCGGCTTCTGCATCTTAGATGAGATCAACATGGCGAAAAACGACGCTGTGGCCGTGCTGCACTCCGCGCTCGACTACCGCCGCCTCATCGACGTGCCGGGCTATGAGTGTATCCCTATCCACCCCGCCGCGCGCTTTATTGCCACGATGAACTACGGCTATGCCGGTACGCGCGAACTGAACGAAGCGCTCGTTTCGCGCTTTACGGTCATTCGCATGCCGACACTGGAGGAGGCGCAGCTCTGCGAGCTGCTGCAAAACAGCGTGCCGGAGGCATCGCGCGAGAATATCAAGCGCTGCGTCGGGCTGTTCCTTGACCTGAATGCAAAGGCCGTCAACGGTGAGATCTCGACGAATGCCGTCGACATGCGCGGCATGATCGCGGGGCTGCGCCTGATGACGGACGGCGTTGCGCCGAAGGACGCCATTGCCGTAAGCATTACGAACAAGTGCTTCGACGAGTACGAGTATGAGCTTGTGCGCGACGTGGCGCTCACGCGCTTTGCTTGAGCATATGAGTATCGGCAGAGAAGAGAGCCTCTTTTTGACCGTTTCAGAGGATCACCGCAAACGGGAGTATCCCGAGTATGTGCAGCGCATGAGCGCGCCGTTTGAGCGCGCGGGCGGTATGGCGGCGGTGTATGAAGGCGTGATCCTCGGCGGCGCGGACAAGATATACGGGCTCGATGAGCTGAACCTGTGGCTGCGGCGGCATCGCTATGCCGCCTATGATATGGACGTTTTGCTGCCCATTGCGCATCTGTGCACGGAGCGCGCGGTGCGCGCTGCGCTTGCGGAAGAGCGCCCCGGCGCCGCCGTGATGGCGGAAGAGGCGGCAGGCGAGATCCTGCGCGGCGATCTGCTGCACTACCGGCGCAGCTCGCGCGGCTGGATGTATATCTATGACCTCACGCGGCAGTTTCCCGCCGCGGCGACCGAGGGCGACCGCCGCATTTTGAAGAATTTCAACGGCTTTGAGGAGATGCTTGCGCAGTTTGATGCGCTTGCCGCGCGCAGCGAGACCTGCAAAGATGCAAGGTCGCTTGTGGAGCTTGCGGCGCTGCTGTACCGCAAGATCTTTATCCGCTATTTTGCCCCTGACCACAACCAGGACATCTTACCAGAGCGCGAAACGGAAGAGTGGGAGAGCGCAGCCGAGCCGGGCGACATTGAGTGGACGCAGACCGAGCAGCGCGAGCTTCAATACGACAAGGCGGGCGAAGCGTCGGGCGAGAGCCTCACCTTGCCGGACGATGCGCTCGACGGGATCCCGGAGTACCTTGTGCGCAACTTCGGCCCGGGCTTCCGCACGGAGCAGGAGGTGGAGGAGATCGAGAGCGCTGTCTGCACCGGTATCCACGAGGAGAGGAAACTCCTCTTTACCGACGGCCTCAGCGCAGAGGCTTACGAGGGCAATGAGCCGCGCGCCCAGTCGCTGCGCGCGAGCCGGGAGAGCAATCTCAACATGCTCGAAGAGCACGAGGACGCGGCACGCCAGGGGATCCGCAGCATTGAGCAGGCCTTTCGCAATGCGCTCAGCCTGCGCAGCGAGCCGGAGATCTACCGCGCCGACCACGGCGTGCTGCGCAACAGCGCACTCTGGAAGGTCGGCCGCTGCGAGGACCCGCAGCTTTTTGAAAAGATCGTCCGGCAGGAGCCATCTGCCGTGGTCGTGGAGCTGCTCATTGACGCAAGCGGCTCGCAGAGCGTGCGGCAGAGCATGGTGGCGCTGCAAAGCTACCTCTTCAGTGCGGCGCTCAGCCGCATTCAGATCCCGCACCGCGTGATGAGCTACTGCACTTACGGCAATTACACGGTGCTGCGGCGCTTCCGCGACTACGACGACAAGAGCGAGGCCGACCGCCGTATTTTGGAATACCGCGCCACATCCAATAACCGCGACGGGCTCGCGCTGGCCGCGGCGGGACTCGACCTTAAAAAGCGGCATGAGGAGCACAAGATCGTCATTGTCTTCAGTGACGGATTGCCCAACGACATGGTCAGCGGCCGCAAGCGCGAGGGAATGCCGGAAACCTATGTCGGCGACGCCGCCATCCGCGACACCTGCTTTCAGGTGCGAAAGCTGCGGCGGGAAGGCGCTCGGGTCATCGGTATTTTCCTTGGCGAGGACGGAGAGCTTGAAAACGAGCGTATGATCTACGGCGCGTCGTTCCTGCGTATCCGCCGGGCGGAGGACTTTGCAGGAAGCGCCGGCAGACGCCTGAGCGAAACGCTGCTGAACCTTTGATGACGGCGGAGCGAACGCTGCCTGAAAGAAAGATTTATTGGAGAAAAAGGAACCCGCCGGTTTGCAAACCGGTGGGTTCCTTTTTTGCTTTGTCATTTTTCGCCGGGCTGCGGCGTGTTGTCGAGCAGCATCTGCCGCAGCCGCTTGGCGGCAACGCTCAGCGGCTGCGTTTTGCGCTGGTAGAGATACAGCTCGCGCGGCGCGATCGGCTCGGTCAGCGTGACGGGATAGATGCCGCTTTCTTCCGGCGAGCCGAAAAGCATCTCATGCGGCACAAAGCCGACACCGAGGTTGCTCTGCACCACGGGCAGCACCTGCGCCGTGGTCTCCACCTCAACGTCGGGGGCGAAGGCGAGATCGTGACGCAGGAAAAGCTCTGCATAGAAGTCGTGCGACGAGGTGCCCTCGATCAGGCTGATGATCGGGTATTCGGCGAGCTTTTGCAGGGAGACGGCCTCCTTTGTGAGTTCCGGAAAGGCGGAACCGCAGATGGGGATCTCCTGGATCTCGTCAATTTTCTGCGCGCTGAGCGAATCCGGCACGGAAGCGCCCTTTGCCAGGATCGCAAAGTCAGCAAGACCGTTCTGCACGGCGGCAAGGCCGTCGGGCGCGGAGTGGTTCGTCAGGCAGATGCGCACGTGCGGATATTCGCGGCGATAGCGCGCGAGCACCTGCAAAATACGGGCGCGCAGGGCAAGGCTGCTGGCGGCGATGTGAACGATGCCGCTTTGCAGGCTCTGGTCGGAAAGGATCTCCGCTTCGCCGGCCTCAATGCTCTCAAAGGCGACGGCAATGTGCGCATAGAGCTTTTCCCCCTCCGGCGTGAGGCGTACGCCCTGCGGCGAGCGGAAGAACAGCGCGCAGCCAAGCTCGGATTCGAGCCGGCGGATCATGCGTGTCACGTTGGGCTGGTTGTTGTAAAGGGCGGCGGCAGCCTGCGAAAAGCTGCGGTATTTGGCCGCATAGTAAAAGATGCGGTAGCTGTCGTAACTGATGTTCATAATGGAGAAAGGCTCCCCTGAAAAATATCTGAAAAATAAGCGGGCGGTATGCGCGCCGGCAAAAAAACGGCAGTCCGCACCGCGCAGATCTTTTTATTCATTGTAGCAGAAGCGCGGCATGGGTGCAAGCCCGCGTTTTTTATGTCGAGCGGGAGGAAAACTTGACAAAAAGTAAACGCCGTTTCATGCGGCGAAAAATGCCGTAAACGCAAGGAAAACGCCGGGGCATAACAAAATGACATATCTGCCATGTCAAGAAGATATTTCGTTTCTTTCGCAGGGGTGAGTATAATGGCTCGCGTTGAAGATTTATCGGATAGGGAGGACTATCATGTTTGCACAGATCGTGGCAATTTGTATTTTTCTTGCAATGTTTATGCTTATCATTCTGGATAAGTTTGAGCGGCATTACGTTACGCTCGGCAGCGGCGCGCTCGTGCTGGTGCTGGTGTTCGGCATTTGCATGCGCTCGATGAGCGCCATCTGGGAGACACTCAATTTCGGCGCTTTTTTTGAAAGCTCCTTCTGGTACGGAGCGAGCGAGGAGAGCACGGCGGGCATCAACTGGTCGACGGTGGTCTTTATCGCGGGGATGATGATCATGGTCGAGGGACTCGGCAAGGCGGGCTTTTTCCGCTGGCTGTGCCTGACGCTTGCCAAGCTCGTGCGCTATCGCACGGTGCCGCTGCTCATCTGCTTTATGGCGCTTTCCGCATTCCTTGCAATGTTCATCGACAGCATCACGGTCGTGCTGTTTCTCGCCACCGTTACGCTCGAGCTGGCGCAGACGATGAAATTCGACCCCGTGCCGATGATCTTATCGGAGATCTTCTGCGCAAATCTGGGCGGCGCGGCGACGATGTGCGGCGACCCGCCGAACATCATCATCGGCACCTCGCTCGGCTACACATTCTTCGACTTTATCGAAAATACCGGCGTGGTCGTGGCGGTCTGCTTTGTGCTGATCCTCATTTATTTTACGTTCTGCTTCCGCAAGGAACTCAAGCGCACCGAGCAGGCCAACGGCGGCCCCGTCACCTGCCCCGAGCCGTCCACGGCCATCAAAAACAAGGCGGCGTTCCTCTCGAGCGCGGTGGTGTTTCTGATCGCGGTTGCGCTGCTCATCACCCATGCGCAGACGGAACTGACCGTTGCCTGCATCGGCGTGATCGTTGCGGCGCTGACGCTCGCCGTTTTGGGCTTGACCAGCGGCAAAAAATCTGTTATAGAAATTATGAGAGGCGTGGACTATCAGACGCTGCTCTTTTTCATCGGCCTGTTCGTTTCTGTGGCGGGGCTTGAAAAGACCGGCGTTCTCAATGTGATCGCAAACTTCATCATGTCTGTCAGTCAGGGCAATATTGCAGTCATTGTGATCATTATTCTGTGGGTCTCGGCCATCACGAGCGCTTTTGTCGACAATATCCCCTTTGCCGCCACCATGATCCCCGTGATCCGCGCCATCGCCGCGGCGGAGGGCATGGACATCGGCGTGCTTGCCTGGGCGCTTTCCCTCGGCACCGACCTTGGCGGCAACGCGACGCCCATCGGCGCGAGCGCCAACGTTGTCGGCACTTCAGCCTCCGCCAAGGGCGGATACCCCATCGGCTGGGGACGCTACTGCAAGTATTGTGTCCCTGCGACCATCATTGTTATGGCGGCGTCCACGGTTTATCTGTTCCTGCGTTATCTGTAAAATAAAAAAGGAGTGCGAGGCTATGAAAAACCAGATCATCATTGCGCTGGGCCGCGAGCACGGCAGCGGCGGACATTACATCGCCGATATGATCGCCAAGGAGTTCGGCATCAAGCTTTACGATAAGGACTCCATCGAGGCGGAGATCGTTTCGGATGGATACAGCGAAGAGCTGATCCGCAAGATGGACGAAAAGCCCGTCAACTTTTTCGCCTCCCGCCGCGTCGGAAAGTACTCCAATTCGCTGGAAGTCAACGTGGCGGAGAAGACCTTTGCCATGCTGCGCAGCAAGGCGGCAAGCGGCGAGAGCTTTCTGATCATCGGCCGCTGCGGCGAGCAGGTGCTCAAGGATAACCCCAACCTGATCAGCATTTTCATCTGCGGCAACCAGCAGTTCAAGCTCATGCGCGTCATGGATAAGCTGGGTGTCGATGCGGAGAAGGCGATTGAAGAGATCAAGGCGGTCGACCGTTCCCGCAAGAATTACCACAACTACTACTGCGAGACGAAGTGGGGCGATGCGCGTGGCTATGACATGACCGTCAAGAGCGATGTGCTCGGCTGCGAGGAAACGGCAAAGATGCTGATCGCCTACATTCGCAGCTTCATGGAGCAGGAGTAAAAACCGATCGGAACGTTGAAGCGGAAGGAGCGAAGATACGATGAAAAACAGGATCGTCACCATCAGCCGCGAATTTGGCAGCGGCGGACGCACCATCGGCAAAAAGGTCGCGGAAAAGCTCGGTATTCCCTGCTACGACTCCGAACTGATCCAGAAGATCGCCGAGGAGAGCGGATTTGCGGAGAATTACGTCAAGGAGGCGGGCGAGTATGTGCCCGGCGGCTTCCTGTCCTCGGTGCTGGCAAACCGCGCATTCGGGCCAACCAATGAGGACATTCTCTGGGAGACACAGTGCCGCGTGATCATGGAGCTTGCAGAAAAAGGCCCCTGCGTTATCGTGGGCCGCTGCGCGGACTATCTTTTGCAGAATAAGGCCGACTGCCTCAAGGTGTTTATCCATGCGGATATGGCGTTCCGTGCCAAGCGCATCGTCGAGGTCTACGGCGAGCGCGAGCAGTCGCCTGAGCAGCGCCTGCGCGACAAGGACAAGCGCCGTGCAGCGTACCACCGCTTTTACACGGATATGAAGTGGGGCGATGCGAGAAATTATCACATCGCGCTCGACAGCGGTGCACTCGGCATCGACAAATGCGCTGATATGATCGCAAGCCTCTATTAAGGCCGGGATCGGCGGTTCAAAAAAGAGAAAAGGGAGAAGCTGCATAGCAGCTTCTCCCTTTTTATCAGTTTTCTTTGGCGAGACCGGGGATATTGACGCCGATGCCGTTGACCTCCACGCCGTCGTCGGCGGGAATGAGCAGGTACTTGCGCCCGTCGATGACGCGCGCTTCGATCATGTAGCTGTTCTCCGGCGCGACGGAAATCTTGACCTCGGGCGTCGTGATCTCAAACTTTTTGCTCTCGATGATGTTGTTCGGGTTCAGCGCGGCGTTTTCGCCGTATTGCGCGTCGCATTCGCGCTGAAACGCTTCGATCTGCTCATCTGCAATGCCGCTGTTTGCGAGGATCCCGCCCACGTCGCTTGCCGTCAGCTCCAGCGGTTCGGGGTCTCGGCTCTCCTTGTGATCCTCGATGCGGGCACGAATTTGCTCATGCACGGACTGGACAACATCGTAGCTGCAATCCTTGTCGAGCGCGTCTGCAAGCGCCGAGCCGAAGGCATTCTTCTGCTCCTCGGCGGACATCGGCGGTTCGACGCGAAAGAGCGCGTCGATGACCTCCTCGTGCAGCTCGGCGGCATTTTTCGAGTAGAAAAGCACATTGTAGATGTTCGCCGAGCGGCCGTCGAAGGCGGGATAGAGGAAGCCGAGTTCTGGCGGGGAAGCGATGTAGCCCGTAGAGCTTGAGTGGAACTCGCTCTGGTCGAGATCGTAGCGCAGCTCAAGCGTCGGTGCCTTGACGGGGCAGATGGAGCAGACGAAATACTTAAAGACCTCGCTCGAGGCATCGTGCTGCAATTCGTCATCCTTGCCGCGGTGAGGCACGTCGTAAGCGTCGGCGGCAAGCAGGATCAGATAGTTTGTCTCGCCCATGTCGATGCATTCGATGATCTTGCGGCAAAGCGTCTCGCGCGAGGCGGGATCCTTCAGTTCCGTCTGGCGCAGCGTCTGCAAGAGGCGGTGCTCGTCGCTGTCGGCCACTTGCTGTGTAGAAAACACCACGTCAACGAGGTTTTTGCCCAGCGCGCCGGAGAGAGATTTTTTTAAGAGACCTAAGTACATCTCCTGCTCTTCCTGCCGCATGAGACCCATCGAGGCGTCTACCCATGAGATGATCTCGCGGTTGGAGTTGACGTAGCAGCCGTAAATGCGGCTGAAATTATTTTTATCGAGCCGGAAGCGCCGGCGCAGTTCGTTGAGTTCTTTCTGGTTCATGGCCTGTCCTTTCCTTTGCAAAGTGTCGTATAACCGATTTTACCACGCGTCTGCCGCCGCGGCAAGGGGAGAAGTGGCGTATCAGCGCCCTGCTGTGTCCGAAATGCAAGAGAAGATGCAAAACGCTTGATGCGGTGAAATGTACGCAATACGCGCACATTATTGACAAATACCGCGCAAATCATTGAAAAATTCAATAAAATGTCCGCGCTTCATGGCATTTTAACACTGATTTTGTGCCTGCTTTTTATCAAAAAGACTATGGAAACGGAATCGCGATGGCGGTTTTACATAAAAAATGAAAGACACATTGCACTTTCCTCATAGAAGTGCAGTGATTCTTTCATTTCCTTGTTGATTCTGACTGTTGCAAAAAGAGAAAAAGGGGATAGAATAAAGCCTCGCAAAATGAAACGGACAAGAAATTCGAAGAATAGAGAACTGGAGAGGAGACCAACATGTCATACCATTTTCTGATGGATCTTGCGCTGATCCTGCTGAGTACGAAGGTCCTGGGACTTGTCGCACAGAAATTTCAGATGCCGCAGGTCGTAGGCGCGCTGATCGCGGGCCTGATCCTCAGCCCCGCAGGACTTGGACTTCTGTCGGAAACGGAGTTCACGGCGCAGCTCAGCGAGCTTGGCGTTATCGTGTTGATGTTCTCTGCCGGTATGGGAACGGACATCAAGGAGCTGAAAAACAGCGGCAAGGCGGGCTTCATGGTTGCCGTTCTCGGTGTGGTCGCGCCGTTCCTTATGGGTACGGCGCTTGCCTGGGGCGCAGATGAGCTTGGCCTCATCGAGACCACCGGCTTTCTGGAAAGCGTCTTCACCGGCACGATCCTGACGGCGACCTCCGTGAGCATCACGGTCGAAACGCTCAAGGAGATGAAAAAGCTCGAAACCAAGGTTGGCAACACGATCCTGGCCGCTGCGCTCATTGACGATGTGCTCGGCCTCATCGCGCTCACGCTTGTGTGCAGCCTCGCCGGCGGAGATGAGAGCATCGGCATGGTGCTGCTCAAGATCGCGGGATTCTTTGTCTTTGCCTTCGTGGTCGGCTTCGCCGCCAACCGCGTCTTTTGCTGGATGCTCAAGCGCCAGCACGGCTGGGCAAGCCACCGCAACTCCGTCTTTGCCTTCGTCCTCTGCCTTGTGATGGCCTACTGCGCTGAGGAGTTTTTTGGCGTTGCCGATATTACAGGCGCTTACGCCGCGGGTCTTGCCGTGGCCTGCACGCCCAAGGGAACCTATATTCAGACGAAGTACAATCCCCTGGGGTATCTGCTGCTCACGCCGGTCTTTTTTGCGAGCATCGGCATCAACGTGCAGATCACGGGGCTCACAGGCGGCATGCTTGCCTTTTCTCTTCTCCTGCTGCTGATTTCGATCATTTCCAAGCTCCTTGGCTGCGGCCTGGGCGCCAAGGCCTGCCATTTCAGCACGCGCGAAAGCATTCAGGTCGGAGCGGGCATGGCCTGCCGCGGCGAAGTCGCGCTGATTGTCGCCAACCGTGGCCTTTCGATGGGCGTGCTGTCGAGCGCGATGATGACGCCGGTCATCATCACGGTCGTCTGCGGCACGATCTTAACGCCGATCCTGCTCAAGCTCTCTTTCCGCGGCCATCAGGAGTCTGAGCTTGTGCAGAACAACATTGCCGACCGCATGGCCAAGCACCGTCAGCTCGATATCATTACTCAGCAGCTTTTGCAGCAGGACGAACAGCTGATGAAAAAGCACTGAGCGCGATGCGAATAAGAGAAGAGAGCCTTCACCGACGGTGAAGGCTCTCATTTTTGATTTCAGGCCGTTTCGAAGCCAACGATCACGCCGCCGCGCTCGGCGTAGTAACTGCAAAGGCCGGTGCAGGGGCGGATCTCGATCTCCGTCCACGGGAAACGGTCGCGCAGCGCTGCGGCAAGCGCACCGGCGGTCTCGGGGTTTTCTGCATGGTGGATGCGCACCTTGCCGCCGCGATAGCCGAAGCGGTACATCTCGTCCACCAGTGCATTGCGGGCTTTTTTGTCGCCGCGGCATTTTTCCACCGGCTCGATGGTGCCCTGTTCGCTCGCCTTTGCCAGGATCTGAATGCCGAGAATGCCAACGGCGCCGGCGGCGAGCTTGCTCACGCGCCCGTTCTGCGCAAGGTTGTGGATCGAGCGCAGAATGAAGAGGAGATGGGTCGAGGCGAGATAGTCCTGCCCTGCTTTACAGATCTCATCAAAGGATTTGCCTTCGCGGATGAGGTCTGCGAGCTTTTCGATGAGCAGCAGCATCTCAGGCCCCGTGCTCAGCGAGTCGAAAATATGGATCTTTGCCTCCGGGTGGGACTGGAGATAGAGGTCGCGCGCGGCTACGGCTGAAGCACAGGTGCCGGACAGCGCGCCTGTGATGGTGACGACGAAAATCTCGTCCGCGCCGGAAAACGCCTGGAGCCAGGCGTCGAGGCCGGGACAGGCCGTGCCGGATTTTCCGTTGTAGGAAGCAAGATAGTCGAGCATCTTGGCGGTATCGAGCGTTCCGTCGTCTACAAATTCGCGCTCTCCCGCGCGAATGGTCATGGGAATGGACTGAAAGCAAACGCCCTCCAACGCCGAAATGTTGGCGGAAGAGTCGGCGATAATTTTCATCATGGGGAGATCCTCCAAAAAACGGTTATTCATAAACTGGTAGTCGGACAAAATGTCTTGGACTACAATACAACGTTTTTTAAAAACTGTCAATCGGTTTTTGAAAAACTTGTTGACATTCTTTTGCAGGAAGACTAAGATGATGAAAACGCAGCTTGAATGGGGGGATCGCCATGGACGAGAACAAACGCAGCCATCTTGCGGAGTCGGTCCGCAGCTTTCATATCCCACGGCTCGGGGAGATCCCGGACGTGGGGTTGTATCTGGAACAGGTCACACGTTATGTCAATCGAACCATCGCGGGATGCGGGCTGGGCCCTATCACATCTTCGATGGTCAGCAATTATGTTAAGCAGAAGATCATTCCCGGCCCTGAGAAAAAAGCCTATGGTGCAGAGAGCATCGCGTATCTCATTTTTGTTTCGTGTATCAAAAATGTTGCCACAATGGACGATATCCGTACGCTTATCGCCATTCAGCGCGCGACTTATGACCTGCCGACTGCATATCACTACTTCTGCGAAGAGTTTGAAAACCTGATCTGCTATATCTTCGGTGCGAGCGACCAGCTCAAGAGCGTCGGCAAGGATAAAACGGATGAGAAGCTGCTGCTGCGCTCGGCGCTGCTCAGTGTGACGCATAAGCTCTATCTCGATGCGTACTTGCGCTTGCTGCGCGAGGAGGGAGCGGTGCGGCAGGAAAAAACGCAATAGCGGCAGGAACGGCGCATTCTTGATCGACGCGGGCGCGCCGCGCCTGCTGGCAAGCGAAGAAGAAAAACTATGAAAAAAGTCCTTGGATCGGCAAGATCCAAGGACTTTTGTTTTTCAGGCATCAAGCACGATGCGCGTGCGCTCCATCACCACAACGAGGACGGGAATGAGCACGAGCTGCAAAATGATACCGGGGAGGGCCATCGTGACCGCACCGGAGAGGAACATTGTAAGGTTGAATGTCGTACTGCGAAGACCCGCGAGCAGGAACTGTACAAGCCCCCACACGAGACGGCCTGCAAGCATCGCGGTGATGAGGGAGAGGTAGATGCGGCCGCCGCGCCCATTGAGTTTACGGTACAGCCGGCCCGACACCGCGCCGTAGGTTGCCATTTCAAAGGCCATGGGGATGGCGACCCAGATCGGCGGCATACCGAACATCGAGCGCAGCAGGGGAGAGAGGAAGCCGACCGCAAGACCCCACGGCCAGCCGCACAAAAAGCCGCACAGCAGCGCGGGAATGTGCATGGGGCAGAGCATCGAGCCGATCTTGGGGACTTGGCCGGTCAAAAACGGCAGTACCATCGCAAGGGCGAGGCAGAGCGCGGAATAGGTGAGCTTTCTCACAGCGGAGGAATTGCGGGTGAAAATGGCGGCGTGATCCATGAATTTCTTCTCCGTTTCTTTCAACAGTGCGCGGCGCTGTTTGTGTCAATGCGGGAATCTTACCAAAAATGTAGAGGGCTGTCAAGGCTTGCTCCCTTGCGCGAAACGGCAAAAGATGCTATCATCAGCATGACTTTTTGAAAAGGGGGCAGTACTGCCATGAACGACCGTTTCCCGGAGTATATCCGTCCGCTCCTTGCGCGCATCGACCGCCTGATGGCGGAACGGGAGCGTGTGCTCATTGCCATCGACGGCGGCAGTGCAAGCGGCAAAACGACGCTGGGAGCGCTGCTGCAAAGCATTTACGCCTGCCCCGTTTTCCACATGGACGACTTTTTCCTCCGCCCCGAGCAGCGCACGCCGGAGCGGTTTTCAGAGCTGGGCGGCAATGTCGACCGCGAGCGCTTTTTGTCGGAAGTCCTGCTGCCGCTGCGCGAAGGGAAGGCGGTCGACTACCGCCGCTTCGACTGCAAGACCTTTACCATCGCCTCACCGCGCAGGATCGAGCCGGGAAGGCTCAACATCATCGAGGGTGCCTATGCCATGCACCCCGACCTTGCGCCGTACTATGACCTTACAGTGTTTCTTGCCGTTTCGGCAGAAAAACAGCGCGAGCGCATCCTCAAACGGAATGCGCCCGCGCAGGCAGAGTTGTTTTTCGATCGCTGGATCCCCTTCGAGCAGCGCTATTTTGCGGCGCTCAATGTGCCCGAGCGCTGCGATCTCACGATTTTTCTTGACGATCAGACGAGCGTGCCGTAAGGCGCGATGCCGAGCATGTACTCGACTCCAATGGCCACGAGCACCACGAGCAGCGAGATGATGAAGCCGTGCAGCATCGGCTTTGCGCCGGACTTGCACAGGTCGGCAAAGCTCGTGTTGAGACCGATGGCGGCAAGCGCTGCGACCATCAGAAACTTGCTGATGCTCTTGAGCGTAGCGGCAAGAGACGCGGGGATGACGCCGACGCTGCACAGAATGGACATCGCAAGGAAGCCAAGGATGAACCAGGGGAAAACGGACTTCATATTGACCTTGACGCCATGGTCGCCGCTTTGCGCGGCGGCCTTTTTCTTGAGGTGTACACTAATGGCGGCAAAGACCAGCACCGACGGGATGATGGCAAGCGTGCGCGTCAGCTTGACCATGGTGGCAAAGTCGCCCGCGGCCTCGCTGAAGGCGTAGCCCGTCGCCACGACGCTCGACGTATCGTTGACCGCCGTGCCGGCCCACAGGCCGAAGGCTGCGTCGGAAAGACCCATCGCACGGCCAAGCAGCGGAAACACGACGACCATGATCGTATCAAAGAGGAATGTTGCCGACATGCCGTAGGCAATGTCCATATCCGTCGCCTCGATAACGGGCGCGATGGCGGCGATGGCGCTGCCGCCGCAGATGCCCGTGCCTGCATTGATGAGGCTGCTCGTCTTCCAGTCAAGCCCCAGTGCCTTGCCGATCACATAGCCGAGGCCGAAGCAGGTTGCAAGCGTGAAGAGCATGACGGTGAGCGAGAATTTGCCGACCGTGAGGACGGTCGTGATGTTGAGACTCGCGCCGAGCAGAATGATGGCGAATTTGAGGATCTTCTTCGAGGTGAACTTGATGCCGGGCCTGGTCTTTTCGTTCGGTGCGTAGAAGCGGTTGACGATCATGCCGATGAACATGGCGATGACCGACGCGCCGATGAGGTGCAGCCCCGCGGATTCCTCCAGCTGCTCCAAAAGCTTTGCCGCCACGGCGATGACAAGCGCGATGGCGCAGCCGGGCAGCATTTTTTTTGCGGTTTCGATGAATTTCATGGTGTATTTTTCTCCTCCAAAGCTTGTTGCTGCTGTATTATATCATTGACTTGTGATATAATACAGTTATAAATAAGAATATGTTGATTCCTGTTTGTTATTGACGGGGGAGGGGGAAGAATGGATCAGCGGCTTGAGACCTTTTTGACCGTATGCAGCACCATGAACTATCGCAGGACGGCAGAGCGGCTGCACCTGACGCAGCCTGCCGTGACCAAGCAGATCCAGGCGCTTGAAGCGTTGTACGGCGTGCGCCTTTTTACCTACGACAGCCGAAAACTCAAAAAAACGCCGCAGGGCGAAACGCTGGAGATCTACACCATCAGCCAGCGCTATCAGGACGAGGAGCTGCGCCGCGCGCTCAGGCGGCAGGAAAAGACGAGCCTGCGCATCGGCGCGACGAAATCCATCGGCGACTATATTCTGCCGCCGCAGATCAGCCGATTTCTCAAAGAACCGGACAACGAGCTGTTTTTTACCGTGGACAATACCGCGCATCTGCTTGCCCAACTCGAGGGCGGAGAGCTTGACTTTGTCGTGCTTGAGGGTATTTTTGACAAGAGCCGATACGAGAGCTTTCTGCTGCGCGATGAGCCTTATATCGGTATTTGCGCGAAAGACCACCCCTTTTCGGGGCGCGAGGTAACGATGGACGAGCTTTTTTCCGAGCGGCTCATCCTGCGCGAGCCGGGCTCCGGTACGCGCAACATCTTAGAGCGCGAGCTCCAGCAGTGCGGCTATACGCCCGATGCCTTCCGCTCCAATGTCTGCATCAGCAGCTTCAAGCTCATCCGCCACCTGGTCAGCGAAGGCTGCGGCGTGAGCTTCCTCTATGAGGCGGTGGTCAAGGACGATACGCAGTTTGGACGGTTTTCCTGTCCGCCGCTCACGGGCGTGCACGAGCTGAATGTCGTCTGCCTTAAGCACACAGATGCACCGACGCTTGCCCACCGATTCCTTGATGTGTAAGTGAAAAAAGAGAGACGCCCTCGGCGTCTCTCTTTTTTATTGCGTTTGTTCCAGCTTGAAAACCGAAGGAATGATCTTCCCATCCTTACATTCCAGCACGGCGTAGGTCGGCCTGCGGGGATCGCCGATCGAGCCGGGGTTGAGCAGCATCGGCCGTGCCGACGCGTCCACGAGCGGCACGTGCGTGTGACCGAAGAGCAGAAGATCGGCGTTCTGCTCCAGCGCACGGTACTGCGCGCGCAGCAGCCCCGTCTTCACGCCCATCGTGTGTCCGTGCGCAATGAGCACGCGGTGATCGTCTAAGATGAGCACGCGCTCGAGCGCCTCAAAGCGACCAAAGTCGCAGTTGCCCGGCACCTGCTCGAGCGGCAGGCGGGGGAAAAGCTCGTGCAGCTCCTCCGCGTCGCGCCAGCAGTCGCCAAGGTGAATGATGCCGTCCGGCTTCTCACGCTCCACGGCGCGCACCATATTGTCCACATTGCCGTGGGAATCGGATAATACAAGGTACTTCATCGCGCTCACAGGAAGTTGTCGAGTTCACGCTCGACCTCGGGCATTTTCTTGACCTGCGGCTTATCGATGCGATAGCCGCCCTTCACGACCATATCGAGCGTGCGCAGCGCGCTCGGACTTTTGAGCGGGTCGTCCGTGCAGACGATGAGATCAGCCTGCTTGTCGGCTTCAATGCTGCCGGTCACATCGCCGATGCCCGCGAGACGCGCGTTCAGCTTCGTTGCGCTGTAGAGCGCGAAGGCAGGCGTCACGCCGCAGTATTTGACAAAGTGGTTCAGCTCACGCCACATGTCGTAATGCGTGATGTAGGGGCAGCCCACGTCCGTGCCGAGACCGACGGGCACGCCGGAAGCAAGGTTTGTTTTTGCCAGCGCGATGATGCCGTCAAAGACGATCTTGCCGTTTTCCTGCTGCTCATAGGTCGCGTGCGAGATGCTGCGGTCGAAGAGCGCATAGGGAAGGGCGGGGGAGATGGTCGAGATCTGGAAGGCGCCGCGCGCTTTGAAGAGGTCGAGCATCTCCTGCGTCGGCTGCGCGCCGTGCTCGATGGAATCCACGCCGTTTTGCAGCGCGACGATCACACCCTCGGGGCTTTCAACGTGCGCCGCGACGAGCATGCCGAGAGAATGCGCCTTGTCGCACGCGGCCCTGACGAGCGCGGGGGGCATGCGCAGCACGCCCGGCTCGCCCACGACCTCGGCGTCCAGCACGCCGCCGGTGATCATCAGCTTGATGAGGTCGGGCTTGTCCCCGGCGATCTTCTCAACGAAGGCAGCGGCTTCCGCCGCCGTATGCGCCTCATAGGCGAGCGAGCCCGCCATGTGTCCGCCGGGGACGGAGACTGCCATATTCGAGGCCAGCACGCGCGGGGCGAGAATTTTACCCGCCGCCGCGAGATCGCGGATGCGCGTGTCGTAATCCGCCACGCCGCCGACGGTGCGGATCGTCGTCACGCCGGAGAGCAGCTCGGTTTTGGCGTAGCTCTCGCACAGATTGACGCCGATCTTGTTCATCAAGCCGCAGGAGGTGATGAGTTTCACGAGTTTTTTCGGGTCGCTTGCTTTTTTCTTCGGCTTGCCCGAAGCAGGGAGGTGCACGTGCATATTGATGAGACCCGGCAGCACATACCTGCCGCCGAGGTCGACGGTTTCATAGCCTGCGGGGATGTGCTGCGCGTCGGTAATTTCGGCGATCTTCTCGCCGTCGATGCAGACGGCTTTGCCCGTCTGCGGCTCCATGTGCTCAGAGCCGTCTAAGATCACGCAATTCGTCAGCGCGTATCGTTTGTTGTTGTGGTACATCGGAGTAATCCGCCTTTCTGGACTTATCGGACCTGACCGCTGCCGGTGATGACATATTTGTAGGTGCTCAGCTCATCAAGACCCATCGGCCCGCGCGCGTGGAGCTTCTGCGTCGAAATGCCCATCTCGCAGCCAAGGCCGAACTCGCCGCCGTCGGTAAAGCGGGTGGAAACATTGACATACACTGCCGCGCTGTCGACTTCGTCGACAAAGCGCGCCGCAGCGTCCTTGTTTTCCGTCACGATGCAGTCACTGTGGTGCGTGGAGTGCTGCTGGACATGCGCGATGGCGGCATCGAGATCGTCCACGACCGCCACGGCGAGAATGTAGTCGAGAAATTCCGTGTCGAAGTCGCGTTCTGTTGCACTTGTGCCGGGAATGATCTCCGCTGCGGCCTCATCAAGGCGCAGTTCCACAGGGGCGAGACCCGCTGCCTTGCGCTCGTCGACGAGCGCGGTGCGGAGCTTGGGCAGAAATTCCTTCGCCACTGCCCGGTGAACGAGACAGACCTCCTCCGCATTGCAGACGGACGGACGGCTCGTCTTGGCGTTCACAATGATCTTTACCGCCATGTCAAGGTCGGCGTCCTTGTCAACATACACATGGCAGATGCCCGTGCCGGTCTCGATGCAGGGAACGGTTGCATTTTCGACGCAGGCGCGGATCAGCCCCGCGCCGCCGCGCGGGATCAGAAGATCGACAAGGCCGTCCGCCGTCATCAGCGCCTGTGCGCTCGCGTGCGTCGTGTCCTCGACGATGTTGACGATATCGGGGTCGCCGCCGACGGATTCGATGCCCGCCTTGAGCGCTGTGACGATGGCGTGGGAAGAACGGTACGCCTCCTTGCCGCTGCGCAGCATGCACACATTGCCGCTCTTGATGCACAGCGCTGCTGCGTCTGAGGTGACATTCGGGCGGCTTTCATAGATGATGGCGACCAGACCGAGCGGCACCTGCCGCTTGGTGATGGTCATGCCGTTGGGGCGGGTGAACTGCGCCAGCGCGCGCCCCACATGGTCGGGCAGCTCCGCCGCCTCGCGGATCCCATCTGACATCGCGTGAATACGCGCTTGTGTCAGTGCGAGCCGGTCGAGCATGACATCGGAGATGCTTCCCCTTGCAGCGTCCATATCCTTTTGGTTTTCGCGCAGAATGTCAGCCTGATTTGCTTCAAGACTTTCTGCCATGGCGAGCAGCAGACGATTTTTTTCCTCTGCATTTGCGCTGCGGATGCTGCCCCAGGCAGCCTTCGTCTTTTTCAGTAGATCAATGGTCGTCATGTTCAATCCTTCTTTACCGTAAATCTTGTGCCTACGCGCTTGCCGGCGGCAACATCATAGAGAATATCGGGCGTCTGTCCGTTGGCAATGACCATTTCGCAGCCTGCCGCCGTCGCCATCTGCGCGGCGCGGAGCTTGGTCGCCATGCCGCCCGTACCGAGATTCGAGCCGCTGCCGCCGCCGAGCGAGATGATATGCTCGTCGATGATGTCTACCGTGTCGATGAGTTTTGCATCGGGGGTCTTGCGCGGGTCACCGTCAAAGAGTCCGTCGATGTCTGAGAGCAGGATCAAAAGATCCGCCTTGACCGTCACAGCCACGATAGCAGAGAGCGTATCGTTATCGCCGATGCCGAACTCTGCGGTGGAGATGGTGTCATTTTCATTGATGATCGGCAGTGCGCCAAGCTCTAAGAGCCGCGCGAGCGTATTGTGGAAGTTCTCGCGGCGGCTGCCGCCCTCTTCAATATCGGGCGCGGTGATCAAGAGCTGTGCAACAGTGTGGTTATACTCCGTAAAGAGCTTATCATAGGTGTACATCAGCTCGCACTGGCCGACTGCGGCGGAAGCCTGCTTGGTCGGCACGTCCTTTGGCCGCTCGCGCAGATTCAGCTTGCCAAAGCCCATCGCAATGGCGCCGGAGGAAACGAGAATGATCTCGTGTCCCATGTTTTTCAGGTCGCTTAAAACCTTGCACAGCCTTTCCATGCGCTGAATGTTGAGTCGCCCCGTGGGGTGCGCCAGTGTGGAGGTGCCAACCTTAACGACGATCCTCATATCATGATCCCTCCGATCGAAAGACGGGCGCGCATACGGCGCGCGTCTGGAATTTGCCTATGATTATACCGCGCGCATCACGCTTTTGCACTAATTTTTTACAATTTTACAGTAAATAAGCGTATCTGCATAAAAAAAGAAGGTGCACCGGCGGCGCACCTTCGCAATATGACGGATTTCCGGTCAAAACGGCTTTCTGGCGACCTCGAGGATCGTGTCAAGCATGCCCTGGATCTGCGGCGTGATGACCTTGTTTCTGTGGTAGAGCACCTGCCGCCACTGGCTCATCTGGCAGTCTGCCACGGGAATGATGGCAAGGTTGCCCTTATGAATGCTCATTTTTGCCGTGTAGCGCGGCAGCACAGAGAGAAACTCCGGATTCTCGCGAATGAGCTTGAGCGCGAGCGTATCGCTTTCAAGCGCCAGGAACGGCTCCACGCTCAGGTCCTGGCGCGCAAGTTCGCGGTCGAACTGGTCGCGGTAGGGGTTGCCATGGTTCATCAGAATGAACGGGTGGTTCACAAGGTCGGCAAGACGCACGTCCGCGCGGGTGGAGAGGGGGTTTCTCGTATTCGTTACGATGACCACGTCCTCCTGCGCTTCGAAGATCTTGACGAACTGCGTGTCAAAGATCTGCTCGTCAAGCGTGTAGATCATGTCAAGCTCGTTTTTGATCAGCATTTCCGTGATTGTGGCAATGTTGCCTGCGTGCAGTTCGATCTGCACGTGCGGGAAACGCTCGTGATAGAGCGGCACAATATCGGAAAACGAGGCGGTGAGCAGAGAATTGAGCGTGCCGACGCGCACCGTGCCGCTGAGCTCGGAGTCCGCCGAGGCGAACGCGCTCGCCCGCGCGATGGCACTCACCACGTCGCGCGCGTAGGAGACAAAGTCCTTGCCGTATTGCGTGATGGAGACCGTTTTGCCGATGCGGTCAAAGAGCTGCACGCCAAGCTCGCGCTCAAGCTGCTGAATCTGCACCGTGACGGCGGACTGCGAGTAATCCAGCGCTTCCGCTGCGCGGGAAAAGCTCTTGAGCTCGGTGACTTTTAAAAACGTGACCAGATTGCGGACTTCCATAAGGCCCTCCGATTCAAATTTTGTAATGCTTTTTCAAAAATATATTAGTGGAAATATCTTAATTTGTCAATAGAAGTATTATAAATAATAATAAGGTGAGAGAAAAAGCTGACCGTGTTTGCCACGGTCAGCTTTTTCTGATGAGGCGGTTACTCGGTATATTCGTGATGCAGCAGCTCATGTGCGCGCTCCTGAAGCCCGGAGGCGTACATCGCGTCGAGAACAGGGTTGCGCTCACTGCGCTTGAACATCGAACTGCGGTCGATCTCATAGAGGCCGTGCGCGCGCTGGAGCTTGTTGCCCATCAGCGCATAGGGCTGACCCGCGCCGCCGACGCAGCCGGTGCGGCAGGACATCACCTCGACCAGATCCAGCTCGACCTCGCCGCGCTCGATCTGGTCGAGCAGCTTCGCTGCGTTGGCAAGGCCGTGAACGAGTGCGATGCGCACGTCGCGCTCGCCGATGGGAATGGTGACAAAGCGGATCGGCTCCGTGCCGCGCAGACCGCTGTGCTCGAGCATGCGCAGTGCATTCTTGCTCTTGTCGGGCAGGCAGCAGCGAACCACGGCTTCCGCCACGCCGCCGCTCGTGCCGAAGATCTCAGCCGCACCGCTGCCCATGCCGTACGGCAGGTCAGGCGACTCTTTTTCAAGCATCTGGAAGCGAATGCCGGATTCCTTAATCATCTTGATGACTTCCTGCGTGGTCAGCACCAGATCGACATTGGGAACGCCGTCGCGGCGGAACTCCTTGCGTCCGGCCTCCATTTTCTTGGCCGTGCAGGGCATAATCGCGATGTGGAAGGTCGTGCGCCCGTCGGCGGCGTCCTTTGCGCGGTAGCGGTCCTTCAGCACCGTGGCGAACATCTGCATGGGGGAGAGGGCAGAGGAGAGATTCTTGAGAAATTGCGGGCGCTCCTGCTCCACATAACGCACCCAGGACGGGCAGCACGAGGTCATCAGCGGCAGATTCTCACCCGTTTCCAGGCGGCGCAGAAATTCTGCCGACTCTTCGCGCACGGTGAGATCCGCGCCGAAGATCGTATCATAGACCTCGTCGGCGCCCATGATCTTGAGCGCGGTGACGAGCTTGTCAAGCACGTTTTCACCGGCAGGTAAGCCGTAGGCCTCGCCGAGCGCCACGCGCACGGCGGGCGCGATCTGGATGACCACGCGTTTGCTGGGATCGTGCAGTGCTCTCCACGCATCGCCAATGTCATTTTTCACGGTGATGGCGCCGGTGGTGCATACGGCGGCGCACTGGCCGCAGCTGACGCAGTGCGTGGTCGAGATGGGCTGGTCGTCGCCCGCCTCAATGTGCAGCCCGGGGCCGCGGCCGGCAAAGTGCAGGATGCTCATGCCCTGAACCTCCTTGCACACGCGCACGCAGTCGCCGCAGAGGATGCATTTGTTGAGGTCGAATGTGACCGCAGGGCTTGAAAAGTCCATCGGTACATGCTCGCGCGTATCCTTGAAGTGAACGTGATGGATGCCGAAGCGCACGGCCATCTCCTGCAGACGGCAGTAGCGGTTTTTTTCGCAGGCGGTGCAGTCGCGGCAGTGCGAGGCAAGCATCAACTCCAGCGTCATGCGGCGGTATTTGAGAAGGCGCGACGTGTTCGTGCGGATGCGCATGCCATTTTTGGGCTTGGTCGTGCAGGCGGCGTCGATCTTGCCGGTGTCCAGATCCTCGACCATACACATGCGGCACGCGCCGTAAACGGAAAGGTCGGAGTGGAAGCAGAAGTTCGGCATTTCCACGCCCGCCTTGCGGCAGACATCCATGATCGTGGGCTCGTCGTCGAACTCCACGCGGATGTTGTCGACATACATGATACCCTTAGCCATCGATCTCCACCTCCTGGATCGCATCAAAGGGGCAGGCCTCGATGCAGGTATAGCATTTGACGCATTTTTCCGGATCGATCACGAACGGCGACTTGATGACGCCCGTGATGGCCTCGGCGTGGCAGGAGCGCGAACACTTGCTGCACCCGCGGCAGATGTCCGGGTCGATCACAAGACGAATGCGGTTGTAGGGCAGGCCGCCGGGCACAATGGGTTCGCGGTCGAGCGCACAGAGACTGCACTCGCCTTTAAGGTGGTCTTCAAACTCAGCGGGGAAGTATTTGATGGCGGTTTCCAGTGTGTGATAGGAGTTCTTACCGAGGTTGCAGAACGCCGTAACGGCGATCATTTCGCCGAGATCGGTGAGCCGGTGGAAGCCGCTGCGGTCAAGGTGATAATCCTTCAGCGCCCATAAAAGCTCGTTCATGCGCTTGGTACCTTCACGGCAGGGAACGCATTTGCCGCAGAACTCCGTCTGCGTATACTGCATGAAGCGGCAGGCAACGTCCACCATGCAGCGCTCCTCGTCGAGCACGGTAATGACGCTGTCGCCGCGGCGCACACCGTAGGGCTTGAGCTTTTGAAAATGCAGGGGCAGATCAAGGTGTTCCTCAACGAGAAGTCCGCCGCTCGGCCCGCCGATCTGCACGGCCTTAAACTTCTTCCCGTTCGGGATCCCGCCGCCGATGCGGTAGATTACATCGCGGATGGTGGTCGCTTCGTCGGGAATGTCTACATAGCCGGGATTGGCGATATCACCCTTTAGTAAAAAAATTCTTGCCATTTTTCTCTCCGTGTTGTGTTTTTTGCTTTAATATTTTTAATAAGATATATAACAACAAAAACTCTAACACTGCGGCTTAAAATTGTAAAGGGCTGTACTGATAAATTATTTGAATAGGAGCACAGGCTATAAGCAAAGAAACGGAGGGGACTGCCTATGGCAAGGCAGTCCCCTCCGTTTCTTCTTCGTCCAAAAGCTGCATGATGGACACTTCGAACGCGGTGCGCTCTTCGCTTCCAGTCTCTAATAGCTTGGTGTAAGTCCGGCTCTGCACGCGGCCTTCGGCGGCAAGATGCTCGCCGACGTCCATGCCTGCGATCTGCACGGCGGTCTGCCCCCAGGCAATGCATGGCAGATAATCCGCGCGCCCGTAGTGGCGGTTTACGGCAAGGATCACATCACAGATGCTGCGTCCGAGCGGCGTGCGGCGCAGTGCGGGCTTTTTGCACAGCGCGCCCGAGAGAAGAATGCGGTTGAAATAAGAACCGTCGCCCGGTTCGATGCTCTGCGCAAATACCGTGATGACCAGCTTGCTGCCCTGTCCGCTCCTGTTGTTGAACGAGCGGAGCTGTCCTGTGATGCGGAGGCTCTGCCCCACTTTCACCGGGCAGACGCGCAGCAGCGCTTCGCTTGCCACGATGACGGGCACGTCGCTCTGCCCCGACAGCCGTTCCACCCGCAGCGGGAATTTGTCGAACCGGCGGGTATGGTTCTCGTGCGAAAAAACAGGGTCGCTCTCGGCGACGCCCCACAGCTCCACATAGTTTTGGTTGCGCTCCATATCGTACACCTCAGCACAGTTTTGTTGGTGTATCCTATGAAGCGGGAGAGGGAGATATGCCGCTGCGGGCATGCAAACAAAAAAGGAAGAGCCGCTAAAAAGCGGCTCTTCCTTTTTGCGCAGTGGACTGCGAAAGAATTACATCTTGGAGATGATCTCCACGATCTCCGCGCCGATGCGCTTCTGCGCCTCGACAGTCTGCGCACCGATGTGCGGCGTGCAGGAAACCATCGGGTGAGAGTAGAGGTCATGGTTCTTGGACGGCTCCTCGGCCCAGACGTCGAGACCGGCAGCGCGAACCTTGCCGGAGTTGAGCGCCTCAAGCAGCGCCTTCTCGTCGACGTTGCCGCCGCGGGAGGTGTTGATGATGCAAACGCCGTCCTTCATCTTGGCGATGGTGTCGGCATTGACCAGCGGGCCGCCGGGGAGGGCGGGAGCGTGCAGGGAGATAAAGTCAGACTTCTCGAGCAGCTCGTCGAGCGTCACGTAGGGGATACCGGTGGCCTCGTCCGTACCGGAGGTGCGGGAGGAACGGGTGGCGACGACGTTCATGCCGATGGCCTTGGCCATCACGCCGAGGTGAGCGCCGATGCGGCCGAAGCCGATGATACCGAGGGTCTTGCCCTGAAGCTCGATGCCCTTGGAGTAGGCCTTCTTGTCCCAGATGTCGTTGCGCATGGCAGCGCCGGCGATGGAGATGAAGCGGGCGCAGGCGAACATGTGAGCGAGCGCGCACTCAGCAACAGACTGGCTGGAAGCGTTGGGGGTGTTGCGCACCATGATGCCGTTCTCCTCGGCATACTTGACGTCGATGTTGTCAACGCCAACGCCGCCGCGGATGATGAGCTTGAGGTTGCTGCCCTTGGCCTCGTCGATGTGGGGAGCGCGAACCTTGGTCTTGGAGCGGACGACGACCACGTCGAAGCCGCGCAGTGCCTTGCCGAGCTCTTCGCTCTCGTAGAACTGCTCAACGACCTCGTGGCCCTGAGCCTTCAGCTCGGCCATCGCAGTCTTATCCATACCGTCGGTAACAAGAATACGCATAGTAACTTTCTCCTTGTAAAATGATAATGTTGATGATAAGGAAAGGGGGGACAAAGTCCCCCTTTTCAGTTTTTTAATTACTTGGTGTGCTCGGCCTCGAACTTGGTCAGGAACTCGACGAGAGCCTTCGCGCCCTCGATGGGCATGGCGTTGTAAACGCTGGCGCGCAGACCGCCGACGCTCTTGTGGCCCTTGAGGTTGTCGTAACCGGCAGCCTTGGTGGCGGCGATGACCTCGGCATCGAGCTCAGCAGACTCGGTGACGAAGGGAATGTTCATGAGAGAACGGAACTCGGGCTCGACGGTGCCGTTGAACATCTTGGAGGAATCAAGGAAGTCGTAGATGACCTTGGCCTTCTCGACGTTGCGCTTGTGCATCTCCTCGAGACCGCCGATGCTCTTGAGGTACTTGAAGACCTTACCGCAGCAGTAGATCGCCCAGCAGTTGGGGGTGTTATACATGGAGTCGTTCTTGGCGTGGGTGTCGTAGCGCATGTAGATGGGCATCTTGGGATCGAGATCCTCGCGGATGAGATCCTCGCGGATGATGGCGATGACCATACCGGCAGGGCCGACGTTCTTCTGGACGCCCGCGTAGATCATGCCGTAGTCGCTGACGTTGCAGGGCTGGGAGAGGAACATGGAGCTCTGGTCGGAAACGAGGACGTGGCCCTTGGTGTTGGGCAGCTTCTGCCAGGTCACACCGTGGATGGTCTCGTTCTCGCAGATGTAGACATAGTCGGTATCCTCGGGGATGTCGAGGTCGGAGCAATCGGGGATGTAGCTGTAGTTCTTGTCCTTGGAGGAAGCGGCGATGATGACTTCGCCGTACTTCTTGGCCTCAGCGATGGCCTTCTTGGACCAGGCACCGGTCTCGATGTAGACGGCCTTGCCGTTCTTCATCAGGTTCCAGGGCACAGCCGCGAACTGCAGCGTAGCGCCGCCCTGAATGAACAGGACCTTGTAGTTGTCGGGAATGCCCATCAGGTCGCGCAGGTCGGCTTCAGCCTCGGCGGCGATCTGCTGGAAAACCTTGGAGCGGTGGCTCATCTCCATGACGCACATGCCGCTGCCGCGGTAGTTCATCATCTCGTCACGGATTTCCTCCAGGACGGGCTCCGGCATCATAGCGGGGCCTGCGGAGAAGTTATAGGTGCGATTGTACTTCATTGTTGGTGTCCTCCTGATTGTCTTTTTTGAGCAATAGCAACAGAAATTGCATGATATGACACGTACAGTATAGTCTATCACGTGGGGATAATCAATAGAAAAAAGGAAACCTGTCGTTTACTTTAAAGCAATTGAAACAGCTGCGGATTTTTTGCCGAAACCGAATAGAAATTATTGACAAACGATAATTTACATGGTACTCTCATGATGGAATTATCGAAAAACAATAATTTTGGAGGTGCGCGGTATGAAACGCAGTCAAATGAAAACGCTTTTGCTGATCGAGGGCGCCGTCTGCCTGACGCTGACGCTCGCCCTGCGGCTCATCGAGGGCGCAGCCTTTTCTTTCGCGGCTTTTCCCGGCAGCGCGGCAGGACAGGGGCTCAGCATGCTTGCTGGCACGGGGCGTTTTGGCTTTGCCCTTGCGCTCACGCTGTATGCATTTTTGGTGCTTCTGCCGCTCTATGCGCTCGCGCGTATCCGGGCGCGGCGGGATTGGAAGGCTGAGGATACGCTGCTCGGGCTTTGCTCGCTTGCCGTCGCCGGCGCACTTTTCCCGCGCGGTTGGGTCACTTATTGGAGCACGTCGGCGGAGACGCTTTTTCCGCGCCTTGCCTGGCAGTGGCTCCTGTTTGCGCTGCTTGCGGGCTGGGTCGTGCTGCGGCTGCTGCGGAGGTTTTCCGATGGCGGTACGCAGGAGCTTTTGAAGCTCTTCCGCGTGCTGCTTGGTCTTGCGGCGGCGTACTTCGTCTTTGCGGTATTCTTTGCGGAATTTGCGGGGCTGCTTACCGCCATCGACACGCTCAAGGCGGGCAATACGGCCTTTGCTGCGGATACGCTCCTGCCTGCGGCGGGTAACATAACGGGATCGAAGAGCCTTGCGTTCAGCTATATTGTCCTTGCGCTGCGCTTTGGCGCGAAAAGTCTGCCGACGCTTTTCGCCGCGGCGACGGCATATTTTGCCATCGGATTGCTCGATACGATGGAGGACGGCGCGTTCACGCAGGAGAGCGCGGCCTATGCGCCGAAGCTCGCCGCATGGTGCGTGAAGGTGCTCAAGCTCAGTGTGCTGCTTGCGCTTGCGGTCAACCTTTTGCAGGCGGTCTGCGCGCCGCTGATCCTCAGCACGAGCATTTCGATTCCTCTTCCTGTTCTGGAGCTGTGCTTCGTGCTCGCCGCGCTTCTCGGCGCGCGGCTCATCGCCTCGAACGTCGCCCTTGCGGCGGACAACGACCTCTTTATCTGAGGGTGCTGCCATGGCGATCACGATACATCTCGACGAGGTGCTGAAAGCGCGCGGCATGACAAGCAAGGAGCTTTGCGCTATTGTCGGCATCACGGAGGCGAATCTTTCCATTCTGCGCAGCGGCAAGGCTAAGGGCGTGCGCTTTGCAACGCTCAACCGCATCTGCTGCGCGCTCGAGTGCAATGTGGGCGACATTCTGCAATGCGACGGAGAATTGGAGGCAGAGCATGAAGAGTAAAACGAAAACGATACTGATTTTTGCTGCGATCCTCGCGGCGGTCTTTCTCGTCGCCTTTCTCGATGGCAGCGCGATGCAGTCTGCTGCCGAAGAGGAGGAAGAGGGAACGCTGATCGGCACTTTCGTCTCGGAAGAGGATCTCGACATCGGCGATCTTGAGGTTACAGCAACGGGCAAGATTCAGTGGAAGCGGGGGCGGCTCTACGCCGAAAAATGGGAGAAAAGCTGGCGCTTTCCGAATCTTCCCGATGGCGGCGGCTTTTACAGCGCGCTGCGGACCGAGACCGAGGGAGAACTTGCGGGCGGCACAACGCCGCAGCACGTGAGCTTCGGCGAGATTAAAACAACAAATATGGCGTACCACGTCTACGACGATAATGGCGTCAGCACGACGGACATCGACCTCTCCGGCGAGGTCTATATCTGCGGCGACGAACATGTGATCATCAACTTCTATCCCATCTACCAGACCGCCGACGGCCGCATTTACCTGACGCGCGGCAACAGCACGGGCATGTCCGGCGCGGACGGCGGCAGCATGACCCACACGCTCACGAGCGACAAGACCGAAACGATCGGCGGCAAGTCCGAGCGCGTGAAGGTCAGAGTCGCCATCACCGTTGCTGCCCGCGCGATGCCGACAAAGTTCACCGTCGCGCACATGGACGAAAACGACAACCTTTTGAAGCTCGAAGAATTCGCGCCCGACGCACTGCCAGAGTCCATCACGCCCGCGCCCGGCGCGGCGTATCTCATCGGCACGAGCTATGGACAAGACGGGGACGGAGAGACGGCGGAATATGGCATTTGCAGCCGTGACGGAAGGATTCAACCGCCTCTGGACACGTTTGCGTATCAGGACGGCAAACTCAAGGCGGTCAGCATTCGGGTCAACTGGAAGGAGGGAGCGGCATGAAACGCATCATTGCTTTTGCGCTGGCGCTCGCAGTGGTGTTCGGCGTGAGCTTTGCGCTCTACAAGCCCGAGCGCATCGAAGCCGCGGCGCGGGAGACCATGGACGACGAGTGGGTCGGGTATTTCTTTGCCCTCGAACCCTTCGACGGCAGGCGCTATGCGACAGAGACCGGCGATGATTACGACTTCGGCGTGCCCGGCGTACCGATGTTCGTGACCATCACGGATATCCTGCCCGGCGAGCCGGGCTATGTCGAAAACGATGATTTTAACCATGTTATCGGCGCGGCGGTGTCCGACGAGGTCGTTGGCAGCGGAATGCGCGTCAACGTCGACGACAACGGCAGCAGCTACGAGACGGGCGGCGAAATCTTCTATGCAAGTGGTGAATGGAAGCCGGTCAAACAGTGTTCCGTTTACCGCACAAGTGACGGAAAATACTACGCCGAATGGGATCACACCGGCATCGGGGCCCACGTCGGCGTGAGCAGGGAAGAAAGCGTCGAATGGAAAGTAAACGGCAGAACAGAGCGGCGCTCCATCAAGGTGAATGTTTCCTTTGCGGAGCACACAGCGGCGGAGAGACTCGTGTTTGTCTGGCTGAGGGGGGACAAGAGCATTCTTTCGCGCGAGGAATACGGCGCGGACGTGCTTCCCGAGACGCTGACCGCGCCGGACGGCGCGGAGATCCTTGTCGTGACGCAGACGAGTGCGGACGGCACAAGCGCCCGCTCGCTCTGCACGCAGGACGATCTGTTCGCCAGAGCCTATGTGCCCTCGACGCTTTCCGGCCTTCTGCGTGTCGTCGATGTGTCGCTCGACTGGGGAAAAGAGAACTTCTGAGCAGGAACGGCCGCGCATGATGCGTGCGCGGCCGTTCCGCTTTTTTGCCGCGTTTGCACATTTTCAAAGAGTAGGTATAAGCGCAGCTTATGAATATGTCTATTGTCATCAAAAAAACGGGAAATCGGACGAAGCGATTCTCTCTTTTGCCGCATGGACGAAAGCGGGCCTCTGTGATACCATAGGTTTGTCAAGTTGAGCTCTTTGTAACTGACGGAAACGTGGGTCACCACAGGGGAGCAGAGAGCATTACTCTGGAGCGCGCAAGTGTTCAGAGGCCGACCGTCTGGGCACTTCAACTGCACATTGAGGCAGTGGAGCGCCCATTTTTGTTGTTTTAAGGAGGCAAGAGCCATGCGAAAGGTAGCCGTCATCATGGGCAGCACCAGCGACCTGCCCGTTGCCGAGAAGGCGATCCAGGTTCTGAAGGAATACGAAATTGAGACCGAAGTGCGTGTACTATCCGCCCACCGGTGCCCGAACGAGGCAAGGGAATTTGCGTCGTCGGCACGGGAGAGCGGATTTTCTTGTATCATCGCGCTGGCGGGCATGGCCGCGCACTTAGCCGGCGCCATGGCCGCAAACACAACGCTTCCTGTTATCGGCGTGCCGTGCAGCGGCGCAAAGCTCGATGGTATGGACGCGCTGCTTTCGACCGTCCAGATGCCCAGCGGCATTCCCGTTGCCACCGTCGCCATCGACGGGGCGAAGAACGCTGCCATTCTTGCCATTCAGATCATGGCTGTGGCGGATGCCGGGCTTGCCGAAAAGCTCCGGGCTGCCCGCGACGAAGGCACCGCCGCCGTTTTGAAGGCGGACAAAGAAGTGCGCGAGCGCTACAAGAATTGACCGGAAGATCCCAAATTAACCATAAACCAACAATACATTATTATTAAAGGAGAGCGGAAAACTATGAAACTCGTTTATACCGGAAAGACCAAGAACGTTTACGCACTGGACAATGGCAACTACCTGCTCAAGTTCAAGGACGACTGCACCGGCAAGGACGGCGTGTTTGATCCGGGCGAGAACAGCGTGGGCCTGACCATCGAGGGCGTGGGCAACGTCAACCTGCGCATGACCAAGCACTTCTTTGAAAAGATCAACGCCGCCGGTATCCGTACGCACTTTGTTTCCGCGGATCTGAAGGAGACCACCATGGAGGTGCTGCCTGCCAAGGTCTTCGGCCACGGTCTCGAGGTCATCTGCCGTCTCAAGGCAGTGGGCAGCTTCCGCCGCCGCTACGGCGAGTACATCGAAGAGGGCGCGGATCTTCCCTCCTATGTTGAAATGACCTTCAAAAACGACGCGCTGGGCGATCCCCTCGTGACGAAGGACGCGCTTGCGGCGCTGAACGTCATGACCGAGCAGCAGTACGACGAGATCAAGGCCATGACGCAGAAGATCACCAAGATCGTTGCCGACGACCTGAGCGAGAAGGGCCTCGTTCTCTATGACATCAAGTTTGAGTACGGCTATGCGCCCGACGGCAGCGTGATGCTCATCGACGAGATCTCCTCGGGCAATATGCGCGTTTACCGCGACGGCAAGTACATCGACCCCATGACGCTCTCTGAGCTCTTCTTTGCGTAATGGGCGGCTTTTTCGGAGCGGTATCCGACCGCAATGTTGCCCTGGACGTCTTCTTTGGCACGGACTATCATTCCCACCTCGGCACACGCCGGGGTGGTATGGTTCTCTTTGACAGGGAAGAGGGCTTCCAGCGGCAGATCCATAATATTGAGAACACCCCCTTCCGGACGAAGTTCGAACGCGACCTTGCGGATTTCCGCGGTCACGCGGGCCTTGGCTGCATCAGCGACAGCGACCCCCAGCCGCTGCTCGTGCGCTCGCATCTGGGCCTCTACGCCATTGTAACGGTCGGTATCATCAACAATGCCGATGAGCTGGTGCAGGACTATCTTTCTGAAAAGGGCCAGCAGTTCCTCACGCTGAGCAGCGGACGTGTGAATGTCACCGAGCTGACCGCCGCGCTCATCAACCAGAAGGACGACCTCGCCTCCGGCATTCTCCATGCCCAGGAGGTCATCGACGGCTCCATGACGATCCTGATCCTCACGGAAGAGGGAGAGATCATCGCCGCGCGAGACAGCATGGGCCGCCTTCCCGTGCTCATCGGTCAGCGCGAGGACGGCTACTGCGTGTCGTTTGAGTCCTTTGCCTACCACAAGCTCGACTATCAGGATGCCTATGAGCTTGGCCCCAGAGAGATCGTCCGCCTGAACGCAAGAGGGTTTGAAACACTCTCGCCTGCGGGCAAGCAGATGAAGATCTGCGCCTTCCTGTGGACGTATTACGGCTATCCGAACTCCAACTACGAGGGCGTGAACGTGGAGCTGATGCGCTATCGCAACGGCGCGATCATGGCGCGCGACGAGGCGGAACGCGGCGGTGTGCCCGATGTTGACTTCGTCGCCGGTGTGCCGGATTCCGGTGTGCCGCACGCCATGGGCTATGCCAACCACAGCGGCAAGCCCCTTGCGCGCCCGTTCGTCAAGTATACCCCGACGTGGCCGCGTTCTTTCATGCCCGAGGATCAGCAGGTGCGCAGCAGAGTGGCGCGCATGAAGCAGATCCCCGTACCGGAGCTGATCGAGGGCAAGAAGCTCCTCTTTGTGGACGACTCTATCGTGCGCGGCACGCAGCTTCGTGAAACGGTCGAGTTTTTGTACAGCGCCGGCGCGTCGGAAGTGCACATGCGCTCGGCCTGCCCGCCCATCATGTATCCCTGCCGTTACCTGAACTTCTCGCGCGGCAACAGTCCCATGGACCTGCTGGCGCGCCGCATGGTGCAGGAACTGGAGGGCAACGAGGGGCAAAAGCATCTGGAAGAATACGCCGACAGCAGCTGCGAGCGCGGAAAATGCCTGCTGCATGCCATCTGCGAGCAGTTCGGCTTCGACTCGCTGTCCTACCAGTCCCTTGAGGGAATGCTGGAGGCGATCGGTATTGACAGGGAACAGGTCTGCACCTATTGCTGGACCGGAAAGGAATAACAATATGGGCATTTCTCATTCGGAAGCATATGCGGCCGCCGGCGTGAATATCGAGGCGGGCTATGAGGGCGTCAAGCTGATGAAAAAGCATGTGCAGCGCACGATGATCCCGGGCGTGGTGTCCGATCTTGGCGGCTTCGGCGGCCTGTTTGCACCTGACCTTGCCGGCATGAAGGAGCCGGTGCTTGTCTCCGGTACGGACGGTGTTGGCACCAAGCAGCGCATCGCGCAGCTTGTGGACAAGCACGACACCGTCGGCATCGACTGCGTCGCCATGTGCGTCAACGACATCATCTGCTGCGGCGCAAAGCCCATCTTCTTCCTCGACTACATCGCCATCGGCAAGAACGAGCCGGAGAAGGTCGCGACGCTCGTCTCCGGCGTGGCGGAGGGCTGCGTGCAGTCCGGCTGCGCGCTCATCGGCGGCGAGACCGCCGAGCATCCCGGCACCATGGCTGCCGACGATTACGACCTTGCCGGCTTTGCCGTCGGCATTGTCGACCGCGAGAAGATCATCGACCATAGCCGCATGAAGGCGGGCGATGTGGTAATCGCGCTTCCCTCGAGCGGTATCCACTCCAACGGTTACTCCCTTGTGCGCAAGGTGTTCAACGTGGAGCACGCCAATCTCGGCGCGCACATCGACGAGCTGGGCTGCACGCTCGGCGAAGAGCTGCTGCGCCCGACCAAGATCTATGTAAAGCCCGTCCTCGCCGCGATAGAACAGGCGAAGATCAACGGCGTGAGCCACATCACCGGCGGCGGCTTCTATGAGAATATCCCCCGCTGCATTCCCGACGGCCTGTGCGCGAAGATCGAAAAGTCCGCGCTGCGCATCCCGCCCATCTTCACGATGCTCCGTCGTATGGGCAATGTCTCTGAGCACGACATGTTCAACACCTATAATATGGGTACCGGCATGACGCTCATCGCCGCGAAGGAGGACGCCGACCGTGCGATCTCCGCCCTCAAGGAAAACGGCCAGGACGCCTATGTGATCGGCGAAGTGGTGAGCGGGGAAGAGAAGGTCACCTTATGCTGAATCGCGCGCGGATCGCCGTTTTCGTTTCCGGCGGCGGCACGAATTTACAGGCGCTGCTCGACGCGCAGAAAAACGGCGCCATTCCGCACGGCGAGATCGCACTGGTCGTTTCGTCGCAGGCGGGCGCTTACGCGCTTGAGCGTGCAAAAAACGCCGGCGTTCCGGCGCAGACCGTGCCGTCGAGCCTTGTGCAGCAGGATTTTGAGCGTGCCATCGAGCACCTTCTTGCCGCGTATAAGATCGACGTTATTCTGCTTGCGGGTTTTTTGAGCATTCTGAGCGAGAGCTTTACAAAAAAATGGCCGCGCCGCATTTTGAATATCCACCCCTCGCTGATTCCGTCGTTCTGCGGCAAGGGAATGTACGGCCTCAAGGTACATGAGGCCGCGCTTGCACGCGGCGTGAAGGTCACGGGCGCAACGGTCCACTTTGTCAATGAGATCCCCGACGGCGGCGAGATTGTGCTGCAAAAGGCAGTTGAGATCGAGCCGGGCGACACCGCTGAAACTTTGCAGCGCCGCGTGATGGAGCAGGCCGAATGGCAGCTCCTGCCGCGCGCCGCGGAGCTTGTCTGCCGCGAGATTGCGGAGAAGGAGGAACAGTGACCATGGTTGATTTTCTGGCATTTTTACGTAATACGTCCTATCCCGGCCGCGGCATTCTGGTCGGAAAGGATCGCGTCTACTACTTTATCATGGGCCGCAGCGAAAATAGCCGCAACCGCGTCTTTGTGAAGACCGGGGACGGCATCTGCACCGAGGCGCATGATCCCGCCAAGCTTGCCGATCCCAGCCTCATCATCTATCACCCTGTGCGCACGATGGGCAGCGATCTTGTCGTGACGAACGGCGACCAGACCGACACCATCTGCGAGCACGGCGACTTCCGCCGCGGCCTGATGACGCGCGAGTACGAGCCCGACGGCCCGAACTGGACGCCGCGCATCTCCGCCATCGTGCATGAGGACGGCTCTTTCGAGATGTCCATCTTAAAGCACAAGGACGGCCGGTGTCTTCGCGAGTTCTTCTGCTACGAGGGCTGCGACGAGAATCAGGCTTTCTTCATCAGCACCTATCAGGGCGACGGCAGCCCGCTGCCGACCTTTGCCGGCGAGCCGATGGAGGTGAGCGTCCCCTCTCCCGAGGAGGTCTGGGCGGCGCTCAATGCGGATAACAAGGTGTCTCTTTACACAAACGTGAACGGCGAAGTGAAGCTGTTCAATAAGAATTTAGGCGATTGAGGAGAACGATATGAACGAGCTCGAACTCAAATACGGCTGCAACCCCAACCAGAAGCCCGCGCGCGTCTTTATGAAAGACGGCAGCAACCTGCCCTTCACCGTTCTGAACGGTAAGCCCGGCTACATCAACCTGCTCGACGCTTTCAACTCCTTCCAGCTCGTGCGCGAGCTGAAAGAGGCGACGGGGCTTCCCGCCGCGGCGAGTTTCAAGCACGTTTCCCCCGCGGGCGCGGCGCTCGGACTGCCGCTCGACGAGGTGGACAAGAAGATCTATTTTGTCGAGCCTGACGCGCCTCTTTCTTCCATTGCCTGCGCCTATATCCGCGCCCGCGGCGCAGATCGCCTCTGCTCCTACGGCGACTGGGCGGCGCTCTCCGACGAGTGCGATGCCGCCACCGCCGAGTATCTCAAGGGCGAAGTCTCCGACGGCATCATTGCCCCCTCATTCAGCAAGGAGGCGCTCGCCATCCTGAAGACGAAAAAGGGCGGCAAGTACAACATCGTGCAGATCGACCCCGCCTACGTTCCCGCCCCGCAGGAACAGAAGGACGTCTTCGGCATTACCTTCGAGCAGGGACGCAACAACTTCAAGATCGACGAGTCCCTTTTGGAGAACATCGTCACCGAAAATAAGACCCTTCCTGATGATGCGAAGCGCGACATGATCGTTTCGCTCATCACGCTCAAATACACCCAGTCGAACTCCGTCTGCTACGCCAAGGACGGCCAGACCATCGGCGTGGGCGCGGGCCAGCAGAGCCGCATCCACTGCACGCGTCTCGCCGGCAGCAAGGCGGACAACTGGTATCTCCGCCGCCACCCGAAGGTACTCGCCCTGCCGTTTGTCGAAGGCATTCGCCGCCCCGACCGCGACAACGCCATCGACGTCTACATTTCCGACGAGTGCGAAGATGTGCTTGCTGACGGCGCGTGGCAGCGCGTTTTCAAGGAACGCCCCGAGGCGCTGAGCGCACAGGAGCGCAAGGAATGGATCGCGCGCCAGAGCGGCGTGACCGTCGGCTCCGACGCGTTCTTTCCCTTCGGCGACAATGTTGAGCGCGCGAGAAAGAGCGGCGTTTCCTACATTGTTGAACCCGGCGGCTCGATCCGTGACGACAACGTCATCGAGACGGCGAACAAATACAATATCACCATGGCGTTTACCGGTATGCGCCTGTTCCATCATTGATCAAGGAGGAACGAACGAATGAAACTCATGGTCATCGGCGGAGGCGGCCGCGAACACGCCATCATCAAAAAGTTAAAGGAGAATCCCACGGTCGAGGTCATCTACTGCCTGCCCGGCAATGGCGGCATCGCCGCCGACGCGGTCTGCGTCAGCGAGATCGGCGCGAAGGACATCTCCGCGCAGGTCGAGTTTGCCAGGGCGCACGGGATCGACTACGCCGTTGTCGCGCCGGACGATCCCCTCGCCCTCGGCGCGGTGGACGCGCTGAGCGCGGCGGGCATTCCCTGCTTCGGCCCCGACAAGAAGGCCGCCGTCATCGAGGCGAGCAAGGCCTTTTCCAAGGATCTGATGAAAAAGTACGGCATCCCCACGGCGAAGTATGAGCTCTTCACCGAGGCGGAGGCCGCCTGCGCCTATATTGAGGCGCAGGGCGCGCCCATCGTCGTCAAGGCGGACGGCCTGGCGCTCGGCAAGGGCGTCGTCGTCGCGCAGACGGTCGAGGAGGCGAAAGCTGCCGTTCGCTCCATGATCGAGGACAAGGCCTTCGGCCAGAGTGGTGCGCGCGTCGTCATCGAAGAGTTCATGGAAGGCCCCGAGGTCTCCGTTCTGAGCTTTACCGACGGTGAAACGGTCGTTCCCATGGTTTCCTCCATGGATCACAAGTGCGCGCTCGACGGCGACAAGGGCCCCAACACCGGCGGCATGGGCACGATCGCGCCGAACCCCTGCTACACCAAGGAGATCGCGGCGGAGTGCATGGAAACGATCTTCCTTCCCACGATCCGCGCGATGAAGGCCGAGGGCCGCCCCTTTAAGGGCTGCCTCTATTTCGGCCTCATGCTCACAAAGAGCGGCCCCAAGGTCGTGGAGTACAACTGCCGCTTCGGCGACCCTGAAACGCAGGTCGTGCTGCCGCTGCTTTCCTCTGACCTGCTGAGCGTCATGCAGGCCACGACGAACGGGACGCTCAAGGACGTGAACGTTGCATTTTCGAGCGATTCCGCCTGCTGCGTCGTCCTCGCTTCCGAGGGCTATCCCAAGAAGTATGAAAGCGGCTTCCCCATCACAATGAGCGAAGAGGCTGCCGCACATACTTATGTCGCGGGTGCAAAGAAAGATGGCAATGCGCTTCTCACCGCGGGTGGGCGCGTGCTCGGCGTTACCGCCGTTGCCCTCACGCTGGAGGAAGCCGTGAAGGAGGCGTACCGCCTCTCCGGCGAGGTCGACTTTGCCAACAAATACTGCCGCAGCGACATTGGCCGCAAGGCTCTGGCTGCGCAAAAGGAGAGAGAGTAAATGGTTTATCGCGTATGTGTTGAAAAAAAGCCCGGCCTTGCGCCTGAATGCGCGAGCCTGCTGTCCGATTGCCGCTCGTTCTTAGACCTCGAAGGTCTGGAGCGCGTGCGCATCTGGAACCGCTACGATGCAGAGGGCATGGACAAAGACCTCTTCGACTATGCCTGCACCACCGTCTTTTCCGAGCCGCAGCTCGACCTGACGAGCGAGGAGACCGACGTTTCCGGCGCTGCCGCCGTGTTTGCCGTCGAGCCGCTGCCCGGCCAGTTCGATCAGCGCGCCGACAGCGCGGCACAGTGCATCCAGCTTTTGAGCCAGGGCGAGCGTCCGCGCATCCGCACGGCAAAGGTCTACGCGCTCTACGGCACGCTGACGGATAAGGACGTCGAAGCCGTCAAACGCTATGTCATCAACCCCGTTGAGAGCCGTGAGGCCACGCTTGCAAAGCCCGAAACGCTTGCGGAAAACCTCTCCGATCCCAAGAGCGTCGCTTCGGTCGAGGACTTTATCACCATGGACGATGCTGCGCTCTCTGCGCTCCTTTCCTCCATGGGCCTTGCCATGGATTTGGACGATCTCAAGACCTTGCAGGCCTATTTCCGCGAGGAAGAGCACCGCGATCCCACCGTGACCGAGGTGCGCGTGGTCGATACCTACTGGTCTGACCACTGCCGCCACACGACGTTCTCTACGCATCTTGATGAGATCACGATCGACGATCCCGCCGTCAAGGGCGCGTATGAGCGCTACCTTGCCGCGCGCGAAGAGGTCTACGGCGCGGAAAAGGCCGCCAAGCGCCCCCAGACGCTGATGGACATTGCGACCATCGGCACCAAGACCCTCAAAAAGCGCAGCTTGCTGCCCGAACTCGACGAGAGCGAGGAGATCAACGCCTGCTCCATTCACGTGCCCGCCAAGGTGAACGGGGAGGAGCAGGACTGGCTGCTGATGTTTAAAAACGAAACGCACAACCACCCCACCGAGATCGAGCCCTTCGGCGGCGCTGCTACCTGCATCGGCGGTTGCATCCGCGACCCGCTCTCCGGCCGCGCTTACGTCCATCAGGCGATGCGCGTGACGGGCGGCGGCGACCCGAGAAAGACCCTTGCCGAGACCCTGCCCGGAAAGCTCCCCCAGCGCAAGCTCGCGCAGACCGCTGCGGCGGGCTACTCCTCCTACGGCAACCAGATCGGCCTTGCCACCGGCCATGTCGCCGAGCTTTACCACGAGGGCTACATTGCCAAGAGACTCGAATGCGGCGCGGTCGTTGCCGCGGCGCCTGCCAATAACGTTGTGCGTGAGCGTCCCGCTCCGGGTGACGTTGTGATCCTGCTCGGCGGCCGCACCGGCCGCGACGGCATCGGCGGCGCGACCGGTTCTTCGAAGAGCCACGACTTAAAGTCGCTTACCACCATGGCAAGCGAAGTGCAGAAGGGCAACGCGCCCGAAGAGCGCAAGATCCAGCGCCTGTTCCGAAACGGCGAGGTGACGCGCCTCATCAAGCGCTGCAACGACTTTGGCGCGGGCGGCGTGTCTGTCGCCATCGGCGAGCTGGCCGACGGCCTTGCCATCGAGCTTGACGCCGTGCGCAAGAAGTACGAGGGTCTGGACGGCACCGAGCTTGCGATCTCCGAATCGCAGGAGCGCATGGCGGTCGTCGTCGCGGCGGAGGACGAGGAAAAGTTCATCGCTGCCGCGCAGGCCGAAAACCTGGAGGCCTACCGCGTTGCAGTCGTCACCGAAAGCCCCCGCATGGTCATGCACTGGCGCGGACAGACGGTTGCCGACCTTTCGCGCGCGTTCCTCGACACGAACGGCGCGGTCAAGCACGCAAGCATTCGTGTAGAAGCTGGGGAAAAGCAGGCAGAGTCCGCTTGCGCGCCGCGCACGCTGCGCGATATGGCGGGCAGCCTCAAGAGCGCGTCCCGCCGCGGTCTCGCCGAGCGCTTCGACTCCACCGTCGGTGCGTTCTCGCTGCTCATGCCCTTTGGCGGCAAGACGCAGCGCAGCCCCTCGCAGGCGATGGCGGCGCTGCTGCCGGTGCTGCCGGGCAGCAAGACCGAGCAGGGCAGCGTGATGGCCTGGGGCTGCGACCCCGACGCACTGAGCGCCGATCCTTACACGGGCGCGCACAGCGCGGTCTACACCTCGGTTGCTAAGATCGTCGCTGCCGGTGCAGACTATCACAAGGCATATCTCACCTTGCAGGAATTCTTTGAAAAGCTCCGCAGCGAGCCTGCGCGCTGGGGCAAGCCCTTCTCCGCGCTGCTCGGTGCGCTCGATGCCCAGCTTGAACTGGGCGCTGCCGCCATCGGCGGCAAGGACTCCATGTCCGGTACCTTCCTTGACCATGACGTGCCGCCGACGCTTATCTCCTTCGCCATCGCGCCCGTGCTGGCAGGCGAGATCGTGACGACTGACTTCAAGGCTGCCGGTCACGGCGTTTACCTCTTCGCCGGCGCGACGCCCGAAGAGCAGAAAGCGGCGTGGGAACGATTTACCGCGCTTGCCCGCGCGGGCAAGGTCGCAAGTGCATGGGCGGTTGAAAACGGCCTTGCCGAGGCAGTTTTCAAAATGTCGCTCGGCAATGAGATCGGCTTTGCCGCCGAAAAGACTGCGCGCGACTGGTTTGCTCCCATGCCCGGCGCGATCGTCGCCGAGCTGACGGAGGAAGTTTCCGATGCTGTGTGCATCGGCGCGACCACAGCGGAAAAGACCATCTCCCTCGGCAGCGACGAGGCGAGCATTTCCGAGCTTCTTGCCCTCAATGACGCTGTCCTCGAATCCGTCTACCCGACGAAGACGCAGAGCGCCGGCGCGGTCGAGAGCCTTTCCTATGAAGCGCAGGAGCGCGTTGCTCCCGCGATCAAGCTGGCGCGTCCCAAGGCGCTGATCCCCGTCTTCCCCGGCACGAACTGCGAGTACGATACGCAGCGCGCCCTGCTTGAAGTGGGCGCGGATGCCGAGCAGTTTATCATCCGCAACCTGACAAGCGCCGACGTTGCTGACAGCGTGGAGCGCTTTGCCAAGGCGGTCAAGGACAGCCAGATCATCGTGATCCCCGGCGGCTTCTCCGGCGGCGACGAGCCCGACGGCAGCGCCAAGCTCATTACGGCCTTCTTCCGCAGCGCTGCGGTCAAAGAACAGGTCACCGATCTTCTTGATCGCCGCGACGGCTTGATGCTCGGTATCTGCAACGGCTTCCAGGCGCTCATCAAGCTCGGCCTTGTGCCCTACGGCAAGATCATGGATACCGATTCGGGCTGCCCGACGCTCACCTACAACGTCATCGGCCGTCATCAGTCCCGCCTTGTGCGCACGCGCGTGTGCTCCAACAAGTCCCCGTGGCTTGCCGGCACGAAGGTCGGCGACATCTACACCGTGCCCATTTCCCACGGCGAGGGCCGCTTCCTCGCCTCGGAGGAGCTTGTCAAGGCGCTTGCTGCCAACGGCCAGATCGCCACGCAGTATGTAGACCTTGACGGGTGTGCTACAATGAATGCAGCGTTTAACCCCAACGGCTCGCTCTGCGCCATCGAGGGTATCACCTCGCCCGATGGCCGCGTGCTGGGCAAGATGGGGCATACCGAGCGTATCGGCAAGAACCTCTACCGCAATGTCCCCGGCCAGTATGAGATGGAGCTGTTCACCTCTGCTGTGCGCTACTTCAAGTAAAATAAGAAGAGAGGAGCAGATCTATGGCTTACTATTATCCCGAACCTTCTCACACGTTCAGCGAATATCTTCTCGTTCCCGGCTATACCGCGGAGGACTGTGTTCCTGACAACGTTTCACTCAAAACGCCCCTCGTGCGCTATCGCAAGGGGCAGGAGGAGTGCCCCATCAGCCTGAATATCCCGATGGTCTCGGCGATCATGCAGTCTGTCTCGAACGACACGCTTGCTATCGCCCTTGCCAAGGAGGGCGGCCTTTCTTTCATCTTCGGCTCTCAGTCCATTGAGAGCGAGGCGGAGATGGTGCGCCGCGTGAAGAGCAGCAAGGCGGGCTTTGTGCCGTCTGCTTCCAATCTGACGCCCGAGCACACGCTTGCCGACGTGCTCGCGCTCAAGGAAGAGAACGGCTTTTCCACCGTCGCCGTCACCGAGGACGCAACGCCCAACGGGAAGCTCCTCGGCATCGTGACGAGCCGCGACTACCGCGTGAGCCGCATGAGCACGGACGTGAAGGTGCATGAGTTCATGACGCCGCGCGAAAAGCTTATCACCGCCCCTGCCTCCACCACGCTCAAGGAGGCCAACGACATCATCTGGGCGCACAAGCTCAACGCGCTGCCCATCGTAGATGAAAACGACCACCTGCTCTACTTTGTATTCCGCAAGGACTATGCCGAGCACAAGGAGCACCCCCTTGCCCTGCAGGACGGCAAGAAGCGCTATCTCGTCGGTGCGGGCATCAACTCCCGCGACTATCGCGAGCGCATTCCTGCGCTTGTTGAGGCGGGCGCAGACGTGCTGTGCATCGACTCGTCCGAGGGTTACTCCGTCTGGCAGAAGAAAGTCATCGACTACGTGCGCGAAAACTACGGCAGCAGCGTGAAGATCGGCGCGGGCAACGTCGTCGACCGCGACGGTTTCCGCTTCCTCGCCGAGTGCGGCGCAGACTTTGTCAAGGTCGGTATCGGCGGCGGCTCGATCTGCATTACGCGCGAGACCAAGGGCATCGGCCGCGGTCAGGCCACCGCGCTCATCGAGGTTTCCGCTGCGCGCGACGAATACTTCCGCGAGACGGGCGTGTATGTTCCCATCTGCTCCGACGGCGGCATCGTTCACGACTATCACATGACGCTCGCGCTCGCCATGGGCGCGGACTTCCTGATGCTTGGCCGCTACTTCGCACGTTTCGACGAATCGCCGACGAACAAGCTGCTCGTCAACGGTGTGTACGTCAAGGAGTACTGGGGCGAGGGCTCGAACCGCGCACGCAACTGGCAGCGCTACGACCTCGGCGGTAAGACGGGCCTTGCCTTCGAAGAGGGCGTCGATTCCTACGTCACCTACGCAGGCTCTTTGCAGGACAACGTCGCAAGAAGCCTTTACAAGGTCAAGTCGACCATGTGCAACTGCGGCGTGACGACGATCCCTGACCTGCAGAAGAACGCGAAGCTCACGCTCGTCTCCGCCACCAGCATCGTCGAGGGCGGCTATCACGACGTTACCCTCCGCGCCACGAACGCCAGCAACAACTAAACAGCGCAAAGAACAACAAAAAGCGGTTCCCAAACGGGAACCGCTTTTTTCATGTTTGATTATTTGCGAAATGCTGCGCACTCCTGCGAGACCACCCTGCCTCTGGCCTCACAATAACAATATGGTACGTGCGCACGTCGCGCTCGCTACAAGCTTCCGCTCAGGTACGCACCGTCAACTATTAAGGATGCGCGCTTAAAAAGAAGGACGAGCGTGTGAACCGTAAGCCAGAAATGCTCTTTTTGCGCATTGGCAGGACACAGAAAAACAAGGAGACAGCATTTTGCGCTGATGATCGAATGCTATTCCGATAAGAGAATGCGGTCGTTGTCCAGCTCGTGTCCAACGCCCGCCTTGAAGCGCGCGATGAGATCGTCTACGCTCATGCCCGCGCGCTCATCGCCCGCAACGTCGAGCACGATGTGTCCGTCGGACATCATCAGCGTGCGGTTGCCGAGCGTGAGCGCCTGATGCATGTTGTGCGTGACCATCAGGCAGGTGATGCGGCTCTCTGCCACGACACGGCGGGTGAGGGCAAGCACCTTTTCCGCCGTTGCGGGGTCGAGCGCGGCGGTGTGCTCATCAAGGAGCAGCAGCTGCGGCGGCACCATCGTTGCCATGAGAAGCGTCAGCGCCTGGCGCTGTCCGCCGGAGAGGAGACCAACGGGGTTTTTCATGCGATCCTCGAGACCCATGTCGAGCTGCCGGAGCTGATCGGCGAAGAAGGCCTTGTCCTTCTTGCTGATGCGGCTGAAGGGATTGCCGTGCGCCGCGCGCAGGTACGCAAGCGCAAGGTTTTCCTCAATCGTCATGTTTGGCGCGGTGCCGCGCAGGGGGTCTTGAAAAAGCCGCCCGATACGGCGGGAGCGCTCGTGCTCGGGCAGGAAGGTAATGTCCTCCCCGGCGAGCGAAATGCTGCCCTCGTCGACATAAAAGCTGCCCGCGATGGCGTTGAAGAGGGTCGATTTGCCCGCACCGTTCGAGCCGACGATGGTGACGAAGTCGCCCTCGTCCAAGTGAAGCGATAGTTCCGTGAGAGCCTTTTTTTCATTCACTGTGCCGGGATTGAAGGTCTTGGAGATCTTCTTGATATCTAACATCTTACGCGCCCTCCTTCGTTCTGGCAGACATCTTGCGCTTTTGGAACGCGAACCACCTGCGAATGCTTGGCGAGGCGATGGCCAGCGCCACGATGACCGCCGTCAGGAGCTTTAAGCACTCGACGGGGACGATCTTTGTGTAGAAAACGATGGCATAGATGAAGCGGTAGACGATCGAGCCGAGAATGGCGGCGATGACGCCCTTTTTGACGCTTCTGCGGCCGAGCAGCGTTTCGCCGATGATGAGGCAGGCGAGGCCGATGACGACGATGCCCGTGCCGGAGTTGATGTCCACGGTTTTCTGATACTGCCCCACGACAGCGCCGGAGAGCGCCGTGAGCACATTGGCAAGGCACAGCCCCACGGTGATCGTAAACGAGGGGTTCAGAGAAGAGGCGCGCACCATGTCGGGATTATCGCCCGTGGCGCGAATGGAGAGCCCCATGCGCGTGCCGAGAAACAGCACCAGCAGCAGCCCTGCGAGAATCGTGACGCTGGCAGCGAGCAGCAGCTCGTACCAGTCCCCGCCGATGCCACGGTCGCGCAGCATTGTGAAGACGGTTCTGCCGCCGAGCAGACTCTGGTTTGACTTCCAGCCCATTGCCATCAGATTGACGGTATAGAGGCCGGTATTGGTAATGATGCCGGCCAGAATGCTCGGCACGCCGAGCTTCGTCTGCAAAAAGGCGGTGACAAAGCCTGCGCACGCGCCTGCGAGCATCGCGGCAAAAATGGCGAGAATGGGGTGCCCTGCCGCCGTCACCGTGACGGACACGGCTGCGCCGAGGACAAAGCAGCCGTCGGTCGTCAGATCTGCGATATCGAGAATGCGGTAGCTCAAAAAGAGCGCCATTGCAATGAGTGCGTAGAGGAAGCCCAGTTCAAGGGCGGTCTGCGTGATGATGAGCATGGGAGAAGTCTCCTTTCATGCCGATGCCCCCGGCGAAAAGTCGGGGGACGGCAGTACGTTGTTGGGAACGGGAATGCGGCTTAGTCCTTGGTGGTCGTGACCTCAACGACGGTGCCCATACTGTTGAAGCAGGAATACTCGGCCTGCTTGCCGATCATGGCGGCGGTGTCGGTGTTGACGGTGATGATGCCGCCGTCCATCAGGTAGTAGTCCTCCATGGAACCCATGCCCTCGGTGATGGCAGAGTAAGCAAGGTCAGCAGTCTTGGTGCCGAGATCGGTATAGTTCACGCCGCAGGTGGCATAGGCGCCGTTGCGGACAAAGGAATCAGCGCCGGTGTAGTGGGGAATGCCGTTTTTGGCAAAGTCCTCGGCGATGGCCAGCTCAGCGGCCATGATGACATTGTCGGTCGGGGTAAAGACGGCGTCCACGCCGTCGGCGATCAGCGCGGAAGCGGCGGCAACGACCTCGTCGTTCGTGTTGGCGGTCTGCTCGACATACGCGATGCCCTTTGCGTCAAGATAGGCCTTGGCGTCGGTGATGGGCTGGGCGGAGTTCGGCTCGGAGAGGGAGTAGAGCAGGCCAACCTTGGCAACGTTCGGGTTCTGGGCGAACATCATGTCCATGATGAACTCGGTGTTCAGCGCATCGCTCGTGCCGGTCACATAGTCGATGCCGGTCAGGTTTGCCGCTGCGGGATCAGAGATGGCGGCGTAGACCACGGGGGTCTTGCTGTCCTCGGCGGAGAGGGCTGCGATCTGCGCGGCGCTTGTGGCGATGGGAACGATGGCGTCCACGTTGTCGGCGATCGCCTGATCGGAGAGCTGCTTTAAGATCGTCGGGTCATTCTGACCGGAGGTGACCTCATATTCGATGGTCACGCCGTTGTCGGCGGCGAGCTTGTCAAGCTCGGCGGTGATGGCGTTTGCGATCTCATCAAGGGAAGCGTGGTCGAGCTGCTTGATGACGGCGACCTTATAGGTCTTGCCGTTCTCGGATTCCTGCTGGGCATCGCTGCCGCCATTGTCCGTCTTGCTGCCGCAGGCAGCGAGGGACAGAGTCATCACGCCGGCAAGCGCGAGGGTGAGAAGCTTGTGCATCATGTTGTTTTTCATTTTGGTTTCCTCCAAATATATTTGATTTTGAGCGGCAGATGAACTCCTGCTTTGCCGGAACAGGAGGGGAAAAAAGAAAAAAGACCTTTATCCCATATCCATGGGACAAAAGTCATTGAACTTCTGCGATACCACCCAAATTGACGTTTTAGAAAACGCCCGCTCGCTTACGCGCACCATCATACGCGCCCCGATGGATAACGGGTGGGATACCCGTCGGTCTCTACTTGGCGTTCGCCGTTCGATCCGCCCTCCGGAGTCCATTCACCAGCCGTCCGCTGCCCCGATCACACCACCCGGGACTCTCTTTGTGCTTATCTGCGCCGGTTACTTCTCTCCGTCATAGGTTTGAAGCTTTTTATTTGTTGCTTCGCATTATAGCACGGGCATTTTGCTTGTCAAGTGGATTTCGCAAAAATCTTTCTTTTTTTTGCACCAAAATGGCGGAGCAGAAAGAGCGCGGTGCATTGCGCGGCCACGGGTCAAACAGAAGACTGCCTTCTTTGCAAAAGAGGGCAGCCTCCTGTTCTTATCGGTATTTTGCGGGGAATCACTGCTCCAGCAAGAATCTTGCAACATTATCCATCGCGATCGAAGCCTTTTTCATCGGGAACATCTGGAAAACGTGCCACATTCCCTCGCTGACCTGCAAGCGGCAGGGAACGTTCGCGCGCTTCATCGCCTGATAGAGCGATTCGGAATCGGAATACAGGATCTCATGGTCGCCGACCTGTATGAGCGTCGGCGGGAAGCCTTCAAAGTCTGCAAACAAGGGGGACAAGTCGCTCGAACGGTAGTTTTGTCCCGCGGCATAGGCGAGACGAACGGCCTCGATGTACTCGGGCGTGAGCATCGGGTCGATCTCCGCGCGCTCGCGGTAGGAAGTACCGGACATTGTCATATCCGTCCACGGAGACATCAGAATGAGCGCGCCGGGCAGGCGGCGGCCGGCCGCTTTCAAGCGGCTGCAAAGCACAAGCGCAAGGTTGCCGCCTGCACTGTCGCCTGCGAGGACAATGTCGCGCGCGCCGTAGCCTTGCAGCATGAGAAAGTCCCACGCACGCAGCGCGTCCTCCACAGCGGCGGGGTAGGGGAATTCAGGCGCAAGGCGATATTCAAAACTCAGCACGTCGTAGCCTGTCGCATGGGCGAGCTTGGAGGACAATACGCGCGAATAGCCAAGGTTGCCGCTTGTGTAGCCGCCGCCGTGGCAATAGAGAATCGCGTGACGGCTGCCGTGGGGCGCTTTCAGACGTGTCCATGCTGCGCTCATGCCGGAGAGAGCAAATTCTTCATAGTCCATGCCGGCCATCGGGGCAGTCAGTCTGCCGAGCACTTCCTGACTGCGGCGCTGGCGCTCCAGCTCTTCGGCGGTCATATTTTCCGGTGCGCCGGCGCTGTGCAGCGCTTTGAGCGCGCGCATCAGCGGGTCGAGCCGGGAATTTTCCAGATCGCTTTTTTTCTTCCTGATGATGTGCAGCTTGGATTCCATAGGCGCCTCCCATAATTTTCCGGATCTTGCGTTTGCTTCAGCGTATCATATTTCTGTAAAAAAGAAAAGGGAAATCGTCATCTTTCTTGTCGTGCGCAGCGCTTTGTGCTACAATACTGTCCGAATGATCCTGATACGCGAAGGAGGGGGAAACGATGGCAAAACCGGACAGCAAATGGTATCGGCTCGACAATGCGGGCATTTTGTACTCCGCGCTGCAAAAGGAAGAGTATTCTGCCATCTACCGCTTCTCCGCGCTGATGGAGCGGGACGTTGACCCCGCCGCGCTTCAGCGTGCCATCGATCGCTGCATGCCGCGCTTTCCGAGCTTTGCCGTGCGCATCCGCAAGGGCGCATTCTGGTACTATCTTGAGCCGAATACCGCGCCGGGGCCGTTTTTGAAAGAAGATGTGTCCGACCCCTGCCAGCCCGTCCGGTTCAAGGAGGACAACGGCTGGCTCGTGCGCTTTTACTATTACCGCAGCCGCATCTCCATTGAGGTCTTCCATGCGCTGTCCGACGGCGGCGGGGCGATCGTCTTTTTCCGCACGCTGCTTGCCGAGTACCTGCGCCAAACCGGCGTTGACGTGCCGCCAGGGAACGGCGTGCTCGACCTTTCCGAGCCGCCGCGCGCGGAGGAGCTGGAGGACGCCTACGCCCGCTACGCGGGGCATCATGCGCTGGGACTGCACCGCCAGCCGAAGGCATATCAGAATACCGGAACGCCGGAGCCGTTCTATACCTTCCATGTGACGATGGGCTTTGTGCCGCTTCAGGCGCTGCGCGCGGAAGCAAAAAAGTACGGCGCGTCCATCACGGAGTATCTCTCCGCTGTGCTCATCTACGTGATTCTGGAAAAGCAGAAGCGCGAGAAGCCCTATCGACTGCGCCCCGTGGCGCTGGCCGTTCCGATCAACCTGCGCGGCTGGTTCCCGACGGAAACGCTGCGCAACTTTATCACCACGGTGCGCCCCTTTATCGACCCCGCGCTTGGCGACTACACCTTTCCCGAGATCGTCTCGCAGGTGCGCCATTATATGAAGCTGCACATCAACCGGCAGGAGATGCAGGCGGCGTTTACGGGGAATGTCCGCTTTACAAAGAATTTTGCGCTGCGGCTCGTGCCGGTCGCACTCAAAAATCCCGTCATGGCGCTCAACTATCGCCTGCACGGTGTGCGCCCCTATTCCTGCACCTATACCAATCCCGGTGCTTTTACCGTGCCGCCGGAGATGGCACCGTATATCCGCGGGGCGGAGGTTATTCTCGGGCAGGCGACGGTGCCGCGCTGCCACTGCGCGTCCATCAGTTACGGTGATACCATGGAGATCACCTTTGCCGGCACGCAGGAGGAGACAGACACCGAGCGCGACTTTTTCCGCTTTCTTGTGCGCGCGGGCATTCCCGTGCATGTGGAGAGCAACCGCTGAACGAAAGAAGGAATTTGATGTCATACTGTGTCAACTGCGGCGTGGAGCTGTCAGACGGTGCGGCGAGCTGCCCGCTTTGCGGCACGCCTGCGTGGAAGCCCGACCGGGAAGCGCTGCCCTATTTTCCGACGAAGCCGGCTGTAGTTCCCCCTGCCTCGCGGCGAGCGGCCGCTCTGCTGCTCACGGCGATGCTTGCATCGGTGTCGCTGTGCTGCGGGCTTCTGAACCTTATTTTGCCGACCGAACACCCATGGTCTCTTTACATTGCGGGCGCGGCGGTAATGCTGTGGATCTGGTTTGCGCTGCCGATGCTGGCGCGCCGGATTCCGGTTTTCTTCCGGCTCACGGCGGACGTTGCCGCCATCGGCATCTATGTGTGGATCATTTCCGTTGCGCTGCACGGCGGACGGTGGTTCCGGGGTCTTGCGCTGCCGATGCTCGGCTGGGCCTGCATCGTTGTGTTTTTGCTGAGCTTTTTCCTGCGCGACGGCAGAAGATCGCGCATTTCCACCCTTGCCATGTGCATTGGCGCGGTGGGGCTTCTTGCCCTCGGCGTGGAATACTGCCTCGACCGGTATTTTCTTGGCGCGTGGCAGCCGTCGTGGTCGCTTGCCGTGCTGGTCATCTGCATCGGGCTCATCATTCCGCTGCGCATTGTGCGCCGTGTTCCGTCCCTCCGGGAGGAAGCGCGCAGGCGCTTCAATATGTGAGCAAACGCTTCTAAAATGAAAAACCGCCCTGACACTTTTCGTCAGGGCGGTTTTTTTATGGAAGAATCAGCTGTTTGCCATTCTCTCGCGCAGGCGTGCGATATTTCTCTGCGGGGCGTCGATGGCTTCGCCCTGCATTTCGCTCCAGTCGGTGCGCATGAGTTCGATGACCTTTTCATAGCAGGCGATGGCTGTTTCATAGTCGCCGCGGATCTCGCAGATCTGCGCAATGGCCTCATCAGGGTCAATGAAGCGCGGGGACGGCATGAGAGTCATCGTCTTCTCATAATCCGCGATGGCTTCGTCGTAATATCCAAGCTTGGCGAGCTCGCTCGCACGCATGACGTAGACCTCCCATGTGTCGGGATAGCTTGCACACATGGTTTTCCACTGGGCGAGCGCGTCATCAATGTGCCCCTCCTGCAATAAAATGCGGCCAAGGTAGAAATCGTCGTTGTAGGTCGGCTTCAGACGGTGCATCTGGTCCAAGACCTTGCGTGCCTCCGCGCAGCGGCGGTCGGCGATGAGAAGGTCCAAAAGCCACAGATGCGCGCTGTGATTGTTCGGATGTGCGGCAAGAAAACTCTTGTAGAAGTCGATCGTGCGGTAGTGGTTCGTTGCGTTCCAGTCGAGATACGCGCCGTTTTCGGCGTCAAAAATAGCGTTGTGTGCCTCTTTGCAGTCGGGATTCAGCTCAAGCGATTGACGGGCGAGGGGTGAGGCGAGGTCATTGTATTCCCGTGCGCGCTTGCAGTAAAGCTCTGCGAGCAGCAGCGTCGCGCGCGGTCTCGTTTTGTCCTCGCGGCACTTTTCCTGCAAAAAGCGTTCCTCTTCGTCAAATTCCTGCTGCGTGAGGAATCTCTTGTCCCAGAGCATGTTGTCGATGCGGGCAAAGCGGCTCTCGTCCGTGAGGGAGAAGAGAGAATCAATGCTCGTTCCCAACGCGACGGACAGCGCGGGCAGAAGCTGGATATCGGGCAGCGAGCTGCCGATCTCCCACTTGCTTACGGCCTGTGCGCTCACGTGGAGGGCTTTTGCCAGCTGTTCCTGCGTCATGCTTTTGGATAGGCGCAGCGCTTTGATCTTGCTGCCAATGTCGATATTCATAAAGGCAAAACTCCGTTTCCTATAAAGTGCGGACGTCCTTGATGTACTCAGTATAGCCCATTGCGGTTGAGCGCGCAATGGAGGGAGAGTTTCGTGTGCTCAAACGGCGGTTGAGCGGCAAAAAGGACGGAAAGCAGCGCTTTCCGTCCTTTTTTTGCATATCCGGCAGGCTCAGTCGCCCACGCCGGGATTGAGGACCTTGCCGATGTTCCACAGGTGCGCGACCTGCTGCGCGGCAGCGAGACGCTCCTCGGGCGTTTCATAGCTTGCGTGCGCGGTCTGCGCGCCGCAGTCAACGCAGGTGACATAAACGCACCAGCCCTGCTCATCTTCCACCGTGCCGGTGCCGCGGCAGTAGGGGCAGTCCTGCAATTCAATCTCATAAATCGGATCCATTGACGTATCTTCCTTTCCTCCCGCGCGAAAACGCCTTGGCGCAGGAATTGCACATTACCCGTAGTATAACAAGGAATCGGGCGATTGACAAGCAAAGAAACAGCAAAAATGGGGTGCCTTCAGGCACCCCGTTTTTATCCGTTTGACGGAATTGGCAACTGATATTTCTGCACGTAATGCTCGAAGGTATGCTGAAAGCTGCCGTCGTCGCTTCTTGCCTGACGGAGCGTTTCGTGCAGGTTGAGGTTGTGCTCGCGCGCGTCGATGACGCAGCCGGCGATGTTGGAGCAGTGGTCGGACGTGCGCTCCAAGTCGGTCAGGAGGTCGGAGAGCACAAAGCCGGCCTCAATGCTGCACGTGCCCTGCTGCATGCGCAGGATATGGCGCGTGCGCATCTGCTCTTTGAGCGTGTCGATGACCTGCTCCAGCGGCTCGACCTGCTGCGCAGCGGCGGGATCCTGACCGGAAAAAGCCTTGAGAGAGAGAGAAAGGATCTCGCGGACGGCGGCGGTGAGCACGGACAGCTCGTTGAGCGCGCTGCCGGAGAAGGTGAGTCCCTTTCGCTCCAGCTCCTCTGCGGAGGAGAGAATGTTGACCGCATGGTCGGAGATGCGCTCAAAATCGCCGATGGTCTTTAAAAGCTCGGTTGCTTCCTCGCTCTCGTCGCGCCCCATCTTCTGTGCGCTGAGCTTGACAAGATAGGTGCCGAGAATGTCCTCATAATGGTCGCAGCGCTCCTCGTCGTCGTGAATGCTCTGAGCAAGCTCGGGTGTGCCGCGGCTGAGGGCGTCGATGGCATTGTCCAGTGCGTGCACAGCGTATCCGGCCATTTCGCAGGCGACGCTGCGGCTCTGGCGCAGGGCGAGCGAGGGCGTGGGGAGAAGACGCACGTCAAGCTCGGTTGTTTGCTCGTCCTGCGAGTGTGCATCGTCAGGAACAATGCGCTTGGCAAGCGTTTCGAGCAGCCCGCCTGCGGGCAGGAGCAGCGCAGTGCAAAGGATATTGAATGCCGAGTGTGCCACGGCGATGCCCGCCATGGAGGCAGATTCGTCAAGCAATGCCGGAGCAAGCGCGGCGCGCACGATGCAGAACACCGTCAGCAGCACGACAACGCCGATGACGTTGAAGAGAAGATGGACAACGGCGGCGCGGCGGGCGTTCTTGTTCGTGCCGATGGAGGAGAGCATGGCCGTGACGGTCGTGCCGATGTTCTGCCCCATGATGATGGGAATGGCCGCAGCGTAGCTCACAGAGCCGGTGACGGCGAGCGCCTGCAAAATACCGACGGACGCCGAGCTCGACTGGATCACAGCCGTGAGCAGCGCGCCGGCGAGCACGCCGAGAATGGGATTCTGAAAGGCAACAAAAAGGTTCGTGAAAGCGGGAACGTCCTTCAGTCCCGCAACGGCAGTACTCATCGTTTCCATGCCGAACATGAGCGTCGCAAAGCCGAGCAGGATCATACCGGTGTCCTTTTTCTTGTTATCCTTGCAGAACATGTAGTAGATGATACCGATGAGCGCAAGCACGGGCGTAAAGGAGGTGGGCTTTAAAAGCTGCACCCAGAAATTGCCCGAGTCGATGCCGCCGAGGCTCAGAAGCCAGGCGGTAACGGTGGTGCCGACGTTGGCACCCATGATGACGTTGATGGCCTGACGCAGCGTCATGAGACCGGAGTTGACAAAGCCGACCACCATGACCGTGGTGGCGGACGAGCTCTGAATGATGGCCGTGATGCCAAGACCCGTTAAAAACCCGGCGAACACGCTGCCGGTCATTCTGTCGAGAAGAGAGCGGAGTTTGCCGCCCGCGCGGCGCTCAAGCGCCTGCCCCATCAGATTCATGCCGAAGAGGAACAGGCACAGTCCGCCGATCATCGTGAGCACATTGAAAATATCCATATTTTCTATCTTTCCTTTTTCTTTTTTGATCATTCATTCTTAACCAAGTTACAGCATAAAGGAGCATTGTCAAATCCACCATCAGAGAATTGTAAAATTTGTGTAAAATGCGCGCTGCACAAGGAAATGTCAGCCTTCTTCCTCGTTTTGCACGGGCATGGGCGCATGAATTGGAAAAAAGTGCAGACAATAAGCCCGGCATTTCCCGCGGCGAATACGGCCGCGGCAACAGCACTCGACAACAGTTGGAGGAAGAATATGAAAAAAGATTTTATCGACACCAACGAATGGACCAAGCAGGAGCTGCTCGACATCATCGAACTGTCGCTTGCCATCAAAAAGGCCATCAAGGCAGGGTACTATCCGCCGCTGATGCGGAACATGACGCTCGGCATGATTTTTCAGCAGTCCAGCACGCGCACGCGCGTTTCGTTTGAAACGGCGATGAGCCAGATGGGCGGCCACGCGCAGTATTTAGGCCCCGGCATGATCCAGCTCGGCGGACATGAGACCATCGGCGACACGGGCAAGGTACTCTCAAAGCTTGTGGACATCGTGATGGCGCGCGTCATCGCGCACAAGACGATCGAGGAACTGGGGAAAAGCTGCACGATCCCCGTCATCAACGGCATGTCGGACTACAATCACCCCACGCAGGAGATCGGCGATATGTGCACCATCATGGAGCATCTGCCGCAGGGAAAGAGATTGGAGGATTGCAAAGTCGTCTTCGTCGGCGACGCGACACAGGTGTGCGCATCGCTCGGCTTCATCACGACAAAGCTCGGCATGCATTTTGTTCAGTACGGCCCCGAGGGTCACCAGCTGAACGAAGAACACAAGGAGATCCTGAAGAAGAACTGCGCGCTTTCCGGCGGCAGTTTTCTCGTCACCGACGAGCGTGAGAGCGTGCGCGGCGCGGATTTCATCTACACCGATGTGTGGTACGGTCTCTACGAAAACGAGATGCCGAAGGAGGAACGCGTGCGCGTGTTCCATGACTATCAGGTGAACCGCGAGCTGATGCAGCTGGGGAACCTCGGCTGCAAGTTCCTGCACTGCCTGCCCGCCACGCGCGGCGAGGACGTGACAGACGAGGTCGCAGACAGCGATGCTTCCCTCTGCTGGGAGCAGGCGGGCAACCGCCTGACGGCCATGCGCGGGCTTCTCGTCTATCTGACGCGCTGCCGCCGCGAGCCGAGCGGTGCACAGATCGCCGCGGCGAAGGAGGAGCTTGACCGGGTGCTGTGCGATAAGCTCGGCTGCGTCGAGGCCTACTGCGGTGTTTCGAAAGCGGAAAAGAGCTGAGAAAAGCCATGGAGAAGAATCAATTTCGTCTTGCGGACGTGATCCTGTCAGTCATCTGCGTGGTGTTCGTCGCCGAAGCGGCGGCGCCGGTCGCGTCCATCGGCAACAGCCAGTATTTCTGGTGGGGATTTATGATCCTTGCGTTTTTGCTGCCCTACGGTTTGATCGCCGCCGAGCTCGGCACGGCCTACGCGGGCGACGGCGGGCTTTATGACTGGATCCACGCGGCGTATCCGCAGGGCAAGTGGGCGGCGCGCGCCTCGTGGTACTACTGGATCAACTTTCCGCTGTGGATGGCGTCACTCGCGGTGATGTGTCCGGAACTGCTGCGCGACATCACGGGGCGGCAGATGGGAACCATTGCCTCGCTCGCCGTGCAGCTTCTTTTTATCTGGATCGTCACGCTCATCGCCTGCTATCCCGTGTGCGACAGCATTGTGATCCTGAACGTGAGCGCGGTCATCAAGATCCTGCTGGCGCTGCTCGTCGGCGGACTCGGCGTGTGGTATATCAGCCGCTACGGCTTTGTCAACGATATGTCGGCGCGGACGTTCCTGCCGTCGTTCGACCTCACGAGCCTCTCGTATATCTCGGTCATCATTTTTAACTTCCTCGGTTTCGAGGTCGTGTGTACGTTTGCCGGCAGCATGAGCGAGCCGAAAAAGCAGATCCCGCAGTCCATCGTGACCGGCGGCATCGTCATTGCGGCCATCTATCTTTTTTCGGCCTTCGGCATCGGCGCGGCAGTAGACGTGCGCGAGATCAGCGTGGACTCGGGCCTCATCGACGCGGTGTCGCTGATCCTTGGCGCTGACGGCGGCGTGCTTGTTGCCGTGGTGGCGCTGTTGTTTCTTGTGACGCTGTTCGGCAACATGATCTCGTGGTCAATGGGCGTCAACTCGACGGCGGCGCTCGCTGCAGACCACAACGATATGCCGCGCTTTTTTGCAAAGCGATGGGCAAAAAACAACATGCCTGTCGGTTCGGCGGTCGCCTCGGGCGTCGTTGCCTCGGGCGTGTGCATTTTGGGCGTGCTCATCGAGACAGTCACGCCGGATTCCTCGCTCTTTTGGAGCTTTTTTGCGCTGAATCTTGTGATGCTGCTGTTGAGCTATCTTCCCGTGTTCCCAGCGTTTTTGAAGCTGCGGCGCGTAGATGCAAAGACGCCGCGTCCCTTCCGCGTGCCGGGGTCAGATGCGGCGCTGCGCTGCATCGCCTATGTGCCGATGGCGCTCATCATCATCTCTATCATCTTTACCGCCGTGCCGCTCTCGTTTGATGAGGAAACGCTTAAAAGTTTCCTGCCCATCACGATCGGGACGATTCTCAGCGCGGCGATTGGCGAGGTGCTGATCGCGCTGCGCGGGAAAACCGCGCGCAGCTAAGTATGGTTTCATCATAAGGAGATAAATGTATGGCAAGAAGAATTATCGGAACAACGCCGAAGCAGGACGGGTATCGCATGCCCGCTGAATATGAACCGCAGCAGGGCGTTTGGATGCTCTGGCCCGAGCGCAGCGACAACTGGCGCAACGGCGGAAAGCCCGCGCAGCGCACCTTTGCCGAGGTCGCAAAGGCCATTGCCCGCTTTGAGCAGGTCACCGTCGGCGCGTCGGTGCGCCAGTATCAGAACGCGCGCGCCCGCCTGCCGGAAAATATCCGCGTGGTGGAGCTTGAGAGCGACGATGCGTGGGTGCGCGACTGCGGGCCGACTTTCCTTGTGAACGACCGGGGCGGCCTTCGCGCGGTGGACTGGGCGTTCAACGCCTGGGGCGGGCTTGTGGACGGGCTTTACTTTCCCTGGGACAAGGACGACCAGGTCGCGCGCAAGATCTGCGAGATCGCGGGCGTGGACAGCTACCGCACGGAAAATTTCGTGCTCGAGGGCGGCTCTATCCATGTTGACGGCGAAGGAACAGTGCTGACGACGGAAATGTGCCTGCTCTCCGCGGGGCGCAACCCGGACAAATCGAAAGAAGAGATCGAAAAAATGCTGCTCGACTGTCTCGGCTGCGAAAAGGTACTGTGGATCAAGGACGGCATCGACCCTGACGAAACGAACGGACACATCGACGACGTTGCCTGTTTCGTTGCGCCCGGCGAGGTCGCCTGCATCTGGACGGAGGATAAGAACCACCCGTTCTACGAGCAGGCGCAGGCAGCGTACCGCTTTCTGAGCGGTGCGACGGACGCAAGGGGGAGAAAACTCAAAGTCCACAAGTTGTGCCTGACGAAAAAACCGTGCCTCCTTGAAGGGGCGGACACCATCGATGCGGTGGAGGGGACGATCCCGCGGGAAAACGGCGAGGTGAGCATCGCGTCGTATATGAACTTCCTCATCGTCAACGGTGCGGTGATCCTGCCGCAGTACGGCGACGAAAACGACGCGCTCGCTGCCCGGCAGGTGCAGGAAATGTTCCCCGACCGTGAGGTCGTACCCGTGCAGACGCGCGAGGTCGCCTTCGGCGGCGGCAACATCCACTGCATTACGCAGCAGCAGCCTGCGGCCAAAGCGTAAAGTGCAAGCCGCCCGCAGACATTCTGCGGGCGGCGCTTATTATGCGGATCTGATCTGCTCGCGGGCGATGCGGATGAATTCGGAGAGCACACTCCACGGATACGAGCGCCTGAGATAGCCAAAGCAGATGGGATACGACGCACTGGGGCAGAGGGGGAGAATGTGCAGCTGCGCGAGCTGCTCGGGCGAGAGCGCTGTTTGCAGTAGATTTTCCGGACAGAAGCACGCGCCCACGCCCTGCACGCAGAGCGCGAGCAGCGTTTCGACATTTTCCGACGTCGCCTTGCTGATAGGCGAGATGCCCGAGGCGCGCAGCAGCTCGCGTCCAATGCGTCCGCCGATATCTGCGGCTGAGCCGAGAACGAACGGGCAGTCACGCAGCGAGTGCAAGTCCCCTGCGGCGATCTCATTGCGGCGTACATCGAGGTCGATCTGACACTGCACAAGAAGACTGTCCACAAGGCAGAGAACAGTGTGCTCAGTGTAGTAGTCGGCGAGCTCGATGCTGGGCGGCGCCTTGGGATAGGCGGCGATGGCAAGGTCAATGCCGCCGCTGAGCAGCGCCTTTTGAATCGCGTCGTTCGAGCACTCGCGCAGCATGATCTCGACATTCGGGTACTGACGCTGAAAGGCAGGAATCAGGCGCGGCATGATGGCGCGGCCGCGCGTGAAGCCAATGCCGACGCGCAGCTCGCCCTTCTGATTTTCGGAAATATCGCAGAACTCGCGCTCCATTGTCTGCCGCGTCTGCCCGATAGATTCGGCATAGTGCAGAAACTTCCGGCCCGCGTAGGTGAGCTCAAGCGGCGTGCGGCGCACAAGGAGTGTGCAGCCAAGCTCCTTTTCAAGTCCCGCAATGTGGGACGAGAGCGACTGCTGCGTGATATGCAGTGCTTCGGCGGCGCGGGTAAAGTTTTTCTCCCGCGCGAGCACGAGAAAATAGTCAAGGGAATGAAAATTCACGGGAGTCCTCCTTTCACAGTTGTTTCTTGTAGAATATATCAATTTTAACAGTTTTACAAGCATAAAAGCAGGAATTATACTGTGGGCAGAGCACATGAAACGGCAGGAGAAGATTTCCTTTTTCCGCCGCGCATGCTACGATAGCGTACTGTATTGAAAAAGGATAGGGGAGGACTGAGATGGCTGCAATCGTTCTTTTTTGCCTGGCGCTGATGGCCTGCCTTGTGCTGCGGGCCAATATCCTCTATGCGCTTTTGGCAGGGTTGGTGATCTTTACGCTGCACGGCAGGCAGCAGGGTTTTTCCTGGAAGGAACTGGGAAAAATGATTGGTGCGGGCGTGAAAACGTCGGCGAGCGTGCTGCTCGTCTTTCCCTTCATCGGCATGCTGACTGCCCTCTGGCGCGCGTGCGGCACGCTGCCGTTCATCATCTGCTGCGCTGTCGACCTCATCCGGCCGCAGATCCTGCTGCTGATGACATTTCTGCTGAATTGCGGCGTTTCGATGCTGACGGGGACGGCGTTCGGCACGGCGGCGACGATGGGCACCATCTGCGTGAGTGTGGGCATGTCGATGGGCATGGACCCAGTGCTGCTCGGCGGAGCGATGCTCTCCGGCGTATTTTTCGGCGACCGCTGCTCGCCGGTCTCAACGAGCGCGCTGCTTGTGAGCGAGCTGACGGAGACGAATATCTATGATAACATCAAACGCATGCTGAAAACGGCGCTTGTGCCGTTTCTCCTCAGCTGCGGCATCTATGCCGCGCTTGGAATGCTGAAAAGCGGCGGCGGCGCGGCGGGCGAGCTGTGGTCGCTCTACGGACGCGAGATGGCGCTGCACTGGGTCATGTGCCTGCCGGCAGTGCTCATCCTGGCGCTGTCGCTCCTGCGCGTGAAGGTCAAGCGGGCGATGGCGGCGAGCATTTTGGCATCGGTCGTGCTGTGCGTTTTTCTGCGCCGCTTGGACGCGGTGACGATCCTCAAGACCGCGGTTTGGGGCTACACGGCGGCGGACGCCGAGGTCGGCGCAATGCTCAACGGCGGCGGTATCCTCTCGATACTGCGCGTAGCAATGATCGTGATGATCTCGTCGGTCTATTCCGGCATTTTCCGCAAGACGGGTCTGCTTGACCGGCTCTGTGCGCGCATCACGGTTTTGAGCGAAAAGACCTCGCCCTATGCCGCCATGCTGCTGACGGCGCTCCTGGCGGGGCTTCTTGCCTGCAACCAGACGCTGACGATTATTCTGACACATCAGCTCTGTGCGCCGTTACAGCAAAGCAAGGAACAGTTTGCCATCAACCTTGAAAACAGCGCCGTGGTCGTTGCGCCGCTCATTCCGTGGTCGATCGCGGGAGCAACGCCGCTGTCAGCGGTCGGCGCGCCGTTGACAGGCATGGCGCTGGCATGCTTTTTATACATTCTGCCCCTGTGCGAGCTTGTGCGGCACGCTGCCTCGTCCCGCCGGTAAGAAATGAGAAGGCCCGCTTACAGCAGTGCTGTAAGCGGGCTTTTTGTGATCGTTTTTAGGTGAGATCAGCCGACAAGCATCTCGGTATCCATGGCGATCATCAGTTCCTCGTTCGTGGGAATGAGAAGGACGGTGACCTTGGAATCGGGGGCGGAGATGACGCGCTCTTCGCCGCGGACCTTGTTGGCGTCCTCGTCCATCTTAACACCCATGAACTCGAGGCCGGAGGCGATGGCCATGCGCTGGGAAGCGCTGTTCTCGCCGACACCTGCGGTGAAGATGATGGCGTCCACGCCGCCCATCGCGGCGGCATACGCACCGATGAGCTTCTTCACGCCGTAGTTGAACATATCGACAGCAAGGCCGGCGCGCTCATTGCCCTGCTCGAAGGCCTCTTCGAGATCGCGGAAGTCGGAGCTGACGCCGCTGACGCCCATGACGCCGGACTTCTTGTTGAGGATGTTGAGCATCTCGGTGATGTCCATGCCGTACTTGTTCATCAGGTACTCGAGGATACCGGCGTCAATGTCGCCGGAGCGGGTACCCATGGGGAGACCGGCGAGCGGGGTGAAGCCCATGGAGGTGTCGACGCTCTTGCCGCCGTCGATCGCGGTGACGGAGGAGCCGTTGCCGAGGTGGCAGGAGATCAGCTTGAGCTGCTCGATGGGCTTGCCGAGCATATCGGCCGCGCGCTGGGAAACATACTTGTGAGAGGTGCCGTGGAAGCCGTAGCGGCGGACCTTGTCCTTCTCATAGTACTCGTAGGGAATGGCATAGGTATAGGCCACGGGGGGCATGGTCTGGTGGAAGGCGGTGTCGAACACGGCGACCATGGGAACGCCGGGCATCAGCTCCTGGCAGGCCTTGATGCCGATGATGTTGGCGGGGTTGTGGAGCGGGGCGAGGGGGTTGCACTCCTCAATGGCGTGCATGACCTCATCGGTGATGACGACGGACTTGGCGAACTTTTCGCCGCCGTGAACAACGCGGTGGCCGACCGCGTCGATCTCCTTCATGGAGGAGATCACGCCGTTCTTCTCATCGACAAGCGCGTTCAGCACAGCCTGAATGGCCTCGCTGTGAGTGGGCATGGAGACGGAAGCGGCCTTGACAGCTTCCTTGCCGGGCAGCTGGGGCTTGTAGGTGAACAGACCGTCGATGCCGATACGCTCGCACAGACCCTTGGCAAGCAGCTCGCCCGAAGTGGGGTTGAGCAGCTGATACTTCAGGGAAGAAGAACCTGCGTTGATGACCAGAACATTCATAAGTATACTCCTTTTTCCGAGGGCGGCTTGCATTGCGCCCAGATTTCCGATAGAATACATACAATAGATTGAATGTACAATTCAATACAACCTATATTATAACAACTTTTTTGGCAAAGACAAGTAAATTTAACAAAACGTTACTCTTTTGTAACCGCTTTGAGAGGACTTTCATGAGAGTATTTGGTATAATATGCGAATATAATCCCTTCCACTGCGGCCACAAGTGGCAGCTCGACGAGCTGCGGCGCAGGAATGGGACGGAGGAATGCGGCATTGTGTGCGCGATGAGCGGCGAGTTTGTCCAGCGGGGCGATTTTGCCATCGAACGCGCGCATGCGCGCGCCGAGGCCGCTGTGCGCGGCGGGGCGGATCTCGTGCTTGAATTGCCGCTGCCGTGGTCGATCGCCTCGGCGGAAGGCTTTGCCCGCGGCGGCGTCGGCGTTCTGAGTGCGACGGGTATCGTTGATACGCTGGCATTCGGCAGCGAGTGCGGCGAAACGGAGAAGCTGCGCCGCGCAGCGGAAGCGCTGCTGCGGGAAGATTTTTCCGAGCGGCTGCGCGATGAGCTTTCAAAAGGGCTGTCATTTGCCGCGGCACGGCAAAGTGCCGCGCGGGCGCTGATCGGCGAAGATGCTGGTGTGCTTGCCGAGCCAAACGATATTCTGGGCGTGGAGTATTGCAAGGCACTGCTGCAAAGCGACAGTACGATCACGCCGCTTGCGATGGAGCGCAGAGCCGTGGGTCACAACGAGGGCGCGGCAGAGGGCTTCGCCTCGGCGAGCTATATCCGCGCGCTGCTTGCTGGCGGCGAGGACGCATCTGCCTTTTTAACGGCGGAAAGCGCTGCGATCTACGCCCGCGAATGCGCGGCGGGACGCGCGCCGGTGACGATGAAGGGAGCGGAGCGGGCGATGCTTTCGCGCCTGCGTATGCTGGAGGAAGCGGACTTTGCCCGCTACGACAGCGGTGGAGAGGGACTCTACCGCCGCTTTTATGCCGCGGTACGAACGGCCGCCTCTGTTGACGAGCTGCTCGGCACGGTGAAAACGAGGCGCTATGCCTATGCGCGGCTGCGGCGGATGCTGCTTGCGGCGTATCTTGACATAGCGGCGGCAGAATTGCCGCAGGTGATCCCGTATCTGCGCGTTTTGGCGTGCAATGAGCGGGGAAGAATGCTGCTCAGAGCGATCAAAAATGAGGGGAGCGCGCCGGTGCTGACCAAAAGCGCCGATGTGCGCTCGCTGAGTGAGGAGGCACAGAGGCTCTTTGCGCTCTCTGCGCGGGCATGCGATCAATATGTGCTTGCTTACCCTGAGCTGCGCGCTGCCAAAGGCGGCGGCGCGTGGACGCAGGGGCCTGTGATCGTTTGAGGAGGATTTCCTCAAACCCTGAAAGGAGACTACGATGAAAAAATGGATGATGCTGCTTTGCTGCGTACTGGCACTGAATCTTGCCGCATGCGGCGCAAAGGAGGAGGGCGCGGCGGACAGGGTCGGCGCGCAGGGCGCGCTGCATTTTGAAGTTGCAACGCAGGTCTATGAAAACGAATACAAGGCCGACGACGGCACGGTGCTGATGGCGGAGCGCTACGAGCTGCCGATGCTTGAGCTGCGCACGGAAAGCGGCGAGCTTTACACGCCTGCGGAGAATGTGACGGCCAACGGCGGCGCGGTCGATACGTCGCAGCTCACGGCGCAAAATGCCTTCAATACGGAGATGAACAACGTGCTCGCAGGGCTTCAGTCCGATGCGGCGCAGGTCGCTTCGGAGGCGAAGGAGCTCTATGCCGAGGGTGGTTCGAGCACGTTTACAGAGGGAAGCTTTTGGACGAGCGAGCTGACCATGGCGCAGACCTATATGACCGAGGGGAAGCTCCTGAGCATCGCGGCCGAGGGCTACACCTACTACGGCGGCGTGCATCCCAACAGCTACAGCCGCGCGTGGAACTTCGACCTGACGACGGGAAAATTCCTGACGGCAGATGATCTGGCGGACGAAAGCAGCCGCTACGGCGATGCTTCGACCTTCCAGAGGGCCATCTATTGGCAGATGCTCAATGAGGTCGAAGAAAAGCGCATGGCTGATGTATACTTTTCCGATTACGATTCCTATTTGCATGATTTTCCGACATTTGCCACACTGAACTTTACGGAAGACGGCCTGACGGTGACGTTTGACCAATATATTATTGCACCTTACGCGGTGGGACCGCAGGAGTTCCAGATCCCGTATGACAGCTTTTTCTATACGCTCAGCCGCCACATGCAGTCGCTGCTCGATATGCCGAAAGAAACGGTCGTGCTTGCAGATTACCGTGTGACCGAGGATCTCTGGGCGTGGTTCCACATGACAACGCCGCCCATGGACAACAGCGTGCCGATGGTCGAAGATAACGACGGGAGAGATTACTGCCGCTTCGGCCTTATGAACATCAACACGATGGAACAGCTGCGCACACTGCTCAGAGCGCATGTGACGGAAGAACTGATGAACGAATGGTTTGCGTATTCGCCGGATCGCTTCAAGGAGATCGACGGCAAGCTTTATGTGCTCTCCGCTGACCGCGGCAGCGACACCAGTATCGGCGGCGAGAGCCTCCGGGTCGAGTGGAGCGGCGATACGGCAGGCAAGGTTATTCAGACGATCGACCGCCAGGACTGGAACGATGAAAAGAACACATTTGTGCTCACTGGCGAGCAGGACGTTTACGAATATCCCTTCACCCTCACGGACGGCCACGCGGTGTTCTCCGCATTCCCGTGCCCGTACTGAAAAAGAAACAGAAAAAGGCTGACCTGTACGTGTCAGCCTTTTTATGCGGATATGTAGTTTAGCGGTAGCGCTCGCGATGCGCGGTCATGATGTCGGCGAGCAGCACGCCGTTGTCGGGCGGGGTGTAGGTGATGGCGTTCGCACCTGCGGCAATGGTCTTGCGAATGGTCTCATCTCTCGGGCCGCCGGTGGCGATGATGGGGATCTCGGGGTGACGCGCGCGGAGCGCAGCGACAAGCTGCGGTGTTTCCGCGGCGGCGGAGACGTTCAGAATGTCGGCGCCTGCGGCGATACGTGCCTCAGTATCCTGCGTGGCGGAAACGATGGTCGCAACAACGGGAATGTCGATATGCGTGCGGATATCGCGCATGATGTCGGCCGAAACGGGAGCGTTGAGCACAACGCCGTAAGCACCGCAGTGCTCAGCCTCCATCGCCTGCGCGACGGAACGCGCACCGGAGGTGAAGCCGCCGCCAACGCCGCAGAACACCGGCATATCCGCCACGCTGATGATGGCGCGCGCAATACGCGGCTGGGGCGTAAAGGGGTAAACGGCAATCACCGCGTCGGCATTGCAGCTTGCGATGGTGGCAACGTCGGTGGAAAAAACAAAGGACTTGATCGTTCGGCCGAAGATGCGGATGCCGCTGCACTCCTCGATGCATTCAGGCACCATCAGCATGTGGTTGCGGAGCTTACCGCTGTAACTTGGCGTGGGCGTGGGGGTAAAATCGCTCATAGAAGCACCTTCCTTTCCGCAGGTAACCGATGACCGGTAAAAATGATGTGGATGGATCAGTCGACATGACTGCTTGCGCGCATGGCAAGGATCGTCCGCTCGATGAGCGTATCGAGATCCCAGCCGAGCATTGCAGCGCCGCGCTCGATGACCTCGCGCGAGCAGCCGGCGGCAAACTTCTTGTCTTTGTATTTTTTCTTGACGGATTTGACCTCAAGATCGCTGACACTTTTGCTCGGACGCATGAGCGCAGCCGCGCCGATGAGGCCTGTAAGCTCGTCGGTGGCGAAGAGCACCTTTTCCATCTCGTGCTGCGGCTCGGGCAGCCCGTCGAAGTGCAGGCCGTAGCCATGGCTCGCGGTGGCGCGGATCAAGCGCTCGTCGAGTCCGTGCTCGCGCATGATCTGCTGCGACTTGATGCAGTGCTCGTCGGGGTAAAGTTCAAAGTCGAGATCGTGCAAAAGCCCGACGATCTCCCAGAAATCCGCTTCCTCGCCGTAGCCGAGCTGTTCTGCGTACCAACGCATGACATCGGCAACGATGCACGCGTGCTTTAAGTGAAATTCGCCCTTGTTGTACTGCGTGAGCAAATCCCACGCCTGCTGCCTGGTATACGCCATAAAAATGCCTCCCTTTGCTTATGGCTGCTCGTCCGTAAAGTGAACGTGATTAAAAATGTGGTCGGAGCAGAAGCAATGGTAGCCTGCGCACTTGCTGCAATAGCGGAACTGAAGTTCGGGATTCGTCACATCGGTGCGGCCGCATACGGCACATTTATGACGAAAGCCCTGCGTCTGCTGCTGATACTGCTCCTGACGCTGCTGATTGCGCACGGTGTTGTGGAAGTGCGAGGCCTGCTTGCTCTGGTGGCGCTCAAGCTGGAAAAAGCGCGTAAGCTCAGGCCAGAAGAAGATGACGAAGTTGAGAAGCGCCACGACCGGCAGAATGGCATAATAGCCGACGCCTGCGGAAATGTAGCGGAAAATGTCGAAGAAGAAGTAGAATATATCGAGATAGGCGAGCCACTTCATGCGAATAGGAATGATGAACATGAAAAGCACCTGCGTATCGGGATAGAGCAGGGCGAAAGCCATGAACATGGCAAAGTTGACATAATTTGCACCGTAGACAGGAATGCTGTACCCTGTGATGAGGCTGACGATGCTTGCGCCGATGACGGTAAGCAGCATGCCGCTGAGGTAATAGGTGGTGAACTTGGCCGTACCCCACTGCCGCTCAAGCGCCGAGCCGATCCAGTAGTAGAAGTAGCAGGTGATGAGAAGATAGAAGGGACTTGTGCTCTCGGGGATCAGAACGAAGGTGATAAGACGCCAGATCTGCCCATGGAGGAGTCCATCAAGCGTAAAGGAGAAGAAACTCAGGAAATTGCCGGTGGAAAAACCGGACAGCAGTCCGAGCACCACGTTGCCGATGACCACATAAAGCATCAGGTTCGGAATGCCGAAATTCGGGTGCAGGATACAGAAGCGGTCGATCGCCTGGTTGAGCTTTTTCAATGCGGGATACCTCACTTGTCGTAAATAACATTTACATCTATTATGACACAGCGCCGGGAAAAAGTCATCAATAAACTTTGAACAAATGCACATTCCCAAATGGAATGAAGAGCAGAAATGCGGAAAGAAACGAATTCTTTCCGCATTCTTAACGCTTGTTCACTTGAGATCGAGCTCGGGCGGCACGTCGATCTCTTCGCCGACGTACTTACCGTTCTTTTTCCTCTGGCGCACGCATTCGGTCAGCAGATATTCGATCTGGCCATTGACGGAACGGAAATCGTCCTCCGCCCAGGCGGCGATGGCGGCGTAGAGCTTGGGCGAAAGGCGCAGAGGAACCTGCTTTTTCGCGTTGTCGTTCATGTCGGGTTAATAGAGGCTTCCGGAGTTGACGACGGGCTGCGCGTCGCGGTTGCCGCAGAGCACGACGAGCAGATTCGAGACCATCGCCGCCTTGCGCTCCTCGTCAAGCTCCACCGTGCCATTTTTCGCAAGACGCTCAAGCGCCATTTCGACCATGCCGACCGCGCCGTCGACGATCATCTTGCGTGCGTCGATGATGGCGCTGGCCTGCTGGCGCTGGAGCATGACCGCCGCAATCTCGGGCGCATAGGCGAGATAGGTGATGCGCGCTTCGATGATCTCAAGGCCCGCGTCGGCGACCTTGGACTGGATCTCGTCGCGGATGCGCGCGGCAACGACCTCGCTCGACCCACGCAGGCTCCCCTCGTCGGCGTGACCGTCGCCGGTGGTGTCGATGCCGGGGGCAACGTCATAGGGGTAGATGCGCACGATGTTGCGCAGCGCCGCGTCGCACTGGAGGGAGAGATACTCCTTGTAGTTGTCCACGTTGAAAACGGCCTTGGCCGTGTCGGTCACGCGCCACATCACGGCGATGCCGATCTCCACGGGGTTACCCAGGCAGTCGTTGATCTTCTGGCGGGCGTTGTTGAGCGTCATGATCTTGAGAGAGATTTTCTTGCTGCCGCCCACCTCGACCGCGGCGGACGAGCCCTGCATGGCGACAAGGAGATTGGCGCCCTTGTGGCCGCCGTCCACGTCGCCGGACTGGTTGAGCTTCGTCTTGGCGGCGGGGTTGAAGGACGTGGAGAAGGGGTTGACGCAGTAGAAGCCCTCACCCCTGAGCGTGCCGGTGTACTTGCCGAAGAGCGTGAGCACGAGCGCCTCCTGCGGCTTTAGGACGCGCAGGCCGCACAGCGGGATCCAGCCGAGCGACAGCACGATGACGCAGAGAACGACAAGGGACAGAAAGCCCGCATTGATGCCGACGATCAGAAAAACGACCGCGGCGATGTAGAGAACAAGCTCGAGCAGCAGCACGAGCATGCCGTTTTTGTGACCGGTGATGATCTTTTCTTCCATAAAAAGCACCTCCAAACTTGATATCAAAATAATATCACAACAATATGAGATGTCAAGAGGAAAATGAAGAAAAACCGACCGGCGATTGCACCGGTCGGTGAAGAAAAGCGCGTGCGCGGCAGTTTGATAGACTGGAAGTTGGCGAACTGTTCATTATGATGCGATGTGTAATTAGAAAGCGACTCCAAGTTCTTTGCATTTCTCGATTGCCAAATCATTGTTTTGCAATGCAGCAAGTCGATACCAATGCTTAGCCTGTTCGATATCTCGTTCTACACCGATTGCATCTTCATAAAACCATGCCAAATTGCATTGTCCATCTCTATCACCATGCTCTGCGGCACGGCGAGTCCAATATAGTGCTTTTTCCAAGTCCTTTTCAACACCAAGTCCCTCGTAATAGAAATAGCCTATTTGACATTCAGCAAGGGGATAGCCCTGCTCCGCCAATACCAAATGACCTTCAAAGCATTTGTCATATTGTTTTGATTCCCAATATTTTTCAATCAGCTCATTGCAAATGTCAAATTCCTTGCAAGGTTTGTAATACGCACCTGCCATATATTCATACCTCCATAAATCCCGATTTGTTGAAATGATCTTACCACAGCCTGCCGAAATGCGCAAGGACGGCCGCGGCGGGGGACCGCTGCGGCCGTTCATTGGCTGTTGATGGAAATTCAGGCGTAGTGATATTTTTCACGGCCCGCAAGGAACAGCGCTCCCGTAACGAGCAGCGTGAGCGTTTCGGCCACGGTGATGGCGAGCCAGATGCCGTTGATGCCGAGAAGATTCGGCAGGATCAAAATGGCGGAGACCTGAATGACGAGCGTGCGTAGGAACGAAATGAGCGCGCTGGCCGTGCCGTTGTTGAGCCCTGTGAAAAACGCCGAGCCGAAGATGTTGAAGCCGCAGACGAGGAACGAGAGGGCATAGATGCGCAGCGCATTGACCGTCATGTCACAGAGCTCCGCGTCGTAGCCGACGAAAACGTGGGCGATGGGCCGGGCAAGCAGAATGGCGGAGGCTGTCATGGCAAGGCTCGAGAGGAGCGTAACGGTCAGGCTTTTTTTGAGCAGGCTCCTGAGCTCCGCGTGGTTCTGCGCGCCGTAGTGATAGCCGACGACAGGCGTGACCGCGATGGAGTAGCCAAAGAAAAAGGCCATGAAGATGAAGCTGACATACATGAGAACGCCGTAGGCGCTGACGCCGTTTTCCTGCGCGATGGCCATGAGACGGATGTTGTAGAGGACGCCGACGAGTGAGGTGGAAAGGTTGCTGACCATTTCGCTCGAGCCGTTGCCGCAGGCGCACGCGAGCGCGCGGAGGTCAAAGCGCGGGCGCGTCAGACGGAGGGGGGAGTCGTTCGGGCGCAGAAAGTAGACGAGCGGGATCAGCGCGCCGACAAGCTGGGAAAAGGCCGTTGCGAGTGCCGCACCGAGAAGCCCCAGCGGAAAGACATAGACGAGCAGAAAATCAAGCACCATGTTCGTAAGACCCGCGCAAACCGTCACGCGCAGGCCGAAGTGCGGCTTTTCCGCCGTGGCAAGAAAGCTCTGAAAGCTGTTTTGCAGCATGAAGAAGGGGAGAGACGTGAGCAGCACGCGCCCGTAGAGCACGCAGTCATCGATCGTGAGGTCGGTCGCGCCGACGGCGTAGGAGATGGGTCGAAGAAAAAGAAGGCACACGCCGCTCAGCACAGCGCCGCCCACCGCGAGCGCCACGACGAGCATGGAGAAGATCTCGTTTGCCTCTTTTTGCTTGCCCTCGCCGAGCGTTTTGGCGATGAGCGCACTGCCGCCCGTGCCGATCATGAAGCCGAAGGCGGCGAGCGCCATGATGACGGGGAAGATGAGGTTCAGCGCGGCGAAGGGATTCTTGCCGACAAAGTTCGAAACGAAAAAGCCGTCGACAATGCTGTAAATAGAGGTGATGATCATCATGAAAATGCTGGGCGCGACAAAGCGCAGCAGCTTTTGATAGGTGAAATGATCGGAAAGGGAAATCTTCATAAAAAGCCTCCAAAGCCTCCGGTTCGTTAAGCGTACATAAAAAAAGCCCGGTCATTTGCCTGACCGGACGCATCCGACATCTTTTCGACTGCTGCGGCTGCGGCCGCAAGTCCTCCGATGACATTCAATTCGTGGTCAATATTGTAGCATAAATCCAGTCAAAGTCAAGGTTTTGCGCAAAATTACAAAATATTGATTGACAAAACGCACAAATGTGCTACAATACGATTCGGCGAAAGCCACAAGTGAATACTTCATCAAGAGTGGTTGAGGGATCGGCCCTATGACACCACGACAACCTGCCCGAAGAGGCAAGGTGCCAAATCCGACGAACGAATCGAAAGATGAGGAAGAGCAGAAAGTGCGATACTCTGTCGGTTCGACAGAGTATTTTTTGTTTTTCCCGAAAGAAAGGAAGAAAGAATCATGGCAAAACGTTTATTTACCTCTGAATCCGTCACCGAGGGGCATCCCGACAAGATCTGCGACCAGATCTCCGACGCGGTGCTCGACGCGATCCTTGAAAAAGACCCCAGCGGCCGCGTGGCCTGCGAGACGGCGGTCTCCACCGGTCTTGTCCACATCATGGGCGAGATCACCACGAACTGCTACGTTGACATTCCCAAGATCGCGCGCGGCGTGATCCGCGACATCGGCTATGACCGCGCGAAGTACGGTTTCGACTGCGACACCTGCGGCGTCATCGCAAACATCGACGAGCAGTCGAGCGATATTGCGATGGGCGTGGACAACTCCTTTGAAAATAAGGAGAGCGGCGCGAGCGAGCTCGACAACGGCGCGGGCGACCAGGGCATGATGTTCGGCTACGCCTGCACCGAGACGCCCGAGCTGATGCCGCTGGCGATCTCTCTTTCCCACAAGATGGCGAAGAAGCTCACCGATGTGCGCAAGCAGGGTCTTGTTGATTATCTCCGTCCCGACGGCAAGACGCAGGTGACGGTCGAGTACGACGAAAACGGCAAGCCCGTGCGCGTTGACACCGTCGTGCTCTCCACCCAGCACGCGCCCGAGGCGACGCTCGAGCAGATCCGCAAGGATATGATCGAGCTGGTCATCAAGCCGACCGTTCCCGCGGAGCTGATGGACGAGGAGACTAAGATTTATGTCAACCCGACCGGCCGCTTTGTCATCGGCGGCCCGCAGGGCGACAGCGGCCTGACCGGCCGCAAGATCATCGTCGATACCTACGGCGGCAGCGCTCCCCACGGCGGCGGCGCCTTCTCCGGCAAGGACCCGACGAAGGTCGACCGCAGTGCCGCTTACGCCGCGCGCTATGTTGCCAAGAACATCGTGGCCGCCGGCCTTGCCGAAAAGTGCCAGGTGCAGCTTGCCTACGCCATCGGCGTTGCCCACCCCGTGAGCATCATGGTCGAGACCTTCGGCACCGGCAAGGTGGACGACGGTAAGCTTGAAGAGGCTGTGGAGAAGGTTTTTGACCTGCGCCCGACCGCCATTATCCGCGACCTTGATCTGCGCCGCCCGATTTATCGCCAGCTCGCCGCCTACGGCCACATGGGCCGCGAGGATCTCGGCGTTGCCTGGGAGAAGACCGACCGCGTGGACGCCCTGCTCGCGGCAGTCAAGTAAAGAATTCGAAAATGTGGCAAAAGCCGCCGACCTGATGGTCGGCGGCTTTCTTGCGTATCGGGGAAGGTTACAGAAAAGTCATTTACTCGCAGTGCTCCTCGTCCCAGAGCTTTTCGGCCTCGGGACGCCAGCAGGCGGCGTAGGCCTTGCATTTGCCGCACAGGTGCTCCACGCTCTCGGGCGCTTCGTGGTCGGTCGAGTGCGCGCCGGAGCGCGCGACCATCTGGGGCAGATATTCGGGATTTTCCAGCATCGGGCAGGGGCGCAGGTGGTTGTTGTTGAACGGCTGGCCCTTGCGGTACTCCTTAAAAAGTGGCTGCTGGAGACATTCGAGGAAGCTCTTTTCGCGGATGTTCGCACCCGAGTAATGGATGAACACGCAGGGCTCGACGTCGCCCGCGGCGTTGATGTGGCAGTAGATGCGCCCACCGGCAACGCAGCCGCCGGCGAACTCGCCGTCGGTGAAGAGGCAGGCGTGGGTGCCGAGCTCCTTGGCCTCGGTCAGCACACGATCCATTTCTTCAAAGGTGAGATTCTGGTTGTGGCCGTATTCCGCCGCCCAGCGGCCCTTGCACGCATGTTGCATGCGCTCGTCGGATCCATCAGGATAAGCCAGGGAATGTTGCAGCCACACTTTTCGGCGTTTTCTGCGCCTGCTGGAAGCCGCGGAAGCCACCCTCGTAAGCGGCATTCGTCAGAAACGTTTTGAGAAGATAGGGGTCGCATTCGCGGATCAGGCGCTGGAGATAATGCGCCCACTTGCCGTCCGGCTCGTTGGCGATCATGTGGAGACCGGCGAAGGTCTCAGGCTTCCAGACCGAACCATGGATCTTCTGCACCATGTCGACCAAGGAGTTGGCGATGTCGCAGACGTCCTGTGTCTGACCCTTTTTGATGAGAGAATCCAGCATGGTCTCAAAGGCTTTGCGCTCTGCTGCGTGGGCGATCTTCTCTGCTGCGTTCCTGTTGTCACGCTTCCTTTCCGTGTCCGCGCGAAGCGGACATTTTCAATCAGGAGGAAAGGGCGCGATCCCTTTCCTCGGTTGCCTGTGCGGCGATCTTCTGGAGCTTTTCCATGCGCGCGTCGAGCTGTGCGCTGATCTCGGCGCACTCATAGAGCTCGCGCTCCACATAGTCCATCTCGGGGAGATTTTTCTTGTAACGAATCTTATGCTCAAGGCTGGCCCACCAGTCCATCGAGATCGTGCGGAACTGCACTTCAACCCGCATGAGCCGCTTCTGGTCGTGCAGGAAGATGGGCGTTTCGACGATGAGATGGAGGCTGCGGTAGCCGTTGGGCTTGGGGTTTGCGATGTAGTCCTTGCGTTCGATGAGCGTGATGTCGTCCTGCCGCAGCAGCGCGTCGGAGAGCTTGTAGATGTCCGACGGGTGCGAGCAGATGACGCGCACGCCTGCAATATCGTTGAGGTTCTGCTCAATGCTCTCCACAGTCATGGGATAGCCGCGGCGGGAGAGTTTTTCCATGATGCTCTCCGGTGACTTGAGACGTGTTTTGATCGTTTCGATGGGGTTGCGGTCGTATTGCAGGGAAAGCTCTTCATTGAGCACATTGAACTTCGTTTCCACTTCCATGATCGCGCAGCGATAGTAGCTCATCAGCTCGCGATACGGCTGGAAGTATTTCTGAACCCACTGCTGTACCTCGCCGCGGGAGAGACGCGAGAGCAGTACCTGCTCGAGATAAGTGCGATCGACAAGCGGACGGATCGGCATGTCTTCAGCTCCTTTGTTTAGCATTTTACAGACCGCGTGAAAAAGACGCGGCCTGATAAAAACAGCATAGCAAAAAGGCGGGGCGGTTTCAATGCATAAGCTGTTAACTTTTTGCCGGCCACCCGGACGGGAAAGTCCCATCTTTATCTTAAAAAGTAACAAAGGAAATTGTCGAAAACTATGGGCAAACGCAGTGGCTTATCCGATTTTCTGACAGCCGGGTAAAAATGTCAGAGAGCACGAAAAAAGCGCCCTTCCATGCGGAAAGAGCGCTGGGAAAACTATGTGAAATTGAGACGGTCATGTGCCGAGAACATGTGCCGTCATCATCTGCCAGAGGATGGAGAGCTGCGGCGTGGATACAAGAACAAAGGCGAGGATAAAGACGAACCAGAGCTTTGACATGTCCTCCTCTTTCTTGCAGAGAAAATAGCAGTAGGAAAGATATGCGACCGCGTCCACGATCAAAACCGTGAGGAACATGGTGAGAAAGCCGTCCTCGCTCTGCTCGGCGGTGCCGGTGTAAAGCGAAAGAAGGGAATAATACAAAAATGTGACGGTAAACGGCCACTTGAGCTTGCGCCAGTCGTGAATGCGGTTCTTTTTGTTCATGGAAGGGCTCCTTTTTGCGTTTTTTCCAGTATACTCTGCGCCGGGGGGGATTGCAAGGGGAAATGACCTTGCCAAGCGGCTGCGCGGTGTGGTAGACTGCAAAAAAAGGAGGGATAAGCATGCTGGATACGCTGATCCGCGGTGCGAAGATCATTGACGGTACGGGGAAGGCGGCGTTCAACGCGGATGTCGGCATTCGGGACGGCATGATCGAAGCGGTTGGGAATTTGCCGGACGCGCAGGCGTTTTCGACGATCGAGGCTGCAGGCCGCTGCCTGACACCGGGGTTTATCGATATGCACCGCCATGCCGACGCGGCGGTGTTCCGCAAGGATTTCGGGCGAGCGGAGCTTTGCCAGGGGCTGACGACGATCGTGAACGGCAACTGCGGCATGTCGCTCGCGCCGCTTGCGGGAAAGTATGCGCCCGCCTGCGCGCGCTATCTCGCGCCCATCACGGGGGAGATCACGCCGGAGCTGCGCTTTGATTCACTCGCTTCCTATTTCAAGGCGGCGCAGAGCCGCGGCCTGCCGCTCTCCTGCGCGCAGCTTGCCGGCATGGGAACACTGCGCACACTCGCCGCGGGCTTTGAAGCGGGCGAGTTATCACCGCTTGAAATGAGAGAGATGCACTATCACATGGAAAAGGCGCTCGCCGACGGCGCGTGCGGCGTATCGCTCGGCCTTGGCTACGCGCCGGAGATCTTCTATTCGACCGACGGACTCATCCGCGCGCTTGCGCCGCTGTATCAAAGCGGCGTACCCATCTGCGTGCACATGCGTCAGGAGGGCGACGGCGTGGTGGCCGCGCTGCGCGAGATGATCGAGGTCGCCCGCGCACTGCAAACGCCGCTGGAGGTGAGCCAACTCAAGGCCATCGGCGGGCGAAACGCGCGCAAGGCTGTACCGGAGATGCTCTCGCTCATTGCCCGGGCACGGGAGGAAGGGCTTGACGTGATGTGCGATGCCTATCCCTACACCGCGGGCTCAACGCAGCTCATCCACGTGCTGCCGCCGGAGTTTCAGGCGGGTGGGACAGAGACGCTGACGAAGCGCCTGCGTGATCGCGCCGCGCGTGAAGAGATGCGCGCGCGGATGGAAACGGGCAGCGATTTTGAAAACATTACGCTGCTTGTCGGATTTGAAAACGTCGTCGGCATCGGGCTTCGGACGGACGAATATCGCCGCTTTGAGGGAAAGAGCATCGCGGAGATCGCGCTCGCGCTCGGGAAAGATCCCTACGACGCACTTTTTGACCTGTTGTCGGCGGAGAAGTGCGAGGCGGGGATGATCGACTACATCTCGGACGAAGAAGATCTCAAGGCTATTTTGCGCGCGCCGTTTTCGGGTGTCATTTCGGACGCGACCTACCCTGGCACCGGGCAGGTACATCCGCGCGTGTACGGCGCATTCGCGCGGCTTATTGAAACCTACGTCGTGCGGGAAAAGGTGCTCACGCTCGAGCAGGCGGTGCATAAGGTGACGCAGCAGGCAGCGGAGCGGTTCTCCTTTGCGGGAAAGGGAAAGATCGAAGTGGGCGCGGACGCGGATCTGCTGCTTTTTGCCCCCGAGAAAATCCGCGAGAGAGGAACTTACCTCGCACCGAAGGCCTGCGCGTCGGGCTTTGACGAGGTGTTTGTACTCGGCGAGCGCGTGATCGAAAACGGCGAGTACCGCGGCGGCAGCAGCGGGGAAATGCTGGGCCTGAGAATGGAATATTGAAATCTTAAAAAATTTTTCAGGTGCATTTCAGCCGCCGTATGATATGCTGTTTGCGAAGAAAAAGATAGCGGGAGGCTTGATCAAGTGGAGTGCTTTTGGGATACGGTGGATACAATTGGCGAGGGCTTTGGCTTTTCGCTCTTCGGCGCGCGGCATTTGGTGACGCTTGCGCTGTATATTGCCTTTGCCGCGCTGAGCTGCAAGCGCTACAAGGCGGCGGACGAGAAGAAGCGGGCGCAGCTGCGAAAGCTCTTCGCCGTTCTCCTGCTTGCGGACGAGGCGTTCAAGCAGATCGGTTTGCAGATCGGCGGGAATTTCAACTGGGACTATCTGCCGCTGCACCTGTGCTCGATCAACATTTTCCTTATCGCGCTGCACGCGTGGAAACCGAACAGGCTGCTTGATAACTTCCTCTACTTTATCTGTATCCCCGCGGCGACGGCGGCGCTGTTGTTCCCGACGTGGACGTCGCTTCCGGCGGCGAACTTCATGTTCTGGCATTCAACGAGCGTGCATATTCTGCTTGCGGCCTATCCCATTATGCTGTTTTCGGGCGGTGAGATCCGGCCGAGCGTCAGGTACATGGGCAAGTGCTTCTTGCTGCTGTTGGCGATGGCGGTGCCGATTTATTGCGTCAACCTGCTGCTCGACACAAACTTTATGTTCCTGATGTACGCACCGGACGGCAACCCGCTTGCGTGGTTCCGCGACCGTTTCGGCCATCACTGGATCGGCTTCCCCGTGCTGCTCGCGGCGGTGTTCGCGCTGATGGATGTGCCGGTTCTGCTCAAGGGACGACAGGAAAACAAGGCGATCCGTGCGGCGGAATAAAGATAAAGAAAAAGCGGTTCTTTCATGTGGAGGAACCGCTTTTTTTGTGCGTTTTTCTTGACGGGAGGTGGCCTTTCTGATAGGGTAAAGTCAAACTGGAGAACTGGAGCCCGATGCATGGTATGTCGGGCGTGAGGAGGGGAAAGCGTGGAAGAAAATCTGTTCCGTTCTATCCCACGGGTGGACGAGCTGCTCGATCGGGGAGAGCTCAAGGCGTCGGCACTGTCGCCGGCCTTGCTGCGCGAGAGCGTGCGCGAGGAGCTGGACGCGCTGCGAAGCGAAGTGCGCGGCGGGCGCTCCTCGCTGCCGGAGACGGACGAGCTGTGCGCGCGCATTCTGGCGCGGGCGGAAGAAAAGCAGATGCCGTCGCTGCGTACAGTCATCAACGCAACGGGCGTGACGCTGCACACGAACCTCGGCCGCGCCTGCCTGAGCGAGCGCGCGGCGAACGCCGCGGCGGAGGCCGCGTACGCCTATTCCACGCTTGAATACGACGCTGTTCGGGGCTGCCGCGGCTCGCGCCACAGCCATGTGGAGAGCCTCTTGTGCCGTCTGACGGGTGCGGAGGCGGCGATGGCTGTGAACAACAACGCCGCGGCGGTGCTGCTTATTCTATCCGCGCTCGCCAGCGGGGGCGAAGTCGTCGTCTCGCGCGGCGAGCTTGTCGAGATCGGCGGCTCGTTCCGCATTCCGGAGATCGTGACCCAGTGCGGCTGCACGCTGCGCGAGGTCGGCGCGACGAACAAGACGCATCTGCGCGACTATGAGGCTGCTGTCAGCGAGCAGACGCGGGCAATCTTAAAGGTGCACACGAGCAATTACCGCATTGTCGGCTTTACCGAATCTGTGCCGCGGGAGGCGCTTGCCGCGCTCGCGCGGGAAAGGGGGCTGCCGCTCATCGAAGACCTCGGCAGCGGCGCGCTCGTGGAGTTGGAACAATACGGGATCCACGGCGAACCGACGGTGCAGAGAAGTCTGCGCGCGGGCGTGGATGTTGCATCGTTTTCCGGCGACAAGCTGCTCGGCGGGCCACAGGCGGGGCTGATCGTCGGCAGAAAAGAATACATTGAACGGCTCAAAAAGCACCCGCTCGCGCGGGCGCTGCGCCTTGATAAGATGACGCTTGCCGCGCTGCACGCGACGCTGCGGGCATATCTGGACACGGATACCGCCGCGCGCGAGATCCCAACGCTTGCCATGCTGTCGGCGGGGGAAGGGGCGCTGCGCGAAAAGGCGCTGCGCCTGCAACAGGCGCTTGCCGGCGCAGGGGTCGCCTCGCAGCTCGTGAAGACGGGGGACGCGGTCGGCGGCGGCAGCGCGCCGGCGCAGGAGCTTCCCGGTTGGGCGGTCGCGCTTGATCCGGGAAAGCATAGTGTAGATGAACTGGAAGAGCGGCTGCGCATGCGCGCAAAGCCCATCGTTGCGCGCATCCACCGCGGGCAGTATCTTCTGTGCGTGCGTACGATCGACGAAAAGGACTTTGCCGGGCTTGCCGCGGCGGCTGCGGAGGCGCTGCGATGAAGCACGTTATCATCGGCACGGCGGGGCATGTTGACCACGGCAAGACGGAGCTTGTCAAGGCCCTCACGGGCGTGGATACCGACCGGCTGGCCGAAGAAAAGCGGCGCGGCATTACGATCGAACCGGGCTTTGCACGTCTTGATTTTTCAGATGGCGGAAGTGCGAGTATCGTCGATGTGCCGGGGCATGAGAGGTTCATCAAAAATATGCTTGCCGGTGCGGGCGGCGTCGACCTCGCGATGCTCATTGTGGCGGCGGACGAGGGCTTTATGCCGCAGACGGTCGAGCATCTTGACATTCTGGGGCTTCTCGGCGTGAAGAGCGGGCTTGTCGTCATCACAAAGACGGATCTTGCCGATGACGAATGGCTCAGAATGCTTGAAGAGGACATCAAAGCGCGTGTGCGGGGAACATTTCTGGAAGGAAAGCCCGTTTTGCGCACCTCTGCCCGCACGGGAGAGGGGATCGAGGCGCTGCGCGAGGCGCTGCATGAGCTGGCGCTGCACACGGCGGAAAAAAGCGCGCGCGCACCGTTCCGCCTGCCCATCGACCGCGTGTTTTCTGTCGATGGCTTCGGTACGGTCGTGACCGGTACGCTGATCGACGGCTGTATTGCCGCCGGGGAGGAGGCGGCGCTCCTGCCGCGGGCAGAGATGTGCCGCGTGCGCAATTTACAGGTGCATGGGCGCGATGTGGAGGCAGCCTGTGCCGGGCAGCGCGTGGCGGTCAATCTGTCGGGCATCAGAAAAGAAAACGTCTGCCGCGGCGATGTGCTGTGTGCGCCGGATTCGCTGCGCTCGACGCGAATGCTCGACGTAAGATTGCAGAATTTGCGCGATTCCCGGCGAGTGATCGAGAGCGGGGCGCGCCTGCACCTCTACCACGGCGCGGCCGCGTGCCTTGTGCGGGTGGTGCTGCTGGACTGCGATGCGCTTCGTCCCGGCGAGAGCTGCTATGCGCAGCTGCGCCTGAGTGAGGATTTGGCAGCGCGGCAGGGTGACCGCTTTGTGCTGCGCTTTTATTCGCCGCTTGAGACGATCGGCGGCGGGGTGATCCTGGACGAGCATCCGTACCGCCATAAGCGCCATGATGAGGGCGTGCTCGCCGCGCTTGCTGTGCGTGAGAGCGGGTCGGATGAGGAAAAAATTGTGCAGGCCATCGGCGCATGCGGCGCAGACGGTATGGCGTTTGCCACGCTTTGCGCGCGTTTTGACGAAGAAGAGGAGAGCATGGCGAAAATGCTTGCCTCGCTCTGCGCGCGGGGGAAGATCGTTGCCCTCTCGCCGACAGATTACCTTGCTTCATCGGTGCTGGACGGGCTGTGGACGGACTGCGAGGCGATGCTGCAAAAATACCACCGCGCGCATCCGCTGCTTGCGGGTATGCGCCTCGCCGAGGCGCGGCAGCGGCTCTTTCGCGGCGGGACGCGGCAGAACGCAGAGGCGATCTTTGCCTGCTTTGCGCGCGAGGGGAAGCTGAAGCGTACGACGGAGTATTGCGCGCTTGCGGATTTTTCCGTGCGGCTTACCAGACGGCAGCGCGCGATCCGAGAGGAAATGCTTCGCCTGTGCCGTGCGGCAGGGCCGACCGGACTGAAAACGGACGAACTCTGTGCCTCGTTTGACAGAAAAGACCGCACGGAGTGCGCGCAGGTGATTGAAAGTCTTTTGAGTGTGGGTGAGCTGGTGCTGCTCACGCCGGATCGCTGCATTGAAAAAAGCGTTCTCTCAGCCGTCGATGCGCGCGTGAAGGCGTGGTTTGAAACGCGCGATACGCTGGCACTGGGGGAGTTTCGCGATGTGCTCGGCACCTCGCGCGATCACGCGCTGCTGCTGCTGGAATACTACGACCGGCGGGGGATCCTGCGCCGTGAGGGTGATGTCCGAAGAGCGGGCGCGCATTTTGGAGAGCTGTGAAAAAACGGGACGGCGCGCGCCGTCCCCGATATGGGAGTAGATGGGTGCTGGTGTGCCCCCCGGTCTTCAAAACCGGTGATAGGGGTGAAGAGCCTCTAAGGTGAGTTCGATCCTCACATGCTCCCGCCAGTGCCCCGCAGCCAGCTGACTGCGGGGCTTTTTGAAAAAAGTGGATTCTCCCCTTGACAGAACGGAAGGAAGCTCGTATAATACTACTGTTCTGCGGCGCAAAACCGTAAAATTTCATATCCGGGTGTAGCGCAGTTGGTAGCGCGCATGGTTCGGGACCATGAGGCCGTGAGTTCAAATCTCGCCACTCGGACCAACGAAAAGTCTTGAAATCGTATGATTTCAAGACTTTTTTGCAACTTTTTACAGCGAAATGCGTAGTGCGTATCGATGGCAACAGCAACGATGATGATTTTGACACATTAAACCAATATAGCAAAACATGAAAAATCCCGAAAGATCATCTTCCGGGATTTTTTGCCAGCCGCTGAGTTCGCGGATCTCGTTCTGAATGAGCCAGCCTTGCCGCGGCGACAGACCAACTCTTTTATCGGTTCACGAGCAGCTTTTTCATGCCGCGTTCCAGACCGTCGACCGTCAGCGGGTACATGTCCACGACTTTGGCAATGTGGCCGTAACTTTCGCCCCAGTAGCCGCCCCAGCGCGGGGGCTCCTCGGGATTGAGCCAGATCAAGTGGTCGTAATGGTCGCGGAAGCGCTTGATCTGGTCAAGGCCCGACCACTTCACCTCGCCTGCGCGGAAGTCGTAGCGCTTTTCCGTCAGCTCGTACATATCCATCAAAGCGTCGCCGACGAGAATGACCTTGTACTCACTGCCGAAGTTCTGCAAGATCCAGTCCGTCGACACCGCGTGCTCGCGGTACATGCGCGGGTCGGTATAAACATTTGAATAGATGCAGTTATGAAAATAGTAAACGTGCAGCTCTTTGAAGTGGTTTGACTGCCGCGCCGCCTGAAAGAGCATGGAGCAGAGGTTCGAATAATAGTCCATTGAGCCGCCGGAATCCATCAGCATCAGTACCTTGACGGTATTTTTGCGCGGGCGCTTGTAGCAGACGGAGAGCGTGCCGGCGTTGTCGCAGGTCTCACGAATGGTTTCGTCCACGTCGAATTCCGTTCGGGCCTCCTGTGTCTGCGCGGAATACTGCCGCAGCAGGCGAAAGGCCATCTGAAACTGGCGAATATCGAGCACATTGTCCTTGCGAAAGTCGCGGAACTTGCGCTCGCCCGCCACCTGAAACGCGCGGCGGTACATGCTCTGCCCGCCCACACGGATGCCCTGCGGGCTGTGGCCGCTATTGCCGAAGTTTGAGTAGCCGTTCGTACCGATCCAGTACGAGCCGCCGTTGTGCTCCTCGGTCTGCTCCTTGAGGCGCTCTTCGAACATTTTGAGAATTTCCTCAATGCTCTTTTCCTCATAGCCCTGCGTACGTAGGAATTTGCGAAACTCCTCCATCGCGGCGGCAGGATTGTTGAGCCAGTCCATCAGCTCTTCGGGAAGCTCGTCCTGATAGGGCACCCCGTCGAAGTATTCGAGGAATATCTGGTCGAACTTGTCGTAATCTGCCTCGGACTTGACGAGCACCGCGCGGCAGAGCTCGTAAAAGCCCGTGAGCGAATCGTGCTGCAGGTTCATCATCAGCCCCTCGATGAGCGTCATCCACTCATTTAAGCTGACGGAAAACCCGTGTGCGCGCAGAAGATAGAAAAATCCAGTAAACATGATGCTGTTATCTTCTCAGGCGGCGCTGCACGGTGGAGATATCCTTGTCCTTTTTGAGGAGCACCCCGATGAACGGGATCTCCCTTGCGATTTTCGAAACATCTACACCGGAGAGCTGAAGCGCGCGGATCCAGTCGACAAGCTCCGAGGTCGAGGGCATTTTCTCCACCGCGTCGATGGAGCGGATCGCGTAGAATGCCTGCATCACCTGCGTGAGAAGCGTCTCATCGACGTGGTCAAAGTGGACGCGGATGATCTTTTCCATCTGCTGCTGATCGGGAAATTCGATATAGTGGAAGATACAGCGGCGCAGGAAGGCATCGGGCAGTTCCTTTTCCGCGTTTGAGGTGATGATGACGATGGGGCGGTGTTTGGCCTTAACGGTTTCCTTTGTCTCGGGAATGTAGAACTCCATCTTGTCAAGCTCCCAGAGCAGGTCATTTGGGAATTCAAGGTCGGCCTTGTCCACCTCGTCGATCAGCAGCACGACCTGCTCATCGGCGGAGAACGCCTCGCCGAGTTTGCCGAGCTTGATGTATTTGGCAATATCGTCCACACCGGACGCGCCGAACTGGCTGTCATACAGGCGCTGCACCACGTCGTAGACGTACAGACCGTCCTGCGCCTTGGTCGTAGACTTGACGCTCCAGATGATGAGTTTTTTACCCAGCGCCTCGGCCACGGCCTCGGCGAGCATCGTTTTGCCGGTGCCCGGCTCACCTTTGATGAGCAGCGGCTTTTTGAGCGCCATGGCGACGTTTACCGCGTTCATCAGCTCCGGGCTTGCAACGTAATTCTGGCTGCCTTTAAAAGTGTTTTCCATTGTGTAGCTCCTTGCAAGATAATCAAAATCAGTATTATTGTACTCGCGTCATATCGCCCTGTCAAACCTGTTGTTTTGAGCGGTTCAAATAGATGGTTCAAAATTTTTCTGGAAATTTGAAATTCTGTAGGTTTGTCAAACATATTGGACAGTGACCTGGGCGGGAGACATCCAGCGGAGAGGTCTCATGGGTAAGTTGTTGGAACGACGGTTGTGGACGGCAAGCTGCTTTGCAAAGTCATCCAAGGAATAGAACGAGCGGCAAGAGTAGAAGCGTTTCTGATCCTCGCGGTGGCTGCGCTCGACCTTGCCCGCAGCTTCCGCAGGAAGTCCGCGGAGGAATAAGTAGATTGCTCCGGATAG
>ENA-UOJR01000263-UOJR01000263.1-human-gut-metagenome-genome-assembly--contig:-C115P-NODE-263-length-79625-cov-24.023640_pt1 | contig 79625 bp, 68 predicted proteins | sample MGYA00242354_ERZ723901 | MGnify/ENA metagenome assembly ERZ723901
AACCCGCATAAACACTGGTTTTTTTCGAATTTTACTTGTCGAGGGGCTTCATTGTGGGGAAGAGGAGGACGTCGCGGATGGAGGCGCTGTCGGTGAGGAGCATGACCAGGCGGTCGACACCGAAGCCGAGGCCGCCCGTGGGGGGCAGGCCGTACTCCAGGGCGGTGACGTAGTCGTAGTCGACCTGGGCCTTGCAGTTGGGCTCGATGGCCTTGCGCTCGGCGACCTGGCGCTCAAAGCGGGCCTTCTGATCGATGGGGTCGTTCAGCTCGCTGAAGGCATTGCCGTACTCGGTGCAGTCGATGAAATACTCGAAGCGCTCGGTGAAAGCCGGATCATCGGGCTTGCGCTTGGCCAGCGGGCTGATCTCGACGGGGTAATCATAGATGATGGTGGGCTGGATGAGCTTATCCTCGACAAAAGCGTCGAAGAACTCGGCCAGGATGGCACCCTTGGTGGGGACCTCGGGCAGCTCTACGTGGTGCTCCTTGGCAGCAGCGATGGCATCCTCGTCGGTCTTCCAATCGTTGAAGTCAACGCCGGAATACTTCTTGACGGCCTCGATCATGGTCAGACGCTCCCAGTGGCCCATGTCGATTTGCTTGCCCTGGTAGGTGATTTCCAGGCTGCCACAGACCTTCAGGGCCAGGCGCTTGTACATCTCCTCGACCAGGTCCATCATGCCGTGGAAATCGGTGAAAGCCTGGTACAGCTCGATGGTGGTGAACTCAGGGTTATGCTTGGGGTCCATGCCCTCGTTGCGGAAGATACGGCCGACCTCGTACACGCGGTCCATACCGCCGACGATCAGGCGCTTCAGATACAGCTCGGTCTCGATGCGCAGCACCATGTCCATATCCAGCGTGTTGTGGTGGGTATAGAACGGGCGGGCGGAGGCGCCGATCTCAAAGGGAGTCAGGATGGGGGTGTCGACCTCCAGGAAACCCTTCTCGTCCAGGTAAGCGCGGATCTCCTTCAAGATCTGGCTGCGCTTGACGAAGGTGTCTTTGACCTCGGGGTTGACGATGAGGTCAACATAGCGCTGACGATAGCGGGCCTCGCGGTCGGTCAGACCGTGGAACTTCTCGGGCAGGGGCAGCAGGCTCTTGGAGAGCAGCGTCAGCTCGGAGATGCGGACGGAGATCTCGCCCATTTTGGTGCGGAACACTTCGCCCTTGACACCGATGATGTCACCGATGTCCAGCTTTTTGAAGGCGGCGTAAGGCTCATCGCCCAGCAGGTCACGCTTGACGAAGATCTGGATATCGCCCTTCTGGTCGCGCAGGTGGGCAAAGCTGGCCTTACCCATGATGCGTTTGGACATCATACGGCCAGCCAGCGAGACGATCTTGCCGGTCTCGGCTTCGGCGGGCAGGTCGGCAAACTCGGCTTTCAAATCAGCGGAGTAAGAATCCTGCGGATATTTGGTGATGACAAAGGGGTCGCTGCCGGCGGCGCGCAGGTCGGCCAGCTTCTGGCGGCGAACGGCTGCCTGCTGGCTGATGTCCTGTTCGGTCTGGGGCTTATTCTGCTCCATGTGAGATCGTCCTTTCGTGTTTTTAAATCATGAATATGCGGCGGTTTCCGCTTACTTGGAGCGGGTGACGGTCAGCAGCTTGTAGGTGACGATGCTGCCGTTGGGCAGGGTGACGTCGACTTCGTCGCCGGGCTTATGGCCGATCAGGGCGGCGCCGACGGGGCTCTCGTCGCTGATGCGGTTCAGGTTCATGTCAGCCTCGGTGGAACCGGTGATGTCGTAGGATTCCGGCTCCTCGCCCTCCTCCTGGATGGTGACGTTCATACCGATGGAAACAGTATCGCCGGACAGCTCGCTGTCGTCGATGACGCGGGCAACTTTCAGGGTAGCCTCCAGGTCAGCGATGCGGGCCTCGACAACGGCCTGCTCTTCCTTAGCGGCGTCGTACTCGGCGTTCTCGCTCAAGTCGCCGTAGCCACGTGCAACCTTGATCTTATCAGCAACCTCTTTACGTTTAACGGTGCGCAGTTCGTCCAGGTCATGGACCAGTTTATCATAGCCCTCACGGGTAACAACGACTTCTTTCGCCATGGTAGTTTCTCCTAACGTGTAAATAGTAAAAGTTGTGCGGCCCAATACGAGCCGCACTAACTGTAATATTATAAACGGTTCAGCGCCGTTTTGTCAAGTGCATTTTGCCGGATACGAGGCAGTTTTAGCTTATTTATCCAGCTGCAGCAAGCCCACCTTGCGGTAGACTTTGTTGACGGTGCGGTTTGCCAGGCGGGAGGCACGCTCGGCACCGGACTTGAGCACCTCATCAACATACGCTTTATCGGCAAGAATCTTGCCGTACTCGGCCTGGACGGGGGCCAGCGCGTCGGCGGTGACCTCGGCGACAGCCATCTTGAAGTCGCCGTAGCCCTTGCCCTCAAACTCGGCGGCGATCTCGTCCATGCTCTTGCCGGTGAAGGTGCCGTAGATGGTCATGAGGTTGGAAACGCCGGGCTTATTTTCGCGGTCGAAGCGGACGCAGCCGTCGGAATCGGTGACGGCGCGCTTGCATTTGCGCACGATGGCGTCCTTGTCGTCAGTCATCAGGATGAAGGCGTTGACGTTGGTGTCGGACTTGCTCATCTTCTTGGTCGGCTCGGCCAGGGACATGATCTTGGCGCCGGAGGCCGGGACGTAGCCCTCGGGCAGGATAAAGGTATCGCCGTAGATGCCGTTGAAGCGGCCGGCAATGTCGCGGGCGATCTCCAGATGCTGGGTCTGGTCCTGGCCCACGGGGACGAGGTCGGCGTTATAGATCAGAATGTCGGCTGCCATCAGTACGGGGTAGGTGAACAGGCCGCCGTTGACGTTATCGGGGTGTTTGGCGCTCTTGTCCTTGAACTGGGTCATGCGGGACAGCTCACCGAACTGGGTGTTGCAGGCCAGCACCCAGGACAGCTGGGTGTGGGCAGGCACGTGGCTCTGGACGAAGAGGACATGCTCCTTGGGATCGATGCCGACGGCCAGCAGCAGGGCGGACAGCTCGCGGGTGCGGCGGCGCAGCTCAGCGGGGTTCTGGCGGACGGTCAGCGAGTGGAGGTCAGCGACCATATACAGGCAGTCGTAGTCCGACTGCAGCAGGGCCCAGTTGCGCACCGCGCCGATATAGTTGCCCAGGGTGGGCGTGCCGGTGGGCTGGATGCCCGAAAGGATGCGTTTACGTTTTTCTTCTGCCATCGTTACATATCTCCTATCAAAACAAAGCACCGCCCGCGCACGAAGATTCGCGCTGGGGCGGTGTCCGTTGTGTGTTTCGTGTGATACTAGTATTCAACCACAAACGGGGCGGTTTGTCAATAAATTTGGGCGGATGCAGTGGTTTTTTAGGCTCGGTTTAGGTTGGCGGGGTATTGTATGGATGTTCCCTTGTTTTAACGGCAGTATCCCATTATAAAAGGCCCTGCCGCAGGGTAGGCAGGGCCGGGGTGGCGCACTATTTACTAAAGGCAACACCGCACAATTCCCGCCTGACGGCTTAAGCACCGCTCCGGCGGCTACGGCACGGCATCTGCGTTGCCAAAATGCTCGATAATGTCGGGTTGCGGTACCCGCATCGTGCTTCGGGGACAAAAGCCCCTCGCACTCTGCGACCGCTGCCCCTGCTTCGGTTCGCTGTATCCGCCACCGGCGGCGCTCACCTTTGCAGCACAAAGTATTATCTGCGCTTTTGGCTTAGCAGCTGCCGTACCTCGCTCGCCGTATCGGCACTTAGAATTATGCGGTATTGCCTAAAACAAAATCAACGCTTGATATCATAATTCATATTCATCAAATTACGGATGCTCTCTACATCGTCGGTGATGTTGGCATCGCCGTGGATGGTGTGCTTGATGGCGCTGGAAGCGACCGCGAAGTTCACCATGTCCATGGGTTTGTAGTCGTGCATCATAGCGTAGATCAGGCCGCTGGCAAAGGCATCGCCGCCGCCGACGCGGTCCAGGATGTTGAAGGTGTAGAGCTTGGACTCGAAGGTGTGACCCTCATACCACATGAAGGCTTTCAGGCTGTTCTCGCTGCCGGAATGTACGTACCGCACGTGGCGGGCAATGCACTTCATGTTGGGGTAACGGTCGATGAAACGCTGGAAAATCTCGTCCTGCTGCTCGTAGCTGGGCTGCAGGGGCACGCCGTCCTTCCAGTCGCCCTTGGCGTGGTTTTCCTCGTCTTTCCACAGGTGATACGGCTCGATGCCGAACAGCACGTCCACGTAGGGCAGGCACTGGGTGCAGTAGTCGCGGGCTTCCTCCCAGGTCCACAGGCTGGAGCGGAAGTTGCCGTCGAAGCTGACGGTCAGGCCCATCTCCTTGGCCTCGCGCAGGCAGCGCAGGATGAAATCGGCGCAGTTCTTGTTCAGCGCCGGGGTGATGCCGGACAGGTGCAGCCAGTCAAAGCCTTCAAACAGCTCCTGCAGATCGACCTTGGTCAGGTCGTACTCGGTCAGGGCGCTGTGCATGCGGTCATAGATGACCTTACTGGGGCGGATGCCGTAGCCGGTCTCGAGGTAATAGGTGCCCAGGCGGCAGCTGGGGGTCTCCTCCTTGGTGGAGAGGATCATCGGCGTACAGTGCACGTCGTTGCAGCGCAGCCAGCGGATGGCGCTTTTACCCAGGGAGTTGTTGGGCACCACGCTGAAGAAGGTGGAGTCCACGCCCAGGTTGGCCAGGGCCAGGGCAATGTTGGCCTCGCTGCCGCCGTAGCTGGCCTCGAAGCTGGATGCCATACGGATCTTTTCATAATTCGGCGGGGTCAGGCGCAGCATGACTTCGCCAATGGTAATAAATTTCTGCGGACTATTATTGCCAAGCAGGATCGGGTTGGCATGTTCCATGGGTTGCCTCCTGTTTTTATCGGGGATTTAAGCTAAATTCCCAATTTTTTGTCATTTTATATTGTAAGGCATTACCAAAAGAAAATCAACAGAATACGCCCTGTTTAAAAAATATCAACTATTTCTTTAAAAGGCTTCCACCTTATATACGGTCGCGCCGCTGGCACGGGCAGCTTCAAGGCCGGGGCCGGAATCCTCGAAGATCATCGTTTCCGCCGGGGTAACGCCGAAATGCGCCATGGCTTTCAGGTAGCCCTCGGGGTCGGGCTTGCTGCGGACAACATCCTCGCCGGTGATAAAGACGCCGAACCAATCTGCGCAGTGGAAATACTCCAGCACCTCGGTGGCGTTTTTGCGGCTGCCGGTGGTCACACAGGCCAGGTCGTGGCCGGCGGCTTTCATCGCCTGCAAAATCGCCAGTAAGCTGGTGTTGGGGCGCACCATGGGCAGGCAGCTGCTGTACAGCTCCTTTTTGCGGTCGTGCACCCGCTCCACGGCTTCGGGGGCGGGGTCGCCGCCCATCAGCGGGCGTAAAAACTGCTTATAATAGCCGCCGTTGCAGTATTGGGCGTAGTATTCATCGGTGACGGTAAAGCCCTGCTCCTCCAGCGCAGCGCGGTAGGACGCGGCGTTGGCGGGGATGGTGTCCAGCAGCGTGCCGTCCAGGTCGACGCAGATCAGCATACGTTCTCTCCTTTTGCAAAGTTGGCAACATCGTTGGCCACCATGACCAGCCCGGCGTAGAACATCGGCGCGCGCTTGCGGTCTTTGGCCAGTTTGTAGGGCATCAGCCGCAGCCAGTGGATGACCTCGTGCATGAGGATGCTTTCCACCTGGGCGGCGGGGTAACGGCTCTGCAGGTCGGCCATTAACGCACGATACAGCGCATCATAGGCGGCCGAGCGGGTCAGCGCGAAGTCGATGCGGCTGCCCTGCACGGTGACCCGCGGGGTCTTCATCATGAACTCGTAGCTGCCGTGCAGGCTTTGCAGCAGCTTGCCGTAATCCAGGAAGGGACTTTCGTGCAGATTGCCGGTGTTGGGGTCGATGAGATACCAGCCGCCGTTCGCGCCCGGGTTCAGGCGGCAAATGATGTTTTCAATGGTCAGGTCGCCGTGGATGGTACCCACGGGGTCAGCAGCGAACAAAGTTTTCAACCGTTCGCGGTCGAAAAGCCAGGCCAGCTGGTGCAGGTTTTTGTACTCGACACCGTTGACCCAGATGGTGTCGGCAGCCATCAGCTCCCGCAGGGAGCGGGCATCCCGCAGTTTTTGCAGGTTGGCGTCCACCTTTTTATCGATGTACTGCTCGATTTTTTCCATATCTGCCGGACGGGCGGTGGGACGGTAGAGCTTTTCTTCCAGCGTGTCCAGCACCTCCCGCAGGATGGCGGTGCTTTTCTCCACAGGGTTGGAGTGCAGGTAGCGGAACAGGCCGACAGCCTGCGGGTCGTAGACCATGTCGTACCAGCAGCAGCCGTCCTCGGTGCTGCTTTGCAGGATGTCGCACAGGGGCAGGTGGTCTTGCTGGGCGCGCAGCCAGGCCAGCTGTTCGGCCAGCTTGTCGCCGTCCGCACCAAAGGCATATTTACGGTAGAACGTCTTTTCTTCGTCCATGCAGAGCATGGTGGTGGCGTTGGAACCGGCGGAATAGTCCTGCAAAATGGTGATGCCCTGGTTCATTTTTAGGAAGCCCTTGACCCACTCTTTGTTTTGCAGGCCGAAATACTGGCTTAAAAACGCCGCACGGTCCTGCGGGTCGGCCTGGGGCAGCAGGTTGAGGTAGCTCTCTCCTGCCGGGGCGGCCTGGGTGGCCTGATTGACGGCACCGCGCACTTTTTCCGGCAGCAGCGTGACCAGCCACATGGCCAGCAGCGGCAGTGCAAACCAGCACAGCAGCAGGATGCGGGCGGCGGGGGCAGCCGCGCCCATTGCCCCGCCGGGCAGCAGGGCGCTGAGGTCGGCGGCGTTGCGGCCAAAAAGCAGGTCGAACACATCGACGAGGGCCATCGGCTGACCGGCTGCGGTAAGCGCCGCTGCCAGCGCCGTGTAGGAGCCGAGGTAGGCCGCCCACATGAGCACCGTATTAACGACAAGACGTCCAATCTTGATGCGGCCCAGGTCCTTGAAGGTGTTGATGAGGCTCCAAAAGAACATCATGCCGTCCAATTTCAGCGTATCATTGAACAGCCCGCAGAAGGCAAGGCAGCCTTTTTTGAGCAGGTCCCGCAGGGCCACCACCAGCACAAGGCCCAGCGCCAGCACCAGCGAGAACACCAGGTAATACTGCGCCGCGCCCAGCACGGCCGCACCGCCCTGCCCCAGCGCCCAAAATGCGCCGAAGCCCAGCGCCACGAACCAGACATCCAGGAAGCGGTCCATGATGACGGTAGCCAGCGCGAAGCCGATGCCGCTTTTCATGCGGCGGCCGGTGAACACCGCGCGGAACACATCGCCCAGGTGGAAGGGCAGCACAAAGTTGAGGGCATAGCCGCCAGCCATGCCCCGCAGCATCTGGCCCCGCAGCGGGCGCTCGTAAATTCGGATGAACTGCTCCCACCGCAGCAGGCGGAACGCATGCCCCACCAGCACAAGAAACAGCGATAATACGAGGTAAAAAGTCATTTACAACAGTTCCTCAAAAGCGGATTTGTTTTCCGGGGCCTCGGCGGCGCGGTACTCGGCCGGGGTGCCGAAGGGCAGGTGCAGGTCGGTGGCGAAGCCTGCCACTTTCGCTCCGCGGTCAGCCAGCACGTTGTAGATGCCGGAGACGAAAAACTCCTTGTATTCACAGTTTTTCAGGTAGGCGGCGCAGGCGTCGGCGTAGGTCTGCTTGTCCTTGAAGTAGTATGCGCCGCAGATGGCGTCGTGGCTGACCACCTGCTTTTCCACCGTATGGCAGACATTGCCGTCCGGGCCGTACTGCAGGTAGCTGTAGGCGGGCGAGTCGCTTGTGAAAGTGAGCAGCGCACCGTCCGGGCCGTGGGCGAAATCGCCCTTGTTGCAGAAGTCGTTGAAGCTGCGGCAGAGGAAAAGGTGGTCGCAGTCGTTGAAGAGCAGCGGCTCACCGTCGGGCAGACCCTCGGCCCCGCGCAGGGCGGTGATGGCTGCGCCCTCGGTAACGGCAGGCAGCGCAATAATACGGGCGTCGGGCCAGTATGCCTTGATCTTGGCGTCGATGGCGAAGTCGCGGATGTGCTCTTCCAGCACCACAAAGGTGAGGTCGGCGCAGTCGACGTACTTCTCGATGCTGCGGGCGGCCCAGTAGAAAAAGGGCTTACCGGCAATTTCGATCAGCGGCTTGGGGCAGACGAAGCCGTTCTCGAAGAACCGGCTGCCCCGGCCTGCCATGGGGAGGATGAGGTGGAGTTTAGGCATAGTTTGGACTCCTTTTGTTTTGCGGATTTTTGCCAAATTGCACGGGGCGGCGCGGAACGGCAGCCGCCATTCGCTATTAAAGTGCGGCCAGCATTTTACATTCGGCTTCCACCACGCGGGAAAGGCCTGTTTCAATATCCACCCGGGGCACCCAGCCGTAAGCCTCCCGGGCGTGGGCGTTGTCACACAGGCTGAACTTGTTGACCTCGTGGTCCAGGATCTCCGGTTTGATGCCGTAGGCGCCGCCGTACAGTTCGGGGTACTTGGCCCAGTAATGGCTGCTGGGGCAGTACTTGGCCTCGATGTTTTTGCCCATGATCTTGTTGGCGATGGCGTACAGTTCCCGCACCGAGTAGCTCTGGTTGCTGGAAACGTTCACCGCATCAAAGCCGGGCTGCGGGCGCTCGACCACGCGCAGGGCCAGGGCGATGAGGTCGTCCACATAAATGTAGTCGCGGCGCTGGTTGCCGTCGGAGTGGAACTCCGGCGTGCGGTCATAGTACAGCTCGCGGATCATATAGCCCACAAACGGCGGCTGCTTGCGCAGGCAGTCGATGTGAGGGCCGTAGACGTTGGCAAAGCGCAGGCAGGTCACGGTCATGCCATAAGTGTCGGCAAAGCTTTGGGCAAAGCGCTCGGCGCAGTATTTGGTGTTGGGGTAGATCAGGGTGGGCGGGTTGAACTTGCTTTCCACGGTCGGGAACTCGGTCTCGTTCTCGTACATGGCGTTGGTGGAGGCCTGCACCACCTGTTTTACGCCGGTGCGGCGGGCACATTCCAGCACGTGTACCAAACCCATGGTGTTGACCTCAACGGCCTGCACGGGGTCGCTCTGGCAGTCCGGCAGGGGCGCGATGCCCGCAATGTTATACACAACATCGAACTTTTCTTCTTCAAACAGCTTGGGCAGGGCTTCGCGGTCGCGGATGTCCATGCGGCGGACTTCGGAGCCGAAATCGTGGTCGTCAAACTTTAAGTTGTCGAGGTTACCGTAGGAGAAGTTGTCGATGCCGACGACCTCGTCCCCGCGCTGCCACAGGGTGTGCCACAGCTGGCCGCCGATGAATCCGGCGGCGCCCGTTACCAGAACTTTCATAAGAGAGCCTCCTTATAAATTGGACGCAATAACGCTGCTTGTATAATTTTCAATGGGCTTTTCGCGCCATTCGCGGGTGACAAATTTCTGCTTGCCGGCCAGGTACCGCCCGCAGAGTTTGAGCAGGCTGATGCCGAAGCTGGTGAGCTTGTTGTTGCTGACCTGGTCCTCCTCCCGCCAGGAGATGGGGAAAAACAGCACACGCTGTTTGAGCTGACAGAGGGCGAGGATCATGCAATCGTTAAAGTACAGTGTATCAGGGAATTTTTTGTAGTACTCAGTTTTCAGCGGCTCGACCGCGTAGAGGTTCAGGCCGCTGCCCAGGTCGGTGATGCGCTTGCCTGCCACCAGGCTGAACAGGGCGTTGAAGCCGTAGTTGCCCACCACGCGCAAGGCACTGTACCCCTTGATGCGGCTGCCCTTCATGAAGCGGGAGCCAAGGCAGCAATCATAGTTTTTGTACGTTCCATCATTCAAGATAGGCAGCAGGTCAGCGACAGCGCCCTGGTCGTCGCCATGCAGCACCACCAGGTGCTGGTAGCCGTGGGCGGCTGCGTAACCGAAGGCCACCTTGTGGCTGCCGCCGAGGCCGTAGTTTTCATCGTTGCGCAAAAGGCGCACGGGGGCCGCCGGGTGGCGGGCCATCCAATCCTGCACGGCGGCCTCGGTGCCATCGGTGGAGCGGTTGTTGACGACGATGCACTCCCCCACCCAGGGCAAAACGTGCGGGTCCAGCAGCTGCGACAGCACGCGCGGGACCTGTTTTTCACAGTTGTAAGCGGGGATGAAAATAAGTAGTTTTTCCATGTGTTTGCTCCTGTTTATGTGGGGTTTGGCGGGCCGATGCGAGCATCGGCCCCTATAGGGAGGGCATCAGCCGACCAGAAGGACCTGCAAGCTGGCGCTGCCATGCGTCACCGTGTACCGGTCCACAATGATAAAATCAGCTTCAATCCAGGAATGAAACTCCGCCATATCGCGGACCTCGGCGTCATCGTACAGGATCACGCGGGGCGTCTTGCCGGGGACGTCGGTGTAATACTGCTCAAACCGAGGGTCGCTGTCGGTGCCGGAGATGACCGACGCCTGGGCAACATCCAACGTACCATCGGCCATTAAAAAGCCCAGGCCGTGCTGCTCGCCGATGGCCTGCAAAATCGGCTGGCCCGCGTAGGGTGCCAGCGCTTCATACAGACACTCCTGCATGTCGGCGGCTTTGGCGTCGGCATAGATGCCCTTGGCCGGGCCGGTGGTGATGCGCACCAGCGGCGTGTCGGTGATGTCAGCCGATTTCCAGCCGGTTGTCTGCACGCACCAGACGCGACAGACAAGCAAAAACGCCAGCATCACGGCCAGGCAAAGCACACCCTCGGCGCGGCGGGATTTTGCGGCATTGTCCCCGCCATCCGCATGGTTCACCAGCGCCAGCATACCGCAGACGGCGGGCCATGTCAAGTACATAAAAGTCGGGGCCAATCCAAGCAGCGTCGACCGCAGGATCATGGCGTAGGCCGCCAGCCCCGGCAGATAACCCAGCCAGAACAGCTCGGCGTTGCCGGGCCTGCCGCGGCCGCGCCAGAACGCCCACGCCCCGGCCAGCACCACCACCGGCACAAACTGGCGCTCGTCCAGGCTGCCGTCCTTAACGGCACGCAGCAGGCACTGCACCGTGGCAAAGGCTGCCCACAGGTTGAGCAGCCGCCCCACCGTAACAGGCTGCTTTTTAATAAGGTAGAGCGCCGCGCAGACGGCGGCGGAGGCCAGCAGCGGCCAGAGCAGCGACCGTGCTACGGTCAATGCCTGGCCGGCCAGCAGGGCCATGCGCTGGGCGGTGGTGAAATTGTACTGCGGGTCGTGCAAAATCAACGTCAGGCGGCTGAGCAGCAGCGAGATGCTGAACCCTACGCCGGAGAGCGCATACACCAGAAACGCCACACCGCAGACGGCGCAGCTGCCCAGCAGCACCCAGGCGCCGCGGTGTTTCGGCTCGCCATAGCGCTTGCCCAAAATCAGCATGCCGATCCACAGCACGGCAAAGGCCGCCGCGCTTTGGGGGAAGGCCAAATACCCGAAGCAGGCGCACACCGCGCCCAGCGGCACCAGCCACAGCTGCGTGCAGCCGCGGGTGACATAGTGGTGCAGGCAGAGGAACGCCGCCAGCGTCCAGTGGAACTGCTGGCCGGTGTAGTCCGGGCCGAGGAACCACTTGGGCACGAAGGCGAACAGCACCAGCGCCGCCAGCAGCGCGGCGGGCTTGCCCAGGTCGCGGCGGAACTCCCGTTAAAAGACATAGCTCATGCCCGCCTTGCAGGCCAGCACCACGAGCCGGAAGAACACCAGCACGCCGGTAGTGCCGCCCGTGATGCCGATGAACACCGCCAACAGTGCGGCGGCGGGCAGGCTGGACAATTGATGCGGCTCCCACATATCATAAAAGAGCCGGTCGCCGCTGACCAGGCGGTAGCCGAGGGACAAAGCGTACTCCTCGTCGATCTCCAGCCCCGTAAAGGCGCTGTGCAGCATAACGGCAGCGCAGACAAGTACCAGAATCAGCGGCAGTATGCGGTTTTTACGGGTCTGCGCCATCAGGCGCCGCCCCCTTTCAAGGTTTTATGCAACAGGGTGTCCCGCAGGCAGTACCAGTAGGGCAGGTAGTTCTCGCAGAATGCCCCCCACTTGCGCTGCAGCCGGCTTTGCGGCTTGGTCTGTTTGTTTTTAACCGCTGCTACGTCGAAGTAGCGGGACTTATCCCGCACGGTGATCTTCTGCTCAAAGGGCATCTGCCAGCCCTCCGGGTACCAGTAAGCCGGGGTCAGCAGGCGGTAGTCGCTGCGCTCGGCCGCATAGCGGTTCAGCTGGCTTTCATCATGCCAAAGGGCGATGACATTTTGTTGCAGGTCGGCCTCGGTGCGGCGCTCCAGCTCATGGCAGAGCGCCAAAAACGCCGGGGCCGTGCCGCCGTTGAGGCCGCCCGAAACGTAATATTTTCCGCAATTATACGGAATGTACGCTGTGCTTTTTGGGTTGCGGTCGTAGCTGAAAAAGGGCGGCTTTTTATCCCAGAAGCCCGGCTGCTGGACCAGCAGCAGGTTTTCGCCCCGGGCCGGGCGGGGCAGAAATTCTTCCTCGGTGATGGTCTGGGTGCAGGTGAGGTTGGCGTTGAAGAAAAAGAGGTAGTCCATTTTGGACAGCACGGTCTCCTGTGTCAAAAAGATGGAGAACCGCTTGAGGGTGCTGTAAGGCCAGGGGTAGGGTTCCTGATAGATGCGATGGACGCCGGGGGCGTCCTCGTACTCAATAGCGGGGGCGTCGGTGAATACGAAGTACTCTTTCTCGCAGTTGGGGAGGAATTTATCGTTGAACGTGCGGTAAAATTCCGGCCAGAACACCGTGTACTTGCCGGTGCAGATGTAGAGCATGCCGACTTTCGTCATTCCGCTTTCCCCTTTCGTTTGAGTTTAGCTGCCAGTTTTCCTGCGTAGCTGCGCAGATAAGCGGCATCCCTGCCCCAGCCGTAAACGGCCAGGTTAAGCACGTTGGGCACCACCAGCACCACCAGCACACGGGGCACCAGCCCCAGCCAGCCGCCGGGCATGCGGGCGCAAATTGCGTAGCTGCCACCCATGCACACCGCCAGCGTGACCAGATGCAGCGCCTGCACGGCCAGATAGTGGGCCAGCCCGCCCGCCATGTACCGGCGGAACACCACCACCACGCGCCCTGCCCACATGATGCAGTGGGCCACGACGGTAGCGATGAGCGCGCCGGTGATGTCGAACATCGGGAACAGGATGAAGCTGAGGATGAGGTTGACCGCCGCCGAGCTGACCATGAACCACTGGTCCTGCTCAAAGTGGCCCAGCACCGCACGGTAGGAGCCGAGCATGCGGTGGTTCCAGCCGACGTACTCGTTTAAGCAGAACACCAGCACGAAGCCGAGGGGCAGCAGCCAGCGCTCACCCATCCAGGCCCCCATGAAGGGCTGGAACAGGCAAAAATACGCAGTAGCGACGAAGCTTGCAAACAGGTAGCTGAACAGGTCCATGCCCCAGAACACCTGCTTGTCGTGGTCGTTGGCGGCGGCGGACTTATCGTAGACGATGTTGCCGATGGCCGCGGCGAAGCTGTCCATGACCTTGTTGCCCAGGTCGGTGGCGCTGGTGGAGATGGTGGAGTAGTTGCCAAGGTAGGTCGTCTGCACCGAGCCGCCCAAGCGGGAGGTGACGATGGTATCCGACGAGCCGTAGATGGTATTGGACAGGCGGTGGACCAAATAGTACCGCAGATCATGGAAAATGCCCAAGTCCTTAAAGTCCGCCAGCGTGACCTTGACGTCCTTGACGTAGGGGAAGTCCTTTTTGAACCGCCACGCAATAAGCAGGTTGGCGCAGACATTGAAGAAGATGGACACGCTGAAATACAGCACATAGTTGGGCCACCACATCGACACGGCGATCTTGGCCAGCGAGGTGAGGACGTTGCAGCAGAAGTCGATCTGGGTGCAGCGGTAGCCCTGCTGGGTGCAGGTGTACATCAGCCGCCGGGTAACCAAAAAGTAACTGCACAGCGTTGAAACCACATTTAAACCGTAGACCGTGTAGCCGGTGGCCAGGGGCACGTCCGGCATGATCCACGGCAGGGCGGCCGCACCGCACAGCGCCAGCAGCGCAATGACGCTGCCCACGGCGCGGTAGGCCCACTTGTACATGGACATGTATTTGCTGATCTTTTCCTCGTTTTTGGCAGCGATCTGCTCATACAGGCGGTAGCTGATGACGCTGCCGACGCCGAACTCGGCAATCGAGAAAAAGTTGAACAGCTGGCTGACGACCTGGGACGCGGTGGTGACCTGTGTGCCGAAGTTATCGACCAGCAGCCGCCGCGTGACCAGCCCCAGCAAAAGCAGCAGCAGGCTGGAGCCCAGGGCGTAGGCCATATTTAATAATGTACGTTTGGTGCGCAAATGGGTATACCTCGTTTGTGTAGTGGTTTGTAGGGGGCGATGCTGTGCATCCGCCCCTACGGCCACCGATTCAGCGTCTGCTTGCCATCCATAAGGTCAGGCGGGGGCCGATGGTTTTCATCATGGTTTGGAACAGTTTCCAATCTTTGCGGGTCTGCACCTCGGTGCCGTGGGGGTAAAGGGGGCGCAGGCGGCGCAGGCCGGGCAGGCAGGCTTTGCGCAGGGCCGTGTCTTTTACAGCGGCGGTGCGGGCCTGGGGCCAAAACACATCGGCGGCGGCGTCCAGCATCACAGCGTAGACCTCCGGGCGTATTTTGCCCAGGGCGGCCTGGGCGGCCAAGTGGCGCTGGGCGGCGGCAAGGGCGTCAAACCGCTTGGGCAGGTTCTTGGCGTCGGTCAGCAAGCTGCCCTGCCGGCCCACCCGGTAGTGGGTGAACACCGTGTCCAAAAAATACAGCCGTGTGCAGTGGTTGAGCAGCATCAGGTCAAAGGGCCAATCCTCGGCCCAGCGCACGTCGTCCCAAAAGCGGACGCCGGTGTCGGCCAGCCAGGCGCGGCGGATGCAGTATTTCCACACCGACCAGTGCCCGGCCCGGTACAGGCTTTTCAGGCGGGCAGCGTAGTCATCGCTGTCAAAGGGGCCGGGCAGCAGGCGCAGGCCGGTGTGTTCGGTCAGGGTGCCGTCGGGCTGCCACTCCAGATGCTTGCCGATGAACCAGTCGAAATCCGGATGAGCGGCCAGTTCTCGGCGCAGCGTCTCCAGCAGGCCGGGGGCCATGGCATCGTCGCTGTCCAGGAACAGCACCCACTCACCTTTTGCGGCGGCCAGCCCGGTGTTGCGGGCGTTAGCCAGGCCGCCGTTTTGCTGGTGGAGCACCCGCAGGCCGGAGATTTCCGCCGCCAGCACGTCACAGATCTGGCCGCTGGTATCGGTAGAGCCGTCATCCACGAGGATGCACTCCCAATCCCTGGGACCGGGCTGCTCCGCCACGCTTTTGACGCACGCCGCCAGGTAGTTTTGCACATTATAAACAGGCACGATGATGGAAAACTGGGGCATGGTTTCTCCTTTTCAATCGGTCTCTATCAGCTGCCAATCCGGCAGATACAGCGCGCTTTTTTTGGTGTGGGCGTACCATTTTTCGGGGGCCAGCACCAGTTTGTCCGCTGCCTTGGCCAGATACTGTGCCCACCAGCTGTAGGTGGAGTTGCTGAGCACGAAGCCCCGGCACTGCTCCATCAGGGCCATATCCCCCACCGCGCTGCCCCGGGGGGCAAAAACGGCGGGCAAGTCGGCGGTGTTCAGGTTTTGCTTTGCCCAATCTACATCGTCCGAAAACACGAATAATGTTGCATCTGGGTGGGCAGCTTTTACGGCAGCTGCGGCGCGGGCGTAGTAGGCCGGGGTGCATACCTGCAAAATCTCGTTCTCGGGGCGGCAGTAGTCGCCCCGGCGCAGGTGGACGGCTGCCGGGTAAGCGGCGGCCGCAATGGCGGCGGCCAGTTCCCCGGCGGGGGCGGCTTTGGGGCGAAGCTCCGCTTTGATTTCATCTGCAAAATCATCGAAGTACCGCACACTTTGGAAGTATCCCCACGCCAGAAAGTCCCTGGCACGGCCGCGGTGTACGGGGGTATAGCCGTCGGTGGCAAAGTGCAGGCCCAGGGCGTTCAATGCCGGGGCACAGCGGGTTTCAAAGGGCTGCCAATCCCGGGCCATCAGGCCGCGGCGCTGCTCGTACTTGATCATCAGCGCTTTGGCAGTGTTCTGCCGGGGCAGGTGGGCCTTGGCGAAGCCGGGGTCAGCGAGGATCTGCACATCCGGGCTGATGGACAAATCGTTCAGTGCGCAGACAGTGTGGGCGGGGGCGCCGTCCTTCCAATCCTGGCGGTCCAGCAGGGTGACGGGTTCGTTGCAGCGCAGGCCCAGGGCACGGGCGAAGGCGTAGATGAACATCTGGTTGCCCAGGCCCCCGGCAAGTTCGGCGTAGATCATGCGTGCGCCCCCAGTCTGTCGTACAGTTCCTCCATGCGGCGGGCGGCGGTCTTCAGCTCGTAGCCTGCGGCGGCAAGGGTAGGCCAGTAGTCGGTGTGGTCGCCGTGGGCGGCGATCTCGTTGGCCTTGGCGGCCCACTCGGTAAGGGGCGCGGTCAGCGGCAAGAAATGCACAAGGTCTGTCACCGAGCCGTCATTGGGCACATTGGTGGAAGCAAGGCAGGGCACGCCGCAGCCCTGGGCCTCCACCAAAGTGACGGGGCTGCCCTCGAAATTGGAGGGCAGCAGGAACAGATCGAAGGCGTTCATAAACGCAGGTACGTCCTTTTGCACCCCCGCAAACAGGACGCGGTCGGTCAGGCCGTGCTTGGCCGCAGCCTCGCGCATGGGCTGCTCCATCTCGCCTGCACCGACGAGAAGCAGCTTCCAGGCAGGATCGGTCTGGGCCATGGCGGCGAAGACTTCGACGAGGAACAGCGGGTTTTTCTGGTGGTTGAGCCGGCCAACGAAACCCGCCAGCTTGTCGGAATCCGCCACGCCCCAGGCAGCGCGGGTGGCGGCGCGGGCGGCAGCATCCGGGTGGAAGCGCCCTTGGTCGACGGCGTTGCAGGCCACCGCAAAGTTGGGCTTGCTGTCGATGTGGTCGCCAAAAACGAACCGCCCGGCGGCGACGCCGCAGCCCAGAAAGTAATCGGCAAACAGCTGGTAGACCCCGTGGGCAGCACGCCAGGTCAGCGTTATGGGCGGGTAGACGATGTGGCTGTGGACGATGATCTTGGCGCGGGGGCAGAGGGCGCGCATCATGGCGCAGACGGGTGCGCCGATCTTGCTGGCGGTGTGGTAGTGGATGATGTCATAATTTTTATGATTTTTCAGGTGCCGGTACAGGGCCCGGATGCGGTCCTTTTTATGGTCCGGCACACCGATGATGTTGACCCCATGGGCGATGAGGGCAGGGGCGGTGCTTGCCTGGTCGGCCGGGCAGAGGCCCACAAAGAGGTCAACTTTATATTTAGTTGTATCCAGATTCAGCAGCAGGTTTTGCACATAACGCTGCACGCCGCTTTGTACACCTAAGTGGTTGCTGATCATGAGAATACGCATAGATACATCCTTTTATTGGTTTCCGGGCGTCGGACACTTTACCAGTAACTGCCGCCCTCCACTTTTTCTTTATGAGCCAAAGTCTCCTCGGGCCGCACCCAGGCATCGTTATAGAGTTTGCTGATGATCGGGTGGTCATCCCAGCGTTTGCCGCGGATGCCAAAAAGGAGTTGCAGGGCGCCGCTCATTTGGATGGCGGCGTGGCCGGTGTCGCGGGCGTGGGCGGCCAGAGGCAGGCCGTAGGCACCGGCACCGATGACGGCCACATCATACGGTGCAGCGTCCATTTGCTGTTCCATGGCGGCCAGGGCATCAAACCAGCTGGCGTAGCCTGTGTCGGCCCCGGCCAGGCCCTGCACGGCCTGCACGATGCGCAGGTCGGCAAACTGCGGTAAAATATCGGTGCCGGGGAACAGCTCGGCACGGCGTGCATATTGTCGCTCTATCGTTGTTTTAAAGGGGTGCACCACCAGCACACGCTTTCCGGCCAGTGCGGCGCTCCACGGGTGGGGGTGGTAGTAGGGCTCCAGCGCGCGCAATTTGGCATAGCGGGTGGTTTCTGCGCAGCCACGGATGACCTCACGCTCAGCCCCCACATTCCACAGCGCCAGCAGGTCAGCGGTATGGGCGGCCTCAGTGTACAGGCGGCAGAACTTTGCCAGCGTGGCATCATCCGTGGGGAACACGCCGGAAAGGTTCTGAATGTCCTGCCGTGTTTTTTCGGCAAAGCCCACGCCGCCGCAGCGCAGGTAATCGGCCACGGTACGCATCTCGGTAGCGCCGCAGCGGGCGGCCATGTAGGGGGCGCCGGCGGCGATGGCCGCGGCGATGGCATCGTTGCCGGCCTCAGCTGAAAGAATCGTCAGGCCGCGATATTTCATGCTGAAGCGCAGGCTGCGGTAAAGGTCGGCGGCTTTTTGCACCAGTTTGTTGTCGTTATCCATGGCGGTTTCCTTTGGCGGGCAGCAGGGTCAGCGCCAGCTCGGCACTGTTCTGCCACAGAAAATGCTCGTTGATACGTCGTTGTGCAGCAGCGCCCATCTCGGGCGTGATGCGGCCCAGAGCCTCGGCCAGCTGGGGCACCGTGCTGCACAGCCAACCACTGAGGCCGTCCTCGATGATGAGGTCCGGCCCCGGCGCGTGGCGAGCCACTGGCGGGCAGCCTGCAAACATGGCCTCCAGCAGGCTCATGCCGAAGATCTCCTGATCGTTCAGATTTACAAAAGCATCGCAGGCATGATAATAAACGTGTACAGACTCGTTGGGCAGCTGGGGGATCATCCGGCAGCGGGCGGCCAACCCCCGGGCGGCCAGCAGGCGGGCCAGCTCCGCTCCCTGGGTGCCCTGGCCGATGATGACGGCCTGCCAATCGGGCGCGGCCTCCAGCAGGGGCACCAGGTCCAGCGGTTTTTTGTAGGCATCCAGCCGCCCTACAAAGACGAAGATCTTCGCGTCAACGTCCAATTTCAGGGCGCGGCGCAGGTCGGCCCTGGTGCCGGGCACGTCGGGGATGATGGCAGTGTCCAGCCCCACGGGCATCAGCCCGGCGCAAGGCACGCCCAGGCTTTGCAGCTCGGCGGCGACGGCGGGCGTTTTGGCGAAGGTAGGTGTTTTTTTGTAAACGGCCAGGTTGCGGCGCAGCAGCAGGTCCATCACAGCGCGGACAGCGGCGCGGCCGGAGGTGCTTTTCAGCGCGCCCAGCTGGCTGTAAAACAGGATGCCGTGTTTGCGGCAGAAGCGGTAGAGCGACGGCACGCCGGGGGAGTTATCGCCCATGACGTGGACCGCATCGACCTGCTCGTCCAGCAGCACCTGCCAGCCGGAAAAGAACGCCTGCGCGCCCAATTTTCGTACCGGGAGGTAATAAATCTTTACGTTCGGCTCCGGGTTTTCCACCGTGGGGGCCGCAGCGCCCGGCGCAGGGTACAGCACCACGGCGCGGCAGCCCAGGGCCGCAAAGGCGCGGGCCAGGCCGACTTCCTGCCGGTTATACAGGCCCTTCTGGCCTGAGGGGCCGCAGTAAAACTGCGGTATAGCGATCGTTTTCATTCCTTGCTCGGTTCCTTATTTTCCGGCGGCGTCAGCTTGGGCAGGCGGGTCAGGTAGCGGGCGTCGATGACTTCCAGCCGCTCGTCCCGGCTGTAGGTGTGGATGCCGACGATGTCCTCGGTGCGCAGGCCGGTGATGGTCACGTTGTGGGGCATGGCGGCGCAAAGGGGCACCTCGCTGCTGCCGCGGCGGGCAAAAAATTGCAGGTAAACGCCATAATCCACCTTGGTGCTGACCTGGGTGGCGTGGATGACCTGCCCGCCCAGCACAAACAGCGGCCCGGCGTTGCGGCTGGTCAGGTCGTTTTCCCGGTGCTGCAGGTTGTAGGCTTCGTCCGGCAGCAGGGCAAAGGGACCTGCCGGGGCGGAGGCGGCGTCCGCCTGGGCGCCGGGCACGGTGTCGACAGGGGCCTCGGCGCGGCGCAGAGTGTAGCGGCGGTAACGCACCCAGAGTTGGTTTTCAGGCAGGGTCTCGCTGCAAAGCAGGGTCAGCTCGTTGGGGGTGCGGTTGACCAAAATCGTATCGCAGAGTTCGGCTTCCACGGCAAAGCGCTGCACCAGCTCCCACTCGGCCGGGAAATTTTTGCAGCGGTAGATGCGCAAGCTGTGGTCGCTGCCGGTCTCGGGGATCATCCAGGTCTCGCCGTTCCAGTCAAACACTGTGGGGAAGGAGAGGTGGAAGTCCTCCTGCAGAGCGACCTGCCACTCCCCTGCCGCGCCGTCGTCGTGCAGCTCGCAGACCTCGATGCGGCCGAGACCTGTGGCCAGATCCATGGCCTCGGCGTAGAGCCAGCGGCGGCCGTCCCGGTGGTAGAGCAGCGGGTCGGCGTACCAGAAGCCGGGGCGGGCGGGCAGCATGGTGTAGGGGGTGCCGCCCAGGGCGGGCAGCGGGTCGGTGCCCTCGGCCTTAGGCACGGGGCGCACGGCGATGGTGTAGATCTCTTTTTCGCCCGAAAGCTTGCGCAGCAGCCGTTTGGGCGGGATATGCAAAGCGCGGTAAAGCTGGTTCATTGGATCGTTCCTTTTGTATAAAAGCGCATCAGTGCGTTATAATTTTCATCTTCGCTGTAGGTGCGGCGGGCACGGGCAGCGATGGCATTGCAGTCAAAGCTCATTTGCCCAAAGGCGCGCACGGCACCGGCCAGAGCGTTGGCGTCGCCGGGGGCGAAACAGAGGCCGTCAAAGCCCGGCTGCACCGACGCACCCACATTGCCCAAACCGCTGGCCAGCACCGGGGTGCCCAAAGCGTGGGCCTCGGCGGGGACAAGGGCGAAGCTCTCGTAGCAAAGGCTGGCGGCGACAACAGCGCGGCTTTCGGCCATACGGGCGTGGAGTTCCGCGCGGGGGAGCTGGCCCAAAAACTGCACGTTGGGTAAGTTTTGGGCGCGGGCCCAGTCACCGAGGGGGCCCTCCCCTGCCACCAGCAGCGCGGGGGCGGCATCGCCCAGCAGCCGCCAGGCTTCCAGCACGGTGCGCAGACCTTTGAGTTCCTCCAGCCGGCCGGCGAAGAGCATTTGATTTTTGCGGTCTCCCCACGGGTTGACGGGGCCGGACGGCACGCAGACCGGGTTGGGCTTGACCACCAGGCGGTCAGCGTCGAACATCGGGTACTGGCGGTTGAATTCCAGCAGTTTTTGGCGGTCGAATTCGGTCAGGGCCACCATGGTAACACCGCGCCAGGTGCCCAAGCGCCGGTGCAGACCGTAGGCGGCAGCGACTACCAGCGTTTGGGCCAGGCTGCCGCGGTAGCAGCGGTGGCGGATGGCGCAGGACAGGCCGTGGCGTGGGCAGTCCTCACAGACCCGGCCGTCCCGCAATAAAATGCCGTTGGGGCAGAAGAGGCGGAAGTTGTGCAGCGTTTGCACCACGGGCACGCCGGTGCTTTTGGCGGCGCGGACCACCGCTGGGCTGAGCAGCAACAGCGTATTGTGAATGTGCACAGCATCGATGTTTTGTGTTTTTATAATGTGTTTTATATCCCGGGCAGCGGCGTGGTTCCACACGGCATGCAGGGGCAGCAGGGCCTTGGGCAGACCGTGGGCGGCTTCCTCGTTGCTGCGCTCATACACGATGACCTGATGGCCGCGTCGTTCCAGCAAGGCGCGCTCGGCCGCAAAGACGGCATCCTCACCGCCCGGCAGCCGATAATGGCAGTGCACCAGCAGAATTTTCACCGCGGAAGGCCCCCTTTTGTACACATTTTTCGCCCGAATGGGTAGAGATGGGCTATTATGTTATTATAACCTTTTTTGGGGCATAACGCAAGATTGAGGGTGGGGGATTTGGCCTGCGGCAAAGGGGCTTTTTAAAGCGTGCGGCTTTCGGTGTTCCTTTTGGATCACAAAAAGGAAGGCCTAATGGAAGGATGCCATAAAAAAAGGGCGTCACCGCATAGTGGTGACGCCCGCAAGGCTGCACTTAATTATCAGAATCAGAAGAAGAATCCAGCTCCGCATCGCGGATGGCTTTGATCTGGCGTTCCAGGTCGAAGGCTTTGTTCAGGACGGGGTAGATGGCCTGCATGGTCAGGACGGCGGGCAGCCACAGGCCCGTGAGGACCATGGCAAAGCCGCTGATGGGCCACAGCAGCAGGATGATGCTCCAGTAGACAAACTGCCACACTACGCCCAGCGCGGCGCGGGGCAGGTAGCCCAAAAACAGGAACAGCGAGTTTTTGACCAGCCCCGCAAACGGCAGGTCCAGCAGCACGACCTGGGCAAACAGGAACTCGCCCAGACCCAGCAGCAAAAACAGGCCTACGGCCAGCAGCGCCCCCGGCACTACACCGGCCGAAACGTCATAATGGAACACCGTAAAGATCTGCATGGCCAGCAGCAGACCGCAGATAGCACCCGGCAAAAGCGACGCCCTGACGTTACGTTTCCAGGCGCGGCGGTAGGTAGCCCACCAAAAGCCCGGCTCGTCGCGCAGGCTGCGCAGGATGGTATCCAGCAGGCCGCACAGCTGGGGCGCGGCGATCATGCCGCCCAGCACGCCTGCCAGCAGCAGCGGCACCAGAGAGTGGGTATCGACGGCGAACCACACACCAAACACGAACGGCAGTGCGCTGACCAGCGCCAGCAGACCCGCCAGGTAAAAGGACATGAGGTCACGGCCCAAAATCTCGAAAAAGCGGGCGGGGCCTTTTTTGCGGGGGGCGTCCGGCGAGACACCGGGGCCGGGGCGGTCGAAATGGAAATTGAACAAAGCCATGGGGGATTCTCCTTTGCTCCGGGGCAAATTGTCACGGATTTAACATTATTGTACCTATTGTAGCACGATGGGGCGTGCGTTGCAATGATTTAACAAAAAAGACACGCTTTGGCGGAGCGTGTCTTGAAGCGGCATAGGATTAAAAAGGCAAGGATGCAATGATTTTAATGTCTCCCCCACCCGCTTACGCGGGAGCCCCCTCACGGAGGGGGCCGGGCGCACAATGTGCGTCCCTACGGGATGAATGGAAGATACATAGAAGAGAACGGCAATTTTAAAATTATCTTCTCCGGGCGTCGGCGGAGAGGGCGTGGAGCTCGGGGGCGTACATGTGGTAGTTGAGCAGGTAACGGCCATGGGCGGGCACGCGGTAGAAAGCCGCCTTGATGCGCTCCAGCGGGGTGCTGCCGTTCTCGGCGCTGCTGTTTCCGCTGATAAGCAGCACATACTGGTTCTCGCTGTAACGGGCCATGGCGTCGCACTGGCGCAGGCTCTTGTGGATCAGCTCGCCCAGCTGCTCCATCATGGAGCCGGTCTCGGCGGGGTCAGCGTTCTGGGCGGGCGACATGGTGAGCAGCGCCAGGTAGACCGGCACGCCGAAGCGGCTTTGCACGCCGCGCTGCAGGTGATAGATCTGGCGGAAATTTTCGAAGCTGCAATACGCAGCGCCGGGGGTGTCGTCGGCGGACAGTTCCTCGGCCAGGCGGGAGATGTCATTTTCCAGGTTGCGGTCAGCCTGGCGGGCCTGGCGGGAGACCACACCCACACGCTCCGGCTCGACGGCATGGTGCAGGCAGCCCATCGCGTTGCCGCGGCGGGTCATCTCCAGCGCTTCCTCATGGCGGCCCAGGGCCTCCAAAGCCTGGATCATCTCCAGATACAGGCGCTCCTCGTAGGGGTCCAGCTCGATGGCGCGGCGGCACAGCTTAACGATGCGCTCATTCTCACCCTTGCGCTTGCAGGCTTCCAGCACCTGGAACAGCGCGATGCGGTACTGCACGTGCAGGGTCAGGCTGCGGGTCTCGACCCAAGGCTCGTTGCAGGACATCGGCAGCAGACGGCCAGCATACAGCTCCAGCACGCGCTCGTAGCGGGCTACGGCGGCGGCGGGGTTCAGCTGGCGGCGGGCTTCCTCCATCAGGGCTTCCATCTCAAACACGTCCACACGGCACTCCATGGTGGGGTTCCACTGGTAGTAGCCGCGGCTGGTGATGATGCAGGTCTCCAGCTCCTTCAGGCCCTCGGCATCGATCATGTTGCGGAAGCGGTGCATGATGGCGCGCAGAGCCATATCCGGGTTGGTGGACCGTTCGCCGTTCCACAGGGTATCCGTCAGGTCTTTGTGGGTCACCTTTTCGCCCTTTTGCAGGACGAGGTACTGGATCAGCATCGTAGCCTTGCGGGACTGTTTCAGTGCGGCTAGGACCGGCTTGCCGTCCATAAGGATCTCAAATTTTCCGAGCATCCTGATCTCAATGTCTGCCATGATAGGTCTCTCCTGTGCGTTTGTTTCACGATTGACACACCTTGCGGTGTTATTTTTAATTAGTATACTGTTTTTTCACCCGATTGTCCAGTGCCCACACAACAATTTATTCGCCAAATTATTGGAACTCCGGTGCGCCGGGCAGCGGAATGACCGCGGTCTGGGTGTAGACGGGGGTGCCATCGGGCTTAGCGACGGTCAGTTGCATAGACAGCGAGGTCAGGCAGATCTTCCCGGTTTCCTTCTCCTCTTTCCATCCGCGGGCATAGAACGCAAGATCCGAAACGACAAGCCCCATATAATCTTTGTTAGGATAGGCCGTTGTATAAGCGTAGGTCGTGTACTCTTTTTTCTTTCCGTCCTTGCCCTCCGTTTGCTTGTAAAAACGCATGTGCAGGTAGCGGTTCAGCTCGGCAAAGGTGTCGTCGGCGGGGTCGTAGAGGACCTTGGTTCTGGTGGTGTTGTCGGCGTTCAGGGTGGTGGCGGTCAGCTTGGGCACATAACCGGCATCAAGTATCTCGGTATAGCTGCTTTCCACTGTAAAGCGCAGAGCAGTGCCTTCCGTCAAGCGGGCATCTTCTATAAAAATATTATTTGCCGAATCCGCGTCTGCCGAATCCGCGTCGCTCTCTGTTGCGGCGTTTACGATAGAGATCGTGCCGTCGGCATCGGCCAGCTCGCCCCGGATGGTCTCGGTGAGGGCATCGGCCAGGTTCTGGGCGCGGGTCAGCTGCTGCACCTCGATATAGGCTTCGGCGCAGGGCTTGACCAGCGTGACCGCCGCCGTGCCAAACAGTGCCAGCAGCACCAGGCAGACCATCAGCTCCACGAGGGTAGTACCTTTTTTGTTGTTCAGCGGGGTGGTCATGGGGTCGTGTCCTCTTTTGTATCGTCTTTATCTTCGTCCACTTTTTTGTAGTAACGGGTGAAGGTATGCGTGGCAACAGCCTCATCGTTATCGTCTTTGATCTTAGCCTGTATGGTCTGTATTTCCACATCCTTGACGGCAAAGACCGTGCGGTCACCGCGGCTGAAGCTCATCATGGTCTTGGTGCCGGATTCGTTTTTCCACTCGGCCGCATCGTCGTTGACCGGGTAAAGTGCTTCGGTAAGCAGGTAGGCGTTATCGCGGGTGGTCTGCGCCTGGGCCGAGGCCCGCCGGGCAAACCGCAGCGACGCGGTAAACAGCGCCAGAAACAGCATAAGCAGCACGAAGGCCACCAGCACTTCCACGATGGTTTCGCCCCGGCGGTCACGGAGGGCGTTTTTCAATCTTTGCATAGTGCCACTTCCTTACTCATCATTGCCGTTGATGCGTGTAAAAATGCACGCACTATCCGTATCCATGCTGTAGCGCAGGTATAGTGTAGAAGCATCATTTTTTGTGACGGTACGTTCCTCACGGGTTGCCATGTTGGTCAATTTCAAAGCTGTATCGCCCTCGGCACCACTGAAGCTGTAACGAGTTACATTATCATCCAGCGTGTAATAGTAGCTGTAAATGCCGGTGTGCTTGTACTTTCTGGTGTAGCTGTAGCTCTGGTCTCCCTTGACCACTTTGACGGTCACACGAATGACATAATCATCCACATTCATAGTAGAACCGTTCTCGCTCTGATTTCTCAGTTTGATGAGAAGGTTGCTCAGGTTCTCTGTGATGGGTTCGTTATCGATCACGTTGCCGCCTTCGTCCACATCGTCGCTGGGGTGCTTGTTCAGGGTGACGGTCATCTCGTCGATGCCCTCGGGCGCCTGCAGGGTAAACGTGTGGTCGGTGTCGTCGCCGTAGGGGTTATCGATAGAGCCTTTTTTAACGTAGATATGGTTGATAAAGTAGCCGATGCTCTGGTCGTTTTCCTCGGTCATCGCGCCGTCTTTTTCTTTAGCGCCGGTGTAATGCAGCAGTTCCTGCTCCAGCACGTCGGAGAAGCTGACGGCCAGCTCGTAGACGTCCTGCTCCGGCAGCTGGCGGTCGGCGTTGGCCATCATCAGCGAGGCCGCATACACAAGGGCGGCAGCCAGCGCCACAAACAGCGCGCCCAGGCACAGCACTAAGATCATGGCAAGGCCCTGCTGGTCCCGCAGCGGGTGGTTGCGTTTTGGGGGCATGGTGCGCCCTCCTTTCTGCTTTACATCACGGCGGTTTCGGGGGTAACGGGGGTATCCTCTGCCCCGGGGTCGTTGGCCGGGGGCGTGGGGTCTGTCTCCTCTGCCCGGCCCGTGCTTTGTGCGGGCCGGGGGTCGGCTTCCGCCATGGCGAACACCGGGCGGGCGGCATCCTCGGTCATGGCCTGGCCCTCTGTGCGCAGGGAGACTTCCAGCCGGTCGGAATCGACGGTCTTTTCGCCGTTGCCCACAGCCCAGATGGTGACCTTTTCGGTGTACTTCTCCAGTGCTCTGGTCTCGTCGTTGTCGCCGTCGGCGCGCTGGGTCATATCAGGCAGGGTAAGGCGGTAGCCCAGGGAATAATCGGTCATCTCGGCCTGGCGCAGGGCAGGCACGGTCTTGATGCGGTAGCTGGGGTTATCGTTGTCGATAGCGTGGTGGCCGGTCAGCGTGATGGGCTGGCTGACCAGCTCCGTCACTTCGGACGTCGTACCGTCATCATTCGTCACCGTGCGGGTCACCTGCACAATGCTCAGATCGTACCAGACATACTCATCCTCGGTGCCCTCGTTTGCAATGCTGCGGGCGGCCTTGGTGATGTCCAGCCAGTTGGCCGGGTCGTTTTCGTCCAAGCCAGACGGCAGTTTTTCCACCTTCAAAATATCGCCGCGGTGGGTCGTTATGGTTTGCGTACCATCGTCATTTTCCGTTACCACATCCGCCGGGGCCACGGTAAAGCGGATGTCGTAGCCTTCCTTGTTCGGGTCGTCAGCGGGCATATCCGCGGCAGGCGTCACGTGGAAGCGGTACTTCTCGGCAAAGTTGCGGGTGGTGCCGTCGGTATCGGTGTACTCGTTGACGGCAGGCCACTGCACAGCGTACTGGTGGATGGTGATCTCTGCGCTGTCAGGTTTCCAGGCTTCGCCCTCGGTGCCGTACAGCTTGCCCTCCACCGTGGATTCCACCGAGGTCACGCTGAGAACGCCGTCTTTTTCCGGCTTGTCCAGCTGGATCTTGGGCAGGTGCAAAGCGCCTGCGGCCCCGGCATCATCGTCCGGCACGTAGAACTTCCAGGAGGAGGAGGTAGCTGCCGACTCGCTGTTGGCCACCATGGCGCGCAGGGCGGGCAGCAGGTAGCGGTTGGCGTCGGCGGGCTGCATGGTAAAAGCGTTGGCGTTGGGCGTGACCGTGTAGGACACGGTGGTGCCATCGCCGCTGACCTGGGTCTCGCTGCCCACGGTCTTGGAGGCTTCGGGGATCATCAGCGTTGCCTTACCCTCACCCAGGGCGGCATTCAGGGCGTCCAGATTTTCCTTGGTGGGGTCGTCCATCCAGGTCTTGGCCTTGGCGCAGGCGTCGATGTAGGCGGCCTCATCATCAAACAAATAGCCGGTAAAGAAGTAGCTGGCGGCGTCGGCCTTGTCCACCGTCATCCGGATGGTCAGGTCATTGCAGAAAGCGTTCATCAGCGGCAGGGCGTCATTGGCGGCCTTGCCCGTCCAGGTAAAGTCCACCTTGCGGATGGCCGGGGCCTCGGTGCGTTGGATGATGGTCTGCGGGTCGCTGACCTCGCCGTTGGGGCTGCGCAGCACGGTGGTGTCGCCGTCTGCCGGGCAGGCCACCACGTAAAACACCAGCGTTTCGCCCTGGTAAGCTTCCAGGTCCACGATGGTCTGGGTGTCTTTGATGAGCGTGGTGCTGTCGCCATCCGCCGGGTGCAGCTTAAAAGCTTCGCCCAGGGTGGTGCCGGCGGCGTTGGTGGTCTGCACCTGTGCCCACAGCTCATAGTGGTCCACGCGTTCATCCGAAACGGCAGGCCAACTGATCTGATAGCGGGTCTGTTCGGCATTGCTGGTATCCACGGGGAACACCTGGCCGGGCTCGCCCACCTGCTGCAGGCGGCGCAGCACGGTATAGACGGCGGTGTCGGCCGCGCCGATGCCCTGGGTGGTGCCGGTGGTATCGCGGGTGACGCGCAGGCGCACTTTATCAAAGCGCCAGCTGTTGCTGCCGCCCGCAAGGTCGGTATCGATAGGGAGGGTGTAGCTGTAGGTGCCGTCCTTATACTGGACTTTGCTGTTGGCATCATCCGGCAGGGTGATGGTTTCCTCCGCCGTAGAAATTACATTGCCGTTTTCATCCCTGGTTTCGGTCACACCGTACAGCGTCAGCTTATACTTGGTGCTGCCGCCGCTGGCAGCCGCCTCGCCGGGTTGGGTCCAGGTAAAGGTGTAGGCCAGCTGGTTGTCGTTGGCCAGCTTGTCGGCGTCGTAATTCAGGTACAGGTCGCCGTCGGCAGGCACGCCTGTCAACTTCGGGGCCTGGGCAACGGTGATGTTGTTTTGTTCAAAAATGACCTGGTTCGCGGCATAGCCAGCCCAGTTGCTGTAGTCTGTCAGATTCTTGCTTACAAAATACAGCGGGGTCAGGTTGGCAAAGCTGTAGCCGTTGCTTTCCCGCACGATTTCCAGGCCGCCGTACCAGGACGCCGGGCGGTCGGCAGAGGAAGCCTGCAGCTTGGCCAGCGCTTCAGCATCGGCAGCATCCCAACGGGTGACCACATCCCCCAAACCGCTGGTGACCGGCACAGCCACGACCGTCCAGTTATCATAGTTGGTCAGGGTGTCGTCCGGCAGGTTATTGAAGGTAAAAGTAGTGTTGCTGTTGGGCACAACGTTCTGGCGTGCAGCCAGCGTGATGTACTGGCCTTTGAGAGAGACCTTCTCGCCGTTCAGCGTGACGGCTTCATCGCCCAGGCAGCGGCCCATGAGCATGACGCGGTAGGTTGGCTGTGTGCCGCTGACGCTGGCGGTAAAGTTCAGCGTAACCGTTACGGTCAGGTCGTCGATGGTAGCGCCGGTAATTTCGACATTTTTGGCAGCAAGTCTGCCCTCGGCCAGGCCGGAGTTGCTGTTGCCCCATGTGTTGTCGCCGGGAACCACGACCCAGGAGACCGGCATATACACCGTCTCGTCATACTGGCCGGAACGCATCCAGCGCTGGTCGCTGCTGGTGGCTTCCGCCGTCATACGCTGGCTGCTGCCAAGTCTCTCCGAAATGCGTTTGGGCGTGGTATTCCCGTTGCTGAACCGGTAGGTGTCGCCGTTATCGCCGCCGACCTTGACTGTGACGCTCCAATCGGCCAGGCCGCTGTTCTGCATCAACTTATCGTATTCATCGGCATTGGTCAGCACCAGCTTTTGGCTGAACTGAACATGGCCGCCCTCCTCCGGCGTGGGCATCAGGCGAACCTCCAGCTCCGGCGTGGGCAGGGCGCGGACAAACTGCTGTCGGCCCGAAGCAGCTGCCGTGCCGGTACCCTTGCTGTTGACGCCGGCCACGCTGACCTTGAAATAGCGGCCCTTCCACTCGGCCTTACTTTCAAAGGTAAAGCGGGTGTCGTAGGCATCGGCCTCCAGCAGGGAGGTATTGCCGATACGGTCGCCGTTTTCATCGGTCTCGTAAACGGTGATATGGTAGTAGATGGCCGGGCTGCCGGTGGTGGGGGCATTCCAGGTCACGTTATAACGGCCGTAAATACTCTCGTTACCGGAACCGGTAGCATCACTGCGTTCGATTTTCAGCCCTGTGGGGGCATCCGGGGCACTGTTGTCCAGGATATTGCTGTAGTAGCGTTGGAGCACCTCATCGGTAATATCTTCCTTGCTGGTCTTGTTGTCACCGTTGACGTCGTCGAAGAGGAGCAGGATCTTGCCGACATAGCCGACATTCCATTTCTCCGGCACAGGATACTGGGTCAGATCCTTGGCATCCGCTGCAAAGATATAACGCACAGACGAAGCTTCCGAGAAGTTTTGGCCCGGCAAGGTGGTAATATACGAGCTGCTCTTTTTTACAGCCTGCATCGAGACGACCGGTCTGCCATCGCTTGAAATCTTTGGCAGCATCGCAAAGAAGTGATAGAAGTTGTCGCCATCCTGGGCGGCGTTGGCACCGCTGTCCACACCGGCATACAGGCGATGCGCTTTTACGGCGGTAGTCGCACCGCCGCCTTCTTCGCTTTCATTGGTACCCTGGCTCCATCCCCCTGTAGCTTTGGTGCGGCCCAGGCCCTCTTGCAGCCCAGCAATGCCGGAATAACCATCGAAGCTCTTATCCAGCTGCATGTAGTAGTTGTCGGAACCGGTCAGTTGTTCATTGCCTGTATGGCGATAGGCAATCGGGTACCAGATGCTGCCCGTATTGTTCTTGCTTTTATACAAGGCAAAACAATTGGTGATGGTCGTTTTCTTGTTAGAGGTGCTGCCTTTGCCGCGGTTGCCCCAGATGCCAGCTGAACGGACGGGGCCCCACATTTCGGTGCAATAGTTACGGCAGCGGTCAATGTTGACCTCAACGTTGGGGATAGCCGCCCACGGACCAATATAGCAGAAGATGCCGACAGACATCGACTGTGCCTGTAGTTCGACATTGGAGCCGTTGACGCACTCGATCACGTTGATGGTCATGGCATCGCTGTTATGGTCATTCGCCAGCTGTACCTTACCAAAAACGCCGCCTACGTCGTTTGCACCATTGGTCATCTTTTTTACGCTTCCATAGTTGCTGCAGCGATACAGGTTGGCCGCCGTACCGGCAACAGGATTATTGAAGTAACCTGCCACGCCGCCAACGGTGCCGGAGCTTTCGCCGTTGTTGGCGTTGGTGGTGATCTCGCCAAAGTTATAGCAGTTGGTCAGCGTACCGCCGTAGCTGAGCCAGTAGGCCAGCACACCACCCGCGTTGTTGGAGCGGCTGTTGAACACCGTGCCAACATTGATACATTTTTCCAGCGTCCAGCGGTCGCCGGTGCGGTTTTCCTGCGTACCAATAACGCCGCCTACATAGTTATCTGCTGCATTGTCACCTTTGGTGGTAGCATAGCGGTCATTATTAGCGTTGATATTGTCATCCGCCGTTCCCCGCGTGCCGCGCACAAAGCGGCGCACGGCGGCAAAGTTGACCAGGCCGCTGGCGGAATCCGCATTGGATTCGTTCTGGCCGATGACGCCGCCCACGGCGCCCCAGCTCTGGTTGATGTTATCGGCGTAGACGAACCACTGGCCGCTGGCACTGTTGGTGATCTGGCCGGTGACATCGTTAAAGCCGGTGATGCCGCCCAGGTAACCGTCGGCCAGGCCGTTGCCATGGCTGGTGCTGCCCCGCAGCGAGACCAGCAGCTGGTTGACGCTGCGGTTGGTATAAACTGTATTATAGTTTTTATCGCCATAGGTCAGGGTATCAAAGCCCTGCATGGCCTTAAAGTCGATCTGCAGTTTTTTCTCTGCCTCACCGCTGGCCTTGCCGGTCAGTACGCGGACCATCTGGTTCAGGTTGGCGTTCTGTTTGTCGGTGTCTACCACTTTGGTAGTGACTTTGTTGCCGTCTTCGTCGGTGGTGGTCTCGTTTTTATAGGGCACCTCCAGCCAGGCGTTGATCTGTTTTACAAGGCGCTGTGTGTCCAGGCCGCCGCTGGTGGAGATGCTGCCGCTGTTGGAGCCGGCCACGCCGCCCACAAAGCCGCTGCGGGCGGTGATGATACTACCCGTTTTGTCTTTGTTGCCGACGGTGCTGCCGGTGATCTCGCCGCGGTTGCGGCCCACGATACCGCCGATATGGGCGGCGCTGTTCATCTTGGTGGCAGCGTCCTGGCTGGCGCCCACGTTGGAGGCACCCTGCACTTTCAGCTCGATATAGCCGACCTCGCAGTCCTTCACCTTGCCGGTGGCGGCGGCAGTGCCGTCGGTGTTATACACCACGTCGTTGCTGCCCACGATGCCGCCCACGGTGCTGCCCACGGTGGTAAAGCCGTTATCCTTACCGATGGCGCCCGTATAGGTACAGTTACTTAAGGTGCCGCTGCTGCTGCCAGCAACGCCGCCCAGGTTGAGATATTTTGCCATGCTGTCCTGCAGGTTGGTGCTTACGGTCACGTTCTCAGCCGTGCCGGTGTTTTCGCCCAGTGCGCCGCCCGCCGTGACAGTGCTGTCGCCAGCGGTCAGGTTGGCAAGGCTGAGGGAATCCGCACGCACATTGCCCTTGCTGAGGGAGCCTGCGTTATAGCCGACCAGGCCGCCCACCCGGGTAGCCGGGCCGTACAGGCGCACGTCGCCGCCGAAATTTGCCATATTGAACAGGTTCGCATCGCTGATCACTGCACCGGCTTCGTTGCAGGCTGTAATGCCGCCGATGGCGTCCGACGTGCCGCGAATATTCGAGCCGTAGACCCGGGACGTTTTGATGCTGCCGTAGTTATGGGAGGTCACGCCGCCGGCTTCGCCGTTGGCTGCTGTAACGCTGCCGTTCATGGTAACGACCTCCAGCTCGCCGCCGACCTCGTTGCAGCCGGTAATGCCGCCTGCAAAGCCACCGCCGGTATACAGCACACGGTTGCCGCTGGCTGCGTGCATGCAGCCGTAGATGCGGCCGCTGTTGCTGCCGGCAATGCCGCCCGCATACTGGTTTACCACCTGGATAGAGCCTGCGCGGTTCGTGGCGTTCTGGATCAGGCCCTCGTTGCGGCCTGCTACGCCGCCGCCCTGGGTGGTGGAGGAAACGGTCGTGCCGTTTTGCACGGTGATGGATATGCTGCCCGGGTCCGTCGGGTCCTGGCCAATCGTGCCAGATGCCGCATTCAAGCCCGCCACACCGCCGGTCTGGGTGGTGCCGCTGACTTTTACCGTCACGCTCCTGGCGGTGATGGTGCCCAGGTTATAGCCTGCCACGCCGCCGGTGACGGTGATGCCGTAGACATTGCCGTTGGCATTTTCCAGCGTAATAACGCCGGATTTACTGTTATAACCGGCCACGCCGCCGATGTCCAGCCCGCCGCGGATGCTGCTGCTTTCCGCCGGGGCGGAGTTGGTGATGGTGCCGTTGTTGATGCCCGCGATGCCGCCCAGGTAGCGGTAGCCCTCCTGCTGGTTGCCCATGGAGTTGACCATCCGGCCGTCAGTGATGGTGCCGTCGCTGACGCCGGTCAGGCCGCCTGCGGCCACGGGGTGCTGCACGCCGCCGTAGTTGGTGCAATGATTCAGCGTGGTTTTTGCCGTGGTGCAGCCGATGATGCCGCCCGCAAAGTAGCCGTTGTGGTCGGGGTCCAGCTCGCCCAGCGAGACACCGCTGTCCAGCCTGTAGGCCCCGCCGTTGGCCGCGTCAGCCCTGGGGCTGAGGGCCAGGCCGCCGTAGGACTGTGCCTGGCTCTGGTTGCCGTTGCTGGCGTTTTCCAGCGTGAGGGTGGTGTCGGCTGCGTTGTAGCCGATGATGCCGCCCACGTAGGCGTTGGCGTAAATGTTGAACTGGTTGCTCAGGCTCGTCAGGGTGATGGCACTGCCGCCAGGGTTCAGCGCCGGCTCGTCGAGGGCGTTGCCGCTGCTGAACTTGGGCAGCAAGGTCTGCAGGTCGGCCGCGATGGTGCCGTTCTTGTTCTGCAGGGCGTTTTTCAGCGTATCTGCGTTGACTACGCGGTTGTAGCCGATAATACCGCCCGCCACGCCGTCGGCCACGATGCGTCCGGTGCCGATGGTGGCGGCGTTGGCCGCCGCGCCGCCGGCGTTGACAAATTTGAATTCGTTCGCGGGCAGGTTGGCGCCGATGACGCCGCCCACAAAGTGGACGCCCTCGATGCGGTTGGCGCTGACCTGCACGGTGGGCAGGCTGGCCGCGCCGTTCAGGCCGATGACGCCGCCCACGCAGTCGCCGGTGGCCACGATGGTGCCGGTGACGCTGAGGATGGTGGCTTGGCTGTTTGTGATGGTGGCGGTGGCGTCGTTGTAGCCCGCCACGCCGCCTACAAAGCTGCCGCCGTACAGCACCGCGCCCAGGGCCGCGCCCTTGTCGGACCCGGCCTGCCAGCTGATCTGACCGTGGGTGCCGTTGCAGCCGGCCACGCCGCCCACGAAATCGGCATAGTGGGGGGTGCCGTCCCTGGTCTGGCTCAACTGCTGCAGCAGCGCAATCTTGTTTTTATCCGTTACCTCAACAGTAGACATACTGTTGACGCTGTCCACCAGTTTGGCAGTCTCGTTTTTGGTGAGGTCCGCGCTGCCCTGCTTGCCCCAGGCAGCATCGTTGACGCCCGCAATGCCGCCCACGTAGGCCGCATTAGCGCCCAGGCCTGCCACCAGGCCCTTGTTGGTCATGTTTTCGATGGTGCTGTTCAGGCCGTTGACCGAGACGATACCGCCCACGTAACGGTTGCCGAACACATAGCTATTGTTGGTGCCGCCGCTGGTGTACAGGTTGCTGCCCACAAAACCGCCGACAAAGCCGCCCACGAAGCTGCGGCCCAGCACATACCCGGACTCGGTGTAGCAGTTGGTCATCTGGACATCGCGGCCAAAGCCCACCAGGCCGCCGACAAAGTCGCCCTTGAGGGGGCTGTTCTCGTTCAACGTACCGTCGGCGTTATAGCCCGCCTGCACAAGGTTGGTCAGGGTCGTCTCGCTCAGGCCGCTGCGGGTGGCGCTGTGGCACTCATCCAGTACAAGGTTGCGCGCATAGCCCGCAATGCCGCCGAAGAACTGGCCCAGCACGCGGCTTTGGCCTGCGGTACTGCCCTGGTAGTTGGCCCCGGCCAGCACGGTGCCCTGGTTGGCCAGGCCGGTCAGGGTGGCGTCGCTGTCGTTCTCGGTGGTGGAGTACAGGTTGCCCGTGATGCCACCCACGAAGGCATTGCCCACCACGGTGGACTTGTTGGTGATGTCCTTGAGGTTTTCGGCGTTCCGGGTGCCGGTCAGGTTGGTGGCGTCCAGTACACCGACCACGCCGCCCACGCCCACGGCGCGCCAGAGGGTCTGGCTCTCGTTTTCGTTGGCGATGTCGTTATAGCGTGCTTTTTCTGCTGTATCGGCGCTGGTGCCGGTATCCGCACCGCTGTTGTTGGCGGCGTCCTCATCCTGGAAGATGCCCGCCACGGTGACGTTCTGGTCCAGCGTCAGGCCGGTGAGTTTGGCGCCGGTTTCGGGCATGGCAAAGCCGACGAGCCCGCCGATGCCGTGGGGTTCGTCTTTGTACGAGGTGCCGTCCACCCGGTTCACGCCGGTGGTCTTGCTGCTGAAGGTCAGCACAGCGGTGACCTTGGCCGCAGCGCCGCGGCGGCTGCTGCGGTCGACGGTGCAGTTGGTCAGGCTGCCGGTGTCCACGCCCGCCAGCGCGCCCACCGACCAGATCTCGGTGCGGTAGTCGGGGTCGGTATCGGCCAGGGCCTGCAGGTATTGGGTGCCGTTGGCATCCATCGCCATGGCGGTGTCGGCGTTTTGCTCGCCTGCGGATCTGACCTCGGCGTTGATCTGCACATCGGGGTCGCGCAGGGTGATATTTTTCAGTGTACCGTTGTTTTCACCCACCAGGCCTAGGTAGTGGTCGCGGGCCTTGTAGGCAGCTTCACCGGCATATTTCCGCTCCACGGCAGCGATAGAACTGCCCCGCAATTGCAGGTTGCTGATGACCGCTTGCCCGCTGCCGCCGGTGCTGCCGTTGAGGGTGACGTCCTTGCCGATGGCGGGGATGGTGGGCCAGGCCACGACCTCGCCGGTGCGGCTGGGCACCTTGGCCACAGGCTCCGCGTTCTTCTTCTCGGGCGAGCAGTAGACGGTGACGCTGCCGTCGGTCCAATCCAGGGCGGTGTTTTTACCCGTAAAGGCATATTCGCCGCTATTTACCCAGCGCAGGTTGTACAGGTGGCGGAAGTATTTCAACGTGCCGCCGCCTGCATTGCTGCCTGCGGCAAACAATGTATTTTCGGTATTGGACTGCTGCGGTTTGCTTTCGGTATAAAGATCCTGAAAGTTCGCGTTAGGACGTGCTTTCATCTTAACGTAAACATCTTTAGGAACATTGTCCGTCAGGCGTGTAATGCTGAACAGGGTGGTCTTGGTGGAGCTCAGGTCGGCACCGTCATTTTCGGCGGCGCGCAGCAGGTTGGCGTCGCACATGGCGTCCAGCGTCAGGATAAAGCGGCCCTTGCTGTAGCTGAGGGGGAAGGTGTAGTCCTGGTACGTTTCGCTCCAGCCGTTTCCATCAGCGTTGGGCCGGTACACCTTGATCTGGGCGTTGTTGTGGGTTGGGTCGGCAAGGACGCGGCTCCACTCGATCTCCAGCTTAAAGAGGGGCTCATTGGTCGTCGCATCGTAGAATTCAGCGTCATAAATGGTGTCGATGTCGCCGTTTTTGCTGTTGCCGCTCCAGTTTAAGGTCAGGGTCTCGTTGTTGATGAGCTGCGGGTTTTTGACTTTCAGGCGGGTCTGGCTCAGGGCCACCACGTTGACGGTGTCCTCGGCCGAGTAGTAGCCCACCAGCGAATCACCGCGGCGGTGGCCGTAGCTGCGGTCGTCAATAAGCATCGCGCCGTCGGCACCGTCATCCGAGGCAAAGCGCAGCTTATTGGACGCTGTATCGTAAAAAGCGGAGTAGACCTGCCCGGTCAGGCTGTCCACCTCCACCACAATGGACGCGTTGAAAAGCGACTCATCGTAGACGTAGGGGTCCAACAGGCCGCGCACCATCTTGCTGGCGTCGCTGTCGGGGTTCGCCTTATCATAGTACAACGCGTAGATCTGGCTGTTGAAGGCATTGGCTTTTTCCGCGGCTCCGTCACCGAACTGTTCGCTCAATCCATCAGCGCTGAAGTGGTCGCCCAGCGTTCCGACTTCGCGCAGCTCCGTCAAAAATGTATCCATATCGCCGCTGGTATCCTTGCGGGTCAGGGCGATCTGGGCGGTCTGGAACACGGTGCGGGCGCCGGATTCGTTATGTTCGAACCGGGCCAGGCGGACATAGGCGATCAGCCCGGTGCCCGCCAGGGCAGCCAGGATGCCAAGAATGAGCAGCACGACCATCAGCTCCACCATCGTGAAGCCCCGGGCGGTGCGCAGTTTTTGTTTGATTTCCTTTATAATAGGCAGCACAAGTGTACCTCGTTTATATCCGGGCGGTCGACGAAAATCGACAGATTTTCCAATATAAGTAGGTTCATTATAGTATAACAGTTTGCAAGTTGCAAGAGGAAATATGGTAGTTTGCCTTGGCGGCGGGCACTAATTGTAGGGCTGCCCCTTGCCGCCGGCCAAAAAATTCCGTTCTTATATAACATAAAATTTGTCGAATCGCCTTGCATATTGTCGCAAGGTACAGTATACTTTAGTCTGTATAAAAGCAAAGGCAACACCGCACAATTCCCGCCTAACGGCTTAAGCACCGCTCCGGCGGCTGCGGCACGGCATCTGCGTTGCCAAAATGCTCGATAATGTCGGGTTGCGGTACCCGCATCGTGCTTCGGGGACAAAAGCCCCTCGCACTCTGCGACCGCTGCCCCTGCTTCGGTTCGCTGTATCCGCCACCGGCGGCGCTCACCTTTGCAGCACAAAGTATTATCTGCGCTTTTGGCTTAGCAGCTGCCGCACCTCGCTCGCCGTATCGGCACTTAGAATTATGCGGTATTGCCTAAAATCCAACGGAAGGGGAGGCGGCGGGATGCTGTCTGATCGTATCGGCGCGAAAGTCCGGGGTTCCCAGGATGCTCCGCCGCTCTCGATGGCGGAAAAGCTGCTGCTTGCGTTTTGCGCCGCCGCGCTGGTCTTTGTCTGCCTGGCCGGCTATACCCAGCTGGACCGCCAGGGCAAGGCCCGCGCCGCGCTGACCCAGATCAAGGCCGCCCAGCTGGCCGCCCGCGCCGTGTCGGCCCAATGCTACTCTGCCGGTACGCCGTTTGCCGACCAATCCACCCACGATGGCTTCGCTGAGGGCATCGCCGGACAAATCGAGACCCTGGGCGCTCTGCCCGGCACTGTGACTCTGCTGCAGATCAGCGAGGACGGCTACACCGTGGAGCAGCTGCTCTACGCCGAGGGCGACATGCGCGCGCTGTACGACGCCGAGACCGGCTATACTGTCTGGCGGGCCGAGCAGCGCATCCGCTTTGACAGATCGGAGGGCGCGTGATGCTGCTGGTGGAAGGTCTGCTGGGGCTCATCGCGTTTTTGCTGGGGGCCGCGCTGTTCAGCTTTATGAACGTCGTGGCCTGGCGGCTGCCCCGGGGTAAAAATCCGTTGACCGGCCGCAGTTTTTGCCCGCAATGCGGGGCTGCGCTCACCGCCGGGGATCTGGTCCCGGTGTTCAGCTGGCTATTCCTGCGCGGGCGGTGCCGCCACTGCAGGGCGCCCATCCCGGTGCGCTACCTGTTGGTGGAGCTGCTGGGCGGCGTGCTGGCGCTGGGCTGCCGTTGGCGGTTCGGCACGGCCTACACGCTGGGCGAGGGGCTGTTCGGCATGCGGTGGCAGGGGCTTCTGGCCCTGGCGCTCTGCGGCGTGCTGCTCAGCATTGCGCTGATCGATGCCGAGACCCAGCTTATCCCCAACCGGCTCAACGCCGCGGTGGCCGTGCTGGCGGTGCTCAACCTGCTGCTCTCCCCTGCCCGGTGGGCCGGGGCGCTCATCGGCATGGTGTGCATTAGCGTGCCGATGCTGCTGCTCTGCCTGGCGATCCCCGGCGCGTTCGGCGGCGGGGACATCAAGTTAATGGCCGCTGCCGGGCTGTTTTTGAGCTGGCAGCATACCCTGTTGGCGATGTTTTTTGGCATTTTGGGCGGCGGGTTTTACGGCATGTATCTGCTGGCCGCCCGCAAGGCCGACAAAAAAGACCACTTCGCATTTGGACCATTCCTCTGCGTCGGCATTGTGCTGGCGCTGCTTTTCGGCGATCCCGTGCTTGCATGGTACTGCCGGTTTTTATAACGTTTCATCGTAATTTCGGAGGTTTTCCATGCCGCGTTACCGCTACACAGCCACGGCGCTTTCGGGCAAGACACTGCACGGTGTCACCGAGGCCGCCAGCGCCGAAGCGCTGTACATCACCCTGCGGGAGCAAGACCTGTACATGACCGACGCCAAAGAGGTCGGCACCAATGCCAGCGTCTACCGCCCGCTGAAAACGCCGGAGCTGGCGGAGTTTTGCCGCGGCCTGGGCACACTGCTTTCGGCGGGCGTGCCGCTGGTGCGCGCGTTTCGCATCATGGCGGACGAGCGCGGCCTGAACGCCCGCACCAGGCTGCTGTACAACACCTTATTAAAAGAGCTGCGCAAGGGCGTGCCGCTTTCCGACGCGATGCACCAGTGTGCGCCCGCTTTCCCGGAGCTGCTCATCGCCATGACCCGCAGTGCCGAGGGCACCGGCAGCATCGACGCCAGCTTTTTGCGCATGGGCCGCTACTACGACCGCGAGCACAAGGTCAACCAGCAGGTGGGCAACAGTTTGATGTACCCCATCATCCTGTCGGTCATGATCGTGGGTGTTATCGCTATTTTGATGGGCTTTGTGGTGCCCCAGTTCATGCCCATGTTTGAGCAGATGGACTCTCTGCCGCTGCCCACGGTAATTTTGTTTGCTGTATCGGACTTTGTTTCGGCCAACTGGGTGCTTATCATTTTGGTCGCAGCCTTTTTGGTGGTGGGCGGCCGCATCGCGCTGGCCCAGCCCGCCGTGCGCCGCCAGTGGGACCGCATGCAGCTGCACGCGCCCGTCATCGGCAAGCTGAACCAGAAGATCTGCACGGCCCGCTTCGCCCGCACGCTGTCCAACCTGTATTCCAGCGGTGTTCCTATCGTAGCTACGTTGATTGCAAGCCGCGACGCCGTGGGCAACCGCTGGATCATCAGCCAGTTTGACGAGGTGCTGGACAAGGTTCGCGCCGGCAACAGCCTGTCGGAATCGCTGGCACTGGTGGACGGCTTCGAGCAGTCGATGTCCTCCTCCATCGCCGTGGGCGAGGAGACCGGCAAACTGGACGAGCTGCTGGCCACCATCAGCGAGACGCTGGACTTTGAGGCGGAGGTCGCCACCAAGCGGCTAGTAACGCTGCTGGAGCCCATCATGATCGTCATCATGGGCCTCATCGTGGCGTTCGTGGTGGTCGCTGTCATCCTGCCCATCTACCAGTCCTACGGCACGATCGGGCAGTCGAGTTCGACGTATTGATGTTGTGTTTTCATTGATGTTTAGGATGTGGCTAAAGTAGCCACCCCTCAGTCACCTAACGGTGACACCGCTTACGCACAGCGGGTGAGGGGTGGCCCCGAAGCCTGCCCTTTTCCTCACACAAAATCTTCTAAAAAGGAGATCGCATCTATGCCCGTTTTAACCTCGCTTTATCTTTGCAACAGTACCGTGTATGCGGCGGTGGGCTCACCGACGGCGGATGGGGCCAAAATCACGGCGGCCTGCCAGACCGAACTGCCGGAGGGCTGCCTGATCAACGGCATCATCACCAACGAGGCCGAGCTGACCGCTGCGCTGCAAGGCTTTTTTGCCGCCAACGAGCTGCCCACCCAGCGTGTGGCGCTGGCGGTGGGCGGCAGCCAGTTCAACCACCGGGTGCTGACCCTGCCCCGCATGAGTGAAAAGAAGCGCGCGGCCGTGCTGACGCGGGAGTTTTCCACCGGCGGCGCCGACGTGACCGCCCCGCTGGACGACTACATGCTGCTTTCCACCGACAAAAAGACCAAGGCCGACACGGTGCTGGCCACCCGCGTGGAGAGCGCGGTGATCGAAACTTACATCAACCTGGCCGCAGCCTGCGGGCTGAAGCCGTACAGCATCGACCTGGCGCTGGCCGGGCAGATCAAGCTGGTGCGCGCCACCCCGGAGCTTGCCGGCAAGAGCTTTGTAATGCTGCAATTTGACGGTGATTCGCTGATTGCAGGGCTGTACGAAAAGGGGCAGTACAAATACTCCACCCGCAGCCGGTTGTTCAATCCCCGCGGGACCGAGGCTTCGGGCGCCGAGATCGGGCAGAAGCTTTCCGGCTTGATCCAGTTCCAGACCGCTGCCAAGAGCGAGCACCCCATTAAGGCCGTTTATTTCGGCGGCAGCACCGCCGCTGACTTGGCTGTCTGTACGCCGGCTTGCCGGGCTTTGCAGTTGGAGGTCGCCCCCTACCCCAGCACCCCCAACATCAAGCTGCCGGACCATGTAAAGCTGGCCGACATCGCCCTGGCCGCCGGGAACCTGATTGCCCGGTGACGCAGTGCGGAATTGTCCCGGGGCCGCGCCCCGGCTCTCCCGTTCTTTGTAAGGAAACGCAAAAGAGGTTTGTTTATGGCAACAAAACAAAACAACTTTTATCTGCAATACCAGCTGGCCGCTAAGGCGGGCAAAAATGCCGACCGTAAGGCATTTTTGTGCAAGGCAGCGCCGGGGGCCCTCATTGTGGCCGGGTGCATGCTGGCCTGGGGCGGTGTGTTTCTGCACACGGCCATGATGCGTGCCGATACCCGCGACCTGCGGGCCTGGTGCGCCGATGAACAAAACCTTACGCCCTACCAGCAATCGCTGCAGGACCAGCAGGCCGCCGACGCTTACCACAGCCTGACTGACTACGCCAACAGCGTGACCAGCCTGCTGGCAAGCTACCCCGACCTGACCAGCAGCCTGCTCAACCGCATCGACGCGGCAGGTTCCGGCAGCGGCATCACGGTGGAGTTCACCAGCTACGACGCCGCCTCCGGGGTGCTGCAGTTCAACGCCACATCCAATACCGTCATCGACATCCCCGCCTACGTGCGGGCGCTGCAAAACTGCGGCGTCTTTTCGGATGTGGACTACACCGGCTACCAGTCCACCAACGGCCGAGGCCAGCCCGCCGGGTATGCGCTGAACCTGCGCTGCACCTTGGCCGCACCGGAATAACCCTGTAAGGAGGACGCCATGACTACCGAGATCACCGCCCGCGACAAGCTGCTGCTTTATGTCGTAGGTATGTTAGCTTTCATCTTCTTCTTTGTGCAATTTATGCTCACCCCGGCCCTGGAAGCCAGCGATGAGGCCGCAGCAAGCCTGGCCGAGGCCCAGCAAGCGCAGATCGCCATGCAGGAGACAATCGCCCTGGCCGGCACCAACGCCGCCGCCAAAACCGAGAGCTGGGCCGCTTTGCAGCAGGCCAACGCCAACTACTACGGTCTGCTTTCCAGCAGCGACCTGGACACCCTCGTCTCCAATTTAGAGTTGGGGCATGATCTGGGGCCTGTCTCGCTGGACATCAGCGCCATCGACACCCAAAGCCTGACCGGCTACGCTGCCAGCACCCAGGCCGACGACACCGCCGCGCCGACGGACATCAACTCCGCCGACCCCATGCTGGCCACCGCCGACACCAACACTGTGCTGATGGAACTGGCCCCGCCGCTGACCCGCATCTATGCCCAGGCCGACTATTTTAAACAGTGTGCCGTCACTTTCCGCTGCACCGGCAGCGACAGCAACTTCTACACCATGCTAGACGACCTGGCCGCGCAGTACCCCTCGGTACAGCTGAAAAGCGTGCAGATCGACCACGCCGCCTACACCAACGCCAGCGGTGCCACCACCAACACCGCCACCTATACAGTACAGCTGAATGTGATCCTCTGCGATAAGGAGAGTGTGGTATCTTGAACAACATCCGTCTTGGCGATGTCCTGATCGACTTTGGCTATATCACCCAGGACCAGCTGCAGGCTGCCCTGGCCTACCAGAAAGAGCACAAAAACCTGCGCGTCGGCCAGGCTTTGCAGGAGCTTGGCTATGTCAACGAACGCCAGGTGTTGGAGGCTCTGGCCCAGCGCCTGCAGCTTCGGCTCATCGATTTTGCACAGATCAACGTGGATATTTTCGCCGTGGAGAAGGTTCCCCGCGAGCTGGCCCAAAAGTACGACATGCTGCCCATTGCCATCAACGGCCGCAGCCTGGTCATTGCCGCCAACGACCCGCTGAACTACTACGCCATCGAGGACATCCGCCAGCTGACCAGCATGGAGCCGGAGATCGTGCTGGCAGAGCTGGAGCCCCTGCGCCGCAGCATCCAGTATTATTATGCCGAGGTCCGCGCCCGCAAGGCCGCCAGCAAGGCCAACAGCAGCGACATGGCCGCCGCCCGCAGCGAGGAGTTCGCCGTGGACATGACTGAGGAGGGCGGCGACACCGACGCGCCCATCATCCGCCTGCTGAACAGCCTGGTCCAGCGCGCCGTCACCACCGGCGCCTCCGATATTCACATCGAGCCGTTCGAGGGCGAAACGAAGGTGCGCATGCGCATTGACGGCGTTATCATCGATTATGTAACGCTGCAGCGTGCTTTGCACCAGTCTTTGATTGCCCGTATCAAGATCATGTCCAACCTGGACATTGCCGAGCACCGCGTGCCCCAGGACGGGCATTTCCGCGCCCGGCTGGAGACCGGGCCGGACGTGAACGTGCGTGTGTCGATTTTGCCCACCGTGTTTGGCGAAAAAGCCGTGCTGCGTCTGCTGGCCACCAACACCCGCATTGAACACGCCGACCACTTTGGCATGGACGACGAGACCTATAAGCGGTTCCGCCCGCTGCTGGACCGCCCCAACGGCATCGTCTACCTGACCGGTCCCACCGGCAGCGGCAAGACCACCACGCTGTACATGGTGCTGCAGGAGGTCGCCCAGCGGCAGGTGAACGTTTCCACCATTGAGGACCCCGTGGAGCGCAACCTGGACCGCATCAACCAGACCCAGGTGAACAACGTGGCGGGCCTGACCTTCGAGAGCGGCCTGCGCGCCCTGCTGCGCCAGGACCCGGACGTCATCATGGTGGGCGAGACCCGCGACGCCGAGACCGCGTCCATCTCCGTCCGTGCGGCCATCACCGGCCACATGGTGTTCTCCACCCTGCACACAAACGACGCTCTATCGTCCATTGTCCGTTTGGAGGACATGGGCGTGGAGCGGTACATGATCGCCAACTCCCTGGCCGGTGTGGTGGCCCAGCGCCTGATGCGCCGCGTCTGCCCCGCCTGCGCCAGGAAAGTGCCCGTCACCGAGGCCGAGGCCGAGCTGCTGGGGCCGAGCATCCCCTTTGTCGCCCGCGGCACCGGCTGCCCCCAGTGCAACGGCACCGGCTACAAAGGCCGCGTGGCCATCCACGAGATGGTGGTCATCAACAAGGCGCTGCGCCGTATGATCGCCGAGGGCGCGAGCATTGAAGAAATGACCGATGCAGCGCGGAAAAGCCAGGGCATGCGCAGCCTGCGGGAGAGCGCCGTGCAGCTGGTACGCGACGGCGTGACCACCCCCGAAGAACTGCTGAAGATCACCTATTTTGAGGAGTGATAACCTATGCAGATCTATGAACTGACTGCGCTGGCCCGCCAGATGAAGGCCAGCGACATCCATATTTCCCAAGGCCTGCCGCTGATGTTCCGCATTGACGGCGTGCTGAGGGAGGCGCCCGTGCAGTATGACGCCGACGCCACCCGCGCACTGATCGAAAGCATGCTGGACGAGGCCCACCGCGAGGCACTGGACCTGCACCGGCTGGACGCGGACTTTGCCATCGCCGCGCCGGACGGCACCCGCAGCCGTGTGAACGTGTTTTACCAGCAGGGCAAAATTTCAGCGACGCTGCGTCTTTTAAACGATGAGATCCCCACCATGGAGCAGCTGGGCCTGCCGCCGGTTTTGAAGAAATTGGCGGACGAGCCCCGCGGCCTGATCCTGGTCACCGGCCCCACGGGCAGCGGCAAGTCCACGACGCTGGCCTCGATGATCGACTACATCAACCAGAACCGCTCCGACCACATCCTGACCATCGAGGACCCCATCGAGTACGTGTATAAAAGCAAAAAAGCTTTGATCCATCAGCGCGAGGTGGGCAGCGACGTGACCGGCTTCGCCGCCGCCCTGCGCAGTGCCCTGCGCGAGGACCCGGACGTGATCCTCGTTGGCGAGATGCGCGACTACGAGACCATCTCCGCCGCCGTGACCGCCGCCGAGACCGGCCATCTGGTGATAAGCACGCTGCACACCATCGGCGCAGCGCAGACCATTGACCGTATCATCGACGTCTGCCCGCCGGGTGCGCAAAGCCAGATCCGCGGGCAGCTTTCAACGGTGCTGCGTGGTGTTATCACCCAGCAGCTTTTGCCCCTGGCCACCGGCCGTGGGCGGTGTGCCGCCACTGAAATTTTGGTGGGCAGCGATGCGGTGTGCAACCTCATCCGCGAGAATAAGTGCTTCCAGATTCCCAGTGTTTTGCAGTCCGGGGCCGCTTTAGGCATGCACAGCCTGAACGGCGACCTGGCCCGGCTGGTGGATTGCGGGAAGATTACCCGCGAGGCGGCGCTGCGGTGCTCTACCGATAAGAAGGATCTTGAGCAGTATTTTTGATTTTTAATAGCAGCCTTTCAAGAGGGACCACCTTGCGGTCCCTCTTTCTTTTTACGGCATCCTACTTTTAGGTGTTCCTTTTGGAGACCCAAAAGGAACCGAAAAGGTCCCCGCTACTTCCGATAGCGCGCGCTTGGCGGCGCACAACGAGCGCCGCCATCCCGCAAAGCGGGCCCGCTCGTGTGCTTCAAAGCCCCACCGGGGCTTTGATTGCTTCGCAACCGCACAGCAGCCCGGCTTAAGAGCGCTAGTTCGCACTGCGTGCGAAGCGTCGCTGCGCGCCGCAGGCCGCGCTCTTAAGAATTTAACAAAGGTTGGATTGGCGGCTGCCCGCCGCCGATTCCTCTGCACCGGGATACGGCCTCGCTAAAGTGTGTAGAGGAATTTAGGCCCGGAGGGTCAATCTGTCGGACGACGGAAAAGCGTTAAGAAAAATGCAGCACTCCTGCATTTTTTAGCTTTTCCGTTGACCGACCTCGTCTCTGGGGTTCCAAGGGGGCGGGCCCCCTTGGGCGGGGTCCGCTGCCTCGCAACAGCGGGACTTTTTTCGCTACCTTTTTTGGTCACAAAAAAGGTAGGCCTAACGGAAGGATGCTGTTATATCGAGGTGTCCGCCGCAAGGTGGCGGAACACCGAAAGGAACTACTTAGCGGCTTTCTCCTTGCTTTCGGCCAACAGCGAAAGCAACCAACTAGGCACCGGTGCCCCCATGGCCGCGCCATTCTCGGCAATGGAGCCTAATTCAGTAAAAATATACCACACCAACACCACCGGCAGGACTACCCCTTCAAAATCAAACCCAACACCATCCCCAAACGCCGACAGGTTTTCCACCGCCACGTTTAAAACCAAGTCGGTCAGCGCCGCTACACAGACGACCACCACCATGCCGGCTTTGTGCCAGATCCCCGCGCGGGCTGCCGCGCTGGACCACTCTCCCCTGCTGGCGGCGGCCGCGCTGCCGCTCAGCCAATCCAGCGCCATGCAGGCCGCCCAGGCCAGCACCAGCCAGCCCAGCCACCCAAACGCCGCCGTAAAGGCCCCGCACAGCGCGGCCACGGCGGCTTTTGCATATAAAAAACCGTTTTTCTTGTCCAAATTTCCGTTCATATTCAAACACTCCATTCACTTTTGTACAAACCAGCGGCCACCAGCCCGCGGCTGACGCACACCGCATACACCGCGTCGGCGTCACCCCGGCTTACCGGGCCGATGGAAATACGCTGCAGTTTCTTCGCAGCATCGGCGTTTTCCTCATTCTCCTCGCCGGAATCCGCCTGCCCCGGCGCCTCGCCGTACACGCCTACCGCGTTGGGGCAGCCCGCGTACTGGCTGGGGTCCAGGCCCTTGCCGGCAGCCGTGGCGCGGGCCTCGAAGTGGCAATGGTCGTAGCCGCCCGCCGCGTTGCCGCTTTGGCCCATCACGGCCAGCAGGTCGCCGCTGGCCACCGCCTGCCCCGCCGTCACTTTCAGCTCGCGGCAGTGGCAAAAGTACAGATAGTTCACGTCGTCGGGGGTCTGGCCGGGGTCCAGCTGCACGCAGACGTACCAGCCCCACTCCCAAGTCTTATTGCTGTGGTCTGTCACGCGGCGGGCACGGACAACTTTGCCGGTGATACGCTTATTTTTGTAATACGGCATGCGTATATCGGTCGAGTCCGACCCGACCAGATCCATACCGCCGTGCCAAATTTTGCCGCCGCCGCGGGTGTATCCGTAACGGCCGTAGGGGTAGCGCAGCTGGGTGCGCCCCGCAAAAATGCCCTGCATATCAGCTCTCCTCTCTGCGCAGTGTGTAGGTAATTTTCATCGTTTTATCGGCAGTTTTCTGCACCGGCGCGTCCAAATCGTTGATGGTGCCCAGGTAGTTGCGCCGGATGCCCTGGTGCACGGTGCTTTGGTTGTTGCCGGAGTTGGCGTCGTAACGCACCATGTAGGGCACGGCGGGCTGGCCCAGCACGGGCACAGCCAGGTAGGGGTACTGCTCGTAGTTGTAGTAGGCCTCGATGGCGTGCATCTCGTTGGTGGCGGTGTTCAGCACGGTGCCGCAGGCCGTGTACCTGCTGCCCATAAAGTAGATGCGCCCGTCGTGCATGTCCTGGAACATGGGCATCAGCAGATCGTGGGTGGTGATGGCCGTCACGTTGCTGGGATCGGCCAGCGGAATTTTGAAAAACGGCACCGCCTTGGCCGCGGGCGAGGTGGTGTACCCGGCCATGAACAGGCAGCCGCCCAGCAGACGGCCGGTATTGCGCAGCCCCGGCGAGGTGCCGCCCACGTTGCCCGCCAGCGTCACGCCGGTGGGGTTGGCGAACTCGTAGGTCTTGGCCTCCAGGGTCTTGCGGTCGTAGGTGCGCACGCGGATCTTGCCGGTGGTCTTCAGCTGATCGGCGCCGGGGGTGCTGACGACGCAGATCTTATCCGCATCTACGTCATAACTTACGGCACAGTAGCTGAAGTGGTCGGCCTGCAGAAAATCCGAAAGGTCACGCTCCTCGGTCTTTTTGACGCGGGTGGTGTTGATGGGATTGAACAGATCGATCTCGGTCGTCAAAGCGGTGGCGTAACGCAGCACCAGCTTATTGTTGCTGATAGCGCCAAACACCATCTCGTCGTTTTCCGGGTCGGCGTACAGCGGGCGGCCGTAGAGGTGGCGGTCGTTCTGGCCCGGCGCGTTGGGAAAGATCGTCTCCTGCCCGAACAGCGCGCTGTTGTAGTAGCTCGACGTGTTGGAGCCGTCGGCGGCGGGCAGGGCGGTCTCGCTCTCACCGAAGAAGCCGCCGTAGCGGCTGGTGAGGCACACGCTGGCGATCGTGCCGTTGGCCTGGCTGGTGGCGAAGTCGTAAACAAACGTGACAACGCCGTTTTCCAGGTCTGTTTTGCTCTCGGTGGCGTTAAAGCTGCCGCGCTGCAGGCCCTTGCCGTTGTTAAGCACCTTGGGCACGCCGCTGCCCACGAGGTTGGCCTCCGGCGGGGCGAACAGGGTGTCCGGGTCGCTGCCCAGGGCGGTGTCGTACAGCAAAATGCCGCCGTAGAGGCTTTCCAGCAGCTCCCAGCTCTTATCGGAGGTGCTGCCGTACTCGCCGTTGGCGTTGGCCTCCCGCAGGAGGGCCATACCGTTGAAAGCGTTAAATATCTGCGATACAGCGTTGGTTACAATGTTGTCTTTCTCGATGGTTTCGACCTCACCGGTGGTCTGGCTGGTGAGTTCGATTTTGGTGTGACCATGGATGGGCATGGTAAAGTTCCTCCTCTCGGTTTTACAAAATGTTTCTTACCGGCGCCTTGCGCAGCAGCCTGGTGATGATCTCGGCCGCCGCATCACCGATGGGCTTCTGCGTGCCTGCCAGGATGACGTCCTGAATGGCCAGCACCTTGCGGGCCACAGGCGTCCGGGTCGGGCGGCCGACCAGCTCCTCAAACTCCAGCGTGCCGTCCCAGGCGTCGCCCACCGCCATGCCCTGGCCGGTGATGGTGGCACGGATCTGCCCTTTGGCGATCTTTACGCCGCCGCCCGCGCACAGCAGACGGACGCTCCAGCGGTGGCTGGCCGCGCCCTCCAGATCCGGGAAGGGGTAAAACAGCGCCAAGGCGTGGGCGCCCCGCACCAGACGCTGGGCCGGGGTAAAGCTGTCGATGAGAACATTGTCCAGGTAGTACCGCACGGTCAGCGTCAGGGCGGCATCCTGTTCCAGCGTGGCCGCGCTTCCAAAATCAGACGCCGTATCGCCTGTTACAGGCAGCTTCACCACCTCAGCATCTGGTTCTGCCGTCAGCAGCACCTGTGCCAAAAACATAGCCGAGGTATCCTGCGTGGTAACAAAAGTCAAGTTCACGGCGTGGGTCTCCTTGCCGTTGTCCTTCACTTTTATGTCGGAGCCGTTGGTGAAGCTGTAATAAATGATTTTGTTCGCGTCGGCCTGTTTTTGCAGGCTGCGCAGCTGGGCATCGGTGTGGGCGGCTGCGCCCGCCAGGTAGGGGTTTTTGCCCACGCCTTTCAGCGTCATTTCGCCGCGGAACTTCCACACCAGGTGGGTCACCAGCGTTTCGGGCGCGGCATCGGCAGTGGGCAGCGCCAGGCGGTCGCCCAGCTCCAGCGCCGGGTCGCCGGGCATCGTCACGGCGGCGGGGGTGTAGTCCAGCGCACGCAGCCGCGCAAACACCGCGTCGCAGATGCCCTGCCGCACCTCGGCGGTGCCGCTTTCGGCCAGCGGCATGTCGGAGATGGTCATTTCCAGGCCGCTCTCCCCCTCGATGTCTGAGGTGAAGGTATCCGTGTCGGTCTCGATGACCAGCGCGGCATAGTGGCAGGAGAAGTCAGAGATTTTCGCATTGGTACGTGTGTTTTCGGAAAGCGTCACGCAGGGCGTCTCTCCAAACTGCACGATCCGCAGCCTGCCCAGCCGGTCGATGGTGGCAAACCCGGCCAGTAGTTGGGCAATGGCCCCCACGCAGTCGCGCCAGGTGGAGACCCGGTAGCTGCCGTCGAGCTGGCGCAGGATCTCGGCGTTGGGCGAGAGGGCCTTGATCTCCGCCTCGCTTTGCGCCAGCTCCACGCCGCAGGTGCCGGCGATCTGGGTCAGCATCGTGTAGGCGTCGCCCAAAATCGCGCTGCCGGAGAACTTGCTCTCCAGTTTCAGCATGTTGTCGTAGCCGGTCAGGCTGACCACGGCGGCGCTGCGCTCGGCCTCGGCTACGGTGTAGCGGCCCACCGGCAGGGTGTACCAGCTGCCGTCTGCCAGCTGGATTTCATAGTCGATTTGTAGCGCTGCATCGTAAAACGCAGCACTGGATAGCGCGGTGCGCAGCTGCAGCGACGCCTGCCCCATGTACACGCTGCCGAAGGCCAGCTCCTGTCCGGACACGCACTGGTTGTCCACGCAGACCGACCCGGAAATAACGGCGCTGTCGGTCAGTTCGATGGTGCTGCCGTCGGTCAGGATCAGCTTGCCCGCCATGCGGTCATTCCGCGTCGGGGAGCGGATCGCAGCTCGGTATTCTTTTGGTACATCGTACATTTTTGGTTGTCCTTTCTGAGATTGTTTGGATTGTATAGGGCGGCTTTGCGGCCCTGCCTACCTTGCGGCAGGGCCTTTTATAATGGGATTCTTCCGATAGGCCTACCTTTTTTGTGACCAAAAAAGGTAGCGAAAAAAGTCCCGCTGTTGCGAGGCAGCGGACCCCGCCCAAGGGGCTGCTCGCCCCTTGGAACCCCAAAGTCGTGGTCGAAAGACCCAAAGGCTAAAAAATGCAGGAGTGCTGCATTTTTCTTAACGCCTTTGGGCCCTTCTCCACATTGACCCCTTCGGGGCCTAAATTCCTCTATAACCATACTGTAGGGGCCGATGCTCGTCATCGGCCCGTTTTGGCCCCGGAGGGGTCAATCGGAGAGAAACAAAAAAGCGTTAAGAACCATGCAGCACTCCTGCACGGTTTAGCTTTTTTGCTTCTCAACCTCCTCTTTGGGGTTCTTAGGGGCGAGCAGCCCCTAAGGCGGGCCTCCCGCGCTTTCGCAAGTAGCGGGCGCTTTTTTCGCTTCCTTTTTGGGTGTCCAAAAAGGAAGGCCTACTCGCAAGATGCCGTTATAAAAAAGGGTTGCCGCAGGGTGGCAACCCTGACCAATCATCACCCTCAAAACTCAATCAAATTCAAACTAACATCCCAAACGCCTTTCCCTTCCCGGGCCGCGATCAAATCCGCGCTGCGGTCCCCCGCATACATCCTTGCCGTCCGCATTTCGCCAAAAAAGTACGCCACATCAAAGCTTTCCGGTTTTACCGCATGTAAGATCCTCGCGCAATCCGCGGTGGAGACCGCCGCCCAGCTGGCAGAGATCTTGGCAATGCCCTCTCGCACGCGGTTGCGCATCATCACGCCGTCCTCGGTGCGGCCGGTGTCGCTGCTGTCCAGATCGTTCAGCTGCACCTTGTACTCGTTGGGGGCGGGCAGTGTCACACCGCCGATGGTCAAAATGTCCATATCATTCACCTCCCACCGCTGCGCAGGCTGCGGCGCCGCTCGCTGTTGGCGATAACGCTGTCCAGCAGCTCCTCACCGATGTACACATTGATGGGCTGGCCATCGTTTGCGCCATTCCAGCCGGCCAAAACCTCGGCCATCGCCTACCGGATCGTGGCCAGCGGAGCCTCCACATTGGTACCCGCACCCTGATCGCCCAGCAGCGCAAGAAACTTGCGATTTGGCGGGATGACCGCGCCCGCCGCCAGCGCCGGGACCGGCAGATCTTCCAGCCCGGCCACGACGGGCAGCCCCACCGGCAGGCTGTGGCCCATCACGGAACCGATGGCGCTGCCCGCTGCGCTGCGCACCGAACTGATGGACGACAGCAGGCCGTTGACAGCGCTTTGGATGCCGCTGACCATGCCCCGCACCACCGACAAAATGCCGCTGACCGCGCTTTGAATCGTCGAAGTGATCTTGCTCCAAACGGTGGTAACGGTAGCGGCCATGGCGTTCCAGGCAGTGGACCACCGACCCTGCAATACGGCCGTCAAAAAGTCCGCCAATCCCTGCAAAATGGTCAGGCCAATGTTGACGGTATCCGCCACCAGACCGATGGCAACGCCAACAACAGACGCTATACCGTTAAACACTTGCGCCGCTACCGGGCCCAGCGTGCTGACCAGCCAGTCAGCCAGCGGCATCAGCACGGTGTTCCACACGGTCAGCACCAGGTTCATCACAGCGCCCAGCGCCATGGTCAGCTGCTGCCACAGGGGCTGCAAATGCTCGCTCCACAGGGTGCCGATCAGCGAAATCAGGTCCGTTAAAACGGGCTGCAGCACACTTTGCCACAGGGCGGTCAGCAGGTCGGTCAAGCCCTGAAACGCCTGCACCAACCCGTCCAGGATCGGCTGCCCGTAGGCCTGCCACGCGGCCGTAATGCCGTCCATCACCCCCTGCCAGATCTCCAGCAGCAGGGCCAGTGCGGGCTGCACCACGGTGTTGACAAGCTCCCCGATCAGCCCGCAAAGCCAGACAAACAGGTTGCCCAAAATTGTCATGGCCGCGCTGATGGTCCCCCCCAGGATCGGCGCGAACGCCTGGGAAAAGCTGTTGGCCACGCCGGGCAGAAACACCGTCAGCAGGTAGTCGGCCAAGGGCTGCAGTGCGCCATTCCAAAGGTCCAACGCCGCCGCGCGCACCGGCTCCCACACAGCCAGCGCGGTCTGCTTGATCTGCTCCCACGCGGCCTGCCACGCCGCAATGGCCGGGCCGTAATAGGTTTGCAGATACAACCAAAATCCATCCCAGGCATCCCGCAGGGTTTGCAGTGCCGCCTGCCAGATGCTCACCTCACCGTCCGCTTCGGCCTTGGCCCTGCTGCCGGACCGGCTGCCGCTTTTGCGGGTGGAGCCGCCCGTTTTCTTCGCTGCAGCGGTTGTTTTCTCGGCATCCGCTTTCTCGGCGGCGGGGGTGCTCAGCCGGTTGATCTCGTCAAACTTGGCCAGGCTGCGGGCGCTTTTCACGCTTTGGGCGGCGGCCGCCCGCAGGCTGGTGCGCAGTTCGTCCACGGCGGCGCTGGCGTCGGTGCCCGCCGCGCCCACCTTTTGCAGCGCCGACGCGATCTTGTCCAGGCTGCTGCGCAGCGCGGCGCTGGGCACGTTCAGGGTCGACATCTCATCAAAAGAAATCGTTTCCACGTTACGTTCCTCTCCTTTCGTCCTCATTTAAAAGTGCGAGCAGACGTTGTTTTTCTGCGTCTGCTTCGGGGCTGGCGGGGCGGTGCAGGTCCACCTCGGCACGGTGGGCGCGGTAAAATTCACGTTCCCACGGCTCCAGTTTTTTGCCGCGGCGCAGCTTGTCCCGCAGGGCCACCACGGTGGCAAACGGCCCGTCAGCGATGCTGTCGAACCAGCCCAAAAAGCTCCACCAGTGCAGGTGGGGCAGCGCACGCAGGTCTTGCCCGGCCGCCCGCGCCGTGCCCGCTGCGATGAGCGCCGCATCCTGCTGCCAGTCCATCAGCCGGGGCGTACAGGGTCCGCCGTCGGGGCGGCCTGCCTGCACAAATGTTGCCATTGCTTCACAGGCTTCTCGGTATTGCACTGGCGGTATGAGCGAAAAATCCCGGTAGAAAAGCGCCAGCGCTACGTACCAGCGCTCGCTGTCGGTCAGCGCAGGGTCGGCAGAACCGTCCAGCCAGCGCAGGATCTCCAGCACATCCCGGAAGTCGGTATGCACCCGCCAATCCGTGTCAGCAAAGTGTACGGTCTCGGGCAGCGTCCACAGGTTCGGGGTCATGCCTGCTCCCGCGCCGCGCGGGCGGCGTCGGCTTCCGCCCGGGCGTTGGCGGCGGTAGTTTGCAGGTGTTGGGCCGCGCCGTCCTGCAAAATCGGCGTGAGTGCGTCCAAAAGGTTCTGCACAACGCGCTTGCCGTTGGCGCCGGTGCCCGCCAGGTTGACGCCCTCCAGCACCTTGTCAAAGTCGTTCTCGCCGCCGAAGATCTCGGTCAGCAGCGCCTTGATGCGGTGGTCGTAGTCAGTCAGCATGGCCAGGCCCCGTTCCGCGCGGGCATCGTCCGGCTCTGCCGGCAGGGCCTTGAGCTGTTCGGTCAGCTCGGCATCCAGGGCGTCCAGCTTCGGGGCCGCAGCGAAGAACCTGTGATACAGGTTGGGGTCGCTGGGGTTGAAGCGCAGCACCGCGCGGTTATTGATGAGATATTCCTGCATGCCGGTATCGATGGTTAAGGTTTGCATTTTTTGTCCTTTCTGTTGTGTTTAGGTTTGCGCTTAGTCAGGGTTGCCACCCTGCGGCAACCCTTCCAATAGAACAGCATACTGTTTTTATGCCTTCCTTTTTGTGACCAAAAAGGAAGCGAAAAAGTCTCGCTGTTGCGAGGCAGTGCGCTTGGCGGCCAAAACGATGGCCGCCATCCAGCAGAGCTGGCTCGCTCGTGCGGTTCAAAGCCCCGCTGGGGCTTTGATCGCTGCGCGACCCCGCACCCCCGCCTCAGGGGCTACTCGCCCCTGAGAACCCCAAAAATGTGGTCAGCCGGCCCAAAAGCTAAAAATTGCAGGAGTGCTGCAATTTTCTTAACGCTTTTGGGCCGGCTTCCATATTCACCCCTTCGGGGCGTAAAATATTCTATATCAGTGCAGAGAAATTTGGCCCCGGAGGGGTCAATCTGGGAAGGTTCCAAATCGCCTAAAAATGCAGTACTCCTGCATTTTTAGGCGATTTGGGGCCTGACCCACAACTTCGGGGTTCCTAGGGGCGAGTAGCCCCTAGGCCGGGCCTCCCGCGCTATCGGAAGTAGCGGGACCTTTTTCGGTTCCTTTTGGGGTTCCAAAAAGAACACCTAAAAGACATTATGCCGTTTAGACGAGAGAGCGGCCGCAGGGTGGCCGCGAGTAGAAGCCGCCCGCCGCAAGCGAATCAAAGCCCTTCGTCCGCCACAAACTTCTTCGTATTAACGTCAAACTTACCCTTCACCTTCACGCCGGTGTAGTGTACATTAAACGGGATCTGATACCCGGTGGTGTCGCCGCCGTAGCTGACGACCTCGATGTAGCACTCCTCGCGCACAGCGGGGTAGGTGGTGTCGGCGGTCTCGCCCCACAGCTTCACCTCGACGATGTCGGTCTTCAGGTCGTCGAGCACCAGGTCGCCGTCGATGATCTCCTGCAGCTTTTCAAACAGCGGGTCGCCGGCCTCGGCGTAGTAGGGGCTGACCTCGCCCTGCTTCTGGTAGCCGTCGATGGTGACGGACGTCTGGCCCAGGATGTTGGATTTTTTCTCAACATTGGCGGTCAGTTCGGGGCTGTATTCCTCCAGGTCAGCGCCCAGGCGGCAGTAGCTTTCTGCGCCGCCAAATCCGGCATTGAGGTAATGAGCCATGTATCTACGTTCAATTTTCATGTTTTGCTCCTTTTCGTGTTAAGTTTGTTATGCGTCGTACCGCATGGTGTACTCGGCCATCACGCGGATGCTGTACAGCGCGGTGCCGCCCGGGTCGGCGCGGTCCAGCTGGCCGCCCTCGGTGCGGACCTGCTCGGTGAGGGGTTCGCAGTTGCCCAGCCGAGGCGCGCGGCCTGCGGCGCTTTCGGCCGCGACCCACGCCTGCAGTGCCGCCAGGCGGCGGGCGTTTTGCAGGGCAGTGTCGGTGTCCCCTGCTGGCAGCGGCAGGCAGAGCCGCAGCAGAAATTCCGCACGGCAGCGCTGTTTTTGGCAGCCCAGCAGGTCGGTTTTGGTTTGCAGCACCTTTACGCCCCGCAGGTACACACCGCCGGTGCCCAGCCGCGGACCGGCCTGCCCCCAGGTGAGGGAGAGGTCCCCCAAAGTGGGGGCACGGGCCAAAAATGTCAGCATTTCGTCGATCATCTTGTCATGCAGACGCTGATAAAGAGGGCATTAGCCGCTCCAGCATGCTCAGATCGCTCAGGAGCTCCGGCTTTCAGGAATACACTTGCAACAGGGGCAAAAAAGGCGCATACACCATTTGGTATGACACCGAAAAGTTTCCAGATGGCTTTCCCGTGCAGTTAGCGTTGGAGGACGCGCGCGTAATCAAAACCTGACTACTAGAATAGTAGTTGAATATAGTACATAAATACGTTATATTTAACCAGTATTCAAACTTGAATAGTAGTGAATAGTACCAAGGTAGTATTCAAGTATTCAGGTATGATATAAGGAACACCTTCCGGCCAGAAGCCAATAAAAAAGGGCGTTGCCGCATGGTGGCAACGCCCGTAAGGCAGCTATTAAAATCAAAAAATCAAATCGACCGAAACCCTTTGCCCACGATCTCACTGCTGTTCACGATCGTAATAAACGCATGTTCATCCAGCGAATGTACGAACAGCCGTAATTTTTGTGCCTGTCCGCGGGTCAACACAGTAACCAACACCCACTTTTCCTCGTGGGTGTAGGCGCCCTGGGCCTGCTCCATGGTGGCCGAACGATGCAGCTTGTTCACGATAAAATCCCGCACCGGTTCCGGCTGGGAGGTCACGACGGTACAAACCTTCCGCAGGTTAATACCTTCAATCGCGCTGTCCGCCACGGTGCTTTTCAAGATCATGCCCAAAATGCAGTACAGCCCGGTGGCCGGCCCGTACAGGTAAGCCCCCGCCAGCACGATGCCTAAGTCGCTGACCATCAGGGCGCGGCCCACCGGCATGGAGGTGTACTTGTTCAAAATCATCGCTACAATGTCGGTTCCGCCGGTGGACGCACCAATGTTGAACACGATGGCCGCGCCCACGGCCGACAGGATCACCGCGTAGCAAAGCTCCAGAAACACATCGTTGGTCAACGGCTTACTTAAAGGTACAGCCCATTCAAAAGCGGACACATAAAAAGAAAGTGCAAACGATGAGTAAATCGTCCATCCCATGGAACGTATGCCAAGGAAGATGAACCCCAAAACCACCAACACGGCGTTGACCACCCACATAAACGCACCTACGTTAAATCGTGGGAAGAGCGTTGCCAGCACGATGGACAGGCCCGACGTGCCGCCAAACGCAAAATGGTTGGGCGTTTTAAACAGGGCGATGCCTGCGGCAGTGGCCACAAGCCCCAGGTTCAGCAGAAAGAAGAACTCTGCATCTGCCCAGATTTGTTTCGGTGTAAGGTGCTTTTTTACCTCAGTCAGCACAAAGCGTCCCCCTTAGAACGTCAGGTTGCCAAACTCGGACAGCTTCAGATCGGGGTTATGCTGCTCGGCCCAGTTGATGCTCCATGGGCTGCCAAACAGCAGCAGCGGGTTGCCCTTCATATCCTCGATGGCGCGGGTGTCGCTGGTCAGGTCCAGGTGCTTTATGTCCAGCTCGTCCGGGTCATTCAGCACCCAGCGCAGATGCTCGTATGGCAGGGTCTGCATGCGAATATCCACATTGTACTCGTTTTTCAGGCGGTACTCCAGCACTTCCAGCTGCAGCACGCCCACCACACCGACAACGACCTCCTCCATGCCGGAGCCAAGGTCGCGGAAGATCTGGATAGCGCCCTCCTGGGCGATCTGCTCCATGCCCTTCACGAACTGCTTGCGCTTCATGGTGTCCACCTGGGTCACGCGGGCAAAGTGCTCGGGCGCAAAGGTGGGGATGCCGGCGAACTGCACATGCTTTTTGCCAGTGCACAAAGTATCGCCGATGGAGAAGACACCCGGGTCAAACAGGCCGATAATGTCGCCCGCGTAGGCCTCGCTGACGATGGCGCGGTCATCGGCCATCAGGCTGGTGCCGGTGGCGAGCTTGATATTTTTGCCCTCCTGGACGTGGAAAGCCTCCATGCCGCGCTCAAATTTGCCGGAGCAGATGCGCAAAAACGCGATGCGGTCGCGGTGGTTTTTGTTCATGTTGGCCTGAATTTTGAACACGAAACCGCTAAATTGTTCACTGCACGGGTCGACCAGCTCGCCGTTCACGCTGTCCTTGCGGGGCAGCGGGGTGGGGGTCAGGCGCAGGAACTCCTTCAAAAACGGCTCCACGCCAAAGTTGGTCAGTGCCGAGCCGAAGAACACGGGGCTCAGCTCGCCGTGCTGCACAGCGTTCAGGTCAAATTCTTCCGCTGCACCGTCCAAAAGTTCAATATCCTCAGCCAGCTTGGCGTGGTTGGCAGCGCCGATCAAATCGTCCAGGCGGGGGTCGCCCAGCTCGGCCTCGATCTCGTCCACCATCTTCACGCCGTTGGCGCGGCCGTCGCTCTCAAACGCCAGCACGCGGCGCGCGGTGCGGTCGTACACGCCCTTAAAATCCTTGCCGCAGCTGATGGGCCAGTTCATCGGGTTGGTCTTGATGCCCAAAATTTCCTCGATGTTCTCCATCAGTTCAAACGGGTCGCGGGCTTCGCGGTCCATCTTGTTGACGAAGGTAAAGATGGGGATGTGGCGCAGGGTGCAAACTTTGAACAGTTTGATGGTTTGTGCCTCAACGCCCTTGGCCGCGTCGATGACCATGACGGCGCAGTCGGCGGCCATCAGGGTGCGGTAGGTATCCTCGGAGAAGTCCTGGTGGCCGGGGGTGTCCAGGATGTTGATGCACTTACCCTGGTAGTTAAACTGCAAAACAGACGATGTAACGCTGATTCCGCGCTGTTTCTCAATGTCCATCCAGTCCGAGACAGCGTGTTTGGCGCTCTGCTTGCCCTTCACGGAGCCGGCGGTCTGGATGGCCCCACCGTAGAGCAGGAGTTTTTCGGTCAGTGTAGTTTTACCGGCGTCGGGGTGCGAGATGATCGCAAACGTGCGCCGGGATTCAATTTCTTCGCGCAATGATGCCATTGGTTGCTCCTTTTTGGTTTGGCTGCGCCAGCGGCTGGCGGCCCTATATAATAAGGTAGATGGTTTCTGGTTGTTCGCAAGCAGTTACACGGGGGCACACTCCTCTATGATAATACCGTACACTATCATACACGGAATCGGGGGAAAATGCAATATTTTATTGCGATTTTTTGTGGTTTTTAGGCCGCGCCCCTCCGGCCCCGCCTACCTTGCGGCAGGGCCTTTTATAACGGCTTCTCATCCAAGGCTTTCCTTTTTTGTGACCAAAAAAGGAAGGCCTAAAAACAGTATGCTGTTATATAGAAAGAGGGACCGCATGGTGGTCCCTCTTGAAGGCTGCTATTAAAATCAAATCAATCCAATTCAAAATCCCCCGGCAGCAGCAGCGCCAGATCCGCGTCAGCATCAGCAATAAGCCGTTTTGCCTGGTTCAAAATGGCCTTTTCCAAAACATTCCGGGCCATACGTCCGTTGCCGTTGGTCGCCGCATCCGCCGCCTGCTGCTCATCATACCATTTAATCAGCACATCCCGGCAGCTTTCGTCCAAATTATACCCCTTGCTCTTGGCAATCGACAAGGTAATGCGGTACAGCTCCTCGCCGGTGTAATCCGGGAACTCGATCTGGTTCGGGAACCGGCTCGCCAAACCGGAGTTGGCCGACAAAAACAGCTGCATCTCCCTGGTATACCCGGCCAAAATCACGACCAGGTCGCCCCGGTTATCCTCAATGCCTTTCACAAGGGTATCAATGGCTTCCAGCCCGAAGCTATCCTCGCCCCCGCGGTACAAACTGTACGCTTCATCGATGAAAAGCACACCACCCAGCGCACTCTGTATCACGGTGTTGGTCAGGGGTGCGGTGTGCCCCACATACCGGCCCACCAGGTCCGCACGGGTCACTTCCACCAGCTGGCCGCCGCGCAGCGCACCGATGGCCTTGAGATATTTCGCCAAAATGCGGGCGATGGTGGTTTTGCCGGTGCCGGGGTTGCCGGTAAAGATCATGTGCATGTTGACCTCGGCCACCTTGAGGCCCTGGGCCTTGCGGCGCTGCTGGGCCTGCACATTTTTTGCGATGTCACGCACATAATTTTTCACTTCGGCCAAACCGACGATCTCGTCCAGCTCGGCCTCCACGGCATCCACGTCACCGCGGTACTGCTGGGGCAGCAGGGCCAGCAGGTCAAAGGGCTCGCCGCCATTTACGCTAAGCAACAATTTTCCATCCGCAGCGGTCAGCACGGCGGGTGTGCCGTCGGCGGGCGGTTCCTCCGCGTCCAGCACGTACTCGGCCAGGGCGCGGTAGACGTTCTCGCAGTAATCCCGCATGGCCTGCATGCCGGTAGTCTTGCCGTACTGGGCGGCCAGCAGGTCGCGCACGTCGGCCCCCATGGACAGCGCCAGACCGCATTGTTTGCGCACACGCTGCGCAAGCCAGTTCAGCTCGCGGGCGGCCACGGCGGCCAGCGCCTCGGGGGTAAAGGCCTGGGTGCGGCAGATGTCCCCGGCCAGTGCATCCACGAACCGCGCCCCAAAGGTATCGGCCAGCGCGGCCTCGTCCTTGTTGGAGAAAAACACAAAATATTTACCGCCGGCCGTCAATTCTCCGATGGCTCCGGGCGCCAGCGCGGTGCCCACGTCCACCAGGATGCCACGCTGCAGCACGTAGCGGCTGCTCAGCGAAAGCGTCCCCTCGATGGCCAGTGTCGACAACATATTTAAATAATTGGCCGCGCAGCCCTCGTAGTGGTCAAAGGCCAAAACCTCGGCGTCGGACTGCAGCGCCGCATACAGATCCTGTAAAAATAATTTTTCCTGGGCCGGGCCGGGATAGAGCGATAAGTCCATCCGCTCAATGGCCGCGCTGCGCAAAATCCCCCGGCTGGCCAGCTCCTCCACCGCGCAGGTCAGCGCGTAGTGGCGGCCGGTGCCGTTGGGGCCGCACAGCAGCATCAGGTTGCGGGCGCGGCCGGTGTCCCCCGCCGTGCCCATCACAAAGGGGCGGCGGAACGCCTTGACCAGCGCCGACACAAAGGCATCCTGCCCCAACACCTGCGCTTTAATTTTATCCGCTGCACCGCTAAAATCCGTGTTCACGGGCTTGTCCGCGTTTTTCGGTTCGGCAGCCGGCGCGGCGGTGGTCCCGCCCAACAGCCCGTCTTGATGCAGCGATCTCGTCAGCTCGCTGCTCATTTTCCGCACGCTCTCGACAGTGGCAGCGCCCGCTTTTTGCACAGCATCCAGCGCCGAGCCTGCCGCACTCTGCCGTTTTTGGGCCGCGGTCAGCGCGTCCAGGCTTGCCTGCATCTGCTGCACGGCGTCGTTGGCCTCCTCGGCCTGTTTCGACGTAGCGGCGTATTTTTTACCGCCCATCAGGCCGCGCACCCAGGCATCATACTGATCTTCCAGGCTCATTGGTCATCCTCCCGGTCCGCCTTATGGGGCAGTTTGTACGTGTAAAAATCTTTTGCAGTACATCCGGCACGGCCGCCGCCCGCACAGGCGCAGGCACACGCGCAGCTGGAAGCACAGGCGCAGGCGCAGCTGGAAGCGCACCCGCTGTTGTGCCGCCCCACGCCGCCGCCGCGGGAAGAACCGCCGCCGGTATGGTAATTTTTCGGCGGGTCGGTGCGGGTGTAGCCCTTGGGGGGCGGTGCGGTGCGGGCCACATGGATGGTGTGTACGCCGTTGGTGTACCAGAACCAGTCGTCCGGGTCCAGCCCGCTGCCGAAGCCGCCGCCCCAGTCCGGTGTCATCGAGCCGACAATAATAATCAGTGCTGCGGCAAAAATCAGCAGCCCGATCACCACCGTCAGGATGCCGAGAATCTCGTCGGCGGTCATGCCGCCGTCGTCGTAATCCGCCGCCGTCAGCTGGGCGTCGGGGTCAAAGGTCTGGGCCGTCGTCACCGGCACGGTCACGTGGATGTTGGCGCTCTGGCCGTGGCCCATGGGGCCAAATTCCCAAATCAGGTAGCCGTCTTCCTCGCTGCTGTTGTCGGCCACAAAGCCGTCGCCGCTGCGCCAGCGCACCTGCATGTGCTCCACCACCAGGTCGTCAAACCAGCCGGGCGTGAACTCAAATGTCGCTGTACCGTCATCATTTAAGGTAAACAGGTGGTTTTGATGCACCGAGAACGCGAACCGCACCCGGCTTTCGCCGCCGTTTTGGGCGGCCACCTCAGGCGAGTAATACCGCCGTGCAAACACAACTTTGGCGTAGCTGCCGCCGTCGCCGGTGTACTGCAAATCGGAGATGGTGTCGGTCAGCGGGGTCAGGTCCTCGGCGTGGGCGTTGGGCAGGCCGATCTTGACCCAGGAGAGGTAGTCGGTCTGGTCGCCGCCGATGACCTGCCAGGTGATGTCGTAGACAATGTCCGCCGAGCCATCCTCCCGCAGGTCCACCGTGACGAAGTAGTCGGGAATATAATCCAGATCCCCATCGTCCGCATACGGCGCCAGCCCGTCCAGATCCGCCTGCCCGCTCTCCGCCCGGGCACACAGCGGGAACAGCAGGGACGCTGCAACAAAAATCAATAACAGAAAACTGCATACGAAGCCGCGTGGAACTCTCCCCACACCGCCCCAGCGCTTACGCTGAAACATTTAAAAACCCTCCTGCATCGGGGTATCCCCCAGCTGGCACAGCCGCTTCATCCGGGCGCTCTCCGTCCGGATCGCACAGCACTCCGGGCTTCGCCAGATGCGGTTCCACGGGGTGCGCAAAATATGGCCCAAGCCGTGGCCGGTCAGCCAGCTCTGGCAGGGCAGCACGGTGCCGTCGGGCGCCACCGCCATGTTGCTCAGGCACGCGCCGCAGCTGGGGATCTGGGCAAATCCCAGTCCGGTCAGGGTGTCCTCGTCCAGCCAGCCGGGGCTGGTAAAGTTCACTTCCATGCCGTGAGAAAGCGCAAAATCCATCGCAGGGCGCAGCACCTCGGTCAGCTCCTCGGGGGTCAGCCGCACGCTTTTGCTGGCCGACTCCGCCGCGTTGCCGGCCGGGATCAGCCCGCTGCAAGTCAGGTACCGGATGCCCAGGCCGTAGGCAAATTCAACGGTAGCACGATAATCTTTGTTCAGGCTGCAGAGCGGCGTGTTCAAACTCACGTTCAGGCCGGCGGCCAGTGCGTTCTTAATGCCGTTCACGGTGTCGGTGTAACCGTCCACGCCCACCAGCTCGTTGTGCACGGCCTCGTCGGCAGAATAGAACGTAATTTGCACTGCGTCCAGGCTGGCAGCGCGCAGGTCCTTGCACAGGGCGCTGGTCAGCATGCGGCCGTTGGTGTTCAGCCGCGTTACAAACCATTGCGCAGCCTGCACCAGCTTGACCAGATCCTGGCGCAGCGTCGGCTCGCCGCCGGTAAAAGTCAGCTGCGGTATGCCGATGCTGCGGCATTTTTCAATCACCGCCAGCCACTGGTCGGTGTCCATTTCGGGCACGGCGGAAAGGGGCTGGTTGGCGGCGTAGCAGTGCAAACATTTTTGATTGCAATGCCAGGCGTTGTCCTTCACCATCGTGGAGATCATCAGGTCCATGCGGTGGGGCGCGGCCATGCGGGGGGCGTACTGGGCCAGCGAGATCGGCTGGATGTGCAGCGGCGGCTCCTTGCCCTGCGCCACGGCAATAAGGGTATCCAGCATCATCTGCAAATCGGATTCAATCTGCAAAGGTTCGGTCTTACGATAAATTTTACGGGTAGCCGCCACTGCCTGGGCGTTGATGGCCGACCAGTCGGAGTCCTTTAACTCAGTCCCCGAGTGGGGCTGCAGCGCCTCGATCAGGTTGGTCAGCAGAATAGCCCAGCTGAGGTTGAGCGGCAGAATATCCTGGCCGTTCAAAATGGCCACAAACGGCGTATCGCGGTCGGGCTTGGTGCAGGGGATAAGGTGGATGCGCACGACGCCCGGCCCGTCGGGGTCCAGCGTAACATGCCGCACGCGGTTGAGGTGCCCGCGTAAAAACGCCCGCTCGCGGTAGGAGAGATGCTTCATAGGGGATTTCCTCCCAAAACAGGCTCACGCCCGTTACAAATTTTAGTACACTTTTGCGAGTATATACAAGGCAAGTATACCATAGTCGCGTGAGGAATACAATAAATTGTTCTTTATTTGTTGCGCTATAAAAGGCTCCCCTAGAGGGGAGCTCCCGCGCAGCGGGTGAGGGGTGGCTACTTTAGTAACGGGCACCACAGGACCACCCCTCAGGCCGCTTCGCGTCCAGCTCCCCTCAAGGGGAGCCAATACTTTATACACTATAGAGGAATTTCGGCCCCGAAGGGGTCAATATGGAGAGGAGCGAAAAAGCGTGAAGAAAAATGCAGCACTCCTGCTTTTTTTAGCTTTTTTGCTACTCGACCACAACTTTGGGGTTCTTAGGGGCGAGTAGCCCCTAAGGCGGGGTCCGCTGCCTCGCAACAGCGGGACTTTTTTCGCTACCTTTTTTGGTCACAAAAAAGGTAGGCCTTGGTAAGTTGCAAACTCATATCGAGGTGTCCGCCGCATGGTGGCGGAACACCGAAAGCAACCCTCCAAAGTCAATCCAAGGCGATAAAACATCACGTAAAACCGTACAAAATGTATACTCGCCCACGTAGAAAATAAGCCACAAAATCCCCCAATATCTGTCTATTTCCCCACTTGCCAAACCGTTTCATTTATGCGATAATAATACCAGTTCAAGTTCGATCCGGGGGTCGCCCCCATAATACATATAAATGTAAGGAGGGCTAACCACATGCCGAATGGGATCTACATCCAGACGGAGTACCACGGCAAACTGATCCGCAAGATCGTTTGCAACGGGGAAGAACGCTGGTTTATCGGCTCTGACTGCGCCGTCACATTCCTGACCATGGACGATTGCATGGCCGCTATCGACGCACGTCTCCACGCCTGATCCGCCCCGGCAGCCCGCAACAAACGGTGCTGCGCATAATTTCTGTGTTTGCTTTCGGCTGTAGCTTGGGTATAGCTGTTTGCAATATCCCCCCCGGTTTTCGTTGCCGCAAGGCCGTGCCGAGGGGTTTTTTGTTCCCCTTTTCATCAAAAAGGACGCATCTATGCAAAAACTGCACAAACCCAAAGATTGGCGCTGGCTGCTGCACCGCGCCCTGTCCATCGTCTTCAGCCGCACCGTGGTCACGGTCGTGCTCGTGCTGGCGCAGGCGGTGTGGCTGTTCAGCGTGTTTTACTGGCTGAGCGACTACTCGCACCTCATCTCCCGCGTGGGGCTCGCCGTCAGCGCGCTGATGTGCCTGGCGCTGGTCCGCAAGGACTCCACCGCGCCGGAATTTAAAATCAGCTGGATGATTTTGTTCATGCTCATGCCCGTGCAGGGCGGCCTCCTGTATTTAATGTGGGGCAATAAGCGCCCGGCCATCCCCCTGCGCCGCCGCATGGAGCGTGCCGAGGCCGAGCTGGCGCCCCTGCGCACCGGCGACCCCGCCGCCCGCGCCGAGCTGGCCCGCCGCGACCCGCGCCTGGCCGAGACCGCTGATTACCTGCAAAACTACGCTGCTTCGCCTGTTTTCGGCGGCACTGCCGTCAGGTATTACCCCGTGGGCGATGTGATGCTGCCCGATATGCTGGCCGACCTGCAGGCCGCGCAGCACAGCATTTTTGTGGAAAGCTTCATCATCGGCATGGGCGAGATGTGGGGCCAGATCCACGAGATCCTGCGGCAGAAAGCCGCCGCCGGCCTGGACGTTCGTGTCATCTACGACGATGCCGGCTGCCTGAGCCTGCTGCCCCACAACTATGTAGATCTGTTGCGTGCCGACGGCATCCGGGCGTTCAGTTTCAACCGCTGCGTGCCGGTGCTGAATCTGGTGCTGAACAACCGCGACCACCGCAAGATCATGGTGGTGGACGGCCGCATCGCCTACACCGGCGGTGTGAATCTAGCGGATGAATACATCAATAAAGTGACTCGTTTCGGCCACTGGAAGGACAGCGGCGTCCGCCTGGAAGGCCCCGCCGCCCGCAGCTATGCGAACGTGTTCCTCACGTTCTGGCGGGCACATTTTCCCGATGAAACGTCGGATTACGACAAGCTGCTGCCGCAGGTCGCCCCCGTGGCCCCTACCGGCGGCACGCTGGTGCAGCCCTTTGCCGACAGCCCCGTCGACCGGGAAGTGGTAGCCAAAAATGTGTATCTGGAGTTCATCAACCAGGCCCTGCACAGCCTGCGCATCTGCACGCCTTACCTGATTTTGGACAACGACCTGCTCACCTGTTTAAGTTTGGCCGCCAAGCGCGGCGTGGACGTGCGCATCTACACCCCCGGCGTGCCGGACAAAAAGACCATCTACCAGCTGTCCCGCAGTTACTTCCCGCATCTGCTCAAGGCGGGCGTAAAGATTTACAGCTACACCCCTGGCTTTTTGCACGCTAAAACGTGGCTTATTGATGACCGCGCGGCCGCGGTAGGCACGGTGAATCTGGATTACCGCAGCCTGTATCTCCACTTTGAGAACAGCACCGTCCTCTACGGCGGCGAGGTCCTCTCCGACATCCGCCGCGATCTCGACGGCATCGAGTCCGTTTCCCGCCGCCTCGGCCCCGACGACTGCCGAAATGGATTTTTAGGCAGCATGCTCAGCGCCTGCCTGCGTTTGGTGGCACCGCTGTGCTGAGTTTTTCTTTATCCTTTAGTTGCACCTAGTTGCACCGCCCCGGCCCTGCCTCCCCTGCGGCAGGGCTTTTTATCATGGGTCACATCCGTTCGCAAGACCGTATCCCCCTGCAGAAGAATTGGCCCTGACCAGGCCGCCCCCTGCAAATCAAAAACTCCAAAAATTGTCAGACCGTTAAAATCCGACAATTTCCATAAAATCTCTTGCACCCGTGCCGAAACCGTGTATAATATAAAGTAGTGAATTATGTTGCGGTATACTATCTCCCGCCGGGCCGCGCGTTTCTCTTTACATAATACTATGTAAAGCTCTGCGCCCCCGGCAGGCAGCCTGCCGCCAACAAAACCCCAAACGGGACCGGAGGAACTTGATTATGACAAAAATGGAAACGCTGCAGTTAAAGCTGACTGCGACCCGTGTGCGGATGGGCGTCATTGAGGGCACCCACGGCGCAGGCTGCGGCCATCCGGGTGGCAGCCTGTCCTGCGCAGACGTGCTGACCTATCTGTATTTCCGTGAGATGCGTGTCGACCCCGAGCAGCCCCAGGATCCTGCCCGCGACCGCTTCGTGCTCAGCAAGGGCCATTGCGCCCCTGCCCTGTACGCAACGCTGGCCGAGCGCGGCTTTTTCCCCGTGGCTGACCTGCCCACCCTGCGCCACTCCAACAGCTACCTGCAGGGCCACCCCAACATGAACACCGTCCCCGGTGTGGACATGAGCACCGGCTCTCTGGGCCAGGGCGTCAGCGCCGCCTGCGGCATGGCACTGGCCGCCAAGCAGGCCGGCAGCGACATCAACGTCTACACCCTGCTGGGCGACGGCGAGGTCGAGGAAGGCGAATGCTGGGAAGCTTTCATGTTCGCCAACCACTACAAGCTGGATAACCTGTGCATCATGGTCGATGTCAACGGCCTGCAGATCGACGGCCCCACCCGCGAGGTCATGAACAGCGAGCCGCTGGATAAAAAGATGGATGCCTTCGGCTTCAACACCATCGTCTGCAACGGCAACAGCTTTGCGGAGCTGGAGCAGGCTTTCAAGATGTTTGACCTGAGCCATGGCAGCGGCAAGCCCACCTGCTTCCTGCTGCGCACCACCAAGGGCCTGGGCGTCAGCTACATGAAGGATGCCGTCGAATGGCACGGCAAGGCCCCCAACGACGAAGAGTACGCACAGGCCATGGACGAGCTGCGCGCCGCCCATGAATCTCTGGAGAAGGAGCTTGAGCTGATCAATGGCTGATATGAAAAAAATTGCCACCCGTGTAAGCTACGGCAACACGCTGGTGGAGCTTGCCCGCCAGGGCGCCGACAACCTGGTCGTCTTTGATGCCGACCTGGCCGCCGCCACCAAGACCGAGATCTTCCGCAAAGAGTTCCCGGACCGTCACTTTGACTGCGGCATTGCCGAGCAGAACATGGTCGGCGTAGCCGCCGGCATGTCCACCATGGGTTACGTGCCGTTCGTGTCCAGCTTTGCCATGTTCGTGGCGGGCCGCGGCTTCGAGCAGATCCGCAACTCCATCGGCTACCCCCACCTGAACGTCAAGATCGCCGCCACCCACGCCGGCCTGTCTGTCGGTGAGGACGGCGCCTCCCACCAGTGCTGCGAGGACATCGCCCTCATGCGCTCCATCCCGGGCATGGTCATCCTCAGCCCGGCCGATGACGTCGAGGCCCGCGCCGCAGTCATCGCCGCTTATGATTACAACGGCCCCGTCTACCTGCGCTTCAGCCGCCTGGCCACACCGGTTTTCCACGATCCTTCGACCTATCAGTTCCAGATCGGCAAGGGCGAAAAGCTCACCGACGGCTACGATATCGCGGTCATCGCCACCGGCCTGATGGTCCCCGAGGCACTGCGCGCCGCCGTGCTGGCCAAGCGCCAGGGCATCGCCATCCGGGTCATCAACATGCCCACCATCAAGCCCATCGACGAGGACATCATCCTCACCGCCGCCCGCGAGTGCCGCCGCATCATCACGGTGGAAGAGCACAGCATCATCGGCGGCCTGGGCGAGGCTGTCTGCTCTGTCGTGGCCGAAAAGCTGCCCGTCCCCGTGCGCCGCATCGGCGTCATGGACCAGTTCGGTCACTCCGGCCCCGCCGCCGAAGTCCTGCGTGACTACGGCCTGACGGCAGAAAACATCGTCTCCGCCGTCCGCGAGATGGTCCGCCCCGACCAGCCCGCCGCTGAATAAACCTCTACTTAGCTTTTGTTAGCGCGGCCTCTACTTCGCGCTTTCTCGTTCTCTGCTTATTAAGTTCCTCACAAATAAATTATCCACTGCCGCTGTCGGGACTCACTTCCTCCAAACACCCGATGGCGGCTTTTGTGCGCCCATTTTTCCCGATGATCCCCCATTCATCTCCACACAAAGAAGGTATCCAAAATGGATCTTATTTTCCAATTTCTCCGCATTATGGTATTCTGCTTTGCCGGCGAGCTCTGCTATAACTTCCTGCCCCTCCCCATCCCGGCCAGCGTCTACGGCCTGCTGCTTTTGCTGGCCGCCCTCAAACTGGGGTGGGTCAAATTGGAACAGGTGCGCACGGCGGCGCTGTTCCTCATCGGCATCTTCCCGCTGCTGTTCGTCCCCGCCGCCGCAGGCGTCATGGACCTGTGGGCGGAGCTTCACGCCATGCTGCTGCCGGTGCTCATCGCGCTGGTGCCGGTCACTTTCCTGGTCATGGCCACGGCGGGCCGTGTCACCCAGCGGTTCGCCAAGGCCGAGCCCGAACTGGAGGAGGAATTAGCAAATGACGATGCTCAATGATTTTCTGTCTACCTCAGCCACCTGGGGCGTGCTGCTCACGCTGGCAGCGTTTGGCCTGGGTACCCTCATCAACCACAAAACGGGTAAAGCTGTTTTTAACCCGCTGCTGCTGGGCACGGTGTTTGTCATCGTGTTTTTAAGCGTCTGCGGCATCCCCTACGAGTCCTACAAGGCCAGCTCCTCGCCGGTCAGCTACCTGCTGCTGCCGGCCACGGTCAGCCTGGCGGTCCCCCTGTACGAAAAATGGGACCTGCTGCGCAAAAATGTACTTGCCATCGTCATGGGTATTTTGGCAGGCACACTGGCCAGCCTGGGCAGTGTTCTGGTGCTGTCCCTGCTGCTGAGGCTGGACCACAGCCAGTACATCACCCTGCTGCCGAAGTCGGTCACCACAGCCATCAGCATGGATGTCAGTAAGGAGCTGGGCGGCATCGCAGCCCTGACCGGCGCCATCGTCATCCTCACCGGCATCCTGGGTGCCCTCATGGCCGAGACGGTCTGCAAGGTCTGCCACATCACCCACCCCATCGCCCGGGGCATCGGCATCGGCACCGCAGCCCACGCCGTCGGCACCAGCAAAGCCCTCCAGATGGGCGAAGTCGAAGGCGCCATGAGCGGCCTGGCCGTCGCCGTCGCCGGCGTCATGACCGCCATCCTCTGCCCGGTGTTCTCATCGTTTATCTCTTAAATTTCCAATAAAAAAGGGAGCCTCCCATCCACGGGAGACTCCCTTTTCCTATGCAAAATTTACACCAGCACGTCTTTGATAAGCAAACTCAACCCGCCGGTGGCACTGTGGATAAACTCGACGGCATCGTCGGAACTGCATAACTCTGCCGGAATTTTGATCTCGATACCGGATTCGGTTTTAAAGCTGCGGCTTTCCAGCTTGCGTATGCGGGCGGGGCTTACGGTCATGCGGTCGTCTTCCCGCACGCCGGTCTCGGCCAGAGCCTCCTCAAATTTCGGCGCTGCCAGGGGGAAATTCTCCCGGATGCGGCTGCGCACATCCTCGACGGCGATCTGGTTGTCCACGGCCTGGTTGCGCACCAGCAGCTCCACAGCGGTCTCGGTGCCGCCGTCAAAGGGGGGCACATCGTCCAGGTCGTCGGTCTCGGGGTAGGCTTCCTTCACGGCGGCCACGGCGGTCTCGCAGACGGCCTTCAGCTTGGCCTTCTCCTGCATGGCCTCGGTGCAGCCAAAAACCCGCGTAGACAGGTAAAAATCCTTCTTGTCGTCGATGGTGTACTTCTTCTCGATCAACCGCACCACGCCGTTGGCGCGGTCGATCAGCGCGGCTTCGTCGGCCTTGGGGGTGCCGGGCAGCAGTGTGCGCTGGGGCACCATGCTGCTGACCTGCCCATTGCCCAGCACCTGGGTGTTGTGGGTGTAGCCGGGGCGGTAGTTCAGCTTCAGCACGCCGTAGTGGGGCACCGCGCCGTAGTTAAAATCCACCACGGCCAGATCGCCCGCCGGGATGGTGGGATACTGCAGCATCTGCTCAAAGATGACGCCCGCAATTCTGCGCGAAATATCGACAAAATCGTTGTTGTGGGCCATCTCGGCAGCAAAGGCAGAGTCCGGCAGGAACCGGCAGTTTTTGACCTCGTCGCTGGCGAAAGCCTTCTCCAGCACGGCGGTGAAATATTCAAATAGGTCGGCATCCATCTCCATGGCCCGGTCGGACAGCATCGGCTCCGACGCGCCTGGGTCCAGCAGATGCAGGATGACCTGATTGATCGTGACTTCCATTTGGTTCGCTCCTTTGTTTGGCATAGGAAACAGTATACCATATTTTGGCGGGGATGACCAGTGGAATTGGGGGAACACTTACTTTATGGAAAGTATCCCCCACCGTAGGGGCCGATGCTCGTCATCGGCCTGCCCGTGAAAGGAGCAATCACGATGAAAAAGAAGCATATTATCTCCGAGGAAACATTGACCCACACCGTCCCCTGCCGCCAAAAACAGGCCAAAGAATACCTGCAGGGCCGTTCCCCCGGCGTGATGCGATCCTACGCCCCCGATGCCCACGCCGATGATAAAGACGGCTTCGTTGAATCCGATGACACCGTCCACCGCCTGGCCCACTGGCGGGAAGACGCGATTTATTGATCCATGTTCTTATGCCGCGGCCGCGCTCTTGCCTTAACGGATGCAACCCATGATAAAAGGGCGTCACCGCATGGTGGTGACGCCCGCATAGCAACATACTAAAACAAACTAAAACAAAACAATCAAATTTTACTCTCGGCTTTTTTCAAAAACCGTTCGGCATCCACAAGGTACCGTTCATGTTCCCCGCCGGCCACCTCGGTCACATCATCATACACGCGGAACCCAAAACGCACCCGGCGGTCGGTCACTTCCAAAACCTCGCAATCGCACTGCACCACCATCCCGATGGGCGTCGGCGCGGTGTGGGCCAGCTGCAAACTGGTGCCTACGGTGGTCATGCCCAGCTCCAGTTCGGGCGCGATGGCCTGCCAGCAGGTCTTTTCCACCAGCGCCGCCACGGCGGGGGTCGCCAGCACCGGCAGCTCGCCGCTGCCCATCGCCCGGGCGGTGTTCTCGGTGGTCACCCGCAGCGCCGCATGCCCTTTGCATCCAACTTGTATCATGGTATCCTCCTATAATCAAGCCACATCACACATGTAGGGGCCGATGCTCGTCATCGGCCCGCCGGCCGCCTGCCTGATAGCGGAGCGATGCAGGCATCGCCCCCTGTATTCCCGCGGCCCAAAAATTTCCGCCTTATTATACCACATCCCCCGGCCCGCCACAATCGCCCCGGCGGGCCGTCCGCACCAAATTTCAACAAATCTCCTCTTCCATCTTGCAATTCCCCGCAAAACCCGCTATACTATATAGGAAAGCGAGGGAGCAGTTGTTAAACACACAGCTGTTCCCTTTTTTTGCGGCCTTTGTGCGCTGCGTCCGCCCTGCGGCAGGACCCGCAGCGCCGCCAACTGACAGGAGGATGTCATGAGCGAAAAGATCGATTACTCCAAAGGCATTTACGATGCCAAATCCCTGGGCACGCCCAAGCTGCTGATTTTGGGCACCCAGCACATGTTTGCCATGTTTGGCGCAACGGTGCTGGTCCCGCTGCTGACGGGCCTGAGCGTCAGCACCACGCTGCTTTGCGCAGGTCTGGGCACGCTGCTGTTCCACTTTCTGTGCAAGGGCAAGGTGCCCGCGTTCCTGGGTTCCAGCTTTGCCTACCTGGGCGGCTTCACCATCGTCACCAACGGCGGTGCCAACCCCGAGAATCTGCCCTACGCCTGCGCTGCGGTCGCCCTGTCCGGCCTGGTCTACGTGCTGTTCAGCGCGCTGATCTCCGCCTTCGGCATCCGTAAAATGATGCGCTTCTTCCCGCCGGTGGTCACCGGCCCCATCATCATCGCCATCGGCCTGATCCTGGCCCCCAGCGCCATTTCCAACTGCCAGTCCAACTGGCTGCTGGCCTTTGTGGCCCTGGCAACGGTCATCGTCTGCAACATCTGGGGCAAAGGCATGGTCAAGATCCTGCCCATCCTCATCGGCGTGCTGGTTGCCTACGCGGTGGCCCTCGTCACCGGCGCGGTGGACTACCAGGCCATCGGTGCCGCCGCCTGGTTCGGCATCCCCATCCATAAGGACAGCATGGGTCTGTTTGCCATGGACGGCAGCGAGACCTTCATCAGCGCGGTGTTCACCATCGTGCCCATCGCCCTGGCCACCATGATGGAGCATATCGGTGACATCGCCGCCATCAGCGCCACCACCGGCAAAAACTACATCCGCGATCCGGGCCTGAACAAGACCCTGCTGGGCGACGGCCTGGCCACTGCCATGGCCGGCCTGCTGGGCGGCCCCGCCAACACCACCTACGGCGAGAACACCGGCGTCCTGGCCCTGACCAAGATCTACGATCCCCTGGTCATCCGCATCGCCGCTGTCTTTGCCATGATCCTGAGCTTCTGCCCCAAGTTTGAGGCCGTCATCAACACCATCCCCTCCGGCATCGTAGGCGGCATCAGCTTCGTGCTCTACGGCATGATCTCCGCTATCGGCGTGCGCAACGTGGTCGAGAACCGTGTCGACTTCTCCAACAGCCGCAACCTGATCATCGCCGCCGTCATCCTGGTCTGCGCCCTGGGCTTCAACTCGGTGGGCGGCATCACCTTCGCCATCGCCGGCGTCAGCATCAACCTGTCCGGCCTGGCCATTGCCGCCATCGCGGGCATCCTGCTCAACGCCCTCCTGCCCGGCAACGACTACCAGTTCGACGAGGGCAGCAACGAGCCCGAAAGCGCCAGCCTGCGCGTCTGATTTCCCATGTTCTTCTGAGAAAGGCTCCCTTCTGCGGGGAGCTTTTCTTTTATAAGGAGGTTTCCCATGACTGCCGAAGATTTCACCAACCTGCACCTGCAGTATCTCTCCACTCAGGCCGAGGGCGAACTCCCGGCCACCATCGAGCATGATTTCCATAACGGCCGCATGGTGGACCACTATTTCGTCACGCCGTCCCCCAATTTCTGGAATGACGAAGCCATCCGTGAGTTGGAAGGTGTGACCGGCATCATGTTCCTGCAGCAGCCGGACGGTGCCCCCTGGAAGATTCTGGTCAACGATACCACCATGTTCAAGGAGGTCTACTTCGACTTCCCCGAAGAAGAGTTCCGCCGGATGCTTGCCAACAGCAATGTCATTCTCCCCGGCGAACCTGGCTTTATCCCGCCTGTGCAGGCGTAAGCCAAATGATTTGAGAGCCACCGCAAAGCGCGTGCCCGCCCAGGGCCGCCGCCTTGCGGCGGCCCTTTTTATTACGGCATACTGCCTTTCTGTGTTCCCTTCGGAGACCCAAAAGAGACATATAAAAATCGATATACCGTTAAAACAAGTGAAGCGCCGCAGGGTGGCGCGGAACGAAAGCCGCAACCTTAAAAAATATCAAAAAATCTATTGACAACGCCTCGTTATCATGCTAACATATGAACAGATAAACATATGAAAGGATGAATCACCCCATGCCAGACATCGCCCCCATCGAAAATCCCCAATCCACTCAGCCTCTGGACGATGCCGCCATCGCCAGGCTGCAAAACGATCTCCCCGACGATGAGATCCTCTACGACCTGGCCGAGCTGTTCCGGGTGTTCGGGGATTCCACCCGCATCAAAATTTTGTATGCTTTATTCGAGAGTGAGCTCTGCGTCAACGATATTGCCCAGGTCGTGGGCATCTCGCAAAGCGCGGTCAGCCACCAGCTGCGGGTGCTCAAAACCAGCAAGCTTGTCAAGTTCCGGCGGGACGGCAAAGCCATCTACTACTCGCTGGACGACGACCACGTCCGCAGCATGATCTCCCTCGGCATGGACCACGTCGAGGAGTGATCGGCTCCCCTTGCGGGCTGGCTGCTTCAGCCGTCCTTTAGCCCCAACCCCGTTTCCTATTTAACTTAAATTTTATTATAAAGGAGTCCACCGCCATGAAAAAGAAGTTTGCTATCGAAGTCGACTGTGCCAACTGCGCCGCTAAGATCGAGACCGCCGTTAAGGAGCTGCCCGGCGTCACCAACGCCAGCATCAGCTTTATGGCCCAGAAAATGATGCTGGAAGCCGATGACGACAAGTTCGATGCCGTCCTGCAGGAGGCCGTCAAGGTCGCCAAGAAAGTCGAACCCGACTTTGAGATCGAGCTGTAAACTCCGCTTAAAGGCTCCCCTCCGAGGGGAGCTCCCGCGCAGCGGGTGAGGGGTGGCTCCCTTGTAGAGCAATTGCATCCCCCTAAAAATACTCAGCTAAAGCAGCCACCCCTCCGGCCGCTTACGTGGCCACCTCCCCTCAAAGGGGAGGCTTTTCTATACCCCAAACGGAGGTCCCACACCATGAACAAAAAGCAAAAAAAGACGCTGCAGCGCATCATCATTGCTGCCATCCTCACGGTGGCCCTGGCGCTGCTCTTCCACTTTGTTGCCCTGCCGTGGTTCGTCCAGCTCATCCTGTGGCTGGTACCCTACCTCGTCATCGGCCATGATGTCCTGCGCAAAGCCTTCCTGGGCATCAAAAACGGCGAAGTCTTCGACGAAAACTTCCTCATGGCCATCGCCACGGTCGGCGCGGTCGCCTGCGGCGAGTACAGCGAGGGCGTGGCCGTTATGCTGTTCTACCAGATCGGCGAGCTGTTCCAGTCCTACGCCGTGGGCAAGAGCCGCAGCAGCATCACCGCCCTGATGGACATCCGCCCCGAGAGCGCCAACCTGGAGGACGCCGAGGGCAACGTCAGCGTGGTCGACCCTGACGATGTGGAGATCGGCTCCATCATCGTGGTCAAACCTGGCGAGAAGATCCCCCTGGACGGCAAGGTCGTCTCCGGCGAATCCACGCTGAACACCGCCGCCCTGACCGGCGAGAGCCGCCCCCGCACCGTGCGCCCCGGCGACGACGTCATCAGCGGCTGCGTCAATGAGGAAGGCGTCCTCCGCATCGAGACCACCACCCTCTACGACGACTCCACCGTGGCAAAAATCCTCGATCTGGTGGAAAATTCCAGCCTGAAGAAGTCTCCCATCGAGAACTTCATCACCAAGTTTGCCCGCTACTACACCCCGGCCGTCTGCATCGGCGCGCTGGTGCTGGCCTTTGTGCCGCCGCTGTTCCTGGGCAACTGGCTGGACTGGATCATGCGCGCCCTGACCTTCCTGGTCATCAGCTGCCCCTGCGCGCTGGTCATCTCCATTCCCCTCACCTTCTTCGGCGGCATCGGCGGCGCGTCTAAGTGCGGCATCCTGGTCAAGGGCGGCAACTACCTCGAGGCCCTGTCCAAAACCAGCATAGCTGTGTTTGATAAGACCGGCACCCTGACCAAGGGCGTTTTCAAGGTCACCCAGGTCATCCCCATCAACGGCAAGGCCTACGACCTGCAGATGATGGAGTACGCCTCCCTGGCCGAGAGCGTCTCCAACCATCCCATCGCCAAAAGCATCCAGCGGGCCTGCCCCGACCTGGACCCCCGCCGCGTGACCGAAGCGAAAGAGATCGCGGGCCAGGGCGTCAAGGCCAAGATCGACGGCCACTGGGTGCTGGCCGGCAACAAAAAGCTGATGGACGCTGAAAACGTCAACATGTACCAGAACGCCGAGGGCGACGGCAAGTTCGGCACAGTGGTCTACATCGCGGTGGACGGCAAATTCCGCGGCCACCTGGTCATCTCCGACGAGGTCAAGCCCACCTCCAAGCAGGCCATCATCCAGCTGATCGTGCAGGGCGTGCACACCGTCATGCTGACCGGCGACTCCCCCCGTGTGGGCGAGTACGTGGCCAAGGAGCTGGGCGTGCAGGAGGTTCACGGCGGCCTGCTGCCTGCGGATAAAGTGGCATGGGTCGAAAAATTGCTAGCTGCAAAGAGGCCCAAGACCGAGCTGGTCTTCGTGGGCGACGGCATCAACGACGCCCCCGTCCTGATGCGTGCCGACATCGGCATCGCCATGGGTGCCCTGGGCAGCGACGCCGCCATCGAGGCCGCCGACATCGTGCTGATGGACGACGACCCGGCCAAGATCAGCCTGGCCATGCGCATCTCCCGCAAATGCATGCGCATCGCCTACGAGAACATCGTTTTTGCCCTGGCGGTCAAGGCCGTCTGCCTGGTCCTGACGGCCCTTGGCATCACCAACATGTGGTGGGGCGTCTTTGCCGACGTCGGCGTCATGGTCCTGGCCGTCCTCAACGCCACCCGCATGCTGAATACCCGCAATTATCAGGTTTCTGATGAATAAATTTTATGCAAGAGGGACCGCCACGCGGCCCGCTGGTAAGACAGTAAAATTCAAATTTCTTGGAACAGGCATGATTTCGGGTCATGCCTGTTCCTCTTTTAGAAGCTCGTCTACGGGGATGTAGCCTACGAGATCATATTCGATATGTACCTTCTGTCTGCGTTTGCCGCTGGACTTGTTAGGTGCTTCTACATAGACCGCCTTGGCAAGCTCTCTGAGGGCATAGGGCGTCAGCTCCGTGAGGGTGCCGTTTTTCTTTACCCGCTGAACAAACTGCTCGATATTCTCTGCCTGCTGCTCCTGTTCATGGATTCGCTGTTGCAAACCCTTGACCTCAGTCTTGAGGTTTTTCTGTTCCTCGGTGTAGTTTTTGCTCATCATGGCGAAGCGTCCATCATCCAGCTTTCCGGCGACATTGTCCTCATAAATGCGGACGAACAGACGGTCCTGCTGAACTTGCAGAATAGCAAGCACAGCAGGTGTAGCTACACTCTGCGATTTTTGCAAAATCCAGTTAGCAAGCAATGCACGGCGGTACCCACTCGTGCAAAAACTTGTTGGGGCGCGGGTCGCCAGTGGCGACCTCAAAATGCAATGCATTTTGAAGCGCTTGACCGAGCCGGCAGGCGAGACCATCCCAAACCCTTTAACAATTTCAGAGAAATCGGCTGCGCTCCTGCGGAGCTGAACATCAATCTATCTTCGGAAAGTGAGTCAGGGATTTTTCGGCTCACGGTGTTCAGGCATATCCGGTTTTTCCTCATATCCGTCAATCGCCACTTGGCGAAGGTAAGCGCTCATATTCTCTATCCCAAGCTGCGCCATCCTCACCTTTATCAAGCTGAGTTCTTTTTCATCTACGAAGAATTTGACCTGTATCGGTCGCTTGCGATTCCTGTTATCTGGCAAAGATACCGCCCTCCGAATTTTGAATATGCGCTCTGATAGTTGCTTCGTGTTCTTTGCAATAAGCATAACTATTCCGCATAAAATCCTCGATACTCTGACTCTGGTACATGGCATCCAGCGTGTCCAAAATTGGTTTGCCATCCACCACCATATCGAAAAAATAGGGGTAGATGCAGCCGCCGTTCTCTCTGGGGAAGTAGGGATTGATGGAACTGAGTCGTTCATCCTTCATCACAGACTCAACCACCATTTCACTCAAAATCCATTTGAGTGATGGGCGTTCATATTCATCGTAACTGTCTCCGAACAACCGATTCCATACATGGAACCAAACAAAATGTATGATCTCGTGTATTCCACCACCGATCGCGCCTCTTTCGCTGTTCAGATAGAAAGTATCATAACAGCGCTCTTTCAAAAACCGCGGCTCAATGGGATTCAAGCTCAAATTGCACCGTATGTCGTTAAATAAGTTGGCACAATCCACGCCAAAAGCATCCGATAAAGCCGCTGTAATCTGCGGCTTACAAGCGTTCCAATGGCGAGTATATAAAGCTGCCTTTTCATTGATCGTATCTTCTAACTTAGCATAAACGGCTCGCATGGTTCGCTCAATGTATTCGTTCCTTTCGGAAAAAGGTAAACTGATCGCATAGGCTTTATCAAGCTGCGGATAGAAACGGTATAGGGGTTCAGACCAAAAGGCTGATTCGGCTTTGGTCTGAAAGTCCATCATCCGCTGAATCATATAATCAACGCCCGGATTTACAAATTCAATGTCCATAGTCTTCTCCAATCAAAAGCAAAACGGATTTGCCACATGCTCCGCCCCGAACACTTTTGTAGCCATTCGATACATGGCTCTTGCGTGGATACGGTCATGCCAGATAAAACGGCGCAGGACTTTACGCAGTGACCAATCCTCGCCATAGCTGCCTTTTCTGACGGCATTTTGCAAAAAATCGGGGTTAGATTCCAGCGCTTCAAATCCCCGCTTGCGGCATTCGTATATGTTGCCGTCATGATCGGCCTCCACAGCAATCTCCGCAAAATAATATGTATTCACATTCTTTGTATGCTCGTACATTTCATTTGCCGTGCGGGGGACTCGTCCGTAAAAGGTCTTGCGCTCCGGTGCGGCGGCTGCGTTCTTATCCGGGATAGATTCGTACAATGCGAGGAAATCCTTTGCTGACTTCAGCGCAAGGGTTTTAAGCACCTCATATTCTTCTATTGTCAGTTGTGCTTGTTCGCTTTCAAAAAGCACATCGGAATCCGCATCCGAAATTGTAAGCTCGGAGCATTTTTCTCCGACGATCACGATTTCCGCTTTGCCCTCGGCCTCCATGCCCAGCCAGCTGCAATAAGAAACGATCTCCTGCGGCATCTTTGCCTTTGCGATTTCAAGGCTTTCGCCACGGGTATATGCACCGACAAAATTTGTGGCATACAGCAAGGTGTCGTTGCCATTATGCTCCCATACGCAGTTAATTGTCATAATACTCCTCCGATCTGAGGTTGCTCCGAAGATTTATACTCGTTGACCGCTTCAAGGTCTTCCTCTGGATTGCTGTCCATATTGAACGTAAAAGACAATAAATTTTCCATCCGACGAACATCTCGCTTGTATGTGTACACACATTGTAGCACAGCGATAGCTCGGCATTCAATAGGCTTTTCAAAAGTCAGCACTTTAAAATGTAGCTTTCCTGCGTTCGCAAGCCGATTTGATGGTTTTTATGCTGCCGGACATACTCCGCATTGAAATCCCCACCTATTGGTTTTTGAACAGCACCCCATTTGTTAGACAGTATGATATACTATCTAATAAGTGGGGTGTTTTGCTATGCCAAAAGGAGTACCAAACAAACGATATACGCCGGA